>Ga0209415_10003443_pt1 | contig 29417 bp, 27 predicted proteins | sample PeaSoiSIISIP2007_FD_187696 | JGI IMG/M metagenome (GOLD analysis project Ga0209415, IMG submission 187696) | Peat soil microbial communities from Weissenstadt, Germany - SII-SIP-2007 (SPAdes) (version 2) | ecosystem: Environmental > Terrestrial > Soil > Wetlands > Peat | place: Germany...
CTAGTCCCGGCCGTTCCTTGTGTTGCGCTGGAAGGAACGTGTCCTCGGCGCCCGTTCCCGAAACCGATCCTGAAACTTCGATGGGACCGCCGAACTCCTCCGCGTGCGTGGTCAGATCCAAAGCGTGCAGACGATGATGATAATTGCCGCTTGAATCCTTGGTCATCGCGATCAGATAAATGGTGCCGTGCGGGCCGCTGGCGGGATCGATAACCGGTGTCGCGGTGATGCCGATCTCGGGCGTCACCTGGCTGCACCCTCGATCGTCCGACGACGTTTCCAGGACTCCATTAACCATCTCCAGCATCGATACCTGCCAGAGTAGGGTTCCGGTGTCGGCGTCGAAGGCATACACGCTGTCATGTTCCGTAGCCACATAAAGGACGTTGTGCACTGCTCCAGAAACGGTGAGTGAAGGAACATACAATGGCTGCGCGTCCACCTTTCCGTCCACCGAAAGAACAAAAAGCTTCCCAAATGTTGCAGAATTAACATTGGCCGGGGTAAGAATAGTCTCGGCGAGATTTTGTCCGGTTCTGGCATTGTCGTTATGCCAGGTTAGAACGCTGGGTTGGCCGTATAAGCATACAGTCGCGAAGCAGGCAAGCGCCCACGACATTGCACGGACGAAAACACGCGCGCTCATAATGCAGCCAGTATGCTCCTGAAGCGGCTTCTGGAAAATGGGGGAATCACCGTAAGCTGTGCTAGAAAAAGGGGGTTGACGCTTAGATTCGCTCACGACGCTCCAATTTTGCTACATCCATCAGGTAAGAGAGGCTTCCCGTGGGATGAAACGTTTCATCTGCCGCGACGCTTCACGCCGCGTTATTTTAGAGAGGATGCACAAGCGACGACTTGGCAACAGCGACATGGATTTGACGCCCATCGGAGTAGGCGCTTGGGCCATGGGCGGAGGCGGATGGGCATTCGCATGGGGACCGCAGGACGACGACGAATCGATCAGCGCGATTCACGCGGCCATCGATCGCGGGATCAACTGGATCGACACGGCGGCCGTCTATGGCCTGGGGCATTCTGAGGAAGTGGTGGCGCGCGCACTCGCCGGACGGGCGAATCGTCCATTCGTGTTCACCAAGTGCGAGAGAACCTGGAACGAGAAGGGCGAAATTCGCCCGGCGCTCAAAGCCGCGTCCATTCGCAAAGAGTGCGAAGACAGCTTGCGGCGTTTGAAGCTCGACACCATCGATCTGTATCAGATTCATTGGCCCGAGCCTGAAGAGGACATCGAAGAAGGCTGGTCCACGCTCCAGAAGTTGAAGGAGGAAGGCAAAGTGCGCTGGACCGGAGTCTCCAACTTCAAAGTGGCGCACCTGGAACGATGCGGCAAGCTCGCGCCGGTTACGTCCTTGCAGCCCCCTTATTCCGCGATTTCTCCGGACGCGGAATCGGATTTACTTCCCTATTGCCTGGATCACAAGATCGGAGTGATCGTTTATTCGCCGATGAAGTCCGGCCTGTTATCCGGGAAAATGACCAAAGAGCGCGTCGCCGGCCTGCCTCCCGACGATTTTCGAAGACGCGCATTAGCATTCCAGGAGCCGCAGCTTTCGAGGAATCTCGCACTGGCGGAACTCCTGAAGCAGATCGGCGCGCGCCATGGACGCTCCGCGGGAGAAGTCGCCATCGCGTGGACCCTGCATCATCCCGCCGTCACCGGCGCCATCGTCGGGATGCGCTCGCCGGAGCAAGTGGCGGGAGTCGTGGGGGCTTTAGAGTTTCGGCTCAGCGAAGATGAGATGACGGAGATAAACAAATTTCGCGATGCAGGGCGTTGAGCCGTCCCGACCGCGCCAGAGCTGAACATTTCGCCAGAGCTCGCGATTTATACAGCCGGAATTGTGTACTCGTGATGCGCATTTCCCGGCAAATCTGATCCGCATCTTGTTCCCGGAAGTAAAAACGCTCGATAATTTCCTGGTCCCGCCGACTCAATCGAAGCAAGACGGTGCGAAGCTGGCCGATTCGTTCGCGATGTGCCGCGCGCGCTTCCGGAGATTCGCCGGCAACCGCCGTGACTTCGGGATCCACCTGAGACAACTGCCTCCGGCCGATCGCGCCTCGAATGTGCGCCACCATCTGCCGCCGCGCGATGGTCCGCATGAACGCCGGAAGCCGCTCAGAATCGCGCAAACCGCCGCGTTGTATGGATTCGAGCACGATCACGACGATTTCGTGCAGGCTGTCTTCGAAATACTGGATGCCCACCACGCGCAGCAAGCTGGCGCCCACCAGCTTGGAAAGGACGGTGTAGAGATCCTCAATGGCTGCCCGGTCGCCAGCCCGAACGCCCCGCACAACGGCGGCGCAACTCGACCCTAATTCCGGTGCTACTAGAAGCACGTTTCGAGGAGTATATCACGATAGTCAACAAAATATCAGATTATTTCACACACTTTGTGGCACTTATAAAAAGCTTATTCGTAACGCTTTGTATGCGCGGGCCGGGCGGGCCAGCCGGGCTCAGTTCCCGTACAATCTAGGAAGTAATGTCGTTTCCAATTCACCGCAAACGTCGTCTGCGCGGATCCGAGCCGATGCGCAGGCTGGTTCGAGAGACTCGCCTCGACCCTTCGAACCTGGTTTTGCCGCTATTCGTCTGCCCCGGTGAAGCAGTCCGCCGCGAGATCAGCTCCATGCCCGGCAACTACCAGTTGTCCATCGATGAGCTGGTGAAGGAATGCGAAGAGGCCCAGCGGCTCGGCTTGGGAGGCGTAATTTTATTCGGCATCCCGGAACATAAAGACGAATCTGCGTCGGAAGCCTACGCCGAAAATGGGATCACCCAGCGTGCCGTGCGCGCCTTGAAGAGCGCCATCCCAAAGCTGCTGGTGATCACCGACGTCTGCAACTGCGAATACACCAGCCACGGCCATTGCGGAAAAATCGTCGATGGCGATGTGGATAACGACGCCACGCTCGCCTGGCTGGCCGAAGCAGCCCTATCACATGCGCGCGCCGGAGCGGATATCGTCGCGCCTTCAGACATGATGGACGGCCGGGTCGCGGCGATCCGCCATTCTCTCGACGCGCACGGCTTCGAAAAAACGCCGATTCTCTCTTATGCGGCCAAATACGCCTCGGTATTTTATGGTCCGTTCCGCGAGGCTGCCGAGTCGACTCCTCAGTTCGGCGACCGCCGCACGTATCAGATGGATCCCGCCAACGGCCGCGAGGCCATGCACGAAATGGAGCTCGATCTGGAAGAAGGCGCGGATATGCTGATGGTCAAGCCTGCGATGCCGTATCTCGATCTGATCCGCCAGGCGCGCGACCGTTTCCCCGTACCGATCGGCGCGTATCAGGTGTCCGGCGAGTTCAGCATGATCATGGCGGCCGCGCGAAATGGCTGGCTTGACCTGGATCGCGCAATGATGGAATCGCTAACTTGCATCAAGCGCGCCGGCGCCGACATCATTCTCACTTATTTCGCCAAAGACGCCGCGCGGGCGATGGCCTGACGGGGTGATTATTCCTCGCGCGACTCCCCCCGGTTGGCTGGCACTCGCCTGCCTGGTAATGATCGTCATTCTGAATGGCAAGCCCGATTTCTCGAACGCCTCCCGTCCCGCGCGCGGGATCGCGAACCCGGTGGTGGCGCTACAGTTGGCCCGAAACGTCGATGAAGTGGATGATGTCATCGGCAACGCACCCAGTCCGGACCGCGAAGCGATGCGTTTCAAACAGCATCTCGATTTCGGCTTCATTGCGCTGTATGTCAGTCTGTATGCCGCTTTGGCGGTGATGTTCGGCTCGCGCCTGGCGGTACTCGCGGCGATATGCGGCGCCGCGGCCGGCGCGTTCGACGTGTTGGAGAATTTCGCCATCCTGCGCGTTGTGAATGTGCCGCTGCGCGAAACTACACAAGGCATGGTCGACGCGATTCGCAACGCCAGCCTCGCCAAATGGACCCTGGCGTTTATCGCCACGGCGATTTTCGGATGGCTTTTTCTGAATCGTGAAAGGCGCATCATGCGCGTGATCGGCGCGCTGAACCTGGCCGCGGCCGCACTGGGATTCTACGGACTCTACGATAACGCCTTCGTGGTGTGGGCAAATCTGCCCTTGCTCGCCGGATTGATCGCCATGGTCGGAGGGTTCTTTCGCTTCCGGTGATCGCGTCCTGATACTCTGAAATTTCAAATATGAATCCTTTGCTCGAAATTCAGTTTCGCGTTCCATTCGACAAGATCCAGGCCTCCGATGTGGAGCCCGCCATCGATACGCTGCTCGCCGAAGCGGCGAAGCGCCTGGAAGAGACCATCGCGAGCGACCATCCCTTGCAAGCGCTCGACACCATGACCGAAAAGCTCGACTACGCGATGAGCGTGGTGCGGCATCTGGAAAGCGTCGCCACTACGCCGGAGCTGCGCGCCGCGTTCAACGCAGTGCAGCCCAAAGTCAGCGCGTTCTATTCCAGCATCCCGTTGAATGAGCCGTTATGGAAGTCCATTCAGCGCTACGCGGCGACCGGGGAAGCGCGCGCGCTCACCGGCACTTTGCGCCGCTACATGACCAAGACCATCGATGCATTCAAACGCCACGGCGCGGAGCTCGACCCGGCCGGGAAAACGCGGTTAAAAGAGATCGACGTCGAGCTCGCGGAGGTCACAACGAAATTCTCAGAGAATGTTCTGGACTCGACCAACGCCTGGGACCTCGTGATCGCCGACGAATCGAAGCTTGCGGGCCTTCCGCCCAGTGCGATCGCCGCCGCGCGCGCCGCTGCCGCCTCGAAGCAACGGGAAGGCTGGCGCTTCACGCTTCAGGCTCCCAGCTATCTCGCGGTGATGACTTATCTCGATGACGCCGCGATTCGTGAGCAGATGTGGCGTGCCTACAACGCCCGCGCCGCCTCCGGCGAACACGACAACCGCAAACTGATCGCCCGGATTATCGCGCTGAGAACCGAAAAAGCCCGCCTGCTCGGCTTCCGCGACTTCGCCGATCTGGTGCTGGACGATCGCATGGCCCACAACGGCGAAACCGCACAGCATTTTATCGACGACCTGCGCCGCAAGACCGAGCATCGCTTTCGCGAGGAGAATCACGAGCTCGCGGCCTTTGCCAATCGCGAGATTCAGCCTTGGGACGTCGGCTATTGGGCCGAAAAACAACGCGCCGCGCTTTACGATTTCGACGAAGAAGCCCTGCGGCCGTATTTTCCGCTGGAACGCGTGGTCTCCGGAATGTTTGAAATTTTCGGCCGCATCCTCGGCATTCGCGTCGATCCGGAACAAGGCGTTCCCGGCTGGGATCCGGAAGTGCGCTGCTACGCGATTCACGACCGCGCCACCAGCGCCTACTTAGGATCGTTTTACGCCGACTGGTTCCCGCGCGAAAACAAGCGCGGCGGCGCGTGGATGGACACACTGATCACTGGAAACCCCGCCAAATCCGAGCCTCATCTCGGCTTGATCTGCGGCAATCTCACGCCGCCGGTCGACGGCAAGCCGGCGCTGCTGACCCATCGCGAAGTGGAAACCATTTTTCACGAGTTCGGCCATCTGCTGCATCATCTGTTGAGCCGGGTGGAGGTGCGCAGCCTCTCCGGCACCAGCGTCGCCTGGGATTTCGTAGAGCTGCCTTCGCAAATCATGGAGAACTGGTGCTGGGAGCGCGAGTCGCTGGATGTTTTCGCGCGCCATTTCGAGACCGGCGCCGTGATTCCCGACGAACTGTTCAAGAAAATGAAGCGAGCCAAGACGTTTCGCGCGGCCAACGCGCAAATGCGGCAGCTCGGGTTCGGATTCGTCGACCTGGCGCTGCATCGCGATTGGGAGCCCGACAACCCCGGTTCGCCCGACGTGATCGTCTATTCACGCGACCTGTTGCAAAACTTCGCGCCCGCGCCTCTGCCCGAGAATTACGCCATGATCGCAGGGTTCACGCATCTGTTCGGGAGTCCCGTCGGGTATGGCGCGGGCTACTATTCCTACAAATGGGCGGAAGTTCTGGAAGCCGACGCCTTCACGCGTTTTCGCCAGGAAGGTGTTTTCAGCGAAATCGTGGGGCAGGATTACCGGAACAAGATTCTCGCGCGAGGCGACAGCGAAGATCCGGCCGTGCTGTACAGGAATTTTATGGGAAGAGATCCCGATCCGAATGCGCTATTGGAGCGGGCCGGACTGAAGTAACTCGCCCGGCATCACGAACAGCGAGAAGTGGGCCAGCATGCGGCCCATGAAGCTGTCCCGCTCCGAGAGATTCACCCAGGCGACCTTCTGCGGATCCTCGACGTCGTCGAAGAACCCGATGCCGCCGCGCAGCAGGCGCTTATCGCTCCAGGAACTGATCACTTGTCCGTTCAGGTACGTGATGAAGTGGTCGTCCTGTACGCTCACCCTTACGCGATAGTTGCCGCCGCGTTGAAGGGTCAGTGGCAGAGGAAGCTGCACGCGGTCCCATTCGTGGCCGTTAAGCACCAGATACCGAACCAGGCCGGCGTTCGGAAGTGGACCCGGCTTCGTGATCAGGATTTTAGTGGCGTAATAATTCTTTGCATCGGTGGCGCGGAAAGCCCAGCTCAGGCTCTTCTTCTCGATCGTGGAGCTGAATTCCATCTGATAGTTCTGCAACGCCGTGGAACGCGACCAGATGCGCAGAACCGGCGCGGAAGCCGTCATCGACCGTGGATCGTCCACCGATGAACGGCGCGGGTCGTCGATGGTGTGAGGAATCGCAGCCGTCCAGCCGTTCCATCCGTTCTGAAAGTCCTGATGCAGCGTAATTGGCGCCTTTGATCGGACCACATCCGAGATTGAGTCCCCAATTCGCTGGAACAGCCCGCGCTTCACCGCAGGGTCGAGCGAAACCGGTGGAAACGCCGATCCGCCACCCGAACCGCCGGGCAACATCAGCGCCGCCACCAACAATCCGCCAACGACCAGGAATGCGAAAACCGATGCCGCCTGCCCAGCCGATGATGTTTGGCGAGGCGCGGCTTTTTTCTTGGACTTAGAGACCGTCCACAGCTCTGCTTCTTCCTCGTCCCGCAGAGCCTGCGCGGAGGCCAGACGAGCTTCTTTCCGATGCTCGGCGCAGCAGTATTGCTGGTCCGCCAGCGACCGAAGGAGCCCGATCTTTTTCCCGCAAAGGAAACAAAGCATTCTGAATGTCCAAAACTTCAAGCCCGATTCTAGCAGTAGCCTCTCGCGCCGTAACGTGGCTAAGTAAAGAAAGACTAGGGTCTTGCCGGGGCTATCCTATCGTTTCTAAGGTGTACAATCGAGACAGTGGTCCTATAACTTTAGACTTCATGGGTCCAGATGAAATTCTGCGTATTCCAATCACGGATGTTCTAGACCTCCATACCGTTACACCGCGCGACGTACCAATGGTGGTAGAAGAGTACCTGATTGAAGCTAATCGTCTGAATCTGAAGGCTCTAAGAATTATTCACGGCCGCGGAATTGGAGTCCAGCGGGAAATCGTCCGGAAGATCCTGGCTCGTACTCCGTTCGTAGCATCTTTTTGCGATGCTCCCGCGGAAACGGGCGGCTGGGGCGCGACCGTTGTCGACTTGAAGTGATCAGATACAATCGAACGTTGATGTTCCAAAAGGTCCTGGTCGCCAATCGGGGAGAGATCGCGGTTCGCATCGTGAGAGCGCTGAAAGAAGCCGGAATCGCGAGCGTCGCCGTTTATTCCGACGCCGATCGCGCTTCGCTGGCGGTTCGAATGGCGGACGAAGCGGCCTATCTGGGACCCGCGCCCTCGTCAGAAAGCTATCTTCGCATCGACAAAATTCTCGACGCGGCGCGCCGCCATAGCGCGAATGCGATTCATCCGGGCTACGGTTTCCTGAGTGAAAATCCGGACTTTGCCGAGGCCTGCGCCGGAGCAGGAATCGTGTTCATCGGTCCGCCGGCTGAAGCGATCCGGAAAATGGGCTCGAAAACATCGGCACGCAAAGTCGCGATCGCCGCGGGTGCTCCCGTCGTTCCTGGCACTGAGCAGGCCCTGCGCGAGATCGACGATGCGCGTTATGAGGCGGATCGCCTCGGCTATCCTGTGCTGCTGAAAGCCGCGGCGGGCGGAGGAGGAAAAGGCATGCGCCGCGTGGATCGCGCCGAGGATCTGGAATCCTCTTTGCGCGACGCCCGTAGCGAAGCCCTCCGCGCATTCCACAACGACGAGGTCTACATCGAAAAGGTCGTGGTCGAGCCGCGGCATATCGAAATTCAGGTTCTCGGCGATCATCACGGCAATCTGATTCATCTGGGCGAACGCGAATGTTCCATCCAGCGCCGCCATCAAAAAGTGATCGAGGAGTGCCCTTCCCCGGTGATGCTGAAGCATCCGGAATTGCGCGCGCAAATGGGCGAAGCGGCCCTGAAAATCGCACGCGCGGCAGGCTACGACAACGCAGGCACGCTCGAATTCCTGGTGGATCGCGATCGCAATTTCTATTTCCTCGAAATGAACACGCGCCTTCAGGTGGAGCATCCCGTGACTGAGCTCGCCACCGGAATCGACCTGGTGAACTGGCAGTTGCGCATCGCCGCGGGCGAGCAGTTGACCATTCGCCAACAGGATGTGACGTGGACCGGCTCCGCCATCGAGTGCCGAGTGTACGCGGAAGATCCCGACAACAACTTCATGCCGTCGCCGGGAAAAATCACGCATCTGGAGCAACCTTCCGGTCCCGGCATCCGTCTCGACTCGGGTGTGTACGCGGGCTGGACGGTGCCGCTCGATTACGACCCAATGCTCGCCAAGATTGCAGCGTGGGCTCCGTCGCGAGAATCGGCGATTCGCCGCATGCGCCGGGCTCTTTCTGAGTATGTGGTCGAAGGAATCCGCACCAATCTTGCCTGGTTCGACGAAATTCTGGCCGACGATTCCTTTCATGCCGGTGACTTATCGACTGCGTTTCTGGAGAAATTCCAACGCAGGCCTCGCGGCGCCCCCGATATTGAGATTGAAGCGGTTGCCGCGTTGGTCGCCGCGATGTCGATCCAGAAACCGTCCGTCGCACAGATCGCCCCGAAAAGCGCCTGGCTTGCATCAGGCCGCCAGGAGATGATGCGTTGAAGCTGGATGTGCTCGTCGACGGCCGTGCGGCGCGCCTCGATCTCGAAAATGGGCGATTCCGATATCGGCGCGAAGGTGACGAATCGATCGACCGCGAATTTTCTGCCGTGCCGCTGAACACGGGCGCGTGGTCCGTGCTGATGGGCGGCCGCAGCTATTCGGTGGTCGCCGCCAACGGCACGATTCGCGTCAATGGCCGAGCTTTTTCAGTGGATGTCTTCGATCCGCGCGCCATGCGCAGCCGGAAAACCGGGGGCGCCGGCGAAGGACGCCAGAACATCGCCGCGATGATGCCGGGCAAGGTGGTCCGCGTGCTGGTGGCGCAAGGCGACGCGATCGAAGCCGGCCAGGGCCTGATTGTGGTGGAGGCGATGAAGATGCAGAATGAGATGAAATCGCCCAAGGCCGGTCGCGTGGTTGAAGTGAAGGCCAAACCCGACGCGACCGTCGCCGCGGGCGAGGTTCTGATGGTAATCGAGTAATGCCCGATCCAAATTGCCCTAAGTGCAGCGGAACCGGCTGGAAAATCATCGAGCGCGCCGGTCTTTCGGGCGCCGAAAAATGCGACTGCGCGGGTTTGAATCGAAACGATGGCCTGCTGGAAGGCGCCCGTATCCCGCCCAATTATGAGCGAGCTTCACTGGACAACTTCGTCCTGCCGCCGGATAATCCCACCGCGCGAACGGGCCTCGGCATCGCGTTGCGGCAAGCCATGGGGTTCGCGCGCGATTTTCCCGCCGTCACTCCACCCGGCCTGCTGCTGATCGGCGAGCCCGGCACCGGAAAAACTCATCTGGCGGTTGGCGTTATGAAGGCGCTGCTCGAAAAGGGCCACGAATGCGTCTTTTTCGATTATCAAAACCTGCTCGACCGAATCCGCGCGGGCTACGATGCAAGTTCGGGAACCAGCGACCGTGAAGCCTACGCGACCGCTCTCGATTGCGACGTTCTGCTGCTCGACGATCTGGGCGCGCATCGCGTCACGGATTGGGTGGAGGACATCGTGACATCGATCATTACCTACCGCTGCAACAACAAGAAGCCTCTGATCGCCACCACTAACCTTCCCGATCCGGACATCACTGGAAAAATCGTCGATTATACCGGCGCCAGCGGAGTCGCAGTGTATAAGAAGACTCTTTCAGAGGCCGTCGGCACGCGAGCCCGGTCCCGCCTGTTCGAAATGTGCAAAGTGATCCGGATGCCGTCGACGGACGATTATCGCGTAAAGCACGCCCGATAAGCTGTGCGCAAAGACGGGTCAAACCGCTCTGTCCACGGCCACCGGTTGAGCGGCGCTTCGCTGATGATGGGAGGGGACAGAGAGGTCTGACCCGTTTTTGCGCATCCCTTACCAGTTACACTCAAAATATATGCGCATCCTCGTCGTGGAAGACGAAAAACGGATTGCAGACTTTTTGTCGCGGGGACTCGAAAGTGGAGGCTATGCCGTCGACGTTGCAGGCGATGGCGCCCATGCCGTCGACATGGTGCACGCCACCGAGTACGACTTGATCATCCTCGATCTCGGCCTGCCCGATATGGATGGCCTTACCGTTCTCAAGAAGATCCGCAATCGCAAAACCAGCCCGCCGGTCCTGATTCTGAGCGCTCGCGATCAGGTGGACGACCGCGTGAAGGGCCTGGAAGGTGGCGCCGACGACTATCTGGTAAAGCCGTTCGCCTTCGTCGAGTTGCTGGCCCGCGTCCGTGTGCTGCTGCGCCGCGGTCAGCCGACGCCGGAGCGTTTGCAGGTCGGCGAGCTTTCGCTCGATTGCATCCGCCGCAAAGTGACTCGCTCGGGTGAAAACATCGAGCTGGCGCCCAAGGAATTCAGCATTTTGGAATACCTGATGCGTAATCGCGGCCGGCCTCTCAGCCGCACCATGATCGTCGAGCACGTCTGGGACATGGATTACGACGGGTTGACGAACATCGTCGACGTGTACATCCGCCACCTGCGCAGCAAGATCGACGACAAGTGGCCCATGAAAATGATTCAAACCGTGCGCGGCATCGGATACATGCTCGACGTGCCGGACAAGGTGGAAAGAACGGTCTAAACGCGTGGCCAGGTTCACACGAGTCTTCGGAGTCCCCACCTTGCGCGTGGATTTTGTGCGCGGGATGCGCTTCCGGCTCATGCTGAGCTACGTCCTGTTCTTCACCGCCCTGTTGGTCGCGGTCGGCCTGTTTTTTCATCAGACGCTGCAACGCCAAACCGAAAGCGACGTTCGCGATGCGCTCGAAGAAGAGTGGGGCGCGGCCAAAGGTTATCTCAAGATCGAAAATCAGCGACCCATCTGGATCGCCGATCCGACCGACCCCGAAGAAAACTTCATCGTAAGCCGCCTGAAGCACGTTTATCTGCTGACCGACGCCAACGGCGAAGCGCTGGACTACGACGATACCTACGACTCCATCGGCATCGATTCGCGAGAAGATATTCGCCGCGTTCTTCAGTTGCCGCCGGGCGAGACCGAAACGCACATCCGCTGGGATAAGAGCGGAACGCCGTATCTGATCAAAGCCGGACGCATTCCCGACGACAAGGGACGTCCCTATTTCTTCGCGATCGGCCGATCGCTCGCGCCGGCGCGCAAGACGGTCAGCGATTTTACTAGTACCTACTTCTGGCGCCTGCCGCTATTCATCGCCGTGACCGGCCTTTTCGGCTGGGCGCTGGCCGGACGCGCGATTCAACCGGTCAACTCCGTCGCGCAGGCTGCGCAGACGATCACCGGATCGAATCTTTCACTGCAAATCCCCCTGCGCGGCGCCGGCGACGAACTGGACCGCCTGATCGACAGCTTCAATCGCATGACGGAGCGCCTGAATCAATCCTTCGAGCAGATCCGGCGCTTTTCCACCGACGTTTCGCATGAGCTGCGCACTCCACTGACGGCGATTCGCGGGCAGCTCGAAGTAGCGCTGTTCACGGCTGAGACTCCGGAACAGTATCGCGAAGCGATGATCAACGCGCTCGAGGACGTAGAAAAGCTGTCGAGTATCGTGCGCGCGCTGCTGTTGCTTTCGCAAGCCGAATCGGGACAGCTCGTGCTGCAAAAGGCTCCGCTCGATCTGGCCGGGCTCGCGCGTGACGTGGTCGATCAATTCCAGATTCCGGCCGAAGAGAAAGGCCTGCGGCTGACCGCGGACTTCGACTCCGACGTGGTCATTTCCGCGGACCACACGCAAATCGAGCGCCTGCTTTCGAATCTGCTCTCGAACGCCGTCAAGTACACGCCCTCTGGAGGACGATTGCGCGTCCAGGTCAGGCGAGCGGAAGCTGACGGATGGGCGCAACTGGTGGTCGAAGACAGCGGCGTAGGCATTCCCGCCGATAATTTGCCGCACATTTTCGACCGCTTCTATCGCGTCCGCAGCGCGCACACGAATGTCGTGCCGGGCCTAGGCTTGGGGCTCAGCTTCGTTGCATGGATCGTGGAAGTGCACGGAGGGCGAATCGACGTCGCCAGCACGGAAGGTGAAGGAACGCGTTTCACTGTGTTGTTGCCGCTGGTTGAAACCGCGATCGAGACTCCGGTGCACGAGCAAAGCACTACAGAGCCGATCGTGTAACACTAAAAAGAACCATGAGTTTAGAAATCAACGTGACTGAACGAGAGGGCGTCACCATTCTCGCCCTAAAGGGCCGCCTGACGGTGGGTGAGGCGTCCAGCGTTCGCGAAAAAGTGAATGAACTGCTTGCGCAAGGCAAGAAGAACCTGATTTTCGATCTGGAGCACGTCGATTACATCGATTCCACCGGCTTGGGAAGCATGGTGATCTGCTACACCACCATTAAGAAGGCCGGCGGAATGCTGAAGCTGTTGAATCTCAACAAGCGCAACATCGAGCTGTTGCTGCTGACCAAGCTCCACACCATCTTCGAGGTCTTTTCCGACGAGCAGGACGCCGTGAACAGCTTTTTTCCGGACCGCGAAATCAAGCGTTTCGACATCCTCAGTTTTGTGCAGCAAAATCAGGAGGACGAGACGTAATGCTGAAGGCCGGCGCGAAAGCCCCGTCCTTCACGCTCGATGACATGTCCGGCGGGAAGCACTCGCTTTCTCAGATCCTGGAGCACGGACCCGTATTGCTGGTGCTGTATAAAATCAGTTGCCCGGTGTGCCAGTTGACGCTGCCATATGTGGATCGCATCGCGCGCGGATCGCTGCAAGTAATCGGAATCTCGCAGGACGACGAACGCGCGACTGCACGTTTCAAGAGTAACTTCGGCGTCACGCACATGGAAACTCTGTTCGACCGTGATCGCGATGGCTATACGGTGAGCAATGCGTTCGGAATCTCGCACGTCCCTTCGATGTTTCTGGTGGAACCGGACGGAACCATTGCACTGGCCGCGGAAGGATTCGTCAAGCGCGAGTTGGAATCGCTTGGAAGGCGCGCCGGAATTGAAACGTTTCACGCCGGCGAAGACGTTCCCCAATGGAAAGCGGGTTGAGGGTCGAAAAATTGAGTCCCGGTGCGGGGCTGCGGTAAGCTGGGAGGAGACATGTCGAACATTTCGGAACTCATCGGCGGCGCGGCGGCAATCGCCAAGGGCATGGGCATTACGTTCAAGGAGATGCTCAACCCGACCATCACCGAGGATTATCCCGAGGCTCCGGCGAAGTTTCAGGAGCGCTTTCGCGGCGTGCATGAGCTGCAACGCGATGAAAACGGCCTGGAAAAGTGCGTCGCGTGCTTCCTGTGCGCGGCGGCCTGCCCGGCCGATTGCATCTACATCGAAGCCGCGGAAAATACGGACGAGCTGCGCATCAGCGGAGGCGAGCGCTACGCCAAGGTCTACAACATCGATTACAACCGCTGCATCTTTTGCGGATTTTGCGTCGAGGCTTGCCCCACCGATGCAATCACGCACGGCCACGGGTTCGAAATCGCCAGCTACAACACGTCCACGCTGATTTACCGCAAGGAGCAGATGCTGGTCCCGATTCCGCAGGGCGCGCATTTTCCGCTGAAAGCCGAAGCTCCGGCGGCTGAAGGCGGGCACTAAAGGTTTCGGCCGAAAGGCCGTTTGCTACATTAAGAACCAATGATTGTCGAAATCGAGGGGATTTCGCTGCACCTGGCGCATCCCGACGAGCTTCCGGTGAACTGGGTCGGCCAGGAGGAAGTGATGCGTCAGCTGCTGGCCGCCTGGCTGGTAGTCGACCCGCAGGATCTTCCCATGAATCCGCGCTTGCTGGGCAAGCCCGGCGTGGGCAAGACGACGCTCGCCTATGCGGCGGCCAAGCGCCTCGGCCGTGAAGTTTACATCCTGCAAGCGACCGTCGACACTCGTCCGGAGGATCTGCTGATCACGCCCGTGATCGAAGGGGAAAGCCGGCTTCGTTATGTCGCATCGCCGTTGGTGTCGGCCATGCTGCGCGGTGGAATCGCGATCTTGGACGAAGGCAATCGTATGAGCGAGAAGAGCTGGGCGAGCCTGGCTCCGCTGCTCGATAACCGGCGCTATGTGGAATCGGTGGTGGCCGGAGTGAAGATCAAGGCGCATCCGTTGTTCCGTCTGGTGGCGACCATGAACGACGATGCCAGCACTTTCGACCTGCCCGAGTACATCCATTCCCGCTTGCAACCGCAAATTCTGATCGATTTTCCCGAGCGTCATGAAGAATTTGCGATATTGCGTGAGAATTTACCGTTCGGCGAGGACCGTATTCTGAATTACGTGACGGATTTTCTACAACAAGCGCACGCCGCGGACGAGCGCTATACGGCCCGCGACGGCATTAATATCGCGCGATTCGCGATGAAACTGGGTCTCGAAACGGGCACAGAGGTCGGGCGCGAAATCCTGCGCACGGCCATCGTGCAGACGCTGGGCGAAGAGGCCCTGCGCTATGTCCCTCGAAGCTGAAATCAAAGCCGGGAGCTTGCAGAGGGGCCGGTTCCGCTACTTTCCCGTGGTCCCCGGGCGCCTGGAATTCTCCATCGATCTGCGCCGCCTGCTGTTAGCCAACAAACCGGACATAGTTGCCATCGAATTACCGGGATTTTTAGCCGGGCATTACCGGCGCGCGCTGGATCGCCTTCCCGAAATGTCGGTGATTCTCTATATCGACGAAACCGACGATGAGCGCGCGATCTATGTTCCCGTCGAACCGGCGGACCCGTTTACCGAGGCTCTACGCACGGCGCAAGAGATCGGCGCAGAAGTGATTTTTCTCGAACCGGATTCGATCGAACGGCCACATCTGCCGGATACTTATCCCGATACGTATTCGATCCGGCGTATCGGGCTCGACCGGTACATCGAAGCGTATCGCGTGTGGCCGCAGAATCGAACGGATGAAGTTTCCGCGCATGCGTCCGCTATGGCGTGGAAGCTGCAAGGAGCCGACCCCTCGGCAAACGTATTCGTGGTGGTCGCGCTGAATCTTTTGGATCCGCTGCTCGACGCCATGGAATCGCCGGCCGCGCCCCCGCCGCGCGCCAAGCCGTTCGACATTCGGCTCCTGAATCCGCATCCCGATTGTCTGGCCGAAATTACTATTGAATACCCGTACTTGCAGGAGCGCTACGAATTTTTCCGGCTGGATCTGCGAAATGAGGAAAGCCTTGACCGTCCGCGCGTTCAGCTAGACCTGCTGCGCGAGGCCGAGGCAAAGTACACCGATTCCACGGGCGAGAAAATCGCGCACTGGCAGCGACGCATGATGGCTCGCTACACCCGCAATCTCGCGCAGATGAATGGCGAGCTGATCGCGAACGTTTACGACATCGCGGTCGCCGCGCGTTCCGTGGTCGACGATAACTACGGCTGGGAAGCCTGGCAGATGGCGAATCGTTATCTCGCGCAGCAGGAGGTTACGGATCTGGAAACCGTGCACTTGAGCGCCAGCGAAATCTGGATCAACACCAAGCGCCTGCGCATCCGCCGCCGCCTTCCCCGCCCCAAGCAGCGCCTGAAACCGGCGGGCCTGAAGCCTCGCAAGCGCGAGAAGTTTCCCGGCGAATGGGCTCGGCAGACTACCGGCGACGCGATTTGCTCTTATCCTCCCGAAGATCTGGTGATCGAGGAGTACGGCCGCTTTCTGAAAACCCGCGCCAAAGCGATTCTCTCCGAAGAGCGCGTCCGCGTCGAGCCCTTCACCACCTCGATCCTGGACGGCATCGACATCCGCGAAACCATTCGCAACTGGCATTCGCATAAGATCTACGTTCGCAAGGCGGATCGCCTGGCGGGCGAAGTCGGCGCGGTCGTGGTGATTTTCGATGAAGATCCAGAGGACCGCTATCAATACCTGACCACCTGGCTCGGCGAGCATCAGAACGAATCCGATATGGCGTTTTACTCGACGTATCCGTTCGAGAACCTGGTGGGACCGGGAATCGGACGCGCCGAATATGGCGGATTCCTGATGACTCTTCCGCCGCGCCGCCTGTTCGATGTATGGTCCGACACTGACTACGATTTCACTGAGTCGAAAGCGGAGCGCCTGTTGATGGCTGCTCTGGATTATTCAACCGAGCGCTTTGTAGTTTATGTAGCTGCGAAACCGCCGCGGTCAATTTTCCGTTCCATCGCGTCGCACGTGAACCGCAAAATTCTGTATGTGCCGATCGGCCAATTGTCCCCGACGAAGCTGAAGAAACTGCGCGTCGTACACGTGCTCGACAGTTATGATCGTCGAGCCCAAGCGAAGGAGTATCTGTGGTGAACGTAAACCGAGCATCGATGACATCCGTCAGAGTTAGTTCTGCGCATGTCGAAGCTTTTCTCGTTTGCCGCTTTTCTTCTGTCATCCGTAATCGCATCCAGCCAGGGCTTCACGATTAGCACCTTCGCCGGCAACGGGACCATCGGCTCTTACGGCGACCCGGCTCCCGCGCTTGCCGCGCAGTTCGATGGGCCGCAGTGTGTTGCCGTTGACAAGTCGGGAAACGTTTATATCTCGGATTGGTTCAACAACATCGTCCGCGAGGTCACGCCCGATGGCAACATCCAGACCGTCGCAGGCAGCGGCATTCGCGGGTATGCGGGCGATGGCGGCCCGGCGGTGGACGCGGAACTCTCTTTTCCCTTGGGGCTGGCGTTTGACAGCGCGGGAAATCTTTATATCGCGGATTCGTCGAATGATGTGATTCGCGAAGTCACTACCGACGGCAATATCCAAACCGTGGCCGGCAATAATACCCGTGGTTATTCAGGCGACGGCGGTCCCGCGATTAGCGCGCAGCTCTGGTCGCCGTACGCGGTCGTCGTCGACGCAGCGGGCAATTTGTACATTTCCGATTCCAACAACCACGCGATTCGCGAAGTCCTGACCAATGGCATCATTGCCACGCTCGGCGGCAACGGCGTGCCCGGCTACTCGGGCGACGGCAACTACGTCGGCGGCGCGCAATTCAACTATCCCAAAGGATTGGCGATTGACGCGGCGGGAAATGTCTATGTGGTGGATTTTGGAAACAGCGTCATCCGCAAGATCGCTGTGAATAGCGACGTCGTCACCACCATCGTCGGCACCGGCGCGGCCGGCTTTCTTGGCGACGGCGGCCCCGCCGTCAACGCGGAGCTCGATTACCCGGAGAGCGTCGCCGTGGACGCGGCTGGCAATCTTTACATCGCCGACACGCTGAATCAGCGCATCCGGGAAGTGACTACCGACGGCAATATCCAATCCATCGCGGGATCCGGAATAACCGGTTATGTCGGCGACGGAGGACCGGCGCTCAACGCCCAATTTTTCTATCCCAAAGGCGTCGCGCTCGGCGCCTCCGGCAGCGTTTATGTCGCCGATTGGGATAACAACGTGATCCGTCTGCTGACGCCGTCCACGACAAGCGACGATCGCCGCATCACGAGCGTAGAAGACCGGCATCGCAATTAAGATCTGTAGCATTTTGTAGTACTCTAGCCGGATGATCCTGGTGATCGCTGCGGTTCTGCTCGTAATTTTCATTTCTGGAATCAGAACGGCGAGGGAGTACGAACGTGCGGTGGTCTTCCGATTGGGCCGCTACGCCGGTCTGCGCGGGCCCGGTCTGTTCTGGCTGATTCCACTCGGAATCGAGAATCAAACCCGCGTCGACCTGCGCATCGTAACCAATCCCATTGAGCAGCAGGAAACGATCACGCGAGACAGCGTCACCGTGAAGGTTAACGCCGTCCTCTGGTTTCGCGTCCAGGACCCGCAAAAGGCCGTCCTGACCGTGGAGAACTTCCGCGCCGCGGTACAACAGGTCGCCCTGACCGGTCTGCGCAACGTGATCGGCCAGCACGATCTCGACGAAGTGCTAAAGGCGCGAGATAAGATCAACGATATTCTGCGAAAAAACGTGATCGAGACGACCACTCCTTGGGGCGTAGCCGTAGAGTTGCTGGAGATGAAAGACGTGGAGATCCCTCAGGACATGCAGCGCGTGATGGCGATGGAAGCCGAAGCCATGCGTGAGAAGCGCGCCCGGATCATCAAGGCGGAAGCCGAACTGGAGGCTTCCAGAAAACTGGCGGATGCGGCGCAACTGATGGTCGGCAATCCGGCTGCGCTCGAATTGCGGCGGATGCAAATGGTGGCTGAGGTGGGTGCGGAGAACAACAGCACCACAGTGATCATGTTCCCGGCCGAGTTTGCACATATCGCTGGGAGCTTGTCGAAGTTCCTGGAAGGTAAGCCAAGCTAGCCGTGCCACGACCGCGCGGGAGTGGACACATGATAACGAAGCAGCCAGCGAGAACGACTGAAGGCCCGGGTCAGAGCTGGAATCCGCGCATCGCGCCGCTCAAGTGGCCAGCGACTTTCGATAGCTCGACTGCATTCGTGCGGACCTGCTCGCTGTCTTCCACCATTTGGCCGCCCGCCTGATCGACGATCACGATCTCTTTGGCGATTTCCCGTGTCGCCACGGAACTCTCAGTCACGCGAGAATTTGCATCCTTGACGCCCATCGACGCCTCGGCGATGTTTCTCGCGATGTCCTTGGTTACGGTGGCTTGCTCCTCGATCGCCGCGGCAATCGTCGAGACAATATCGCCCACCTCGTCGATGATGCGGGAGACCTTCTCGATTTCATTGATACTGCCGGCGGTGGAAGACTGGACCCCGTTGATTCTGGTCTTGATGTCTTCTGTAGCCGCCGCGGTTTGCTGCGCCAGTTGCTTGATTTCGTTCGCGACCACCGCAAAGCCCTTGCCCGCTGAACCCGCGCGCGCGGCTTCGATGGTTGCATTCAGCGCGAGCAGGTTGGTTTGCGAAGAGATCTCGGTAATGGTTTCCGTAACCTTACCGATCTCGCGCGCGGCCTCGCCTAGCTGATTAATTTCGTGTGTGATTCGAACGGCTTGACCCCTGGCATCTTCCGTGATGCGCCGAGCGCGCTCCGAATTCGCGGCAATCTCGCCGATGGTAGCGGTCATCTGTTCGGTGTTTTCGGAAATATGGGAAAGATTGGTGGTGGTTTGTTCCATTCCGGCTGCAACCGAAGTCGCATTCATGCTCATTTGCTCGGCGGCCGCAGCCACCGAATGAGCCCGGTCGGAAACGCTGCGCGAGCCGTCGGACATATGCCCGGAATTCGACGAGAGCGCCGTGGACATGGATCCGAGGGACTCGACGCTCGCGGAAAGTTCCCGCACCATCTTTCTCAAGCCAGCAGACATGGTTCGCATGGCGGCCGCCATGTCGCCAGTCTCGTCGTTGTTGCTGGCGTGGACCTCGACGGTAAGATCTCCGCCGGCGATCGCCTGCATTACGTGAACTGCTTCGGCGAGGGGCGCGCGGATCTGACGCGTCGCCAGATAAGCGCCTCCGCCAATGACGACCGCAATGAGAGCCAGCCAAAAAGTGGACTTCCACATCCCCGCCATCACCTGCTTGTCGACCTGATCCATCTTGGCCCGCAGCACGAACGCGCCGTGCATTTCGCCGGCGTGCCAGTTTTCCATCCGGAAACCGAGCGCATCCTTGCCGTCCTTGGTGCGGCTGGGGTCACCGTGGCACATCATGCAGTCTTCGCTCAGGCGAATCGGGCGGGCGTAGATGATCTGGTTACGCTCCGGATCGGCTTCAAAATAATCCTGGAGCTTATCCGTGTCCAGTTTCGCGAGGATACGCGCCTCCTGAGCGTCCGGCGTGTTCGCGGGATTTCTCGGATTCAACGATGGCGTGCGAAATTCGTATCCTTCTTTATCGGCAACCTGCTGGATCGCCTTCCATGCGGCGACGACCGGTATGGTGTTGTACAGCCGGATGGTTCGAAAATCAGTCCCGCCGCGCAATTCCGCCATCAGCGACTTGCGGTCGAAGGATCCTCCGGTATTCATCCTGGCGACTGCTTCGCGCGTGCTTTCGGCCGACAGAATGATGCCTCTCATTCCATCGCGAACCAGAGCGATGCCCTGGCTTCTGATTACCGACCTCTGAATCAGCAACCCGGCGCCCGCGGCTACGAAGACCGCGAGCCAGGCGATCGCTACCGTGCGCGAAGCGATGGTCCATCTGAATTTCATTGCCGAGCCCTCCATTCGTCGCGGAAATCCCGCCGTCGATGTCCATATCGACTTCCAAACATCGAGCCTTAGGCGTCGATCCTGGGCCCCTGGATCTCGCGAATTCACCCGACTGACTCAAAATGCGGAGCGCTTCACCGATAAAACCAGTGGTGACCCAGCCCGACGTACTTTTCAACCGCGAGGAAACGCCGACCATTCTGGTGGTGGACGATACGCCCATCAGCCTGGATCTGGTGACCGGCATTCTGTCGGCTGAGGGCTTTCGGATGCTGACCGCGGGAGACGGCCGTACGGCGCGCGAACTGAGCCGCCGGGAACGGCCCGACCTGATTCTTCTCGATGTCCTAATGCCCGGCGAGAGCGGCTTTGAGACCTGCGCGCGGTTGAAATCCGACCCGCTGACGGCGGATATTCCCATCATTTTTCTTTCGTCGCTCGACGACGTGAAGAGCAAAGTGGCCGGTCTCAAGATCGGCGGAGTGGACTATATCGCCAAGCCGGTGCACGGCGAGGAAGTTCTGGCGCGAGTGCGCGTCCACCTGCGCATCCGTGCGACCAACCGCACGCTGGTCGCGGATCAGCGTGCCCGACTCGATCAGTTGCGGCATGCCCAGCAGTCGATTCTGGTGAGTCCGTCGGATTGCCCGGAGGCGAAGTTTGCGGTTCACTATCAGCCTCTGGAAGCGGCGGGCGGCGATTTCTACGATGTGGTTCCCTTGGGGTCCGACATCTTCGCCTACTTTGTCGCGGACATCAGCGGCCACGGCGTGACCGCGGCGTTTCTCACGTCCGCCGTGAAAGCGCTGCTGCGGCAATACGCCGGCCCGATGTTTTCGCCGGACGACGCCATGCGAGGCGTGAATTCCGTGATGGGGCAGATGCTGGGCGAAGAGCAGTACCTGACGGCTTGCTACGCGCGCCTGAACCGGCAGAACCATCGGCTCACGGTGGTCAGCGCCGGGCATCCTCCGCTGATTCTGGTCACGCGTTCCGGCGCGGCGAAGACCGTGGAGCTGGATAGCGACCCGTTGGGAATGTTCGGCGCGGCGATTCTACAGCGCACCGAGCTGACCGCTTCGAGAGGCGACCGCTTTTTTATGTACAGCGACGGCCTGATCGAATCGTCGCCCGGCGGCGGACGGCGCGAGGGGCTGGACCGGCTGGTGGACGCGTGCGTCCGCCTTCGGAGCTTGCCGCTGGCCGAAGCCGTGGCGAGAATTCCCGGTGAAGTTCGACCCCAGGAATGCGCCGTGGCCGACGACGATCTGCTGCTGCTGGCTGTGGAGGTGGATGGATGACTGGCAACGCACGGATCGACTGCGAATTGCGAACAGCGCTTCCGGCGACTTTGGAAGCCATCGAGGAATTTTTCGTCGAGTTCCGGCGGCGGAGCCGGTTGATGCTGGATCGCGTGAACTGCTTCGCGGCGGAGTTGTTGCTGCGGGAAGCCCTGACGAACGCCGTCGTCCACGGCTGCAACACCGATCCCGGCAAACAGGTCCGATGCTTCTTGAGGCTCAGAGGCCGGACCCTCCTGATCGCGATCGCGGACGAAGGAAATGGTTTCGACTGGCGCGCGAAGCGGGAGAAGACGGCCGAGGAAGAGGATTGTTCCGGCCGCGGCATGGAAATTCTGAATACCTATGCAGACTGGGTGCGGTTCAACAAGAGCGGCAACCTGGTGACCATCATTAAACGATTTTGAAAAGGAAAGACAACCATGATTGAGGTTACACGCGAGAACGACAAAGCGGTAGTTCGGCCGGGTGGTGAAAACATCGTCGCCGCGACGTTGCCGGAGCTGCGGCTGAAGATGCGCGAAATGCTGGGCGACGGTGTGCGGGACCTGGTGGTGGATCTGTCGGAAATCCGCATGGTCGATTCGAGCGGCATCGGCCTGTTGATGTCAGCCCATAATTCCCTGCGCAAGGTGGGCGGCCAATTCGCGCTGGTAAACGCATCCGAAGACCTTCTGGCGCTGTTCCAGACCATGCGAATGCATCAGCATTTCAGCGTGTCCGGGAATCGATAGGGCGAAAATCATGAACGAACCAAATCTCGACGACGAATTAGTACAGGATTATCTGGCCGAGTGCCGCGAACATCTGGCCACCATCGAGACCGATATGCTCGCCATTGAGACCTGCGGCGCGCAAATCGATGAGCAACTGGTGAACCGGGTATTCCGCGCAGCTCATTCCATCAAAGGCGGAGCCGGATTCTTCGATCTGGCCAAGATCCGCGAACTGGCGCATAAGACCGAAAACGCGCTGGACCTGATCCGCTCCCGGCAGATGGTCCCGACGCCGGAAGTGGTCAGCATTCTGCTGATGGCTTTCGACAAGCTGCGGGAGCTGATCGGCACTTATCGCGAGAGCAACCAGGCCGATATCGCCGAGTTTGTGGCCGCGCTGACGGCGCTATCCGCGGGGAGTCTGCCGCCGGAACAGAAGGGCTCGCTCACCGAACAGGTCGAGTTGAAGCTGCCCGATCCCAACCAGCATATTCAGGTGTCGGCGTTCGATTTGAATCAGGCGCGCAAGGGCGGCAAAATCATCTACCTGATCGAATACGATCTGATTCACGACATCGAGCGGCGCGGGAAGACTCCCTGGGAAGTTTTCAGGAGCCTGATCCGGTGCGGAACGATTCTCGAGACCGCGTTCAATCTCGATTCGGCCGGAACTCTGGACGACGAGCCTTCGAAGCAACTGCTGTTGGAAGTTCTGTATGCAACGGTGATGGAGCCGGACATGCTGGAAGGGCTGGTGGATGTTCCGGCCGAGCGGGTTCACGTGATCGAGAAAAAACCAGCGCCGGCTGCGCCGCAGCCCGTTGCGCCGCCACCCGTGGCGGTTCCATCGGAAGCCGCGCTCAAGGCCGCTGTGGCAGCGCCCGCTGTGCAGGCGGAGAGCACGATTCGCCTGAATGTCACGCTGCTCGATTCTCTGATGACGCTGGCGGGCGAGCTGGTGCTCAGCCGCAACCAGTTGATCGAGTCGCTGTCGCGGCAGGACGATCGAGGCATTCATTCCGGCGCGCAGCGCGTCAGCCTGGTCACCTCCGAGCTTCAGGAAGTGGTGACACTGACCCGGATGCAGCCGGTGGGCGGATTGTTCGCAAAGTTTCCGCGGCTGGTTCGCGACCTGTCGCGGGATCTGGGAAAAGAAGTTCAGCTTAAGCTCGACGGCGGCGACGTCGAGATCGACAAGACCATTCTCGAAGGCTTGAGCGATCCGCTGACGCACATGGTTCGCAACGCGGTGGATCATGGCATCGAGCCGGCGGCGGACCGCATTGCGGCGGGCAAGCCCGGGATGGGAACCGTCACGCTGAGCGCGTCGCACCAGGCCGGCCAGGTGGTAATCGAAATTTCCGACGACGGCAAAGGGCTGGCGGTGGAGAAGGTGGCGGCTTCGGCGCTCGCCAAGGGCGGGGTCACACGCGAACAACTGCAGACCATGACGGAGCGCGACAAGATGGCGCTCATTTTTCTGCCGGGCGTGTCGACGGCGAAAACGGTCAGCGATGTGTCCGGCCGCGGCGTCGGGATGGACGTGGTCAAGACCAATCTTGACCGGCTGGGCGGGAAGATCGAAATCGATTCGACGGTGGGCCGCGGCTCGCGGTTCCGCATCAAGCTGCCGCTCACGATGGCGATCATCCCGTCGCTGCTGGTTTCAGATGGCGGCCAGCGTTTCGCGATTCCGCAGGTGAACGTGTGCGAGCTGGTGCGGATTCCCGCGGCGCAATTGGCGCAACGGATCGACCGCGTAGGCGACGCCGAGGTTCTGAATGTGCGCGACCGCCTGGTGCCGCTGCTGTATCTGTCGAATGCGCTGGGAACGCCGCGCGCGCACAGCCAGTCGAAGGCGCTGAATGTGGTCCTGGTGGACGCCGGCGCGTTCGAATACGGCCTGGTGGTGGAAGAGTTGCACGACACCGTGGAAATCGTGGTGAAGCCGCTGGGCCGTCATATGAAAAGCCTGCACGATTATGCCGGAGCCACGATTCTGGGCGACGGCTGGGTCGCGGTGATTCTCGACGTGGCAGGCTTGGCTTCGCGGGCGGGTCTGTCGGCCAACACTGCGGAAGCCGTTTCCAGGCGGGAGGAATCGGCGGGAACAGCCGCGGGAGAAGAGCACGCGCTGCTTCTATTCCATAACGCGCCGGCAGAGAATTGCGCGGTTCCGATCGAGCAGGTGTCGCGCATCGAGCGCGTGCGCCCCGCGCAAATCCAGTATCTGGGCGGACGCCGGACCATGCAGTACTGCGGCGCGAGCCTCCCGCTGGTCAGCCTGCGCGACACCGCAGCGGTGGGAGAAATTACCGCCGAGCAGCAGTGGGTGGTGATCGTATTCGAACGGCTGGGGCGTCCCCTGGGACTGCTGGCGGCCGAGCCGGTCGACATGATGGAAGCGGCGTTGAACATCGACACCGTGACCATGCGGCAGCGCGGCATCGCGGGATCGGCGGTGCTGAAGGATCGCACGATTCTATTGCTGGATATTTTCGAGCTTGCCGACGCGGCGCGGCCCGAAGGTGCTCAGCCGGTGTCCGCCGCGCTCGATCGCGGCGCCGTGAAGAGCGATGCTCCCACGGTTCTGGTGGCCGACGATTCGGATTTCTTCCGCGGCCAGATTCAGCGCCTGGTGGAGGGCGTCGGGTGCCGGGTGTTGCCGGCGGCGGACGGGCAGGCCGCCTGGGAAATACTGGACAGCCACGCGGGGGAGATCGCGCTGGTGGCCACTGACATCGAAATGCCGCGGCTGGACGGATTGGGCCTGACGCGGCAGATTCGCGCCGACAAGCGCTTTGCGAGTTTGCCGATCATCGCGCTGTCCTCGCTGGCGGGAGAAGAAGAAATCGCCCGCGGCATGCAAGCCGGGGTTAGCGAGTACCAGGTGAAGTTGAATAAAGACGAGTTAATCGAAAGCATCCGCAAGGCGGTTCACATGAACGCGAGCGCGCCGGTTGCATGAAACACAGGAATCAGAACGAAAAGGAAAACACAATGAACACATTTACGAACATGAAAATCGGGCGGAAGCTGGGACTCGTGCTGACAGCCTGCGTCGTCCTGCTGGTCGGCATGGCCGGATCGGCGATCTGGGGCAACAAAACCATGGCGGGATATGAGGAAATTTCGCGCCAACGGATTACCAAGGCTTGGCTGGCTGAACAAGTCGCCGGCGGCGCCAGCGCGGCCACCTCCTATGTGGAAGACATGGTTTTTGCGAAGAAGGTGAACGCGGAGGAGCGCGGCGAACTTCTTGAGATTCGTAAGGGATATCAGGCAGCCTTGGCCAACTTCAAGGAGCTGGCGGATTCACCAAAGAGCAAAGGACACGCCGCTGACATGGAAGCGATGGTCCAGGATTGGGTAGCCACGAACACTCGGATTCTAGACCTCGTTGCCGCCGGAAAACAGGCCGAAGCTGTCCGGGAGCTCCATGACAAATCAATGCCGATGTCGAAAGCTCTGCGCGCGAAAGCGGCCGACGCTGAGCAATGGCAGGCGCAGAAACTTCTGGAGAGTGAACAGCAACGCGAAGCCGCAGCCTCAAGCACGGTGCTATGGCTTATCCTCGGCAGCATCGTTGCCGTTGTCATAGCGGTCCTCGGCGGGCTGATGCTCACGCGCGGTATCGTCAAACCGCTCGCTGTGGCTGTCGCTCATTTGAATGAAGTGGCGAAGGGCGACGTTTCGCAGGATGTCGAGAAGGAATACCTGGAGCGTGGCGACGAGATCGGGCTGCTGTCCAAAGCCATGCAGGCCATGTCGGTCAACTTGCGCAGCGTCCTGAAGGACATCACCAACGGGATTCACGTCCTCTCGTCTTCCTCAACCGAGCTGTCCGCTAACTCGACGCAGATGTCGAGCGGGTCCCAGCAGGCGTCCGGCAAAGCGCACGCAGTCGCCGCCGCCGCCGAGGAGATGACCACTAACGTTACGTCGGTCGCCGCCGGAATGGAGCAGACCACTACGAATCTGACCAGCGTCGCATCGGCCACCGAGGAGATGACCTCAACCATCGGCGAGATCGCGGGCAACTCGGAAAAAGCGCGCCGCATTACCGAAGAGGCCACGAGACAAGCCGCGCGCATCAGCGAACAGATGAATCAATTGGGAGCGGCCGCGAAAGAGATCGGCAAGGTCACCGAAGCCATTACCGAAATTTCTTCCCAGACCAACCTGCTGGCCCTGAATGCGACCATCGAAGCGGCTCGCGCAGGATCGGCGGGCAAAGGATTCGCAGTCGTCGCGAACGAGATCAAGGCGCTGGCGCAGCAGACCGCCGCCGCCACCGAAGACATCAAGGGCAAGATCGCGAACGTACAATCATCCACCACCGGCGGGATCGCGGAAATCGAGAAAGTCTCGGCGGTGATTCACGAAGTGAGCGACATCGTGTCCTCCATTCGCCGCTGCCATCGAGGAGCAATCCACGGTGACCAAAGACATCGCCCGCAACGTCGCGGAGGCGTCGTTGGGAGTTCAGGATGCCAATAAGCGCGTGACCGAAACCTCGCTTGCAACCGCGGAAATCGCCAAGGAAATCGCGGGTGTCGACCATGCCGCGGGTCAGATGGCTGAGGGCAGCGAGCAGGTAAACGCCAGCGCCACCGAGCTCAGCAAAGTGGCCGAGCAGCTCCAGACTACCGTGCAGCGATTCACAGTCTAAACGTAAGGGGAATTCAGATGATCAAATTAGCGGACATCACGATTGGCAAGAAACTGGGGCTGCTGCTCGCCAGTGGAATCGGGTCTGCGCTGTGCATCGGCGGCCTTAGCCTGTGGGCGTTAAGCGCCATTCGCAGCACCGCCGATCAGCAGCAGACTGAGTCCGACAAAATGATGAGCGCTGAGCGCGTGGGCAGCGACCTGGGAACGGTCAACGCCATCGTCGGCCACATTGCGCTGAGCCCGCACTGCGAGGTCTGTCACGGCACGCCCCTCGGTGGCGACCGGAGCAGCTTGACCCTTCTCGACAAGGAAGGCCGGAGTCTGATGGGCGATTTGAAAGCCCAGGACCATACCGCGGAGGGGCTGAAGCTGGTCGCGGAGCTCGATAAAGCCGCTACCGCGTGGCTCGATGCGAACCGGCACGTCTTGGAGTTAGGTGCAGCCGGCAAGCGCGAGGAGGCCCTGGCAGCCTATCGGGATGAGAGCATCCCCAACGTGGGGCCGGTGCAGGAGGCTCTGGCGAACTATCTAAGCTGGCAACAGCCACGGCTCGCCGAGAGGAAACAGCACGCCGAGACGATCGCAAGCCGCGTGCCGATTCCGGTGGCGCTGCTTACTCTGCTGGGCGCGGCGATTGCCACGTTCCTCGGAGCGATGATTACTCGCAGTCTTACGGCGCCGCTCAAGAGCGCGATCGGCATCATGCAAAGCCTCGGGAAGGGAGACCTTACACGCGAAGCTCCGCCCGCGTTTCTGGCTCGCAAGGATGAAATCGGCACGCTCGCCAGGGCTGTCGACGGATTGACACATAGCCTGCGCGACGTGATCAGGAATATCACCGAAGGCATCGGAGTGATCTCCTCCTCATCGGCGGAGTTGTCCACTAGCTCTGCGGCCATGGCGGAATCCTCGAGTCAGGCTTCCGGCAAGGCGTCATCTGTCGCAACCGCGGCCGAGGAGATGACCTCCAACGTCGTGTCGGTAGCCGCGGGGATGGAGCAGACTACCACCAACCTGAGCAGCGTCGCCTCCGCCACCGAGCAAATGACTTCGACCATCGGGGAAATCGCCGCCAATTCCGAGAAAGCCCGCCGCATTACTGAAGAGGCGACTCGTCAGGCGATTCGGATCAGCGAACAGATGAATCAACTGGGCGTCGCGGCGCACGAGATCGGCAAGGTTACTGAGGCGATCACGGAAATTTCGTCGCAAACCAACCTGTTGGCGCTCAACGCGACCATCGAAGCGGCGCGCGCAGGCACGGCGGGCAAAGGATTTGCGGTAGTCGCGAATGAGATCAAGGCGCTGGCACAGCAGACCGCCGCCGCGACCGAGGACATCAAGGCGAAAATCGCAAGCGTGCAAACTTCGACCACGGGTGGGATTGAAGAGATCGAAAAGGTATCGCAGGTAATCCGCGACGTCAGCGACATCGTGGCGTCGATCGCAGCGGCCATCGAGGAGCAATCGACGATGACCAAGGACATCGCGCATAATATCGCCGAAGCATCCACGGGCGTCCAGGACGCCAACAAGCGCGTGACGGAAACCTCGCTCGCCACGGCCGAGATCGCCAGGGAAATCGCTGGCGTAGACCAAGTCGCCGTGCAGATCGCAGCGGGCAGCGAGCAGGTGCGGACCAGCGCGTCGGGTTTATCCAAAGTATCGGAACAGCTTCAGACCACGGTGTCGCGATTTCACGTCGCCGGAGGTCATCAGGCGACGCTGAAAAGCGCCATCGCGGCGCACGGCGCCTGGTCGGCCCGGCTGAAGGCGGCCATTCAAAGCCGCAAGCTCGATATGCCGGTCGCCACGATTGCGGCCGACAATCAATGCCAGTTCGGCAAGTGGCTGTATGGCGCGGATCTTTCGGCAAACGAGAAGGAAGCCGCGAATTACCGCACGGTGAAGCAGCTGCACGCCCAGTTCCACGAACAGGCGGCAAAGATCGCACAATATGCCATCGCCGGACAGAAAGACAAAGCGGAAAACGCGATGAACGGATCCAGCGAGTACGCCAAGGTCTGTTCCGCGCTGACCGATGTTCTGACTAAATGGAGCGCGTCCGCCTAAAAGGGCGCGATTACGGGAGCAAGTTATGTCCACTACGCAAGCAACGCAAACATCGCAGGCCGGGCAGACGGTTCTGCTGGCGACATTTTTCGTGCGCGACGCATTGTGTGCCCT
>Ga0209415_10003444_pt1 | contig 29416 bp, 25 predicted proteins | sample PeaSoiSIISIP2007_FD_187696 | JGI IMG/M metagenome (GOLD analysis project Ga0209415, IMG submission 187696) | Peat soil microbial communities from Weissenstadt, Germany - SII-SIP-2007 (SPAdes) (version 2) | ecosystem: Environmental > Terrestrial > Soil > Wetlands > Peat | place: Germany...
CGCCATCGTCAACGAGGAACTTGCGCGGCAGATGTTCCGCGGAGAAAACGCCGTCGGGCAGCGACTCAGCGTCGAAGGGATTGAGGGTACGCAGACGTACGACGTTGTCGGCGTTTCCCGGAATGCAAAATCGAAAACTCTGGGCGAGACCAGCCAGCCGTGCCTGTTCCTGTTCCTCGATCCGAATCCCGAGCAGGCCATGAGCTTCTTCGGGATTTCGGTGATCGCCCGCGGAAGCGCGCCCGCGGGACAGCTTGAACATGCCGTTCGCGATCAGATCCGCGCGCTCGACCCCAATCTGCCCGTCTTCAATATCGAGACGATGACGGAACACGTGAACAAGTCCATGCTCCTGCCGAAGCTCTGCGCCGCCCTGCTGGGCGTCTTCGGACTGGTGGGCGTCGTTCTGGCCACGCTCGGTCTCTACGGCACCATGAGTTATGCCGCCCGCGCTCGCACGAAGGAGTTCGGCATTCGCCTGGCGGTGGGCGCCCAACCCGCCGGGATTCTGCGCATGGTCGCGGGCCAGGGGTTGTGGCTGGCGGGAATCGGCACCGCCGCCGGCCTGGCCATCGCATTCGCCCTCACGCGATTCATCGTGAGCTTGCTGTACGGTGTCAGCGCAACCGATGCTTTCACCTTCGTTGGCGTGCCCGCCCTGATGCTCGCCGTGGCGCTGATCGCAGTGCTCATTCCAGCGCGCCGCGCGGCGAGGGTGGATCCGCTCGAAGCGCTCCACTACGAATAGCAGCGGTACTACGGGCCAGATTATCTGTCGTTTTCTGGCCGGTTGAGGCGAGTGGTGGCGCGGTGAGCAGAAGCCGTGGCAAATCATTGGAGGAGCGGCCACTTCTCGCCAGTCCAAAAGCGTCGTGACGGCGAGCGCCGACAAATATCGTGGCACGTAGTTTTCGACGGAAGGAAGGCGAAACCCCGGCCGTCGTCAACGAAGAATCAATAGTTTAGGCGGAAGCAGGGAAAACTCCGCGCTGCGCGTGCAAGGCGCTGGTGTGTCACGACTTACCGGGTTTGCCAGCAGTGCTGGCGCAAGCCGCGCACCTTATGTGCGTTTGGGAATCACCCATTCGCGTGGCTGGAATGGTTTAATCTACCGCGAGGCGGCCATGATGGGAAATCACAGGCCCACGGCTACGAAAAGGCATCACACACGTTCCCGCCGTCGCTTGGGCTTCGTCGCATCGTGGCTGGAAAGCTCCACCTCAAGCCAGTCCACCGCCCGCTCGAACAGCCGTTCTGCGGATTCGTCGCCTCTGTGTCTGTCGTGAAGAAGCCTGATTCTCAGAGCCCACTCTGGCTGCGCGACACCGGCCATTGATGGCACATGGGTGGCTGCCTCGCGGAGGACCTCCTCTTTGTAGTCCGTGGGAAGGTCGGAGAATAGCTCTGACAGATACGCGTGGAGCAGGAAACGCTCCGTTTGATCGGCTAACCGCCACACCTTTGAGAGAATCTCGATGCTGGGGAGTGCCCCGTCCTCGTAGCGGCTCACGGAATTCTGTCCGCAACCGATCTTTGAGGCGAGCTGGGCCTGGGTGAGGCCGAGGCGCCTTCGCATAGCAATCACCGCACGCCCGAAATTCTCCTGTTGCCTTATCGATGCCACTGATATATCATCCCTACAGTGAGTATTCAGTCAGTGGATGTCCACCCCGAAGAAGAGTATCAGAGTGCGGCTCGCGATGGGCAGCGGTCAGAAGACACGGCTCTTGCATCGGCGGTGCGCGCCGTCAGAAGCAGGCTCCAGCTTACCCAAAAACAACTAGCCGGGAGGCTGTCAATTCAGCAGAACTCTGTGAGCCGAATCGAAAACGGGAGCTCTTCGGTGAGCGTTGCAGTGCTGATGCGACTGCTCCGGCTTTCCCATGGTTCCGGCGAGCAGGAGCCGATTCTCAGTGAACTCGAACGGCGCGGAATCGCGCCCAGTGAACTCTCGGTGTGCGCGGACCGGCGACCGCAGGAGCACAATGCCTAAACGACGTTCGCAGGCTCTGAAACACTACGATGGCTCCGCGCCAGCGCGCCAGGCGCACTGGCCGGCGATGGTGCGCCGCGCGCTGAGGGCAGTTGGCCGCCGCGGCCTTAAGGTGGTCGGTGAGCGAACACGGAGCGGCGAGATCCGGTCCCTGATGACGTTCGGCCCTGACGCCCTGCTTCTCTCCGCGTTCCTTCACCTCAGGAGTCGCACTACCGCCGGCACGCCGTGCGTCCGCATCCCCGTCGCGCTCTGGCCTAAACTGCGCCGCCTTCCCGAGGTCTACGTTGTGCTCGCCACGCTTCAGCGGGTGCGCGGGGCTGCCCCCGTGGTTGTCGCGGCTCAGCACGAGCTGTGGCGTGACGGGCGGCTGGTCCTGCGTATCGAGGTTGCCGAAGGAGCGAGCCTGGAGTCGCCGCCGGATTCGGCTATGCCATCCAAACGCCGATCAAACGGGCGCCCCACGCGCCACGCAAAAACGCGTGACTCAGAGCGGACGTTGCATAGCAACCGAAAATCGGGAGCGCGTCAGTGATCACGAAGAACGCCGCGCGAGAAGTCGCGCGCGATTCTGCGGCGCTCGATGCCGACCTTCTCCGACTGAGGGCGTGCCTCGTACTCATTCGTACGCGCCACGGTCGCAGGCTTCCCCAGGCTGCGCGGCTGGTCAGAGAGCTGCGGTCGAATGGCGTGAATGCGTCGCTTCGAAGCCTCTATCGGTGGAGAAAAACATTTTTAGTCCGGGGATTCGAGGGACTCGCTCGGCATGCCCGCAGCGATTCCGGCCGGCCGCGTTCAGGCGTTCTGCTCTCGGATCTCGCCTCCGCAGCGCTGCGCGTTCGGCAGCGTGGCGACATCAAACGCGAATACAGTGCTTTCAGCGAGCGGATGTGCTACGAGACCTTCCGCACCTGGATGAAGCGCCTGAGGGGCCGCGTTGTCGTCATGGGAAAGCGGGGCCAGAGGTAGTTATGGCGCTTTCCGCCGGCAATCCGCGTGGTCACAAGAGCCTGGGCGCGCCTGCGGACATTCTGGGGTACTCCATACCCGATCCGGCGTCGTGGCCCGAGTGGATACGCGAATGGTTTCAGGAAGCCACGGAGCCGTGGGCTGAAGACCGCCGCAACGACATATTTCTGTTTCGCATCGGCGGACAGTGCCAGATTCTGCTCTGGGACGCGGTATCGGCTGTTGGAATGGTCGGCCTGCTGCACATCGAGCCCGAGGAATGGTGCACCGAGTCCGGATACCCCGCCTTCATCTTCAGTGTGGCGCGGCAGGAGGAAGTGACGCGGTTCTTTGAGCGCGCCGGGTACAGGGTCAAGGTGCTCACGCCTGCCGCGCCTGCGGCCCCGGTACCGGCGCCGCAGACAACGAGGCCCCGATGCGGCTGCCGCGTTGTCAGCATCGCCGAAGCGCGAAGCAAACTTGTCAGGACAAAAGGGGGCCGTCTATGAATCGAAGGTCGTTTCTCAGAGCTGGCGTAGCGGCAACTGCTGCTCTTCACAACAGTGGCCCTGCGAGCGCAACTCGCAGACCTCAGCAGGTCGAGATCGGCGTCATGGCTTCGGAGCAATGGCTGCGAGATCCGTCTATGGACGCGTTCGTGCATCTGGAAGAGGCCGAGCCGGGAGATCCGGGGCAGCTCAGCGGCGCATCGCTCTACCTTCTCGACGACACGGTCAGTGTCGAACTGGATGCGAAGCAACGCGACGGCAGCCAACTGACGCACTGCCTCGGGTACGTTGAGTACCCGGATCTCGACTTGCAGGCGTGGCCGGTGCTCCCGGAGATTGCCGAGCCGGCCGCCAACTCCGACTTCAGCACGACGAGCGAAAGCGTGTTTTGGATTCCCCTGCGCGAGTTTTACGGCGACACGCACGGATTCAGCGGCGCCCGGCTGGAAATCTCCCGCGGCGAGCTGCGAGTGCTGTCTGGATCCCACATCTTCGGTGTCCTGCGCGGCCGGCCGCTCGCGGATTTCGTTGAGTGCGTGCGCTCAAGGCAGCCCCGCTGATCACGTCATGAGTGCACTCGCCCAGGCCAGCGTCACCGCCAGACGAACCGCTTCCGCGGTCCGCCCGACGAAGGGCGCGGCGGCGCCGCTGGCGCTGCCCTCGGGCGAGGAATCATCGCTTGCGCTCGGTCTGACGCCTGCGGGTGGTCTGGACTGCAGCGAATCCGCCCAGGCCGAAGCTATGAACAGGTTTCGGAGCCTGATCGAGCCAGTTGTAAACGCGGAGCGGCAGGGCATGGGGGTGAAGCCGGCCTCGCTGGAAAGCATTCGCCTCGTCGCCGCGGAAGCTGGTGTCAGCGTCCGCACAGTACAGCGGGCGTTGAGCACATGGCGGACGCGTGGCATTGCCGGCTTGAGTCGGCGCATCCGTGCAGACCGCGGGGAATCGCGCGTACTGAACGAGGCGGCCAGGGAATTTCTGCTCTCGGCTTCCTTGCCGTCGCCGGGCTCCTACGGCGAGTTTGCGATCAGCGATGTTTACCGCCTCTACGAGGAGGAGCGCCGCTTTCGTGCGGCGCACGAGACCAAGCCCCTCTGCCCGGCGCAACGCGCCCGATACGCGCGCTACATCGGCGCGGACGGTTGCTTCACGTCAGCGGCTCAGCTCCCCACGGCCTCCTATCGCTCGTTCTGCCGTGAAGTCGCCAAAATCCCCGAGCCGGTAAGGAAAATGGCCAGCAGGGGAGACGACGCGTACCGGAATTCGGAGCTGGTTTCGCATCGCGACATTGCGAGCGTCGCGCCGCTCGACTACGTGGTGATGGACCACCGCGTCCTCGATATCTTCTGCATCGTGGAGAGCCGCCGCGGCCTTCACCGGACGTGGCAACCGGTCCGGCCCTGGCTGACGGCCGCAATCGACATGCGGACGCGTCGTTTTTTGGCGTGGACAATCGTGGAAACGCCGTCGAGTCACTCAATCGCTACGGTTCTCAAGCGTGTCTTCATTGAGTGCGGAGTTCCGAGGGCCCTCTACTGGGATAACGGTAAAGACTTCCGCTGTCAGTGGCTGGAAGGCCGAAGCGAGCGCACGCGTGCCATTGCGCGGGCCGACTCTTTGCCTGCAAGGTGGACCGGCGTGCTCGAAACACTTGGCATTCGCGTGCATCACGCTATCGTGAAAAACGCTCGCGCGAAGCTGATCGAGCCAGCCTTCGGTGCCGTCGCCGATTTTGACCGCACGTTGCCCGAATGGTGCGGCCACAAGCCCGGCTCGCGGCCGGAGCGTTTCGAGCGGATGGTAGAGGCACACGAGGCGTGGCTTGCGGGTCGGGTGCCGTCTCCGGCGTTCCGCCCCATTGAAGAGATCGCACGTCTTTACGACCAGCTATTCCGCGATCTCAACGAGCGCCCGCACACCGGCGACGGAATGCGCAAAGTCACGCCCACGGGCTACGGGTGGATGTGCCCGAACGAGGCCTGGGAAATCCTCATATCGCGTGTCGAGCGAAAGACGATCCCGGATGCGGTTCTGCAGCTCTGCTTTGCGAAGCGCCGCGAGCTGGTGGTGCGAAATGGCGAGGTGAAGGTGACCCACGCGGGCCAGGTCTACCGGTACCGGCTCGTCGGAAATCGCATGGGCCTTCTAGGCCTGAACGGCCGGACCGTCGAACTGGCGTGCGATCCTCTGGACCTCAGCAAAAGTGCCATCTACTATCAGGCATCTTTCGTTGGCCTCGCGGAATGCATAGAGCTGCGCCGAATGGGCGACGGCGCATTCGTTCAGGACGAACGGGATCGCCGAGCAGCTCGCCGGGAAGTAAAACGCTTCATTGAAAACGTACATCGCGCGGTGCCTGTCGCCGATCCCGAAGAGTATCTCCGGCGGCGCCAGGGGGTTCTTCCCGCGCGCGTCGAACCGGAACGGCTGGTGTCCACGGTGACGCTGCCAGCCGCGATTGAAGCAGCAGCCAGAGCAACAGCGGAGGAGGAGGACAGCTTTTCGTTCGCCGGCGCATGCCCCGCAATCGAGGCTTCGCAACGGCAGGACGATACCACAGATTCGGAGTTCCACTTTTTCAGTGATCAACAGGGGGAAGCATGAAGAGACAATTGTCGGACGATGTAGTCCACCGCGCGCGCGAAAAGGTGCGCCGGTTGCTTGCAACGCGCCCAGATATCAGGGTTGAAGATCTGGCGCAACACACCACGATTGCGGCATGTACATGCCGACTGTGGCTCAGCGGCGGCATGCCTGGCGGGCGTCAGGTGGTTGGCGAAATGCTCCGCGTCGCGGATCTCGTCGAACGGGGCGAGATACTTCCGCCCGGTGGCGGGCGCGAGGCGATTGTGCTGCCGGAGGAGACAGGGCCGCGCGCGGCTCGCGTTGTGCGCGACGGCAACTTCTACGAGACCGGGACGGTGCGCCGCATTCGGCAGGTACTCGACTACTGCGCGGAGAATGCCACCATTGGACTCATCACCGGAACCTTCGGCGTCGGGAAGAGCGAGGCAGTGCGCGCATGGCGAGCGCGCACCGCTGGCAAAGTCGAGAGCGTGGCGTTCGAATTTTCCGTGTTCTCGGGCTCCGATAAGGTGGCTTTCGTCGGTTCACTCGCCCGCATGTTCGGCGCGGAGAAGACGACGGGATCGCAGAACGGTGCGCGCATTTTCGAGGGCCTGGTGGAGCGGCTGCGCGAGCAACCCGCTCTGCTGATCTTCGACCAGGGCGAGTGCGCGCGTCCACGCATACACCAGATCATCCGCATGATCCATGATCGAACCGCCGATGTCGGCGTGGGCGTGGCGATCCTCGCCGCTCCGATCCTTCTCAGGCGGCTTAACAAGCTGGAGGACCTGGGCGCGCTGGCTTCGCGAATCGGCATTTTCGCGCCACTCGCGGGCCTCACGCGTGCGGAGATGGCAGCGATTCTGCGGCAGGAGGGAATCACCGAAATCGACGACGCGGCCTTCGACTACTGGCACAAGAGCACGGGCGGATCCATGCGGCGGCTGATGCGTTCGCTCGATCTTTTGAAGACGAAGCACGCGGGCAGGCGTGTGACAGAGACTACCGTAACCGGCGTCGCGTCGCATCTGTGCTGGCTCGGAATGGAGGCGGCAGCGTGATGGCGAAACATATCAGCGGTTCGCGCGCCGCAGGGCGCTCAGGGGCCTCAGTGGCCACAAGGAAGACGCGTCGCGAGGTGCGCGGCAGCCGGCTTCCGGACTATGTGCTCGACACGCCCACGCCCATAATTCGGTTCGCGCTGTCGGCCGAGGGCAATGACGGAGGTGTCCGGGAAAGCCTGCAGGACATTCCGCTTAGCAGGGACGAGTTTATCCACCTGAAGCGGGAACTGGCGGTGCTTCGGGGTGATGCGGGCGAACGGTTTCGACCGCCGCTTACGGCGAGGAGTGCGGCGTGAGCGACGAACGGCAGGAACGCATCGAGCGTTTTCTGGACAGCGGCCCGTGGCGCATCGCCGCGGATCGCCCGCAGGCGCGTAGAGCCGTGAGTGAGTTTCTTGGGGGGCAACCGGATGAGGTTCTCGATAAACTCTTCGCCGAAGCAAGGGTGCTCGTGATCGCTCCGGCGCGCGAGCTGCCTGCCTGCGTTGTCCCGTATGCCTGCAAGTGCGACCTCCCGGAGCAGTTCATCTCGATTCCGGTGGTGGTCCTCGATCAGCGACTGGAAATCTTGCCGTGGCCGGATGCACGGCGCGTTGTGTTCGAGATGCTTGCCTACGCATTCGCGAGAGTCGCCGGACTCGGCGAGTCGGAGGCCTGGCAGGTTGCGCAACAGGAATTGCGCGAAGGGAGCAAACCCAACTGATGACGCTCCTTCAGAGAATTGCTGAAATTGGCGGGCGGCGCCCTGACCGTGGTTCTTCATCACGCGTTCTCCACACGGTCAGTGAGGCGCCGTCCGAGGGAGGGGAGACTATGACGCAAAGAACCATGCCGCCGGCGATGTGTGAGATCTTCGACAGGCTGGCCGCTGCGAGGACACGTCACGCAACGGCGGCCGACGAGCTTCGCGACGCTGAGGCCGCGCTCGGGGCCGTTCGGCAGGAAGTCAGCAAAGCTGGGGAGAGGCTGCGGGCTCGGGAGATGGAGCTGGCCAGCTCGGGAGGTCCTGTGCCCGACGAACCCTTCGACGAGGAAGTCGCCGTCGCGCGAGCGCGCAGGCTGGAGCGCGTTTCTTTGGCGAGAGCGGAGTTGCGCCGCTCGAACGTGTCATCCGGCGACGCGGAGATTGCAGGACTCAAAGACGAGCTCAGGGCGTGCTGGCTGCAGTTTCGAGAAGACGGCTACGCCAAAGCCAGGGCGGATTTCAGGCAGAGGGCCGTGGAGCTTCGGGAGTTGTACATCAAGCTGCTTCCGTGGGCCGACGCCCTGGGCACTAAAGGATTTTCGGGGCTGCCTGTCATCCAGCTTCAAATGGACCCGGGAATGGCGAACGAGATCACGTTCCAGCCTCGGTTTCTGGACGCTCGTGAATGGCAGTCAGGCGAGCTGAATGCCGGGATCGTCGCGCTCCGCAACGAGGTCGATCAGGCCTTGCGCGATGCTGCCGGCTAGCCGTCTAACGTTTTCGGGGAGCGTGATCCGGCCGCGGCTGCGCGCACGATCCCTCTCCGGGAGGATGGACAGAGAGGCGGCCACGCCAACGAACGCGTGGCGGTCTTCTAATGCGGATGCCACCTTTTAGTGGCGCCGGAAGGGAGAACACGGTGACCGAGAAAGTCATAATGAGCAAATTGCCAAAGGGGCCGGCGGAGCGCGAATTGCTCGCTGCGGTTGAACAGAAGATGCGCGATCAGCCATCGCTGCAGTACCACGAAGCTCTGAAGCTGGTGGCCTCGGAGTGCCCGGATCTGAGCGAGAGGTACACGCGTGAAACACGGGGATATTAATCTGCAGGCTCCTGAAGGGGCCAGGGCGTCGGGCGGGACGCCTCTCATGGACCGCGAAACGATGACCGGAATCCTGCCGTGGCTCGCACCTGCGGCACGGGGGGCGGCCGAGGAGCAGATCAGGGCCGCCCAGCAAGCAACGCGATCTCAAGGAGGCGAGGAAACTACAAAATGAACAACGGAAGCATGGACGATCCCGACATCGCGGAATCCTTCCGCAAGAACCGCGCTATCGAAACCTACAACAGCGACGGGGCCGCTCTCATTCAAGCGCAGGACGCGGCTGCGCGCATGGGGCTGCCACAACCGTCTGGCGACTTCGTTACACGGGCGACTACACCCGTCGATCAGGTTCCAGACCGGTGAGAGGGAGAAGAAAACGAACCATGGCATACGACACATCGAAGATCATCGAGCGGAATCAGCAGAATGCCGCAGAGTTCGGCCGCTACCTGGCCGATTCCGCCAGCACCGACTCCGAGAAGCTGCCGCCAGCTCAGCCACCGTGCACGCCTGGCGGAAAACCGCCAGACGCGGCGGGGCTCGACAGGTATACGCAGGACCTCAGCAAGAGGATCTAATCCGGCCCACGCACCAACCGCGTCCGCCCAGGGGGAAAACAACGAAAGGGCAGACCTGTGGCTATAGACTCAGCGGCCGAGCTCCTGTTCAAAATCAACGCCGACGGCAGCGACGCGGAAGGCAACATCCAGCGCTTCCGCGCGCTGATGGGCAAGGATCTCGACGAGATCGCGGCCGACTTTCAGCAATGGTCCGACAAGGTGCTCGGCAATCTGAGCACCGTGCAGGGCGCCATGATGGCCGGCGGCGCCGTGCTGGCCGCCGGACTGGTGGCCGCCGGCGCGGCTGCCGTCCACGCCGCCGACGCCTACGCCGCCTACGTTGAGGAGATCGATCACGGCTCCAAAGTCACCGGCATCGCCGCCGAGCAGATGTCCGGACTGCACTTCGCGGCCGAGGAGACCGGCGTCAGCTACGACATGCTGGTCCGCGGCATTTCGGTGTTCGAGAACAATGTGGTGAAGGCGAACCAGAGCACCGAGGCCCAGCGGAAGTTCGCGCACGCTTTCGGTGTGACCACTCAGCAGGTCGCCGCGGGGGAGAGGGACATCATGCCGCTGCTGCTGGCCGCGGCGGACCGCTTTCACAATCTGGCTTCGGGAACGGAGCGAGCAGCTCTGGCGCGCCAGTATTTCAGCCGCGGCGGCGTGGAAATGCTCGCCATGCTCTCGCGGGGTTCTGGGGAGCTCAAAAAGTTCGCCGATCACGCGAAAGAGATGGGCCTGGTCATTTCGACGCAGGACGTCATCGCGATGCGCGAGTTCAAGGCCGCCACTGAAGCCGCGGATGCACAGATGAAGGCGATCGATCTCGTGATCGGCCGCGAAACCCTCCCCATTATGGAGAATCTGCGGGTCGGCTGGGCGGCGCTCATCATGACGATCAAGCAGGGCGCCGTCGGAGATATGGGCCTCTTCACTGCGCATTTGTCGGCCAACATGGCCGCGCTGAAGCAGCAGATCGCGGACATGGCGAAGGGGGCACAGTACTACGGCACTGGCACGATCGGCGGCGGCGACGATGTGAAGCAGGCGAAGAACGACTACGCCGGCCTCACCGACATCCTCGAATCGGTGAAGGAAAAGGTCGCGGGGGCCACGGGCGAATGGGCGAAGCAGGCGCAGGAACTTTCGCACCTGCACCTCGAAGTCACGAAGGCCACCGCCGAATTCGAGAAGCTGCGCAGGGCCGGGGAGCTCACACCCGATGCGATTGCGAAGGGGAAGGCGGCGATCGCCGCGCTGCCCACCGAGATCTTCACGCTGTCCGCGTCGCTCGCGGCCAACGCCGCGAAGAAGAGCAAAGAAGGCCACGACAAGTGGCTGGCCGACCTCCAGAAAACCATGGACGAAGGGCTGAAGGTGCTCGGGGAGCACGATCAGGCCGTGCTGGCGGCCGGCGAGAATCTGCGCGCCCGCATCAACTCCCAGAGCGAGAAAGGGCTCGAAGAGCAGAGCGCGGCGTGGAACGCAGAGATCGCCAAGCTGCGCGAGGAGCTGCAGAAGAAGGGCGAGCTCACCGCCGAAAACGAGGCGCTGCTCCAGCAGCTCCAGAAGGCCGGCCTCGATAAGATCGCGCGCGATAAGCAGACCGCCTTCGAAGAGGAGATGACGAAGCTGCACGGCCGCCTGACGCAGATGCTCGAAGCGGAGATGAGCCACGCCGACCAGATCCGCGCGCAGTACGACAAGGACCTCGCCGAATACGGCCGCGCGCAGATGGAAAAGACCATTCTGGCGGCCGGCGGCGAAGCTCATCGCGCTGAAATCGAGAAGCAGTACGCCGCCATCCGCACGGCGCTGCTGCTGAAGGAGCAGTCGGAGCTACAGACCCTGCAGAATTCGCAGGGCTGGAGGGGTGTTTTCGGCGATCATTTCGCATCGCTTATCAAGGGCGACGAAGCGCTGTCGAAGGAGTGGGCGCAGTCCCAGGACCAGGCGCAGTTGCTGGTGCGCGTGTCGCTCGAAGCGACGAAGGAGATGGCGCAACAGACCTTCCAGGCGTTCGCGAACGCGGAGGGGCAAGCCATCGCCCAGGCCTTTATCTACTCGAAGTCAATCGGGCAGGCGATGGAGGAAGCGCTCAAGGCAACCCTGGCATCGCTCGCCGGCCGCGCGCTTGCTGAGTCGATCTATTCGACCGCTCTCGGGCTGCTGTACCTGGCTTCAGGCATGGAAGAAAAGGCTGTGCAGGCGTTCACCGCAGCAACGATGTTTGGGTACATCGCCGCAGGGTCGGGTGTGGCTGCGCGCTACCTTCCCGGCGGCTCCACGGGCGTTTCGTCGTCATCTCCAGGCCCGCAGCCCGGCTCGACGGGCGTTTCGTATGGCAACGGCTACGGCGGCCAGCAGCAGGCCGCCCACGTCACGGTCAACGTGTATGGCCACATCGTTGGAACCAGCGGGATCTCGCAGCTCACCAGCATGATCAATGACGCGGTGCTCAATCAGGATGTGACGCTCACCGCGACGAACACGCGCACCGGCCAGGTGGTGACGCGATGACGCTCCGCGCTTCAGAGCTGTCTCTTCATTCGGGAGGCTGCCACACGGTCTAACGGCCTCCGAAACTCGCCAAAACCAGCGTGCTCCGAAGGCAGCATGCTGTTCGTGTCCCCACGCTACCCACGCGCGAAACCTCCCGCGCATCATGACACATACCGTGGCTCATGGTGACAAACAATGTGGCTCGCACTAAGCGGCTCAACGAACTGCACCCAGGGTGTTGGCGATTACCCGCAGGTAGCGCGGCTCCTTCGTGCTGCCGGCGCGAACTTCAAGGAAAGTGACATCCCCACCGGCAACCCCGAGCTGGACGCGGTCCTCCGCGAACTCGGCGTCATCGGATAAAAGCGCGTGCGCGACTCGACCTTGACAGCGTAATTGCACTCCATGAGATTCGGTTCCTGGCGACCGTGGCAGAAGATTGCGTTTCTCAATGTCGTGTGCCTGGTCGGCAGCATCATGTCCGTGTTTGTTGTGCCGCCGGACACGCCGGTGTGGCAATGGGCGATAAAGGTGTGGTCGCTCTCGTCGCGACGAACATCGTGATCGGGCTCCGTGTGCGACGGTGGGGGACTCGTGCCGCCAAGCACTCACCTGGCCGCACATGGGCGATTCTCGCGCTCGGGTTTAGCGTACTTGTACTCGACTGGTTTCTGAACCACTGCGGCCGGCGCCAGGCCCCCTTTCCCGCAACCTCCGCCCTCCCCCAACATCGAAACTAAAAGGGGGGACGCCTGTCGCAACACGATCGCCACGTTAACCCGTGGCTTATCGCCGTTTCCGTAATGTTCGGCACGTTCATGGAGGTGCTCGACACCACCGTGGTCAACGTGTCCCTGCCGCACATTGCCGGCAACCTCTCGGCGACCGTGGACGAGGCGACATGGGTCCTCACCTCTTACCTGGTCGCGAACGCCATCATCCTGCCGCTCACCGGGTGGCTGGCCAACTTCTTCGGCCGCAAGAACCTGCTCATGATGTCGCTGATCGGGTTCACCACCGCTTCGTTGTTCTGCGGCCTGGCGCCTACGCTGCCTATGCTGATTGTGTTCCGGCTTATCCAGGGCGCCTGCGGGGGATGTATGCAGCCGCTTTCGCAGGCCGTACTGCTGGAAGCTTTCCCCCCCGAGGACCGCGGCAAGGCCATGGGCTTCTGGGGGCTCGGCATCGTCTCCGCGCCCGTGCTGGGCCCGGTGCTCGGTGGCTGGCTCACCGACAGCTATAGCTGGCGCTGGGTCTTCTACATCAATCTGCCGGTTGGCATCCTGTCCATCATCATGACGCGCGCGTTCATCTTCGACCCGCCGTACATCCGGCGCATCTCCAATCGCGTCGATTACTGGGGCATCGGAATGCTCGCGGTCTGGATAGGCACATTGCAGGTGGCGCTCGATAAAGGACAGGAGGACGACTGGCTGGCCTCTACGTTCATCAGCACGCTGCTGATCGTCTCCGGGCTGTGCGTGATTGGCTTCATCTGGCGCGAACTGGCCGCGCGCGATCCGGTGGTCAGCCTGAAGATTTTCAAAATGCGTACGTACGCGGTCGGCGTTTTTCTCATGACCATGCTCGGCTTCGCGCTGTACGGCAGCCTGGTGATTCTGCCCATATGGCTGCAGACGCTGCTTGGATATCCGGCTGTTCAGGCTGGCCTGGCGCTCGCGCCGCGCGGCATGGGATCGATGCTGGGCATGCCCATTGTGGGGAGCATCGCGTCGCGCTTTGACAACCGCAAGCTGCTGGCCATCGGTCTCGCGCTGTGCGCGTACACGATGTGGTCGTTTTCCCGGATGAACCTGAACGTGGGCTATTGGGATCTGTTCTGGCCGCAGTTTCTGCAGGGCATCGCGCTCAGCCTGATCTTCGTGCCGCTCACCACGGTCACGATGGCTGCCGTCCCGCGCGAAAGAATGGGTAACGCCACCAGTCTCTTTAACCTGATGCGCAACCTCGGCGGAAGCATGGGCATCGCCTCGGCCACGGCGCTCACGCTGCGTTTTCAGCAGGAGCATCAGAACTACCTTGTGGGGCGCACCGGCCCGCTCAATCCCCGATTCAACGGCATGATCGCGGGATTGCAGTCGATGTTCGAATCGCGCGGCGCCGGGCCTCTGCTGGCCAATCGGCGCGCCCTTGCCATGGTCTATGGACTGGTGCAGCAGCAGACCGCCATGCTGACCTTCATCGACGTCTTCCAAATCTTCATGTGGGTCTTCCTCGGCATGATCCCACTGCTTTTCCTGCTGAAGAAGCCGGCCAAAGGCGGCCCCGCGCCGCCGGCGCACTAGCCTCATTTTTCTGCACCCGTGCCCGGCCCGCATTCGTATTTATCACCAGCGATGCTGGTGCCCTTCTTGTTCCTGATTGTCGGCGCTGACATGCCGGTCAGCGAGATTATGGCCCGCGTGGGGGCCAATCAGGACCGCATCGCGGAAGTACGCAAGCGGTACATCTACCTGGAGAAAGCCCACGTCCAGACCCGGCATACCAACGGGAAGCTGGCGCGCGACGAGACCACTGAGTATGAGGTCTTCCCCGGTCCGAAAGGTCTGCAGAAGAAACTGACCGCCGCCGCAGGACGCTACTGGCACAAAGGCAGCTACGTCGAGTTCCAGGGCAAGACGATCCCGGACAACAATAGCCTGGATGAGGGCCTGATCCAGTCTTTCCGCGAAGACGACGACATGACCAACGATCTGCCGCTGACCACGAAGAGCCAGAAGGAGTACCGGTTCGAACTGCTGGGCGAGCAGGTTGTGGACGGCCGGAAAGCGTGGCGCATCGGCTTCGGACCCGCGAACAGGAGCGACATCAGTTGGGCCGGCGAAGCGCTCATCGACGAGCAGGAGTTCCAGCCCTTCCGCATCTATACGAAGCTTTCGCGCCGCATTCCCTTCGCCGTGCGTACGCTCCTCGGCACCGACCTGCCGGGCATTGGGTACAACGTCACCTATCAGCGGCTGGACAAAGACGTCTGGTTCCCAGCGAGCTACGGCGCAGAGTTCACGCTTCACGTTCTGTTCTTCCTCAACCGCGAGATCAATATGTCCATGGAAAGCCGTGAGTTCCGGCGCGCGCCGCTGGAACGGTTCTTCACTGGGCCATAACACGCTGGACCTGTCCGTTTTCGCGAAATGCTGTCGCTCAACCGGGACCCGGTCGGTCCGTTTGCCCTTTCTGCTGAGTCACTTGGCATTGGCAGCCGGGTTGCGAGTACCATCCCGAAAGCTCAACGGCAAGCAAATGCGCACCCTGCTTCAGGATCTGCGCTATGGCCTCCGAGTTCTGCGGAACAGCCCGGGTTTCACAGCGGCTGCTGTGATTACGCTGGCGCTGGGCATAGCGGCAAACACGACGGTATTCGGCTGGATCGACGCGATTCTGCTGCGTCCCTTCCCCGGGGTGAGCGGCGGCGACCGCCTGGCAGCCATCGAAACGGTTTCCCCCACCGGCGAGTTCAGTACCACCTCCTGGCGCGATTACCGCGATTACCGCGACACGCTGAAGCTGACCTCGGGCCTGGCTGCAGCGCTGCTCAACCCGTTCGCGGTAGGCGACCAGAATCCCCAGCGCGTGCGCGGCGAATTCGTGTCCTCCAATTACTTCAACGTACTCGGCGTGAGTGCCGAGCTGGGGCGCACCTTCCTGCCCACGGAATTCCTTGACGCCGCGGGATCGGCCCCGGTGGTGGTGATCGGCCATCGTCTCTGGCAACAGCGCTTCCACGGCGATCGCGCGGTGATCGGCCGCACGATTCGCGTCAACCGGCACGAGTTGACCATCGTCGGCGTAGCCCCGGCCGAATTTCGCGGCACCGTGCCCGGCCTGTCACTCGACATATGGGTGCCCATGGTGATGGCCCCAGCGTTGAACGGCCAGGGCGACTGGCTGCTCACCGACCGCGCGGACCGGCAGGTGTGGGTCACGGCGCGGCTCAAGCCCGGGGTCTCCATCGGACAGGCGAACGCGGAAGTAGAGGGCATCGCGCGGCGCATCGCGGGCATCGCGCCTGACAGCAATGGCGGCTTCAGCGCGCGGCTGATGCCCGTGTGGAAAGCCCACTTCGGCCTGCAGGGCTTCATGTTGAGGCCATTGCAGGTCCTGATGGCCGTGTGCGGCGTGCTGTTTCTGATCGTGGCCGCCAACGTGGCCAACCTGCAACTGGCGCGCGCCACCGCCCGGCGGAAAGAGTTCAGCGTCCGGTTGGCGCTGGGCGCGGGAGCGGGGCGGTTGATCCGTCAGTTGGTGACCGAGAGCCTGCTGATGGCGGTGGCCGGCGCGGTGATTGGGGTGGCGCTGGCGATGTGGCTGGGGCAGTCGCTCACGTGGCTGCTGCCAGGAACCGATTTGCCGGTCACTTCCGATTTCAGCCTGAACGCCGATATTATGGCCTTCGCGATCCTGCTGTGCGCGATTCTCGCGGTGGCTACCGGGCTCGCGCCGGCGCTGCACGCGATGCGCTCCGACGTGAACGACACCCTCAAGGAAGGCGGGCGCGGCGGAACAGCGAGCGCGGGACTGCAACGGGCGCGCGGAGTGCTGGTGGTTTCCGAGGTGGCGCTGGCGATGCTGGCGCTGGTGGGCATGGGACTGTTCACGCAGAGTTTTCTGAACGCGCGGGCGGTGAATCCCGGCCTCGACGCGAACCATTTGCTGTTCGTGCAATATCACGTGGACACGTTCTGCTCCGACAGCGAACAGCGCGCGCAGTTCTGCTTCCGCCTGCATGACCGGCTGGCCGCACAGCCGGGGATCGCCGCGGCCGGCTACGCCACCGCGATACCGCTCGCGTGGGGACAAGTCGAGTCGGCGGAGCTTGAGGTGGAAGGATACGTACCGCGGGGCGACGAGAAAATGCGGGCAGGGAGCGATATCATCTCGCCGGGGTACTTCGACACGTTGGGAATTCCGCTGCTCACCGGCCGCGACTTCACGGAACAGGACGCGCCGGCGACGTTGCCCGTGGCTATCGTCAACCAGACTTTCGCCCGACGGTTCTTCGCCGGCGGCGACCCGGTGGGACACAGAATCGGCGGGCCCGGCAAATGGGTGACCATCGTGGGCATGGTGAAAGACAGCAAGTATCACTTGCTGACCGAGGCGCCCGTTCCATATGTCTACCTGCCGTTCCGCCAGTGGCATGGCGGGGAGTTTTGGACGGCCTTTTTCATTCGCACGGTGGGGCCGGCACGCGACCAGATCGCCACGGTCCGGCGCGAGGCCATGCTGGTGGAGCCCAGCGCCGGCGCCTTCCCGGTGATGCCGTTCGAGGAACAAATCGACGCTTCGCTTTTTGGGCAGAGGGTGGCCGCGGCGCTGCTGAGCGTTCTGGGAGCCGTGGGGCTGCTGCTGGCGGCGCTCGGTTTGTATGGCGTGTTGGCATTCGCCGTGAGCCAGCGCGAGCACGAGTTCGGGATTCGCATCGCCCTGGGCGCGCGGTCGCGCAACGTATTGGGTCTGGTGCTGCGCCAGGGGATGCTGATGACCGTAGCCGGTCTTGCGGCGGGTGTGATGCTGGCTCTGGCGGCGGCCCGCGTGGTTGGCGGCATGCTGGTGGGAGTCAGCGCGACCGATCCGCTGATCCTCGGCGCCGCGGGAGCGTTCCTGATGCTGGTCGCGCTGCTGGCGAGTTATCTCCCCGCGCGCCGGGCGACGAAAGCCGATCCATCGGTGTCGCTGCGGCAGCAGTAAATCGACGCCCCCCGATAGAATGGCAGCAGATCCTCGTGGCGGAATCCATCGCCGAATTCGAGAAAGTCGTCTTCAGCTACGATCGCGCGGAAGTCCTGCACGAGATTTCCTTCACGCTGAATCGCGGTGAGGTTGTCGGCCTGCTTGGCCCGAACGGCGCGGGCAAGAGCACCACCATCAAGATCATCTGCGGAATTCTCGCGGCGGCGAGCGGGCGAGTCTCCGTTTGCGGCCTGCCTATGCCCGAGGGCTCCGTGGACGTGAAACAACGAATCGGCTACGTGCCCGAGGCCGCCGTGCTGTTCGACAGCCTCACCGGCCAGGAATTTCTGGAGCTTTCCGGCCGGTTGCACGATGTCGAGGAGGCCACGTTGCAGGACCGCATCCGTGACATCCTCGAAACTTTCAGTCTCTCCGGCGACCGCTACAGCCGCCTCGACAAGTACTCCAAAGGCATGCGCCAGAAGATCCTGATCGCCGCCGCCCTGCTGCACAATCCCGACAGTGCTGGCGGTGAGCATCGGCGCGGCTGCAGGCGCATGGCTGCTCACACGGAGTTCGCTGACGGCCTTTGCGGAGTCCATGCGCTTTCACCTGAGTCTCGCGTCGCAGGAGACCGGGGCTATCTACAGAGAGATCGGCTGACCCGTTGGCCTACCGCCCGCGGAAGATCGGCACCAGCTCGATGATCAGAATCACAATTACCAGCAACTCCAGTACGAATCCGCGGGCTTCCCGAAACTCATTCACCATGAACTCGTACAGCTCGCCCGCGGCGCGGAATTTCTCATCTACCAGACCGCGGTAGTCGTTGGCGCCGACCTTCGCCGCAGCCATACGATAGGCGCGCGCATAGAACATGTCGCTCAGAAATTTGATGGCGTGGTCGGTCCGCTCGGTCAGCTCCATGGTCTCCAGCCGCAGCCGGTTGAGTTGCTCAGCCGAACGCGCCAGCCGCCAGCGAGACAAATAGCTGCTCTCCCGCTCCAGCGTGGCGCGTCCGCGTGTGAGCAGCCGGGTGAGAATGTCGTCGTAGCGGCGGTATTCGAGGAGCTGCGTGTTCGCGTATTCCAGAAGCTCGATGAGCGGAGCAGCGCCCTCCGGCGTGTCGTAGACAATGGCCGCCTGCCACCCCACCACCAGCAGATCCGCCGGATAGTAGGACATGCTGGAAGCGAGCACCTCCCGCTCCTCGCCCTCCGAAAGCGGCTGGACGTCGCCGCGGATCACCTGACTGATCTCCCGGTGATGACTGGCAATCACCTGCTGCCCGTTCAGCAGATTCCCCGCGGCATCGCGAACCTCGCGCAGGTCCACGACATAATAATCCTCATCCAGCCATTCCGCGTAGGGCTTTCGCAGTGCAGATTGAAGCCTGCCCACGCGGTCGCGCACGGTCTTCAGGCCGCGCTGTGTTACCTCCCCCGCTTCGATCCAGCGATTGGACAGTGCGATCAGCTCAGACCAGTCGCTCTGAAAAGGCGCCTCTATTTCGAGGCTCACGACACCGTAGTCGAAATAGCGCAGACGCGCCTGGGCGCGTTCACCCGTGGCCAGCTCGATAGGCTCGCAGGTTTCCATTAATGGTGGCCGCTCGAAGCGGACGTACTCCGGCGCGGGGAGTTTGAAATCCGGCGACCTCGCAGGAGGCCCTTTCGGCAGTACGCCGCGAAGAGCTTCCAGGTCGATTTCCTCGGCAATGTCGTAAAGCAGCAGCGCGTGAAATGAACCCCTGCAGGCGGGCATGGCGAACCTCACATTAGATGCCGCTCGGAACCAGCGTGCAACAAACTCGTGGAATCTTCTTCGCGGGGATTGTAAGGTTGGATCTGTGCGCCGGCGTCGGGCTCGACCAGCCAGACATGCCGGCCGCCGAAGTATTCAATCAGTTGCCGGTCGCGTTCCGCGCCCAGGTCGTTCGCCCAGACTACCTTTGCATGATCGATGTCGGCGCGGTTGTAAACCCACTCGTCGCTAACGCTGTGGATCGAACCGTAACGCACAAACACCAGATGCATGCCCGGAGCCGCTTCCAGTTGCCGTGCCGCCGCCACACGAACCGTGAGCGGGTGCGGTCCGCCGTACACATACCACGGATAAAGTACTCGAAGACTGGCCGCGGCGCTGGCCAGACAGAAACAAAGGACCAGCCCCGCGCCCCAGTTGCGCCAGCGCATCATGGACAGCAGACCGCAGGATGCCAGCGCGAAGAATGGACCGGTCAGGGCCGATACGTAGTTCGGAAGCAGGCGTGGATAAAGCATGCTCCAGAGAAGGCATGCGATCACCACAAGGCGTAATGCCCCCATTTTCCGGCTGGTGGAGAAAAGAGCGATGGCCAGCGGAATGGTAAGCGGATAGCCGGCAAAGAAAGCCCAGATCTTTATCAATTCGTCGCCCAGTAGCGGCCAGCAGCGGGTGAGCGACCGCGCCTGCCGGAAGTAATCCCGCTGGAAGAGATAAATGCGCTGTTGCTGCGCCGTCAGATGCGACGGTTCCGGAATTTCTGGCTGCCACAGGAAGCCGTGCGGGACGCCATAGAGCCGCTGAGTGAGGCGATAGGGGCTGAGCAACGGATCTCCGGTGACTCGCCAGTTGTAGTAGCAGAGCCCGGCTCCGTCCAGGGCGACCACGGCGACAATTAGCAGCGCGCCGGCGATGAGCTTCCGGCTACGCTCTCGCCAGACCCACACGACGATTGCAGCGCCGGTGATCAACCCCAGAATCACTGACTCATACGGACGCGTGAACCACATCAGCGTCCAACCCACCGCAAGGATGCCGGCATACCGCATGCGCCCGGTGCGCAGGAGCCCCGGAAGCGCCCCGATGATCAACGCTCCGCCCGCCGCCGAAACGGCTCCGCCGTAGTAGCTGTTCATCCACGCGGATGAGACACCGAGGGTCAGAGAGCACAGTAGCCCTCCGATCCACGCCGCCCAGTGCGGAAGCCAGCGATACAACATCCACGTCACCGCGCCGCAGCACAGAACCATCGCCAGCCATACCCCAGCCCATGGGTGACCCGTCAGCTTCCAGCCGGCCGCCAGAAACGCGGCAAGACCGGGCGGATAACTGGCCGAGCAAGTGGGTTTCTGGATCACGTAGATCGTTTCGAAGAAATCGGAAAGCGGATGCGGCGGATTCGCCACGCGTCCGTGCAACAGCGTGTCGGCGGCCAGCAGATGCACAAACTCGTCGTGAACGACGGGGAACGGAGGCGGCGCCAGCGGGAGGAGAGCCAGCCGGATGCACGGTCCCAGAAACGCGAAGACGACAATCCAGACTGTTCCGCGCCGAGCGGTTCGCTGGAGGGCACGAGCCAGGCGCTCGGAAAGACCTGCACGTCGCGAGAGAAGGAGAAGCAGCAGGGCGCCGCCGAGCAACCCCGCCAGAAGCTCCAGCAGCTCCGGCCGCATCGGGAGCTTTCTGATCTGCGGGCTCACCCAGGCTAGCGCAGGAATCAGACCGGCATCCATGTTCGATAACGCGAACGATTGTCCCACGTGTCGCCGGCAGAGGCGTAGTCGCATAAAGCGAAATCTCCCGCGGCGAAGGCCATCTCGACCCCCGGCGGCGTTTCGATATCACGCAGCACGGCGTGATCGTTCGCGCCTGACGGCAGGCTCCCGCCACCACTCAGCCGAGCGTCCCTGGCCAAAGCGATTGGCCCGCGCATCACCGCCGCATAGCGCCTGCCTCCATCCGAGGCGTGCAGCACCCGGCCGCGAAAATCGAGGTGCAGGCTCACGCGATCGCCCGGCTTCCAGGTTCTCGCAAGCACTGCCCACGCGCCCGGCCGGACACCAGCTACCGGAGCGCCATTGACCGCGAGAGTGGTCTCCTCGCTCCAGGCGGGAATGCGCAGTCGCAGAGTGAACGCTTCCGGTTGCTTCGGCCGCATCTCGATTTCGACAGCGCCGGACCGCGGATAGTCGGTCTTCATGGCGAGGCCGCCGTTTCCCAGCTTCCACTCCCCCTCCGAATACAGATTCACTACCGGCCCCTCGGCCCCCTGCATCACCGCCACAGCCGGCGCCAGCATCATGCCACGCGGCCCGTTGGCGATGCAGCAATTCAGTCCCATCCCGCAGTGGTTCTCGCCCAGCGCGCGCACGCCTTCGAGCGCACTGTACTGCGCAAATGACGATCCATCCGGCGTCATTGCGCCGAGCAGCGCGTTGTACAGGGTTTTCTCGATCTCGTCGGCGAAGCGCGGGTCGCTGGTGATGCGCAGCAGGCTGGCGCAGAGCTGCATCCAGCTCACCCCGACGCACGTTTCCATCGAGCGGGCCCGCATCTCCGTCTGCAGCGCCTTGCCGCCGTACCAGCACTCCATCGAGGAACCTGACCCGGCGATGTTGATCTCGGTGTCGCGAATGCTGGCGGTCGTCCGCAGCGCAGCGTTCAACGCCGGCGCCCACCCGGTGGCGCGATACAGCTCGAGAAGGCCCGCGTAGCAGGACATCATCTCGTAAGCTTTCTCGCCGTTCTCCCAGGTCCACCACTTCTCGGGCGGCGGGAACCGCTTCCCCACTGAGACGCCGGCGAGCGCCTTTTCAACCAGTTGCGGCCCGCGCGTGGACGACCAGCGCGCCAGAATGTACTCGCCAAAGTCGAGATACCGCCGGTCGCGCGTGCGTTGATAGAGCAGGATCATCGGCTGCAGAATGGAGCTGGCGGCCATGCCGCGGTAGAGACCGAGCGACACGATGTCGGTGGAGATCGGGCCAATTTCGCGCAACGTGAGGTCGGCCAGGCGGCGGGCGCCGTTGATCGCTTCGGGGTCGCCGGTTAGCTGGAAGTCGGCCAGCAGCCCCAGCAGGGTGTACTTGCGGCCCCAGACATCCCAGCCGCTGAGACGGCTGCCGGCGGCATAATTGCCGATGTAGCCGTCGGAACTCTGGGTGGCAATGACGCGGCGCGCCGACTCCAGAAGCCGCTCGCGCCAGCCGGCGATGCCCGCGTATTCGCAGGCCGCCGCCGCGGAGGTGAACCACTTGCCCCAGAACTCAGTTTGCCAGCAGCTTGTTTCCGCGCGATGGCGAAACGGTTCCACCAGCCGATCGGGATCCTGAGCAAAGATGCGATTGCGGATACACAGATCGAGCTTCCGGCCGAGATAGCCGCCCAGCCGGACACTGCTCAACGGCAGAGGAGTGAGCGCATCGGCAACGGGCCGGCGCGGCAGGTGAGCCGTCGTGCGGCAGGCCTCGGCGCTCAACAGGCCGAGCAGGCCCAGAAACTCTCGCCGCGGAAATTCGGTGACGTTCACCTCATTTCCTATTTTGCTCGCTTAGGCGACTTTCGCCGGCTCGATCTTCGCCAGCACCGCCGCCGCGTCCGCTTCCGTGAATTCCTCGGTCTTCGCCGATTTATTCATCGAGCAGAACTTCGGCCCGCACATGGAACAGAAAGCCGCGTCCTTGAAACCCTCGTCGGGCAGCGTCTCGTCATGCATGGCCCGCGCGGTCTCCGGATCGAGCGACAGCTCGAACTGCTTCTTCCAGTCGAAGCGATAGCGTGCACGGGACAACTCGTCGTCGCGGTCGCGGGCGCCGGGACGCCTGCGCGCGATGTCGGCGGCGTGCGCGGCGATCCGGTACGCCATGATGCCCGCCTTCACGTCGTCGGCATCCGGCAATCCAAGATGTTCCTTCGGCGTCACATAGCAAAGCATCGACGCGCCGTGCCAGCCAATCATGGCCGCGCCGATCGCGCTGGTGATGTGATCGTAGCCGGGAGCGAAATCGGTGACCAGCGGGCCCAGCGTGTAGAACGGCGCTTCGTGGCACATCTCCATTTCCTTTTCCACCTGGAGCTGGATCTGGTCCATCGGAATATGCCCGGGGCCCTCGATCATCACCTGCACGTCGTAATCCCAGGCCACTTTCGTCAGCTCGCCCAGCGTCTTCAGCTCGGCGAACTGGGCCTCGTCGCTGGCGTCGGCAAGCGAGCCGGGCCGCAGCCCGTCGCCCAGCGAGAAGCTCACGTCGTGCTTCTGGAAGATGCGGCAGATCTCGTCGAAATGCTCATACAGCGGATTCTGCCGGTGGTTCTTCACCATCCACTCCGCCAGGATCGCGCCGCCGCGGCTGACGATTCCCGTGACGCGCCGGGTGGTCATGGGGATGTACTGCACCAGCACGCCGGCGTGAATGGTCATGTAATCCACGCCCTGCTCGGCCTGCTCCTCGATCACCTCCAGCAGCACGCCGATGGTCAGGTCCTCGACGCGCCGCACGCGCGAGAGCGCCTCGTAGATGGGCACCGTCCCGATGGGCACCGGAGAGTCGGCGATGATCGCTTTGCGGATCTCCGGGATGTCGCCGCCGGTGGAAAGATCCATCACCGTGTCGGAGCCGTATTTCACCGCGCAGCGCAGCTTCTCCAGCTCGTCGTCGATGTTCGATGTGGTGGCCGAATTCCCGATGTTCGCGTTAATCTTGCAGCGCGAGGCAACGCCGATGCACATCGGTTCGAGGTTCGCGTGGTGAATGTTCGCGGGAATGATGAGGCGGCCCCGCGCTACTTCGTCGCGGACCAGCTCGGGCGCGAGGCCCTCACGCTTCGCGACGAATTCCATTTCACCGGTGATCATGCCCCGCCGGGCGTAATGGAGCTGCGTCCGGATCGGGTGGTTCATTCTTGCGGCAATCCAGCTACTGCGCATACCAGTTCATATTAGCGCCTGCCCCGATATACTTGCAGTCATGGGCTGGATCCTCCGCCTGGCAGTGGTGTGGCTGAGCGCCGTCTCCATCACGGCTGCTCCCATCTCGCCCGCCGAATTTGCCACGCGGCGTGCCGCTCTCGAGAAGCAGCTTGACGGCGTCCTGGTCCTCTTCGGCAGAACGGAGGCCGGTGAGGGGCTCGACGGCTTTCATCAGGAACCGAATTTCTACTACCTAACTGGCTGGAGCGAGCCGGGCGCAGTGGTGCTCTTCACGCACTCCGGCGCAACGTTGTTTCTGCCCCAGCACAACGAGAAGGTGGAACGCTACACCGGGCGCCACGCTTCCGCGGAGGACCCCGACGTTCACACGCGCACGGGTTTTGACAATGTTCTTCCGCTGGCCCGTTTCGAGTCCGAATTCGCGAAAACGCTGGAGACATCGGAGAAACTCTATGCGATCTCCGGCGACAGTCACACTCCCGCGCTGAAATCTCTTGCGCCGCTGCGCACCATCGAAGACGGCGCATCTCTCGTTGTCGCTCTTCGCCAGAAGAAATCGCCGGCCGAGCTCGAAGCCATTCAGCACGCCACCGACGTGAGCGTCGACGCGCATCGCGAAGCCTGGAAGCACGTCGCCCCGGGGCTCTTCGAGTATCAGCTCGCCGCGGTGATGTCCGACACGGTGCTGGCGCACGGCTGCGAGCGCTGGGCCTATGCGCCCATCATCGGCTCCGGCCCCAACGGCGCAGTGCTCCACTACGACGAGAATCGCCGGCGAATGGAAAGCGGCGAGCTGGTGGTGATGGACGTGGCCGGCGAATGCGCGAGCTACGCCAGCGATATCACACGAACGGTTCCCGTGGACGGCAAATTCACGCCTCGCCAGCTTGAGCTATACAACATCGTGCTCAGCGCGCAGCAAGCCGGGATTGCCGCGGTCAAACCCGGCGTCCCGTTCTGGACCGGGGATAACAGCCCCGATACCGCCGCGCGCCACTACATTGAGACGCACGGCAAGGACCTGCACGGCGACCCCCTGGGCAAGTACTTCACGCACAAAATTGGACACGAGGTTGGACTCGAGGTGCACGACCCGCCCATGCCGCCCGAAAAGCTCGAAGAGGGCATGGTGATCACCATCGAGCCCGGCCTCTACATTCCCGAAGAGAAGATCGGCATCCGCATCGAGGACGTGGTACTGGTAACGGCCACCGGCTCGCGCGTGCTGAGCGCGGCGCTGCCGAAGGAGCCAGCAGAGATTGAAAAGGCTCTGGCAAGGTAGACATCTCGGTTGGTATGCTGCGGTGACCGGCGCAGCCTTCGTGCTGGCTCTGCTCGTCGGGTGGAGCGCGATTGGGACTCAGATCGACAACTACGCGTACGATCTGCTGCTTCGCCACAACGCCGCGCCCGTGCATCAGCCCGGCTGCGTGCTCCTTGCCATCGACGATGCAACGCTCCGGTACGAGGGCGGCCAGCGAAACTACCGCGTCATCCTTGCCAAAGCCCTGAAAGCCGTCGCCAGAGCCGGGCCCGCCGCGGTGGCCATCGACATGATCCTTCCGGATGCCGGAAATGCGGATGAGGATGGGGAACTGGCGGACGCTATGGCCGCCACCCACAACCTGGTGCTTCCGGCCGATCTGCTGGACGGACAGTGGGAGCGCCCACTGCCGTTGTTTGCGCGCACCGCGGCCGCGATGGGCAATGTTCGTGCCGACGAAGAGTCGTCCGATGGCGTCACCCGCTCCCTGGCGATCGAGAAGATCGCCGCGAACCAGCGGCAGTGGGCGCTCTCGCTGCAGGCTTTTCGCCTCGCGCGCGGCGCCGCCTGGATTGTTGAATCACCCCGCGAAATCTCCGTCGGCCGGGAGGTGATCCCGGCTGCCCGCACGGGCGATCATCGCTCTCTCCGAATCCGCTTCGGGAGCGCGCCGTTCCCAATCATTTCCCTGGAAAAGATGCTGGCCAGCCCGGCCCTGGCCGCAGAGCTTCACGGGAAGGCCGTGTTCCTTGGCGTCACCGCAACCAACGACCGCGTGGTGACTCCCTACGGTCAACGCATTTCCGGCGTACAGGCGCACGCCGAAGCATTCGAAACGCTGCACGGCGGCCACTTTCTTCGCGACGCCTCCAACCTCGAGATCTTCGGTTCGTGCGTGTTCATCGCCGTGCTTGCCCTCGCCATCTTTGCCTACGCTTCCGGCTGGCAGGCTTACAGCCTCGGCGTGTTGCTGCTCGCCTCGGCGCACCTTCTGCCCATCTTCTCCTTCGCGCAGGATGTCGTGTTTCCGTACTCCGCGCCGTTCGCTACCGCCTGGCTGTGCGTCTCGGCAGCAGCCAGCTTTCAGCATTTTGTGATTCGCCGGATGCTTCGAAAGACCGAAGACGATAAGGAACGCTATCAGCGGGCCATCCGTTTCGTGACCCATGAAATGAAAACTCCCCTCACCGCCATCCAGGGGTCCAGCGAACTGATCGGCCGCTACAACCTTACCGAAGACAAGCGCCGGCAAATGGCGACGATGATTAATTCCGAATCGAAGCGTCTGGCCGGGATGATCCAGACATTTCTCAATGTGGAGCGGCTTTCCGAGGGCGAGATCCACTTGAAGCGCGACGTTTTTCCGGTAACGGAGATCATCGACAACAGCCTGCAGCGCATCGCCCCGGTCGCCGAACGGAAGAACATCGCTATCCATCGCGGCGAGGTCGCGGGCGTCTCTCTGTCCGGGGATCGCGAGCTGATGGAGTACGCGGTCTACAACCTGCTGACCAACGCGGTGAAGTACTCGCCCGCGGATACCGAAGTTCAGGTCGTGGCGCTGGTGCGGGGCGACCGCCTGCACGTGGCCGTGAGCGACCAGGGCATGGGCATGGACGAGAAAGAGCTGCGCAGCATCTTCCGCAAGTTCTATCGGACGAAGCGCGCAGAGGCGTCGGGCGAGTCGGGAACCGGAATCGGTCTTTCCATCGTCGAGCAGATCGTGACCCGCCACGGCGGCCGCATGGAAGTCAGCAGCGCGGTCGGAAAAGGCTCCTGTTTCACCGTTATCGTGCCTTATGTTGCCGCGGCGAACGGCCACGGGCGTCGAGAGCAAGTAGAATAATAAGTAAGCCGTGTCACGCCTGCTGGTTGTTGAAGACGATCCGTCTGTCCGCAATACGATTGTCACTTTTCTCGAGCTGGAAGGTTACGCCGTTGATGCCGTCTCCTCCACCCGGGAGGCGATCGAGCGGCTTAGCACGTCCACTTATCCCATCGTAATCTCCGACATTTACCTCGACGAGCGCACGGGAATTGACGTGCTGCACGCCGCCCGCAGCGCGAATCCGAACTGCGCCGTGATCCTGATGACCGCGCGAGGCACCATCGAAACGGTGATGGAAGCCAACCGCGGCGGCGCATTCGATTACATCGCCAAGCCTTTCGACTTCGACGACATATTAAAGATTGTGAAAAGCGCCGAGGCGTCGGTGGTGGTGGATACCGCAGACGCCGACACCGACGTGGACGACCTGCCCGTCAGCGAGATGATCGGCTCGTCGTCGGGCATGGTCGAGATCTACAAGACCGTCTCCCGCGTCGCGCCCACCGACGCCACCGTGCTGGTGGAAGGGGAAACCGGGACCGGCAAAGAGATGATCGCGCGCATGGTGCACAACAACAGCGCGCGCGCCAGCCAGCCATTCGTGCCCGTGGACTGCGCCTCAATCGCGCCGGGCCTGCTCGAAAGCGAGCTGTTTGGCGCCGTCCGTGGGGCCTACACCGGCGCCGATCGCGACCGTATGGGAGTGTTCGAAGCTGCCAACAACGGCACGGTCTTCCTGGACGAGATCGGCGACATCGAAATCAACTTCCAGCTCAAACTCCTGCGCTTCCTGCAGGAAAAGGAGATCCGTCCGCTGGGATCGGCTCGCGGGCGCAAAGTTGACGTGCGCGTGGTCGCGGCCACTAATCATGACCTGCAGCACATGGTGGACCAGGACCGCTTTCGCGAGGACCTGTGGTTCCGCCTGAACGTGGTCCGCGTGATTGTTCCACCTTTGCGCGAACGAACCGGCGATGTGGTCCTGCTGGCGCACTACTATCTTCGTCGATACAACGAGCGTTACGGGCAGTCTGCGAAGCTGACGCAGTCGGGGCTGAAGGCCATGGAGGATTATTCCTGGCCAGGTAACGTACGGCAGTTGCAGCACATGATGGAGCGCCTCTCCATCCTCGCGCCGCAGGGCCGCATCGACGACAAAGCGGTTCAGGAAGCCATCGAACTCACCGACTCGCGCGACATCTCCAGCGAAACGCTGGCCGACACCGAAGCCGATCAGATTCGCAAGGTTCTGGCTGCCACCGGCGGCAACAAGAGCCGTGCGGCCCGCATCCTCGGCATCGAACGCAAAACCCTCTACCGCAAGCTCGAGCGCATGGAGTAGAAAAAGGGCGCGGCCCCAACAGAGAAGGGGGATGAGCCGCGCCAACCAGAGGAGGAGAGGTCCGGGGTTAGCCGAACCCTGCTATTGAGACGTTTGTGTCTCAATTACGGTTCCTGCCTGCACCTGGGCGGCCAAACGCCCAAGCCAGCATAATCGATGTATCTTACTAATAATCAATAATTTACATCGATTCTTTGGCTTCGGCAGCTTCACACCTGCTGGAGGTGCATGCGATACTGGGCACAGGAACCGTTCTCCGAAATCATGACGCAGTTGGACGAGGCGATCACTCGGTATCACCGGATTCTCGAGAGCAAGCCCTGGTCTGATTTGTCCTGGGCGCGGTCGCTGCAGGACCGCATGCGCGAGCGGAATCTGTATGTTGGCCTGCGTCCCATCTCGCCCGTGCTCCGGCCGCACTTCCTCAGCCGCCGTCAGTACGTCGCCATGTCGAAGGCCGCTGAAAGCCTGATCAGCGCCATAGATCGGGTGGAACAAGTGGCCATCAGCAACCCCGCGCTGATGTCGCGCATGGAATTGTTACCCGCCGAGCGGATGCTGGCCTCGGTGGATCCTGGCTACCCGTTCCTTTCGGTTACATCTCTGCTAGACACAAACCTGAACAACGGAACGCTTCGGTTCGTGAAGTACACCTCCGAG
>Ga0209415_10003445_pt1 | contig 29415 bp, 26 predicted proteins | sample PeaSoiSIISIP2007_FD_187696 | JGI IMG/M metagenome (GOLD analysis project Ga0209415, IMG submission 187696) | Peat soil microbial communities from Weissenstadt, Germany - SII-SIP-2007 (SPAdes) (version 2) | ecosystem: Environmental > Terrestrial > Soil > Wetlands > Peat | place: Germany...
CGCAAGGAGCCGGACCGGCTCGAGGCCTCCAACTTCGGCAAGGTGCCGATCGACCGCCTGGCCGAGATCGCGCCCAAGGCCGAGATCAGCCGCGCGCGCGTCGTCGATGCCGGGCGCATCGTGACCGCGGGTGGCATTGCATCGGGGATGGAGATGGGCTTCCACCTGTTGCGCCGCGCCGGCTACGACGAGGCGTTCATCGGCGAGGTCGCGCGCGTGATGGAGTACGCGGATGCCTACGCGGGCTACCGCGACGACATCCTCTATTCGGACGGCTGAGGGCCAGAACGGACGCGAAAGGCGGATGCTTCCTAATTTGCTCAATTACGGGCATCGGGCCCTCTGTCCGATCAGGCGCCGAGGTCGAAGAGCAGGACCTCGGCCTCATTCGCGGTCGCGCGGAGTTCGAGCGCGCCAGCCGTGTCAACCGCGACGCCGTCGCCCTCGCTCAAGCTCTCGCCGTTGAGCGTGGCCGAGCCGCGCGCGACCTGCACCCACGCCTTGCGGCCGGGCTTCAGCTTATGCGTGACGGCCTCGCCGTCGCCGAGCACGGTGGCGTAGAGATCGACGTCCTGGTGGATCGTCACCGAGCCGTCGCGCCCGTCGCGCGAGCCGACGAGGCGCAGCTTGCCGCGCTTGTCCTCGGCCGAGAACGACTTCTGCTCGTAGCCTGGCCGCAGTCCCTTCTTCTCGGGGACGATCCAGATCTGCAGGAAGTGCACCGGCTCCGTCTTCGAGGCGTTGAACTCGCTGTGGCGGATGCCGGAGCCCGCCGACATGCGCTGCACGTCGCCGGGGCGGATCACCGAGCCGGTGCCGATGCTGTCCTTGTGTTCGAGCGCGCCGTCGAGCACGTACGATACGATCTCCATGTCGGCGTGCGGATGCGCGGGGAAGCCCTCCCCGCCGGCGACGCGATCGTCGTTGATGACGCGCAGGGGCCCGAAGCCCATGTGCGCTGGATCGAAGTAGGATCCGAACGAGAAGGTGTGGCGGCTGTCGAGCCAGCCGAAGTTGGCGCGGCCGCGCTCCTCGGCTCTGCGAAGGGTGAGCATGGCGGTCTCCTTTCTATGCTTGGCAGCGCCGGCGGGCGCCGGCTTCTCTGGGTGCGAACGTGGAGCGTTGACCATTGTTGGGCAATACAGCAGAATATGCGCATACTGGTTCCGTATTGGATACAATGGACAAGCTCGAGGCCATGAAGGCCTTCGCCAAGGTCGTAGCGGCCGGCAGCTACGCCGAGGCCGCGCGCCGCCTGGGCCTCACGCGTTCCGCGGTGAGCAAGGCCGTCATGGAGCTGGAGCAGCTGCTCGGCGCGCGCCTCCTCGATCGCACCACGCGCCGTGTCACGCCGACGGAAGCGGGCCTCGCCTACTACGAGCGCTGCGTCTCGATCCTCGCCGACGTGGAGGAGACCGAGATCCAGATCTCGCGCCTGCACGACGAGCCCAAGGGCGTGCTGAAGATCAATGCGCCGATGTCGTTCGGCACGCTCTATCTCGGCGCGGCCGTGGCCGACTTCATGGCGCGCTATCCCGACCTGAAGCTGGAGCTGACGCTCAACGACCACATCATCGATCCGCTCGAGGAGGGAGTCGACGTGACGGTGCGCATAGGTGAGCTGCCCGATTCGAGCCTCATCGCGCGACGCCTCGCCCCCGCACGGCGCGTGCTGGCGGCCTCGCCCGCCTACCTCGCACGCCACGGCACGCCGACGGAGCCGGGCGAGCTTGCCGCGCACCGCTGCCTCACCTACGGCCACATGGCGGCCGTGCACCGCTGGACGCTGCGGCGCGGCGAGGAGACCTTCTCCGTGAAGATCGGGTCGAGTCTCTGCTCCAACAACGGCGACGTGCTGCGCCAAGCGGCGCTCGGCGGCAACGGCATCACCAACCTGCCGACGTTTCTCATCGGACCCGACATCGCGGAAAAGCGGCTCGAGCTGGTGCTGCCGCAGACGCCGCCGACCGAGCTCGGCATCTACGCGCTCTATGCGCCCAACCGCTATCTGGCGGCGAAGACGCGCGTGTTCATCGATTTCCTGGTCGGACGTTTCGGCGACGCCCCGGCCTGGGACGCTTTCGCGCGCTAGACCCCCTCACCCGGCTCAGCAACCGTGCGGTTGCGTCCTCAATCGGACATCCCGTCAGCTGGCTGGCGTGCACACGTCCAGCCGACCTCTCCCGCCTTGGCGGAGTCAAGCTTCGCTTGGACGGGAGAGGTGAAGAGGAGTCGAGCTTCCTTTACCTCTCCCATAGGGAGAGGTCGCGAGAGCTGCGCAAGCAGATCGAGCGGGTAAGGGCCCCCGCGCTGTGTCGTGTTGGCAGCTACAGCCACTTGTTGCGGCGGAAGCCAATGTACAGAATTGTGAAGGCCACGCCGATCAGCCCGACGACGCCGAAATATCCATACTGCCACTTGAGCTCGGGCATGTGCTCGAAGTTCATGCCGTAGATGCCGGCGACTGCCGTCGGCACGGCGAGAATGGCGGCCCAGGCGGCGAGGCGCCGCGTGATTTCGTTCTGCTGGATCTGGCCGATCATCACGCTCGCCTCGAAGAGGAAGGCAAGCAGCTCGCGCAGCGAATCGATCTCTGCCGCGATGAGATGGATGTGGTCGGTCACGTCGCGGAAAAACGGCCGCATGCCCTGAGCCGTGGGGAGCGTCTCCCCATGCTCCAGCCCGCGGCACACCTCGACGAGCGGGATCGCGGCGCTGCGCAGGCGAAGCAGGTCGCAGCGCAGGATGTGCAGCCGTTCGATGTTGGCATGGTCGAGCGGCCGGGTGAGAACGCGGTCCTCTATGTCCTCGACCTCCGCGTGAATGCTTTCCAGCACGGGCATATAGTTGTCGACGATGAAGTCGAGGATCGCATGCAGGATGTAGTGCTCGCCGTTAGCGAGCACGGTCGGGCAGGATTCGCAGCGCTGGCGCACCGCAGCGTAGGAAACGGAGGCGCCATGGCGCACGGTCACGATATAGCCGCGGCCGACGAAGATGTGGGTCTCGCCGAAGGCGATGCGCCCGTCGACGAGCTGCGCCGTCCGCGCCACGATGAACAGGGCATCGCCGTAGAGCTCGAGCTTGGGATGATTTGTGAGCCTTGCCGGCATCCTCGATGGCAAGATCATGGAGGCCGAATTGCGCCTGGATGCGGCTCAATAGGTCGTAGGAGGGTTCGTGCAAACCGACCCAGACGACGTGTCCGGGCTTTGCCGCCCACTCGTGCGCTTCCTCGATGCGGATGTCGCACACGCGGCGGCCGCCGCAATAGACGCTTGCCGCCACGAGCCCGGGCTCAGCGGCGGCGGGGAGCTTGGCCGTCTGCACATTGGGGTCGCGCTCCGGTTCGGCGTCGGGGCGCGCACCGTCGAGGATGGCGGTTTCGAGGGCCATGGGACGGGCCTCTGGCGAGCTGGAGCCGGCCGCCCCACGGGCGCAGGCGCAAGGCGATGCTTATACGAAGCTCTTAATGTAGGTTTTACGACTGGTCCACGCCCGCGGAGGAACTGCCTTCAAGATGCAGAATCCCTGAAGGCATTGCGGTCACACGATGCTCTTGGCGTAGAGGTCGGGGCGGCGGTCGCGGAAGAAACCCCAGTCGGCGCGGTAGCTCTCGATCGCAGTCAGATCAAAGGTATGGACGAGCACGCCCTCGTCCTTCGCGCCGAAGCTGGCGACGATCTCGCCGCGGTGGTCGGCGATGAAAGAGTGGCCGTAAAATTTCTGCCTGATGCCGTCGTTGTCCTCAAGCCCGATGCGGTTGGCCGCGACGACCGGCACGGCGTTGGCGACGGCGTGCCCCTGCATCGCCCGCTGCCACTCCTTGTGGGTGTCAAGCGCCGCGTCATAGGGCTCCGAGCCGATGGCGGTCGGGTAGAGCAGAAGCTCGGCGCCTGCGAGCACCATGGCGCGCGCGGCCTCCGGGTACCACTGGTCCCAGCAGATGCCGACGCCGAGCGTGCCGGCCTCGGTCTTCCAGGCCCTGAAGCCGGTGTCGCCGGGGCGGAAATAGTATTTCTCCTGGTAGCCGGGGCCGTCCGGAATATGGCTCTTGCGGTAGACGCCCAGGATCTCGCCGCTCGCGCCCGCGACGGCCACGCTGTTGTAATAGCGCGGGCCGTCCTTCTCGAAGAACGAGATGGGAATGACGACGCCAAGCTCGCGGGCGAGCTTCTGCATCGCGATCACGCACGGATGCTCCGCGACGGGGTAGGCGGTCGCGAACCACTTGGGATCCTGCTTGGTGCAGAAGTAGATGCCCTGGAACAGCTCCGAGGGCAGAACTACCTGCGCGCCCGCCCGCGCCGCCTCGCGCACGAACGCGGCGGTCTTGTCGATGTTGGCTTTGAGGTCGGGGCCGTAGGAGGTCTGGATGGCCGCGACGATGATGGTGCGATTGCTCATGGGCAGCCACGTACCACGTGTGGATTAGCGAATTCTAGAGCGGCTGCTGCTGCGTGATGCAGTGGAACGAGCCGCCGCCCGCTTCCCCGCACCCCAATAGCCCGCGCGAGGCGACGCCCACGACCTTGCGGCCGGGGAAGACGGCAGCTAGCGCGGCGATCGCCGCGGGTTGCGTCGGCGTGCCGTAAACGGGCACCACGACGACGCCGTTGGCGATGACGAAATTCATGTGCGAGGCGGGCGAGATCTCGCCGAGCGCGTTGCGGTAGAGGCCGGGACCGGGGATGCGGACCACGTCGAGCTTGCGCCCGCTGGCGTCGGTCGCGGCGGCAAGCGTGTGGGCGATGGCTTCGAGGGTGGAGGCGTTAGGATCGTCGGCGCCGGCGGGGGCCTGGCACACGACGCGGCCCGGGGCCACGAAGCGGGCGATGTTGTCGATGTGGCCGTCGGTGTGATCGCCGCGCAAGCCTTCGTCGATCCAGATGATCTTCTCCGCGCCGAAGCCTTCGGCAAGCGCGGCTTCGGCCTGCGCTTTGGTCCAGCCGTTGCGGTTGGGGTTGAGCAGCGTCTGGCGGGTGGTGAGCACGGTGCCCGCGCCGTCGTGATCGACCGCGCCGCCTTCCAGCACGAAGCCGAAGCGGCGCACGGGTGCATCCGCCAGCCGCGCGATGTCGTCGCCGATGGTGGCGTCGTCGGGGAGGTCGTACTTGCCGCCCCAGCTGTTGGTCTTGAAGCGCAGCGCCACCGTGCCGGCGGCCGTGCGCGCGAAGATCGGTCCGGTGTCGCGCAGCCAGATGTCCCCGTAGCGCGCCGACACCAGATCCGCCGCTTGCCCGAGTGCGGTTGCGGCGGAGGCCTCCGCCTCCGCGCCGTTGACCAGCACACGCACCGTGTTGCCGGGGCCGAGCGCGCGCACCAGCGCGGCCACGTCGCGGCGTGGGGCCTCGAGGTCGCCGTTCCACTCGTCGGCATCCGCGGGCCACGCCGTCCAGATCGCCTTCTGCGGCGCCCACTCCGGCGGAACGGAGACCTTCGTCGCTGTGTCGGAGCGCTGCATCAGCCGAGCTTCACTCCGCGCAGGCGCGCGGCGTTGGCGATGACGCTGACCGAGGACAGCGACATCGCGGCGGCAGCGATAATGGGCGATAGTAGGATACCGAAAGCGGGATAGAGGACGCCCGCCGCGATGGGCACGCCGGCCGCGTTATAGATAAAGGCGAAGAACAGGTTCTGGCGGATGTTGCGCATCACCGCCTCCGACAGCCGCCGCGCGCGCACGATGCCGTTGAGGTCGCCCTTCAGCAGCGTGATGCCGGCGCTTTCGATGGCGACGTCGGTGCCGGTGCCCATGGCGATGCCGACGTCGGCGGCAGCGAGCGCCGGCGCGTCGTTGACGCCGTCACCGGCCATGGCGACGACGCGGCCCTCGCGCTTCAGCTTCTCGACCACCGCGCTTTTGGCGTCGGGCAGCACCTCGGCCTCGATCTCGGTGATGCCGAGGCGGAGGGCGATGGCCTGCGCGGTGGTGCCGTTGTCGCCGGTCAGCATGACGACGCGCACGCGATCCTGAGTGAGAGCCGCGAGCGCGGCCGCGGTCGTGGCCTTCACGGGGTCGGCGATGGCGAGCACGCCCGCCGCCTTGCCGTCGACGCCGACGAAGATCGCGGTGGCGCCGTCGCGGCGGAACTCGTCGGCGGCCTTCTCCAGGCCCGAGACCTCGATACCCTGCTCGCGCAGAAAGCGCGCGGTGCCGAGTGCGACGCGCTTGCCCTCAACCGTGCCGAGCACGCCCTTTCCCGTCGGGGCGTCGAAGTCGCGCGCCTCCCCGAGGGTGAGTTTGCGCGCGGCCGCCGCCGCCACGACCGCTGCCGCGAGCGGATGCTCGCTCGCCTTTTCCACGCTTGCCGCAAGCCGCACGACATCCGCCTCGCTGAAGCCGCTAGCGGGAAGCACCGCCGTGACGGCCGGCCTGCCCTCGGTCAGCGTGCCGGTCTTGTCGACGACGAGCGTATCGACCTTCTCCATGCGCTCGAGCGCTTCCGCATTCTTGATGAGCACGCCCGCCTCCGCGCCGCGCCCGACGCCGACCATGATCGACATGGGCGTAGCGAGTCCGAGCGCGCACGGGCAGGCGATGATCAGCACCGCCACGGCGGCCACGAGGGCGTAGGTGAAGCGCGGCTCCGGTCCCCAGATGGCCCAGGCGGCGAAGGCAAGGATTGAGACGGCGATCACGGCGGGCACAAACCAGCCAGCAACGGTGTCGGCGAGGCGCTGGATGGGCGCGCGGCTGCGCTGCGCCTCGGCGACGAGGGCGACGATGCGCGCCAGCATGGTGTCGCGCCCGACGCGCTCGGCCACGATCACGAGGCTGCCGCTGGCGTTGAGCGTGCCGCCGATGACGGTGTCGCCGATGGACTTGGTCACCGGCATCGACTCGCCGGTCACCATCGACTCATCGACGACGCTGCGGCCTTCTACGACCTTGCCGTCGACAGGGATCTTCTCGCCCGGGCGCACGCGCAGGCGGTTGCCGATCACGACCTCGTCCAGCTGCACCTCGCGCTCGGCCCCGTCGGGTGCGATGAGACGCGCCGTCTTGGGCGCGAGGCCCAGCAGCGCGCGGATGGCGCCGCTCGTCTTCTCGCGGGCGCGCAGCTCCAGCACCTGGCCGAGCAGCACCAGCGCGGTGATGACGGCGGCGGCCTCGTAGTAAACCGCGACCGCGCCGCCGGCCATGCGGAAGGCGTGCGGGAAGGCGCCCGGGATCAGGGTGGCAACGACGCTGAAGCCCCACGCCGCGCCGGTGCCGAGAGCGATCAGCGTGAACATGTTGAGGTGGCGCGTGACCAGCGACCGCCAGCCGCGCTCGAAGAAGGGCCACCCGCACCACAACACGACGGGCGTCGCGAACGCGAGCTGCAGCCAGTTGGAGGCGATGGGCCCGACGAGCGCTTCGCCCCACATCTCGAGGACGAGCACGGGCACCGTCAACGCGACGGCGATCCAGAAGCGGCGCTGCATGTCGAGGAGCTCGGGATGGGGGCCATGCCCCTCCGTGACGTCGACCGGCTCCAGCGCCATGCCGCAGATCGGGCACGAGCCGGGGCCGACCTGGCGGATCTCCGGGTGCATCGGGCAGGTGTAGATGGCGCCGGGATTCACCGGCTCCGCGCGCGCCCCGGCGGGGCCGAGGTAGAGCGCCGGATCAGCCAGGAATTTCGTGCGGCAGCGGTCGGCGCAGAAATAGTAGGTGCGACCTGCATGCTCGGCGCGGTGCTTGGCCGTGTGCGGATCGACCGTCATCCCGCACACGGGATCCTTGACGCGCGTTGCCTCCTCCGGCGCGGACTTCGCGGCGTGTCTGCAACCGCCGCCGTCCTGCGCGGGCGACGCGGCGTGCCAATGATCGTGGTGCGGTTTGCCGGCCATGGGGGGGCTCCTCGTCGGCGGGAGCCTAGATATAGGCCGGGACGCCGCCGTTGCGAGGGGAATCAGGTCGCGGCGTGCTCGAAGGCGGCGACCTCCGGCCAGAACACGCGGGCGCGCGCGCTCGTCTCCCTCGGCTCTCCCGTCGTCAGGAGTCTGAGCGAGCCGGCGTCCGCTCCGTTTACGTAGCGGGCGTGGCGCGCGAGGTAGTCCTCGAAGCTGTCGGCGACGACGTCGGGCTGCGAAAGGATGCGCGTGAACGGGGGGAGGTGCCGCCGGAACAGGTGCTCGACCAGCGGGAAGTGTGTGCAACCCAAGATCGCCCGGTGGGGCGGCGTTGCGCCGGTCTGCGCCAGCATGCCGGCGATGGCTTCGGCGACGAGGCGGTCGAGCTCGGCCTCCGGCGCCTTCTCCTCGATGGCGCCGGCGAGCTGCGCGCAGATCTGCTGCGCCACGGTCACCTTGGGGCAGCGCTTGCGGATCTCCTCCGGATAGACGCCGGAGGTGATGGTGCGCGTCGTGCCGAACACGGCGATGAGGTCGGTGTTGTACTTCTGCGGGTACTGCGGCGAGGCGACCGCCCACGGCGTCTGCGTCGCTGCCTCCACGGTCGGCGCCACGATGCCGAGCACGTTGTGGCCGCGCCAGGGGCTCGCCGGCAGCCACACCTGCTGCAGATGGCGGGCGGCGACCGCGGTCGCTGTGTTGCAGCCGAGCAGCACGAGCTTGCAGCCGGAGCCGAACAGCGCCTCGACGCCGCGGCGCGTCAGATCGATCACCTCGGCGGACGAGCGATCGCCGTAGGGGACGTTGGCGCGGTCGCCGAGGTAGATGAAGGGCACGTGCGGGAAGCGCGCGACGAGCGCGCGCAGGACCGTAAGTCCGCCGAGGCCTGAATCGAAGACGCCAATCATGCGCGCGTGTGTGCGATGCCGCTCTGCGGCCGTCAAGGGTCACTTGCCCGCACGCAATCAGTGCTCGCGGAGCAGGGGCCGATCACCGGCATGCTGGAGAGAAGACAACGTGGAGGCGGCGGACCGCTTTTTATTCTGCTGCCTCGGAAGGCGAAGATTTGCCCGGTGGCGGGCCACCGCTATCGCTGTCGAGCGCCTTCAAGCTATCCAGACTCGGCATGGCGGTCGTCGAGTAGCCGCAGTCCACGAAATGCACCTCGCCGGTCACGGCGCCCGAGAGATCGGACAGCAGGTAGAGCGCGGAGCCGCCGACCTCGTTCAGCGTCGGCGTGCGCTTCAGCGGCGAGTGCTCCTTCTGGAAGTTGAAGATGACGCGCGCGTCGGAGACGCCGGCGCCCGACACGGTGCGCATGGGCCCGGCGGAGAGCGCGTTGACGCGGATACCCTGCGGTCCGAGATCTGCTGCGAGATAGCGCACGGATGCCTCAAGCGCAGCCTTGGCCACGCCCATGACATTGTAGGACGGCACCGAGCGGGTGGCGCCGCCGTAGGAGAGTGTCAGCAGCGAGCCGCCATTCGGCATCAAGTCGACGGCGCGGTTGGCGATCTCGGTGAAAGAGAAGCACGAGATGATCATCGTGTTGGTGAAGTTGTCGCGCGTGGTCTTGACGTAGCGGCCCGACAGCTCGCGCGGATCGGAGTAGGCGACCGCGTGCACGACGAAATCGAGCCCGCCCCACACCTCCTTGATGCGCGCGAACGCCTTGTCGACGCTGGCAAGGTCGAGCACGTTAGCCGGCTCGATGATCTCGGAGTTGAGCGACTGCGCGAGCGGCACGGCGCGGCGGCCGAACGAGCCTTCCTGATAGGTGAAGGCGAGCTTGGCCCCTTGGCCCGCGAGGATGCGCGCGATGCCCCAGGCAATGGAGCGGTCGTTGGCGACGCCCATTATCAGGCCGCGCTTTCCGGCCATGATGGGGCCGGGCATTGCGAAGTCGATTTCCGTCATGGGATTCACCGTTGCGCCGCAGGCGTCCTTTTCGTTTCGAACCAGCTTCGGCCGCTCTTTGTCACGCTGACAGACCCGGCGAAGTTCCTCGGGTAACTCGCTCCGTTCGCAGCACGACGGCTTTTATCCAGTCACCCGGCGGAATACGAGCGTGGCATTGGTTCCACCGAAGCCGAAGCTGTTCGACATGACACAGTTAAGATTAACGCCGTCGAGCCGCTCGCGCACGATGGGCACGTTGGCGAAGGCCGGATCGAGCTCCTCGATGTTGGCGCTCTCGCAGACGAAGCCGTTGTTCATCATCAAAAGCGAGAAGATCGCCTCCTGCACGCCGACGGCGCCGAGCGAATGCCCGGTCAGCGATTTGGTGGCGGAGATCTTCGGAATGTCGCCGTTGAAGACGGTGCGGATCGCGTCGATCTCGCGCACGTCGCCGATCGGCGTGCCGGTACCGTGCGGGTTTATGTAATCGATCTTGTGGCCGACGCCCTTGCCGTCGAGGCCTTTGAGCGCGAGCTGCATGCAGCGAACCGCGCCCTCGCCCGACGGCGCGACCATGTCGAAGCCGTCGGATGTGGCGCCGTAGCCGACGAGCTCGCCGTAGATCTTGGCGCCGCGCGCCTTCGCGCGTTCCAGCTCCTCGAGCACGACCGTGCCGGCGCCTCCGGCGATGACGAAGCCGTCGCGGTGCTTGTCGTAGGCGCGGCTCGCCTTCGCGGGCGTATCGTTGAACTTGCTCGACATGGCGCCCATGGCGTCGAACAGCACCGACAGCGTCCAGTCGAGCTCCTCGCAGCCGCCAGCGAACATGACGTCCTGCTTGCCCCAGGCGATCATCTCGGCGGCATTGCCGATGCAGTGCGCGGAGGTGGAGCAGGCGGACGAGATCGAGTAGTTGACGCCCTTGATCTGGAAGCTGGTGGCGAGAGCGGCCGAGGGGCCGGAGCACATCGCCTTGGGCACCTCGAACGGGCCGACCTTCTTGGGGTCCTTCTCGCGCGCGATATCGGCGGCGGCGACGATCGATCGCGTCGAGGGCCCGCCCGAGCCCATGATGATGCCCGTGCGCTCGTTGATGACGTCCTTTTCCTCGAGCCCGGCGTCGCGGATCGCCTGCTCCATGGCGATGTAGTTCCAGCCCATGCCGTCGCCCATGAAGCGGCGTGCCTTGCGCGGGACTTGTGTCTCCCAGTCGAGGTGGGGCTCGCCGTGCACCTGGCAGCGGAAGCCGAGCTCGGCGTACTTCTCGGCGCGAACGATGCCCGACTTGGCCTCGCGGAGGGAAGCGAGCACCTCCTGGCAGTTGTTTCCGATCGAGGAAACAATCCCCATGCCGGTGACCACCACTCGTCTCATCCGCTCATCCTTTTCGCCTCGCCCCGGCAGCGTGCACGAAAAACCATCGAGATCAAGAACCCAGAGCGGCGGCCACTTCGCCTGTCCCGAACAGGCCGACCCGCAGGTCGGTTGCCGTGTAGATCACCTGGCCATCGGCTTTCATGACACCGTCTGCGATGGCGAGCTTCAGCCTGCGCAGGATGACCCGCTTGAGGTCGACGATATACTCGAGCTTGGAGACGGTCGGCACGACCATGCCGGTGAATTTGACTTCGCCCACCCCGAGCGCGCGACCGCGTCCGGCTGCCCCCAGCCAGCCCAGGAAGAATCCGGTCAGCTGCCACAGCGCGTCGAGGCCGAGGCAGCCCGGCATCACGGGATCGCCCTGGAAATGGCACTCGAAGAACCAGTCGGCCCGGCTGTTGCCCGCGACCTTGAACTCGGCAACCACTTGGCCCTTACCGTACGCGCCACCGGTTTCCGAAATCGACGAAATGCGGTCGAACATGAGCATGGGGGGAAGCGGCAGCTGGGCGTTGCCAGCGCCGAACAGCTCGCCCCGTCCGCACGCGAGCAGGTCGTCGTATTCAAAGCTCGTGCGGCGCTCTGTCATGATTATTCCGCCAAAACCTCGTGCGGCTGGGGCTTCCGGGTTGGGGACGCTCCGCCGCGGCCGCGGGCTTCCTAACACAGTCGCCAGCCCTTCAAAAGGGCGCGCCGGCGGGTGGCTGGACGGCGTGAAGCGACGATCTGCGTCGGTTTTGCGGCCTCACCCCGAGTTGCGGGGGGTGCGGTTGGACCCTATACTGCCCATATTGGCGCGAGCCTCAGTTGGCCGCCTTTGCCGGGGAGGGATGCCGGCTGGCGCGTTACTGAGCTCGGCAGTTGGATCTGAAACGCTCAAAGCATGACCGATACGGGCAGTCGAAATCACGGTGATGCCAACGCCTCGCTGAGCGTCTCGCAGCTGCTGCGGCAGGCAGGGTTGCGTCCGACCCGCCAGCGGCTGGCGCTCGGCGCCCTGCTGTTCGAAAGCGGGGACCGGCACGTGACCGCCGAGCTTCTGCACGCGGAGGCCGTGGCCGTCGGCCATCACGTATCGCTGGCGACCGTCTACAACACGTTGCACCAGTTCAAGCGCGCCGGGCTTTTGCGCGAACTGGCGATCAACGGCTCCAAGGCCTACTTCGACACCAACACCTCGAACCACAACCACTTCTTCATCGAAGCGGACGGCGAGCTGCACGACATCCCCGGCGATGCCATCAAGGTCGACGGCGTGCCGACCCCGCCCGCGGGCATGCGGGTCAGCCACATCGACGTGGTGGTCCGGCTGGTGGCGCAGAAGGACTGAGGCGGCGGCGCACCACTGTCTGCCCGTCACTTCAGGATCTCGCCCTCGTAGATCCCCCACAGCTTCTTCTGCTCGATATAGCCGCGAAACTTCTCGATGCTGACCTGGCACCAGCGGCCGTCGCAGGTCGCGAGGTTGGCAATGACGCCGGCTTCGACCATGGCGACCGGTCGCGCGCGCTCGCTGTCGTCGTTGCGCAGCGCGATCTTGGGTGGAAGGGTCCCGGGCTTCACCTCCCACGGCAGCACGAGCGCCGTCCGCCGGCCCGACAGGAAGGTCTGCAGCACCCAGCCGCTCGCGCCGTCGGCATCGCGCACTTGGCGCCAGCCTTCGAACTCCTTGATGACCTCGAGCGGCAGCCCGGCACGCCTGTACACCCATGCCGTGGGATAGTCGGTGCCCGGGCCCTTGCGCATGTTGACCCGGTCCGACTTCAAGCTGACGAAGCGAGGTACCGGCAACCCGCTCGCTCCGGGCGCGGTCTGCGCTGCGGCGGTGGCCGTCATCGCGACGAGCGCCAGCAGAACGCGGCGACATCCGCCCTCTATCGTCCGCTTACGCATCTAGTCCCCGCTCGTGCTCAAGGCGTAATCACACTCTGCCTCTGCTGCGATGCAATGCCTATCCGCCACTTTGTCATCCCAATGACCATCTGTTAGACACAGCCTTAAATCGGGCACCAGGCACGTCTCCCCCAGAGCGTTCTCCAGCCAACTCTCCGAGGCAACAGCGGAACCCCCCATGCCGACCAGCGCCAAGAAGCCGATCGTCATCGTCACGCGCAAGCTGCCCGATGTGGTCGAAACCCGCATGCGGGAGCTGTTCGACGCCCGTCTCAACGTGGACGACGCGCCGATGACACAGGCGGCAATAGTGGAGGCCCTCAAGATTGCCGACGTGCTGGTGCCGACTGTCACCGACCGCGTCGATCGCGCCGTGATATCCCAGGCCGGCCCGCAGCTTCGCCTCATCGCCAATTTCGGCACCGGCGTTGACAACATCGATCTCGACACCGCCCGCAACCGCGGCATCACCGTCACCAACACGCCCGGCGTGCTCACCGAGGACACCGCCGACATGACCATGGCGCTCATCCTCGCCGTGCCCCGGCGCCTCGTGGAAGGCGCCGATTACCTCAAGGCCGCCGCCGACCACTGGGGCGGCTGGTCGCCGACGTGGATGCTCGGCCACCGCATCTTCGGCAAGCGGCTCGGCATCATCGGCATGGGCCGTATCGGCCAGGCCGTCGCGCGGCGCGCCAAGGCGTTCGGGCTGCAGATCCATTATCACAACCGCCGCCGCCTCTCGCAGGACGTCGAGAAGGAGCTGGAGGCGACCTACTGGGAAAGCCTCGACCAGATGCTGTCGCGCGTCGACATCGTCTCCGTGAACTGCCCGCACACGCCCGGCACCTATCACCTGCTGTCGGCGCGGCGGCTGCGCCTGCTCAAGCCTTCGGCCTATATCGTCAACACCGCGCGCGGCGAGGTCATCGACGAGAACGAGCTGGCGCGGCTCATCGAGGCGGGCGCGATCGCGGGCGCGGGCCTCGACGTGTTCGAGCACGAGCCAGCGGTCAACCCGAAGATCCTGAGCTCAGACCGCGTCGTGGCGCTGCCGCACATGAGCTCGGCGACGATCGAGGGCCGCGTCGACATGGGCGAGAAGGTCATCATCAACATCAAGGCCTTCCTCGACGGCCACGCGCCACCCGACCGCGTCCACCCGGCGATGTTCTGATCAGCGCCCGTCGGCGCAGACGACCGTGCGCAGCTCGCAGCGGCCGCTTGCGCGCCCGTCCTCCCTGCAGCGAAGCAAGGCTGCCTGCTGCGCAGCGTCGGGCGCGAGGCCCCCGCCCGAGTACGTTACCTTCTTGTCCTTGCCGAACGTGGACGATGCGAGCGCCGCGCACACCCGCGCGCCGAAGCCCACGACCTGGCAGAAGCCGCGCTTGAAGCGCGCGCATTCGGCCGCCACCTTCGCCTGCGCGGCGGCCTTGGAGCGGTATTTCCAGGCCGTCGAGAACGAGCCGTCGCCGGTAAAGGCGATCGCTCCGTAGCGGATCGGCACCTCGGCCCAGGGTGCGGGCGTTTGCGCCGGCAGCTCTTGCGCCGCCGCCAGGCCCGCGTTCACGAGCGCGAGCACGAGCGACATCAGCGCGAGCACGATTGCGAAATAATTTGATGGCGCGCTGCTGCGCGCACGAGTGCGCACGCGGCGACCCTCAGGCCGCACAGGCGGAGCCCTTGCCGGCAGAGGCGTGGATCGTCAGATCCTTGATCGTCGCGTTGCGCCCTGTCAGCGGGTTGTCCGGGTCCCAGGCGAACTGCAGCGTTTCGAAGCGTGCGGCCAGCGCGTCGTAAATCAGGAGGCGCCCGGTGAGGCTCGCGCCGATCCCGAGAATCTCCTTGAGAACCTCGGTCGCCTGCAGGGTGCCGATGACGCCCGCGACCGAGCCGAGCACGCCCGCCTCGGCGCAATTGGGCACCGTGCCGGGCGGCGGCGCTTCCGGGAACAGGCAGCGGTAGGTCGGATAGGGTGCACCGGCGTCGTCAGCTAGATACGGCTTGAAGGTCGAGACGTAGCCGTCGAACGGCCCGACGGCGCCGAACACGAGCGTGCGCTTGGCGAAGTAGCAGGCGTCGGAGACGAGGTAGCGCGTCTCGGCGTTGTCGGAGCCGTCGGCGACGATGTCGTAGCGGCCGATGTACTCCAGCGCGTTGCCGGCATCGAGCCGCGCCTCGATCGGCTCCACCGTCACATGCGGGTTGAGCCGCCGCAGCGTCGCCGCCGCGCTCGCGACCTTGGAGGTGCCGACGGAGGAGGTGTCGTGCACGGTCTGGCGCTGCAGGTTGTCGAGGCTGACGCGATCGTCGTCGATAATGCCGATGGTGCCGACGCCGGCGGCGGCCAGATACGCCAGCACCGGCGAGCCCAGCCCCCCGGCGCCGACGACGAGCACGCGCGCCGCCTTCAGCTTTTGTTGGCCCTGGCCGCCAACCTCCTTGAGGACGAGGTGGCGCTTGTAGCGCTGGATCTCCTCGGGCGAGAGGCTTGCGGGCGGTTTCTTCTGCATGGCGCGCAAGATACGCCGTGCGGCCGCGCCGCGTCCAGGCGACGGAGCGCCGCCAGCGCCTGCTCGAGGCGCGGGCGGGCTCACGCGTTTACTTGGCCAGGTAGTTGCGGTGCACCCACGCACCGTCGCCGCGCTTGGCTTCGACGAACACCGCGGACGCGGCGTCGCGGACCTCCTGGCGCGCCAGCCCGCTGACCGTCTCTTCCTGGGCGCTGCCGCTTTCGGCCGAGCTCAGGAAGGCGCCTACGCTGGCGGGGGCGGGTGCCGCGACCGGGGCCGTCTTGTCGGCGCCGATGGCCTCGGTGACGCTCGCCGACAGCAGCTTGGGCCACATTTTGCGGAACAGCGCGTTGGAGGGGTAGACGTCGGCGCTGTTGACCTTGCCGTTGACAGCGAAAACGTAGCCGATGATGTCGTTCTTCTCATCGCCGAACGACTGCAGCGCCTTGACGTAGGCTTCGCGGGCCTCTTTGAGCTTGTCGTTCTCGAGCGAAAGCTGGAGGCTGGTCGCCGACCGCGGCGAGGCGACCTCGGCGCTGAGCTGCTCGGACAGACGGCTCTGCACGCTCGCCACGGAGGCCCACACCTTCTGCTGCCTGGAATAGACCCGGTCGCCGGCGTCGAGCGCCGCCGTCGGTGCCTCGCCCCCGCCCTCGACCTTCACGGGCGCGCGCATGGCGAGCTTGGCCTCGCGCGAGGGCATCGCCTCGGCGCTGCTCGCAAATTCAACCGAGCTTTCGGCGCCACGGCCCGACCAGCGGCCGTGCTCGACGCAGAAGGCGGCGAGCGACACCTCGCCCGATTTCGGCGGCAGCACAAAGCTCATGCTCAGGACGCGGTCCTGCCGGCCGCCCTTCACGATGTCGCCGGCCTGGATGAATATGTCGTCGCTGCCGGTGTTCTCGATCTTGAGCTCGTTGACCTCGCCCGTCTCGATGACGCGGACGCTGCCCTTGTCGAATGCTTCCTGCAGCGTGAGCGGCACCGGGCCTGGCGCGCTTTGGCCATGAATGAAATAGACGGCGAGGTTCTCGTGGACGTGCGGGCCGGAGATGCGATCCTTGTCGTCGGCGTAGGCAAAACGCGGCGCGAGCGCGACGGCGCCCAATACTGCGAGACCCGCGGCGGCCAGAGAAAACATTTGCATGACAAACCCTTTCCGGAATGCGCCAGAAGAGGGTTGCGGTCATAGTCGGTCTTTGCGGCCCGACCTCGATGGTCTGATGGCGGCTTGACGAGTTCGCGATGGCCGAATTGTGCGGCGTTAGCCGGCCGGCTTTGCACTCGAATCGACGAAAAGGTCGCTTGAGAAATAGCGCTCGGCGGACGACGGCGCGAAGGTGACGATGGTCTTGCCCGCCATGTCGGGACGCTCGGCCACAGACAGCGCCGCGGCGACGTTGGCGCCCGTCGAGATGCCGCCGGGGATGCCCTCGACCTTGGCGACAAGGCGCGACACCTCGAACGCCTGCTCGCTCGATACCGTCACGATCTCGTCGATGAGGCTGGTATCGAGGATCGACGGAATGAACCCCGCGCCGATGCCCTGGATCTTATGCGGCCCGCGCGGCTTGCCCGACAGCACCGGGCTCGTCGTCGGCTCGACCGCGATGATCTTGAGGCTCGGCTTGCGCGGCTTCAGCGCGCGGCCGACGCCGGTGAGCGTGCCGCCGGTGCCGACGCCGATGACGAGCACGTCGACCTTGCCGTACGTGTCGTTCCAGATCTCCTCGGCCGTGGTCTTCTCGTGCACCAGCGGATTTGCCGGGTTGTCGAACTGTCCGGGGATGACGGCGTTGGGCGTCGTCTTGGCCAGCTCGTTGGCGCGCTCGACCGCGACCGGCATGCCGCCGGGGCCGGGCGTGAGCACCAGCTCGGCGCCGAGGTGGGTGAGGATCTTGCGCCGCTCGATCGACATGGTCTCGGGCATGACCAGGATGAGCCGGTAGCCGCGCGCCGCCGCCACGAAGGCGAGGCCGATGCCGGTGTTACCGGAGGTGGGCTCGATCAGCACCGTCTTGCCGGGCGTGATCTTCCCCTGGGCCTCGAGCGCGTCGATCATCGCGACGCCGATGCGGTCCTTGACCGACGAGAGCGGGTTGAAGAACTCGAGCTTGAGCAGGATGTCCGCCTTGACCTTGGCCGCCGCCATGAGGTTCGACAGCCGCACGAGCGGCGTGTGCCCAATCGTCTCCGCGATCGAATCATAAACGCGCCCGCGGCCCCACGTCTTGGTCGCCGCCAGCGTCTTGATGTCCAAAATCTCGTTCATGGGTCTGCCTCGCGCTTGGTCGTGCTCGTCGGGGAAGATGCGCTCTTCACGCTCAATAAATCATGCTTCAGCGCAGCACGTTGGTTGAAAGGCGCCGCGTGTCAAGCTTGATAAGCTTATTACTTGCGGGCGCCTTTTTTTCGTGAAGAAGCCTTGGCAGCGCCCTGCCGTGGCGGCGCCGGTTTCTTCTTCACAACGGGCTTCGCAGGAGCCGGTTCCGGCGCGGCAGCGGCCTTCCCCGTCGAGCCAAATCCGCCCTCGCCGCGGGCGGTGACGGAAACCTGGGTCACCTCGACCACCTCGGCCTGCTCGACAGGCAGCACGACCAACTGCGCGATGCGCTCGCCGCGGCGGATCTCGAACGGCGCATGGCCGAGGTTGGCCAGCACGACGCCGATCTCGCCGCGATAGTCGCTGTCGATGGTGCCCGGGCTGTTGAGCACGGCGATGCCGTAGTTGAGCGCCAGCCCCGAGCGCGGCCGCACCTGCGCCTCGTAGCCTTGCGGCAACTCGATGATGAGGCCGGTCGGAACGAGCGCGCGCGCGCCGGGCGCCAGCCTGAGCGGGTGCTGCGGGTCGAGCGCCGCCACCAGGTCGAGGCCGGAGGCGCCCTTCGACTGGTAGGCGGGCAGCGGCAGGCCGGCGCCGTGCTTCAGCCGCACGACGCCGACACGGGCGCGGTTTTTCGCGGTGGGCGCGGTCATTCGGCCGCCGCCGTCGAGCGCCGGAGGAACTCGGCCGCGCGCAACATGAGCCGCTCAGCCACGTCCTCCTTCGGCAGAGTCGGCCAGTCCTCGACGCCGTCCGCGGTCACGAGGTGCACGGTGTTGCTCGCGCCGCCGAGCACGCCCGTTTCGGGCGAGACGTCGTTGGCGACGATCCAGTCGGCGCCCTTGGCCTTGCGCTTCTTGCTGGCGTAGGCGACGACGTCGCGCGTCTCCGCCGCAAAGCCGATGACGAGCGGTGGCCGCCGCTCGCCCGACTTGCCGATGGTGGCGAGGATGTCCGGGTTCTCGACCAGCTCGAGCGCGCGCTTGTCGCCCGTCTTCTTCATCTTCTCGCGCGGAGGCGCGGCCGTGCGCCAGTCGGCGACGGCGGCCGCGAACACGGCGACGTCGGCGGGCAGGCTGCGTTGCGCTGCGGCCAGCATTTCCTCGGCGGTATTGACGCGGATGAGGTCGGCGCCCGGCGGATCGGGAAGGGCGACCGGCCCGGAGATCAGGGTGACGCGTGCGCCCATGCGGGCGGCGGCCGCGGCGACAGCGTGCCCCTGCTTGCCCGAGGACCGGTTGGCGATGTAGCGCACGGGATCGATCGGCTCGTGCGTGGGCCCGCTCGTCACCAGCACGTGGCAGCCGGCGAGCGGATGGCTGGAGTGCAGCCGCGTAACCGCACGTCCGCCACCTTCGCCGAGGATCGAGCGCGCGGCCGCGATGATTTCCGGCACCTCGGCGAGCCGGCCCGGGCCCGCCTCGTCGCGCTCCGCCATCGCTCCGGTGTTGGGCCCGACGAAACGGACGCCGTCGGCTTTCAGCAGCGCCACGTTGCGCTGGACGGCGGGATGCAGCCACATGCGCGGGTTCATGGCGGGCGCGGCGAGCACCGGCTTGTCGGTCGCCAGCAGCACGGTGCTCGCCAGATCGTTGGCGTGTCCGCCGGCCATCTTGGCGAGGAGGTCGGCGGTGGCCGGCGCGACGATGATCAGGTCGGCTTCGCGCGACAGGCGGATGTGGCCGATCTCGTGCTCGTCGTTGAGGTCGAAGAGATCGGTGAACACGCGCCCGTTGGTGAGCGCCGCCACCGACAGCGGCGTCACGAACTCCGCGGCCGCCCGCGTCATCACCGCGCGCACGAAGGCGCCCTCGTCGCGCAGGCGGCGGACGAGGTCGAGGCACTTGTAGGCGGCGATGCCGCCGCCGATAATGAGCAGGATGCGCTGTTGCTTCACGTGGAACGCCGTCGACCGGTTTACGATAAAACCCTAGCACAAACGGGCCCCGGAAGGGGTTAAGCGGCTTGCCGCATTTGTGCTGCAAGGCTCGCCTATTGCCTGGTCTCGCTCGCGCAAATTTGCGCATGCTAGGCCGGTCTGGCGCGGAGCGGGGCTTTGCAGGTGGTCGGAATGGGGATCTCGCGGCGTATTTCGGCGTTTCTCGTCCTGCTCGCTCTGAGCGGGGGCGCGGCCCCGGCAACCGTCATCGATCCGGCCATCGACTGCCTCAGCGACGACAACGAGCGGCGCATCTCCGGCTGCTCGGCGCTCATCGAGACGCCGGGGGTGCCCAACGAGCAGCTGAGCATCGCCTACGGCTTGCGCGCTCTCGGCTATTCGCTCAAGGGCTGGTTCGACAAGGCGGTCGCCGACTACGACAAGGCCATCGATCTCAATCCCGACTTCGCGGCCGCGCTCAACAACCGCGCCTGGGCCTACTACAAGCTCGGGCGGCCGCAGCAGGGCGCCGGCGACGTGGAGCGGGCGCTGCGTCTTGCTCCCGACAACCCTTATGCGCTCGACACGCGCGCGCACATCCATCAGTCGACGGGCGATGCCGGGGCCGCGCTGTCGGACTACGAGCTCGCGATGCGCTACGGCGGCGAGACCATCGTGAAGATGTATCAGTGCGGGCTACGCTCGCAGAGTCTGTACTTCGGAGCGCTCGACGGCGTCTACTCGAGCGATGTGAAACGCGCGCTGCACGTCTGCATCAACAGGAAGGGATGTGATCCGCTGCCGAGCGAGGAGGATTGCCGGCCGTCGGTGTCGTGATTTCGCCGAGCCGAGATTCGGTCCTCTGTCAACTGTCCAATCTCTGCTTTCAACGAAGCAAATCGCTGCAGTGCATCAGAAAAACTAGTCACGACACGGCTTGACGCTCGCGCCCGGGGGGCACATTGTGCCCCCGCCTCCGAATCGCGGACCGGTCCGGCGGCCTTGAAAAATCGAATAAGGTCCAAGTCTAGGGAGACTATCCCAGGGCGGGGGGATGCCGAGCGGCATCGCCCCGCCTCGTCGTTTCGGGTCTGCCGATCGGCCCGCCACGTCGCTGTCGCAAAATCCCGCAAGATTGATCGCCACCAAGGGACGGGGCCCGGTCCCCGCGCCTAACAAGAGGGGGGCGGAGCCGTGCACTCAGGTCCCGAGCCGGCGAAGGCGGTCGGGCCGCGTCGTCGCCGCTTTCCGGTGTTCGCCCTGCTCGCCTGGGCGTTCTTCGTGCTCGCAGTGCCGCGGCTGGTCGAGCAGCTCAACATCGTCGACGTGTTCGCCTTCCCGCTCGGGTACTTCATGACCGCGCAAGGCTCGCTGCTCGCGCTCATCGTCGTGGCCGTGCTGTCGGCGCGCCGTCACGACAAGCTCGCAGCGCGCGGCGACGAGTAGAGGCGGTCATGGCGTTCGAACCGGGGTTCTTCGCGCTGGGACTTGCGGGCGCCGCGGGCGTTACGCTCCTCTCGCGGCGCAAGCCGGCCGGCGAAGCCCCGTCCGTGCCGTGGCAGGGGCTGGCGCTTGCCGCCGAAAGCATTTCGGCCGCGTTCCTCCTGGGCGTCACGGGGGCGGTCTTCACGTGGGGCTACGACGGCCTTGCGTTCGTGCTGGGTCTCGGCGGCGGCTATCTGCTGTTGCAGCTTCTCGTCGCTCCGCTCTTGCCGCTGGCGGGCGCCACCTCCCTCCCCGACTACTTCGGCCGGCGCTACGGGCCGGCGCCGCGCGCTCTCGCCGGCCTCGCCGTCGTCTTGTCGATGACGGCACTGCTCGTCGCCCAGCTCATGGCGGCGGGGCTCGCGGGTGCGCGGCTGCTGCAGGTCGACTACGGCGTCGGCGTCGCGATCGCGGCGGTGGCGCTGCTCGCGTGCTTTGCTCTGAGGGGGCGCGGGCTCGGCGTATGGGCGTCGGGCATCGTGTTCGTTGCGATGCTCGTCGCGTTTCTCTGGCCCCTCGTGCAGGTCTCGACGACCAAGTACGGCGTGCCGGTTCCCCAGATCGCCTACGCCAATACGGTGTGGCAGATCCAGAGCCTGGAGGAGACGCTGCTGGAGCAGGACCTCGCCGACGCGACCGTCCTGAAGCCGCTGTTGCGGCCCTTCCTGTCGCTGAGCCCGCTGAACTTTGCCGGGCTGACGCTGGCGCTCGCGCTCGGCATGGCCGCACTGCCGAACCTGCTGTCGCGGTACTTCATGGCCCCGCCCGCGCGCAACGCGCGCTGGACCGCGGTGTTCGGGCTGTTCTTTGCAACGCTGCTGCTCACGGCCGCGCCGGCGCTGGCCGCCTATGCCAAGCTTTCGCTGCTGTCGCTGATCGGCGGTCGCGTTGCGCTGACCGACCTGCCGGCGTGGATGTTCGCCTGGGGCAACCTCGGGCTCGTGGAGATCTGTGGGCGCGCGGCGACGGACGCCGCCGTGGTCGTCAAGGCCTGCTCGGAGCTGCCCGACGCGACGGTGCTGCGACTGCAGGACCTCACGCTCGCTCCCGACATGATCGCGCTCGCGACGCCGGAGATCACAGGGCTCGGCGAGACATGGCTCGGGATTTTCGCCGCCACCGCGCTCGCCGCGGCGCTAGCGACCGCGGAGGGGCCGCTCGCGGCGATCCTTGACGCGCTCGGCGGCAGGCCCGGTGCGCCGGGCGTCTCCCGCTGGGAGCTGATGGCAATGGCAGCGGCTGCCATTGCCGTCGCCACGTTCGTTGCCGCCGTGAGCCCCGCCGACATGCTGACCATGGCAACATGGGCCTTCACGCTCGCCGCCGCCGGCCTCTTCCCGGCGCTCGTCGCCGGCTTGTGGTGGCGGCGCGCCAACGCCGCCGGCGCCGCCGCCGCCATAGGCGCGGGGCTCGCCGTTGGGCTCATCTACATCGTCGCGACGCGCTTCTTCGCGTTCGAATTCTTCGAGGCCTTCGCATCGCTGTCGAGCGCCGGCCCGATGGCGAGCGAGACGTTCGGTGATCTGAAGCAGGCTTGGATCGCCGCGGCCCCTGGGGCGGCCAAGGACGCAGCCTGGCTCGCGCTCGATGCGCACGCGCAGAGTATCGCCAACCTGTGGGGGATCAAGAATCTGGCGGCGGTGGTCCTCGCGCTGCCGGCCGGCATCGTCGCGCTCGTCGCCGTCTCGCTGCTGACGCGGCGGCAGAGCATGGCTGAGCCTCAACCTCATTAACGGCCGCGTGCTAGCTTGCCGCCATGACCTACGATCTCGTCGTTGTCGGCGGCGGCATCAACGGTGTCGGCATTGCCGCGGACGCCGCCGGCCGCGGGCTCTCGGTGCTGCTCGCCGAGATGGGCGATCTCGGCGGCGCCACATCCTCGCAAAGCTCCAAGCTCATTCACGGCGGCCTGCGCTATCTCGAGAACTACGAGTTCCGGCTCGTCCGCGAGGCGCTCATCGAGCGCGAGGTGCTGCTCGCGAAGGCGCCGCATATCGTATGGCCGCAACGCTTCGTGCTGCCTCAGGTGACGGGCGGGCGCCCCGAGCTCCTGGTGCGCGCGGGCCTCTTTCTCTACGACCATCTCGCCCGCCGGCAGCGCATCCCGGGCTCGGCCGCGCTCGATCTCAATAGCGATCCCGCTGGCCGGCCGCTGCGATCGGAGCTGACGCGCGGCTTTGCCTATTGGGATTGCTGCGTCGACGACGCGCGCCTCGTCGTCCTCAATGCGCGCGCCGCCGCCGACGAGGGTGCGGTGATCGTGCCGCGTACGCGCGTGGAGGGGGCCGTGGCGGCGAACGGCGCGTGGCGGGTGACGCTGCGCGACGCGGCCGGAACGCGCGAGCTTGCAGCCCGCGCGCTGGTGAACGCCGCGGGCCCGTGGGTGCAGACGGTCGCCGACGCCGTCGATGGGGGCGAGCCGTCCGGGCGTGAGCCCGTGCGCCTGGTCAAGGGCAGCCACATCGTCGTGCCGCGCATCCGCGGCGCCGAGGACGCCTATCTCTGCCAGTGCGCCGACGGGCGCGTCGTCTTCGCGATCCCCTACGAGGAGCGCTTCACGCTCATCGGCACCACCGACATCCCCTATGCGGGCGATCCCGCCGCGGTCGCCATCGGCGGCGAGGAGGTGGACTACCTGCTCGATCTGGCGCGGCGCTTCTTCGCGGGCACGCTCGCGCGCGAGGACATCGTCTGGAGCTATGCCGGGGTGCGTCCGCTCTACGACGGCAACGCGGCGGCCAGCGCCTCGACGGCGACGCGCGACTATCGTCTCGAGCTATCCGCAGGTGCGGGGCGCCCGCCGCTGCTCACGGTGCTCGGCGGCAAGCTCACGACCTACAGGCGCCTCGCCGAGGCCGCGCTTGCCAAGCTCGCGCCGCACCTGCCGCCCATGGGCCCGGCGTGGACGGCGGGTGCCGTGCTCCCCGGCGGCGATATCGGCGAGGATGGCCCGGCGGCCTTCGTGGCGCGCTTGTGCCGCGAGCGGCCAGGATTCGCGCCGGCGTTCCTGGCGCGGCTGGCGCGTCGCTACGGGTCGCTCACAGGCGAGGTGCTGGCAGACGCGTGCGACGAGGCCGGCCTGGGCGAGTCTCTGGGCGGCGGGCTGACGGAGCGCGAGGTGCGCTACCTCGCGGCGCGCGAGTGGGCGCGCACGCCCGCGGACGTGCTGTGGCGGCGCACCAAGTGCGGGCTGCACATGAGCGCGGCCGAGCGCGCGGCGGTGTCGGTCAAGATCTCGGCGCTGCTCTAGGGAAAGCCTAGCCCGGTCCGGCCGGGGTGTCCTGCGGGTCGGTGTCGGGCGTGGCCGGCGCCGGAGCGGCCGCCGCCGGTTGCAGCATCGGCTGCGCCCACGGCCCGTGCACCTCGATCACCTCGCGCGGGGCGGGCTTCACGTCGTCGCCGGCCTCGGCCCTGGCGCGGTCGCCGATGGCGAGCTCGAGGTCGAGGCTGCGCGCGGGAAGATCGATGGCGCCGTCGGCCTTCATGGCGCGGGCTCCCGCCATGACCTGCGCCGTCTCGGTGCGGATGACGCCATTGACGACGGCGAAGCGCGCGTCCAGCCGATCTATGGGGATGGCGGTGCTCGCCGCCGTGCGCCACAGCGTCGCCTGCTGCGGCGAGGTCGCCGCCGTCACGAGCTGGTCGACGTCGACGCCGAGCTGGCCGCCCTCGTCCAGCGTCACGCACAGCTTGCCGTCGAGCGAGCGCAGGACCGTGTCGCCGGAGTCGCCATCGGCCGTGAGGTCGACGATCACGTCGCCGCGGCCCTGAATGGTGGGATGGCCGAAGATGGCGCGCCCGGCCTGCCCGAGATCGATCGACTCGAGCTTGGCGTGCACCTCGTAGTTCGGATGCGTGCCGTTGGTGGTGTCGATGCGGAGCTGGCCGCCGCCCCGGGTGCCGTCGTCGATCTCCAGCTCGGCGACGTCGGCGAGCATCTTGCCGCCCTTGAGCGAGACGGTGGCCGCGCTGTGGCCGATGGTGAGGCCGGGAACCACGACGCTGTCGGAGGAGATGCGCAAGTCCGCATCGACGGTCTCGATCAGCGGGAACTCGAGGCCGCGCGCGTTGCTGACGAGGGACAAGAGGCTGACCTCCGATCCCTCATCTGGAGCCGTGACGCCGCGCGCGAGATACTTCGTAAGATCGAGCGTCTTCAAGCCGAGCGTGCCGTCGACGGCGGGCCGGGCCGCGCTGAAATTCACCGATAGCGTCCCCTCGGCCTCGTTGCCGTCCATCAGCAGCACCGCCTTCTGGAACGCGAGGGTGCGGTTCACCCACTCGAGCTGGCCCTTGGCGTGGAAGTCGTCGAAGCCGAAGCCGGGCGGCCAGCCGGCGCCGAGCCAATGCGCGGCTTGGCGCAGGTGCGGAATCGTCACCTCGGTGCGCGGCGACAGCAGCCGCGGGTTGTCCGCGAGCAGAATGGAGCCGTCGAGGCTCGCGCTGAGCATGGCGCTCTCGAGCGTGGCGGTGACGGGGCGCGTGGGCGAGCGGGTATCCGGGCTGACGCCGAGCGTCGTGTCGAAGTTGACCTTCTCGCCGCGGAACGAGAACGACCCCGTCACGCGGACGACGCCGTTGGGTTTGGAGGTAACGTCGGCGGCGACATCGTCGAGGCTGAGCGTCGAGCCATCCGACATCTTGATGCGGACCGAGCTGTTGGTGACCGCGAGCGTGTCGAACTGCAGCTTCTGGAACGAGGTGACGAGCGGGGCGATGCCAAGCATCGAGGCTTGCGAGAATGTGGGCTCGGCGGTCGAGAAATCGGCGGTGAAGGTGGCGTTGTCGAGCGCCATGCGCTGGCCGCCGCCGGTGATCAGCATGGCGATCACCTCGCCGCCGCGGGCGAGCCCGCGGCTCTGCGGCAGCGAGAGCGTTCCGCTCTCGAGCTCCACCACGGGGGCGGCGAGCAGACGCACCGGCGAGCTCAAGCTGTAGCTGTCGCGCGAGGCGGCGAAGACGGCCGCGCCCTTGAGGTCGAGGTGGCGGCCGGAGACGAGGAAGGGGGCGGCGAGCAGGAAGCCGAGGCAGCACAGGACCGCGAGCGCCAACGATGAGGGTCGCAGCGGATGCTTCGGGCGATTCATGAACCCTGCCGTTTCAGCGCACGCCACCCAAAGCCGAACCAATTCGCCGAAAACGCCGGTGTTGGCTGGATGGCTTTTCCCTGGTGCCTTCCCGACCTCGACAGTCTTAAAGGGGGCGATCGGGTGGTGCAAGCACTCCGCTCATTCGCGGTCGATGCGAAACGACGCGTCACACGACGAATCATCTTGTATCGCGACTGAAAACGAAAAGCGAGATGAAGTATCCGAGCGCGCCAAGAAGATGTTCGACTGCAAGTATGCAATTGTGCAGTGCGATGTTGCTAGGAGAATTTGCGGCCGCGGCTGCGAGCGCACAGAAATTTTGTTTGCCAATATTGGAAACGATAGAGGGCGTGCGCGCTTGCGCGTGCACAACCGTCGTGCACTTCATACGGCATCGTGGTCGCAGCCGGTGCGGAAGACGCCATCGTGAGGCAGCCTTTTGTCATAGGTGGTTTGTCGGTGAAGCCTGGCGAGCGCCGGCTCGTCGATCTGCCCATCTCGAAGCTGTCGAACCACGCGCCCGTCACGCTTCCCGTCCACGTTCTGCACGGCTCGCGGCCGGGACCGACGATGTTCGTCTGCGCGGCCATTCACGGCGACGAGCTCAACGGCGTCGAGATCATCCGCCGGCTGCTGCGCACGCTCGATCCCAAGAGCATTGGCGGCACGCTGCTGTGCGTGCCCGTGGTCAACGTCTTCGGCTTCATCAGCCGCTCGCGCTATCTCCCCGACCGGCGCGATCTCAACCGCTCGTTCCCGGGCTCGGCAGCGGGCTCGCTGGCAGCACGCCTCGCCCACCTCTTCCTGTCGGAGATCGTGAAGCGCTCGCAGATCGGCATCGACCTGCACACGGCCGCCATCCATCGCATCAACCTTCCGCAGGTGCGCTGCGTATTCCACAAGCGCCCGCGCTGCCACGAGCTTGGCGTGGCGTTCGGCGCGGAGGTGATGCTCGAGAGCCCCGAGCGGGCGGGCTCCCTACGCCAGGCCGCGCGCGAGGTCGGCGTCGACGTGCTCAGCTACGAGGGGGGCGAGGGCCTCCGCTTCGACGAGTTCGCGATCCGCGCCGGCGTCGAGGGCATCACCGGCGTCATGCTGCACGTCGGCATGCTGGAGCTGGCCGAGGGCGTCGAGCTGCCGGTCGGCGACGGGCGCACGCCGGTGCTGATCAACGCCTCGAGCTGGGTGCGCTCGCCCGAGGGCGGGGTGTTCCGCACGACCAAGCGCATCGGCGACGCCGTCAACGTGAGAGAGGTGGTCGGCCACGTCGCCAACCCGTATGAAGACAGCGCGGTCGAGGTGCGGACGCCGCGCCGCGGCATCCTCATCGGCCGCACCACGCTCCCCATCGTGAACATGGGAGACGCCTTGCTCAACATCGGCTGGTCGGAGGAGTTCGGCGAAGGCCACGCATCGCCCGAGCGCGAGCTCGTCGACGAGCCGGCGTCCGACGAGGACGAGATGGTGGAGTGAGCGCCAGGCTCGCGCGCCGGTGCTGCGCGCGCCTCAGCCGTGGCCCTTGACGGGCGCGGCCATCAGGCCCGCGCCCATGAACACGGAGCCCGGCGAGAGAAGCTGGTCGGCCTCCTTGAGGCGCCGCGCAAAGCCGTCGGCGCCCTCGATGGCTTCGTCGATCTCGTCGGACCCGAGCAGGGCGACGGCGCAGGCGCGGAAGGCCGGGCAGGCGCTGTGCTGGCAGGCGGCGACCATGCTGATCGCCAGGCATTCGTCGCGGCAGAACTGCCGGCACTGGGCGGGATAGACCTCGATCCTACGCTCAGCGGTGTCCTGCACGGCGCGCACCCAGCAGGCGAGCTCGGTCATCAGCGGCTTGGCGGCGCGCGCGCCCACGGCACGCGACATCTCCTCCCACGCGACCTCCCAGCATCCGATGTCGCTCGTCTGGAAGCCGGCGAGCCAGCAGCGGAAGCCGACGCCGACGAGGCGCTCGGGCGCCGACATCATGGCCGTAGCCGACATCGCGGTCTCGCGCGGCGGCCGGCCTCTGGGGAACGTTTCGATCTGCGACATCAGCATGCCCCCCGCTCAGATTGAACGCGCTGGAGGCGCCCCGATGCCACCGTGCGCCTCGCTGTGGGTGCGCCCGCGAGCGCGCAGCTATCGAGCTGGGTCGCGCGGCGCAGGTTTGCGCTGTGGTCGGGCATCGGCGGCTCCAATAGGCGGGGTTCAAGGCCCCGGTATCGGTGATCGGTTCAAGGACGGTCGCGAGCGTTGCGCTCACCTCTCATCCCTAACGTGCCGCCGCGCGCACAGTCAACCAAAGTGCGTGAAAGACCAATAGATTAGAACTTGTCTAATTCAAACCCGCGCGCGTCGCAGCGACCGCACTCACGCGGCGGCGAGACGATCCTTCGGGAATATCAACGCGACCGCCGTGCCCTCGCCCGGCGCGCTGTCGATCTCGATGCGCGCTCCGTTCGCCTTGGCGAGGCCGGAGGCGAGCGGCAGCCCGATGCCGAGCCCGCCCTCGTGGCTTTGCCCGAGTTTTGGCGGCGCGTTGACGTCGAGCGCGCGCGCGATGTCGTCCGCGCTCATGCCGGGCCCGGTGTCCTGCACGGCGACGAAGACGCTGCGGTTGAAGCCGAACCCGGTGACGAGACGAACGACGCCCCCGCGCTTGGTGAACTTGATGGCGTTGGTGAGTAGGTTGAACACGATCTGCTTCACCATCATCGCGTCGGCGACGACGAGAGGAAGGCGTGCGTGCAGCTCGCCGGAGAGCTCGAGCCCGGCCTCCTCGGCAAGCGGACGCACGGCGGAGACCGCGCTCTCGGCGAGCATGTTGAGATCGAGCTTGGCGGGTTGCGCGAGGTCGGCGGCGGCCACCGGACTGCCGTCGCCGAGGATGCGGTTGATGAGGGCCAGCGCGTGGCGGGCATTGTCGTGGATGTCGGACGTGTAGCCGCGGTAGCGCTCGTTGGCGATGGTGCCGAAACGCTGGTCCCGCATGATCTCGGCGGCGACGACGATGGCGCTCAAGGGTGTCTTGAGCTCATGTGCGAGCTTGGAGAAGGCCTCGCGATCGGCGGGCGCCGCTGCAGCGTCCTCCTCCTCGCCGGGGCTCGGCTCGGCCGGCTTGACGAAGCCGGT
>Ga0209415_10003446_pt1 | contig 29410 bp, 29 predicted proteins | sample PeaSoiSIISIP2007_FD_187696 | JGI IMG/M metagenome (GOLD analysis project Ga0209415, IMG submission 187696) | Peat soil microbial communities from Weissenstadt, Germany - SII-SIP-2007 (SPAdes) (version 2) | ecosystem: Environmental > Terrestrial > Soil > Wetlands > Peat | place: Germany...
AGGATCATCCGCTTTCGATCGGCTGCATCGAGCGCGCCTGCCGGCAGGTGCAGCGGCGCTTCCTGCGCGCCGCCGACCTCATCGTCGGCATCGGCTACGACACCGTCGAGGTCGAATACGAAGCCTGGATCGGCGACGTGCCGCTCGTCCACATCGACATCGAGCCCGCCGACATCGCGCCTTCCGTCAAGCTCGTTCACCAGGCGATCGGCGATCTCGATGCCGCGCTCGCCCGCCTCGCCGCCATGCCGGCCGCTCCTTCGGCCGCCGCCAACGCCTGGACGGACGCGGCGCTCGCCGATCACCGCCGCGCGTTCCAGGCGGCGTTGCGGCCGGCGTCGGCGCGCTTCACCGCCCATGCCGCGATCGACGCCGTGCGCCGCGCGCTGCCGCGCGACGGCATCCTGTCGTTCGACGTCGGCGCCCACACCCATCAGATCGCCAGCCAATGGACCGCCCATGCGCCGAAATCGTTCCACATCACCAATGGCTGGTCGTCGATGGGCTTCGGCCTGCCGGGCGCGATCGCGGCCAAGCTCGCCCGGCCCGACCTGCCGGTGGTCTGCCTGATCGGCGACGGCTGCTTCCAGATGACCTGCGGCGAGGTCGCGGCGGCCAGGCGCCTGGGCCTCGCGCTGCCGGTCGTGGTGCTCGACGACCGCTGGCTCGCCCTCATCAAGGTGAAGCAGATCCGCCGCCAATTCCCGCTCTACGGCACCGAGCTGCAGCCCGAGGACTACCGCGATCCGCCGGCGCATTATTTCGGCGTGCCCGCCATCGGGGTGCGCAGCGCCGATGCGCTCTGCGCCGCCGTGACGAGCGCGCTCGCCGCCGCTGGTCCGACCGTGATCGAGGCCGTGGTCGATTCCGATCACTATGTGGACACGGTCTACGATTGATGCGCGCCGACGGCACACGCCGTCATTCCGCCCGAATCCCGGCCGCGGTCGCCAGCGCGCGCCATTTGTCGATGTCGCGGCCGATGCGGTCGTGCAATTCCTCAGGGCTACCAGGGTCGATCTGCACCGCCTGCGCGGCGAGCCCGTCCTGGACCTCCGGCGCCGTCAGGACCGCATGGAGTTCGCGGTTGAGCCGGCCCACGATCGCGGGCGGGCTTGCGGCCGGCATCATCACGGCGACCCACAGGGTGGCGTCGTAGCCGGTCAATCCGGCCTCCGACAGAGTCGGCACGCCGGGGAGCGCGGGGGAGCGCTTCATGCTGGTCACCGCGAGCGCGCGCAGCTTGCCGTCGCGCACGAACGGCAGGCTGGCGCCGGTCGCCCCGAACTGGATCTCGATGCGGCCTTCGTTCAGATCCACCACCGCCTGGCTGGCGCTGCGATACGGCACGTGGGTCAGCTCGACGCCGGCCATGCGGCAGAACAGCTCGCCGGCCAGATAGGCGAGGCTGGTCGGCCCGACCGACGAGAAGTTGAGCGCGCGCGGCTTCGCCTTGGCGAGCGCGATCAGCGCGGCGACGTCGCGCGCCGGCAGGCCCGCATAGACCACCAGCGCGTAGGGCGTATCCACCAGCATCGACACCGGCGCAAAATCCTTGAGCGGGTCGTAGGTGATTTTGGCCCCGAGGGCGGTTGCGATGACGTGGGTGGTCGAGGTCGCAAGCCCGATCGTGTAGCCGTCCGGCGCCGCGCGGGCGATCGCCTCGGCGCCGAGATTGCCGCTCGCTCCGGTACGGTTTTCGATCACGACCGGCTGGCCGAGCCGCTCGGAGAGCTTCTGCGCCACGATGCGCGCCACCAGATCGGTGGTGGAGCCCGCCGGGAACGGCACGATGAACCGGAGCGGCCGCTCCGGCCAGCGGGTATCGGGCGCCTGCGCCGGCGCCGACGGCAGGGCGGCCAATGCCAGCCACGGCAGCAGCGTAAGGCGCATCATGGCGCGGACCAGGTTCCGCCGCACGGCAGTCCGGAGCGCGTTGCAGCTTGTCATGCCGACAGCATTAGCCGGTCGCCGATCCGGTGTCATCGCCCGCGAATGCGCGCGCCGCGCGGATGCCGCACCTCGTCAATGGTGGAGGACCTAGGCCTCGTCGACGACCTCGTTGCGCAACAGGCCGAGGCCGGTGATCTCGACCTCGACCACGTCGCCGGCCTTCATCCACAGCGGCGGCTTGCGGGCGAAGCCGACGCCTTCCGGCGTCCCGGTCACGATGACGTCGCCCGCCACCAGCGGCGTGAAGCCCGACGTGTAGGCGATCAGCGTCGGGATGTCGAAGATCAGGTCGTCGGTCTTGGCGTGCTGCACTTCGACGCCGTTGAGCCTCGTGCTGAGCACGAGCTGGGTCGGATCGGGAATCTGGTCGGCGGTCACCATCCAGGGTCCGAAGCTGCCGCTGGCGGCGAAGTTCTTGCCGGTGGTCAGCGCATGCTTGAACTGGAAATCGCGGAAGCAGGCCTCGTTGAAGCAAGCATAGCCGGCGACGTGCTTCATGGCGTGCCGCCGCGCGATATGCCGGCCCGGCTTGCCGATGATGACGGCAAGCTCGCCTTCGAAATCATAGTCCGACGACAGCTTGGAGCGCACGATCGGGCTGTTGTGGCCCACCAGCGAGCTGTTGAGCCGCAGGAACAGGCTCGGATATTCCGACAGCTTGCTGCCGGCTTCGAGCGCGTGCCCGCGATAATTGCGGCCGGCGCAGATGATCTTTTCCGCATTGGGGATCGGCGGAACCAACTCCACCTGGGAAATCGACATATCCGGCTTGGCGCCCTTGGCGACGCCGGCAACCTCCTTCATCGCGTTGGCGGCAAGCGCATCGCGCAACGTCGGATATTTGGCGCCGAGGCGCGAGCCGAGGTCGATCACGCCGGCAGCAGCGACGATCCCGTAGGATGCCCGGCCGTTCCAGACATAACTTGCAATCCTCATGCGGCACTGCTCCTTGGAAAAATCACCGATGCGATCGGCCGGCGGCAGCTCGCCTGGTGTCATTCCGCGCTGATCCCGAGCTGCTTCACCGCCGGCCCCCAATAGGCCGTGTCGGCGGCGAGCCTTGCCTTGAAGCCGTCGCCGTCCTTGGTGCCCTGCAGGCCGCCGGCATTGAGCCGTTCCCGGACCGCCGGGATCGCCAGCACCTCCAGGATCGCCGTCTCAAGCGACGCCCGCATTTGCGGTGCAAGGCCGGCCGGCGCCAGCACTCCGTACCAGTTCTCCATCACCATGTCGGGATAGCCGAGCTCCGCCGTGGTGGCAACATCCGGCAGCAGCGGCGATCGCCCGGGCGCGAATAGCGCCAGCGCGCGCACGGCGCGGGTTTCGACCAGCGGCAGCAGCACCGGCGTATCCGCGATCACGATGTCGAGATGCCCGCCGAGGAGATCGTTGAGCGCCGGCCCGGCGCCACGATAGGGCACGTGAGTGGTCCGGATCCCGGCGCTGGCGTTCATCAGCTCGCCGGCGATGTTCATGGTGGTGCCGGGCCCCGCCGACCCGTAGCTCACGGGTCGGCGTTTCGCCTCGGCGATCAGCGCCGGCAGGCTGTCGATGCGCGAACGGGCGCCGACCACCAGCAGCGCCGGCACCGCGCCGACGAACACGATCGGCGTGAACGACTTGACCGGATCGTAACCGAGCTGCGGCCGCAGCGCGGCGCTCAGCACGTGGGAGCCGAGGCTCGCGAGCAGCAGCGTCTTGCCGTCCGGCGGGGATTTCGCCACCAGCTCGGTGCCGATCACGCCGCCGGCGCCGCCGCGGTTCTCGACGATCACCTCGACATAAAGGCGCGCCGGCAATTCGGCCGCGATGGTCCGCGCCATCAGATCGACCGGTCCGCCGGCCGCGAACGGAACCACGATCCTGATCTGATCGGCCGCGGCAGCCGCCGACGCCGATGCGATCAGCAGCGCCGCGGCCAGCAGACGTTTCATGGCGGACCTCCCGGGCGCATCAATCGCACCGCACCGTCATGCCGCCGTCGACCACGATCTCGGTCCCGGTGATGAAGCGCGCTTCGTCGGAAGCGAGAAACAGCGCCGCATGGGCGGTGTCGCGCCCGTCGCCCATGAAGCCGAGCGGAATGCGGGCGACGCGCTGCTTGAGCAGCGCCGCGACGTCGCCGCCGGCGCGCTGCCTGGCGAGCCGCACCTCGACCATCGGGGTATGCAGCTGGCCCGGCACCACGGTATTCACCCGGATGCCGTGCTTGGCATACTGCACCGCGACCACGCGGGAAAATTGAATGACGCCCGCCTTGGCGGCGGCGTAGCCGACCTGGGCGGAGCCGCTCCAGCGGATCCCCGAGGCCGACGACGTGTTGACGATAGCGCCGCCCTTTTGCCGCACCATCACGGGCAGCGTGTGCTTGCAGGCGAGGAACACGGTGGTGAGATTGTAATCGAGCTGGCCGTCCCACGCGGCTTGCGTCATCTCGACCGGACCGCCCGCCGCCGAGCCGCCGACATTGTTGACCAGGATGTCGATGCGGCCATGGGCCGCCACGCAGGCATCCACCATGGCGGCCACCGCGGCGCTGTCGGTCACGTCGCAGATGTGGGTCGCGATCTCGCCGCCCGCGGCGCGCACCCGATCGACCGTCTCGCGCATCGATTCCGCATCGCGGTCGACCGCGAAGACCTTGGCGCCTTCGCGCGCGAAGATCACCGCGGTTGCGCGCCCATTGCCCCAGCCGGGGCCGACGCAGCCGGCGCCCGCGACGATTGCCACCTTGCCGTCCAGTCTGCCAGCCATGCGATGCCTCGCGAATGAGCGGCCCTATTTCCGCCGCCGCCCCCTCAATTGATCTTGATGCCGGCGGCCTGCACCACCTTCGACCATTTGGCGATCTCGCCGCGCACGAAGGCGGCGAACTCGGCGGACGTATTGCCGACCAGGATCGCGCCCTGGCTCTCGAGCTTGTCCTGAACGTCGGGGGCTTTCACCGCGGCGACGGCGGCGGCGTGCAATCTCGCGACGACGGCCGGCGGCGTCCTGGCCGGCGCGAACATGCCGTACCAGTTGTCGGCCTCAACCTGCGGATAACCGAGCTCGGCAAGGGTCGGCACGTCGGGCAGTGCCGGGAAGCGCGAGCGGCTCGCCACCGCGAGCGCCCTGACCCGGCCGGCCTGGATCTGCGGCAGCAGGGCCGGAATGTCGGCCAGCATGAGGTGAACCTGGTGGCCGACCACATCGTTCACGGCGGGCGCCGCGCCGCGATAGGGCACGTGGACGATGTCGATGCCGGCACTGATGCGGAACAGCTCCGCCCCGAGATGCGGCATGCTTTCCACGCCGGTCGAGGCGTAATTGATGGTTCCGGGCCGCGCCTTGGCGAGCGCGACCAGGTCCGCGATGCTGGTCACCGGCAGCTTGGTCGACGCCACGAGAATCTCCGGCACCTTGGCGATGAGGGTGATCAACGCGAGGTCCTTGACGGGATCGTAGGGCATCTTTTCCATCAGAACGGTACTGAGCGCGAGCGCTCCTGCACTGGCGATCCCGATGGAATAGCCGTCCGGCTCCGACTTCGCGATGTTGTCGGCGCCGATCACGCCGCCGGCGCCGGCGCGGTTGTCGATAATGACCAGTTGACCGAACAGGTCCTGCATCTTCTGGCCGACCACCCGGCCGATGATGTCGTTCGGCCCGCCCGGCGGGAACGGCACCACAAGACGGATGGGCTTGGCCGGATAATCCTGGGCGTTGGCCGCAAGCGGCAAGACGCCGAGGGCGACCACACCTAAAGCCCGCAGCAAAGCCCGCATGCCACCCTCGCGCTTCCTGCCCGCCTGTCCTGCGAATGCCGCCGCTGTTCCGGGTGCCGCACCGCGCCGCCGATCGAGCCGCGCCGACAGCGGCAGGTCCGCCGAGCATCGTCCGCATGACGACCGGCCGCAACCCCTTCGCGTCGTCATCGCCTGCCGCCGGGCTTGACCCGGGGAGCGGTCCCGGCCATTCACGTCCCGTGAATTTGCAACGCCGCCGGCACGTCGTTGCCCGCGGCACTCCCGGTGTCGGGGCCGCGGACGGGCACGACCGATCGATGCATGGAAATCCGCATGTCTCATCCTGACCGCTTTCTCATGGCCGGCGTCATGGGCTGGCCGGTCATGCACTCGCGTTCGCCGAAGATCCACAACTACTGGTTCGCGAGATACGGCCTTGCCGGAACCTATGTGCCGCTCGCCATCAAGGCGGACGGCCTGCGCGCGGCGCTGCGCGCCCTTGCGCCGCTCGGCTTTTCGGGGTGCAACCTGACCATCCCGCACAAGGAAGCCGCGTTCGAGATCGTCGACCGGGTCGATCCGCTGGCGCGGCGCATCGGCGCCATCAATTGCGTGGTGGTCGCTCCCGACGGCACCCTCGACGGCGTCAACAATGACGGCTTCGGCTATATCCAGAGCATCCTCGAGGCGTATCCGGACTGGCGGGCGGATGCCGGCGCCATCGTGGTGATCGGCGCCGGCGGCGGCGCCCGCGCCGTGCTGGTGAGCCTTGCCGACAAGGGCGCGCGCGAAATCCGCCTCGTCAACCGCACGCCGGAGCGCGCGCAGGCGCTGGCGCGGGAGTTCGGCGCGCCCGTCAAGGCGCTCGCCTGGAAGGATCGCCATGCCGCGCTCGCCGGCGCCGCCATGCTGGTCAACGCCACGAGCCAGGGCATGGCCGGCCAGTCCGTGCTCGACCTCAAACTCGATAAATTGCCGGCGACGGCGCTGGTTTCCGACATCATCTATATTCCGCGCGAGACGCCGCTCATCGCGGCGGCGCGGCGGCGCGGCAATCGCACCGTCAACGGTCTCGGCATGCTGCTCAACCAAGCGCGGCCGGCGTTTCATGCCTGGTTCGGCGTGATGCCGGAGGTGACGCCGGAACTGCGCGCCATGATCGAGGCGACCATCTGAATTCCAACAAGGACCGGACCCATGGCCGATTTGCCGCTGTTTTCCCTCGATGGGCGCGTCGCCCTCATCACCGGTGCGTCGCGCGGCCTCGGCTTCGCCATGGCCGAAGGCCTCGCCGAGGCCGGCGCCACGGTCGTGCTCAACGGCCGCGACGCCGATACGCTCGATGCGGCGGCGCGCAAGCTGCGCGAGCGCGGCCTCAGGGCCGAAACCGCGGTGTTCGACGTGACCGAGCAGAAGATCTCCCATGCGGTAGTCGAAGCGATCGTCAGGCAACTGGGCCGGCTCGACATCGTGATCGCCAATGCGGGCCTCATCCACCGGGCGGCGCTCGCCGATTGGACGCACGCGGACTGGGACCGCATGCTCGCCACCAACGTGACTTCGTGCTTCTTCCTCGCCCAGAGCGCGGCGGTGGCGATGCGCCTGCAAGGCTACGGACGCATCATCTTCACGACCTCGATCACGACGTTGCGCGGCCGTGCCTCCGTCCACGGCTATGTGGCGGCCAAGAGCGCGCTTGCGGGCGTCGCCCGGTCGCTCGCCGCCGAGCTCGGCGAGTTCGGCATCACCTGCAATTGCATCGCGCCAGGATATTTCGAGACGGAGCTGACCGTGCCGCTGCTCCAGGACGAGGCCTTCGTCTCCTTCGTCAACAGCCGGGTGGCGTTGCGGCGCTGGGGGCGGCCCCGCGAGATCGCGGGGCTGGCGGTGTTCCTCGCCTCCGAGGCCGGGTCCTACGTGACCGGCCAGCACATCGCCGTCGACGGCGGGCTGACGACGACGCTGTAGATCGGATTTCGATTGATTGAATCACGCGAACCGGCGTGGCGCGTTCCGGCGCAACGATGGATGGCGGTGGGTTGACGGCGCAATACGCTTCGCTGTTGCGCCCTGCGGCTCATCACTGCGTTTTCACGACCAGCGCGGCGGCATCCATCGGCTTCGTCACCTGGCCGAGCTCGGTCAGCACCTTGATCCACGGCTCCAGCGACTTCGGCTCGAGGACGGCGTTGTATTCCGGGATCGGGATGGTCTTGACCACGGGCTCGGGCAGCCTTGTGTACTTGCCGAGGATCGCGCGCGACGTCTCCGGATCGGTCTTGATAAAGGCGGCGGCCTCGGTCAGCGACGCGATCCAGGCCTTGAGGACGTCCGGATGCGCCCGGGCCCAGTCGGCGTCAGCGATCCACATGGTTCCGTGGGTCGGGTCGGCGACCGAAAGAATCGGGTCGCCGATCGACACGTTGCCGGCGGCGAGCAGCGGGGTCACGAACGGCTCGATGACCTCGACGGCGTCAAGGCGCGACGCCTTGAGCTGGTCGGGCATGTTCGGGAACGGCACTTCCACGGCGCGGACCGAGTTCGGATCGACGCCGTTCTGCTTGAGCCAATAGAGCGTCGACACATGGATGAGCGAGCCGAGCGCGACTGCCGCGACGAGCTTGCCCCTGAGGTCCTGCGGCCCTTTGATCCCGGAATCCTTGCGCACCACGATTTCGACCGAGCGGCGCGCTCCGGACTCCACCCAGCCGCCGGCGACGCCGACCACGTTAAGGCCCTTGGCGGCGGCGTTGACGAGATCGGGCGGCGTCGCCGGCGCGATGTCGAACTGCTTGCCGACCGTGGCGGGCAAGAGGCCGATGTTCTGGATCACCGCGAGGCTGACATCGAGCCCGTGGCGCTCGAAGATGCCGGTATCCTTGGCGACCCAGGCCGGCAGCCAGGTGGCGGCCGGAATATAGGCGGAGCGGATCGGCGTCTTGGCGGGCGCCTGCGCCGCAACCGGCAGCACCAGCATGGCGGACGCGGCAAGCGCGCCGAGCAGCGACGTGATCGATGACGTTGGTGACATGACGCTCTTCCTATGGTTCGGCCGCGCGGGGTTCGCCGCCGCGGGATCATGCGCTAGCGTAGCGCACCGTGGCGCGGCGGCCACCGCCGCAACACGACGCCCTCCACTATGGCAAAGATCAGGCCGAGCAGGAATGCCAGGACGCCGACGATGGCGAGCAGCCCGAATACCTGGGCGGAGTCGTAGGCGCGCTGGCCGAGGATCATCAGCACGCCGATCCCGGGCAGGCCGGTGAACATTTCCACCAGCAGCGTGGTGATGATGGCGATCGAAAGCGCGACCCGCACGCCGAGCAGGAAATCCGGAATGGTCGCCGGAATGACGATGGTCCACAGGCTTTCGGCGCGGCTGAGGCGGAGCGACCGCGCCACGTCGAACAGCAGGCTGCGGATATTGGCGACCCCGGCGACGGTGTTGAGAAGCACTGGCCATGACGCCGTGATGGCGATCACGGCGATCTTCATGGACGGCGAATAGCCGGCGATCAGCACGGCGATCGGAATGGTGACGGGCGGCGGCAGAGCGCGCAGGAATTCGAGCAGCAGGCTCGACCACTGGCGCACCGCGACGCTGGTGCCGATCAGGAGGCCGAGCGCGAAGCCCGCCGCGCAGCCGAGGGCGAGACCGGCGACGAACGTCCACAGCGTCGCCTCGACGGCGGGCCGCAGCGCGCCGCTTGAGGCGAGGTTGACGATCGCGGTCCACCACAGCGACGGGCGCGGAAAGTTCGGCGACGCGCCCCGCTGCACCATCTCCCACACCGCCAGCAGCAGCACCAGCGGCGCCAGCCCGCGTGCCGGCGGCATGAACTGCGTGAGCCGCCGGATCATGTGCGGCTCCATTCGGCGCGCGGGCGCTTGAACTCGCCCGGCAGAACGAGCTTGGCCGCCCCGATCAGCGCCGCATTGAGCACGATGCCGAGCACCCCGATGATGAACACATAGGCGAACATGAGGTCGGGCCGCAGCGCCGCCGCCTCGCGCACCACCGCATAGCCGAGCCCGGCCGGATTTCCGATCATCTCCACCGCCACCGCCATGACGAGGGCGAGCGTCATCGACAGCCGCAGGCCCACCAGGATCGCCGGCGCGGTCGCCGGCGCAAACACCGTCAGGGTGGCGGCCGCAGGCGACATGCGAAACGACCGCGCCACGTCGTGAAGCCGCGACGGAATGGCCGCAAAGCCTCCCATGGTGTTGACGAGGATCGGCCACACGGTCGGGATCACGACCACGACGAGTTCGGTCTCCAGCGAAAAGCCGAACACCAGGATCGCCACCGGGACGAACGCGATGCCGGGCAACGGCCGCAGCGCTTCGACGCTGGCGAGGCAATATTTGCGCGCCCGCGGCGACAGGCCGAGCGCGGCGCCGGCGACGACGCCGATGACGATCGCGATCAGCCAGCCGGCGAGCGCCGCGCGCAGCGTGTGGACGATCTCCTCGAACACCTCGCCGTCCTCGGCCATCTCGACGAGCGCCGCCGCGATCACCGACGGCGCCGGCAGGTAGTCGAAATCGATCAGCCTTGTCCGCACCGCCGCTTCCCATGCGGCAAGGAAGATCAGCACGCCGCCGATGCCGCGCAGGGTTTCCCGGTTCACGCGTGGCCCCCGATGGCGTCGTGGATTTCGTGGCGCAGGCGCAGGAAGGCCGGCCGCTCCCGCGTCGTCACCTGGTGGCGCGGAAACGGAATGTCGATCGCGAAGATGCGCGTGATGGCGCCCGGCGAGCCGGCCAGCACGGCGACGCGGTTGCCGAGATAGATGGCCTCCTCGATGTCGTGGGTGATGAACACGATGCTGGCATCGGTCTCGTCGCGCACCCGCAGCAGCTCGTCCTGGAGCGCGGCCTTGGTCATGGCGTCGAGCGCGGCGAACGGCTCGTCCATCAGCAGCACCGAGGGATCCGCCACCAGGGCGCGGGCGATCTGGACGCGCTGCTGCATGCCGCCGGAAAGCTGCCACGGATAGTCGCCAGCGTTGCGTTCGAGGCCGACCAGCCTGAGGGTGTCGCCGATGCGGGCGGCGCGCCCGGCGCGGTCGAGCTTCCTCGGCAGGCCGAGCGCCACGTTGTTGCCGACCGTGCGCCATTGCAACAGGGCGTTGGTGTAGTCCTGGAACACGATGGCGACGCCGTCCTGCGGACCGTCGATGGGCGTGCCGCGGAAATTCAAGGTCCCGGAGGTCTGGCGGTTGAGGCCCGCGAGCAGGCGCAGCAGCGACGTCTTGCCGGTCCCGGATGCCCCCACGATGGTGAGTATCTCGCCCTGCGCCACCGAGAAGCTCACGTCGCGCAGGATCGCGCGCGCGGCGCCGTTGACGGAGAGCGACAGCGCGACGTTTTCAAGATCGAAGATGGTCTGCACGATGTCGTGCCCGCTGAGGCGATCCCTCTGGCGCCGAGAAAACCGGCGAGCGGCGTCACCTAATGCGGCACTCTATGATGGAAACGCCGCCAGCGCCACACGCAGGCGCTCCCACGCGGGCTCGCTCCCGGGAAGCCCGATCCTGAGCCACGCCGGCTGCTCGTCGAAGCGGCGTGCCAGAATGCCGGCGCGGCCGAGATGCTGGAATAATGCGCCGGCCGCCGGCGTGCGCACCAGCCGGAACAGCGACGTGCCGCCGGCGGCTTCAAGCCGCGCGCCGGCGAGCATCGCGCCAAGCCGCCGCATGTCGCCGGCAAGTCGCGCGCGCATCGCGCCTGCCCACGCAACATCCGCGAGCGCGGCTTGCCCGATCGCGATGGCAGGGCCGGCCACCGCCCACGGCCCGAGCGTCGCGGCGAGCCGCGCCGCAAGCTGCGGCTCCGTCAGGGCGAAGCCGAGCCGCAGGCCGGCCAGCCCGAAAAACTTGCCGAACGAGCGCAGCACCACGATGGCGCGGCGCCCGAGATCGCCGCCGAGGCTGGTGCCGGCGGGCCCGACATCCATGAACGCCTCATCGACCACCAGCAGGCCGCCGCGGCGGCGGAGCGCATCGGCGAGACGGAGCAAAGCGTCCCGGTCGGAGACCCGTCCGTCCGGATTGTTCGGGTTGACCACCACGGCGAGATCGGCATCGCCAAGCGCATCGATGTCCGCAACCTCGCTCACCTGGTGCCCGGCGAGCGCGGCGGCGCGGGCGAATTCCCCATAGGTCGGGCCCAGCACGGCGGCGCGGCCGGGCGGCACCAGCGCCGCCACCGGCGGCAGCAGGATCTGGGTGCCCGGCGCCGGCACCACGTGAGCGCGCGACGGCGCCCCATAAGCGGCCGCGGCGGCGGCGGCCAGCCGGTCGAGAGCGGCCGGCTCGGGCAGCCGGGCAAAAACATCCGCTGCCAGTTGCGGCACGGGGTAGGAATGAGGATTGATGCCGGTCGACAGGTCGATGAACGGTTCGGGCGCGCCCGGAAACATCAGCCGCGCGGCGCCGACATCGCCGCCATGCAGGAGCGACGCTTTGATGTGGGGGATCGCGCCCGTCACGCTCGTTCTCGCCCTGGTGATCGAAGCCATGGTGGGTTATCCGGATCGGCTGGTGCGTGCAATCGGCCATCCGGTGACCTGGATGGGCCGGCTGATCGCCCTCTTCGACCACGCCTTGAACCACGACGGCGCGCGCTTTGCCAGCCGGCGGGCGGCGGGCGGCATCGCGCTGGTCATCGTCGTCGCGGTGGCGGCGGCGATTGCGTTTGGGCTTGAGCGGAGCCTGTTGCGGCTGCCGCTCGGCATCCTGCCGGTCGCCGTCCTCGCCGGCACCCTGATCGCCCAGCGCAGCCTGCATGACCACGTCGCCCGGGTCGCGAGGGCGCTCGAGGAGCACGGCCTTATGGCCGGCCGGCAAGCGGTATCGCGCATCGTCGGCCGCGATCCCGACCGGCTGGACGAGGCCGGCGTGGCGCGCGCCGCGATCGAAAGCCTCGCGGAGAATTTCTCCGACGGCGTCGTTGCCCCGGCGTTCTGGCTCGCCGTTGCCGGCCTCGCCGGCGGTGCCGCCTACAAGGCGATCAACACCGCCGACAGCATGATCGGGCATCGCACGCCGCGCCATCAGGCGTTCGGCTGGGCGGCGGCGCGCCTCGACGATGTCGTCAACCTGCCGGCGTCGCGGCTTGCCGCGCTGCTGATCGTCGCGGCGGCGGCCGTGACCGGCCGTGCGGCGGCGGCGGCGGCGTGGCGCGCCGTCGTCGGCGATGCCGCGCGGCATCGCTCGCCCAATGCCGGCTATCCGGAGGCCGCGATGGCCGGCGCGCTCGGTCTCGCGCTGGCGGGGCCGCGGGTCTACGGCGGGGTCGCGGTCGAGGACGCCTTGATGGGCAACGGCCGCCGCGACGCCACCGCGGCCGATATCCGCGCGGCGCTCGCGCTCTATCGGCGCGCCGACGCCATCTTGATCGCGCTCGTCGCGGCCGTCGCGCTTGTCGTCATCGCGCCAGGCTGAGCAGCCGGTCGAGATCCACATGGGCCGCGATATGCGCGGCCAGACGGTCGAGCGTCGTCTCGACCAGGGCCTCGTACGCAATCGCCGTCGGGCCGGCGCCCAGCCGCGCCAGCCAAGCGGAGCGCTGGCGGTCATCGCCGAACAGCCCGTGGATATAGGTGCCGATCACCCGCCCGTCCGGCGAGACGGCGCCGTCCGGCGATCCGTCGGCGAGGCGCGCAAACGGGCGCGCGCAATCCGCGCCCGCGGTCACGCCGATGTGCATCTCATAGCCGGTGAACGGGACGCCGCCGGCCTCGCCGCGCACCGGCTCGAGCCGCTTGTCGCCGGACAGCACGGTCTCGACGTCGAGAAACCCGAGCCCCTCGGCGGCGCCGGGCGGCCCTTCGATGCCGGCCGGATCGTTGATGGTGCGCCCGAGCATCTGGAAGCCGCCGCACAGGCCGACGACGGTGCGGCGGCGCCGCAGGTGCGCCGCGATGTCGATGTGGAAGCCGGCTTGGCGCAGCGCCGCGAGGTCCGCGATGGTCGCCTTCGATCCCGGCAGGATGACGAGATCGGCGTCGCCCGGCAGTTCCGCGCCCGGCCGCACCCGCACGAGATCGACCGCGGGCTCGGCTTCCAGCGGGTCGAGATCGTCGAAATTGGCGATGTGCGGCAGCACCGGGACCGCGATCCGGATGCGCCCATGGGGCTTCGCCGGGGAGGCGCGGTCGAGCGCGAGCGCGTCTTCCGCGGGTAAGAGCCGCGCGTCCGGAAAGAACGGGATGAGGCCGAGCGGCTCCCATCCGGTCGCCTGCGCGATCGTCGCGAGGCCCGCCGCAAACAGCGCCGGATCGCCGCGGAACTTGTTGATGAGGAAGCCGCACACCATGGCGGCATCGTCCGGCTCGATCACCGCCTTGGTGCCGACCAGGCTGGCGATCACGCCGCCGCGGTCGATGTCGCCGACGAGCACCACCGGCACGCCAGCCGCGCGCGCGAAGCCCATGTTGGCGATGTCGTGCCGGCGCAGGTTCACTTCCGACGCGCTGCCGGCGCCTTCCACCAGCACGAGGTCGGCCTCGGCCTTGAGGCGGGCAAAGCTCGCGAGCACATGGGGCATCAGCTCGGCCTTCATGTGCTGATAGGCGGCCGCCTTGGCGGCGCCGTGGACGCGGCCCTGCACCACGATCTGCGCCCCGACCTCGCTCTGCGGCTTGAGCAGCACCGGATTCATGTGCACGCTCGGCGGCGTCCTGGCGGCGCGCGCCTGCAGCGCCTGGGCGCGGCCGATCTCGCCGCCGTCCGCCGTCACGGCCGCGTTATTCGACATGTTCTGCGGCTTGAACGGCCGCACCGCGAGGCCGCGATCCGCATAGGCCCGCGCCAGCCCGGCGACGATCAGCGACTTGCCGACGTCGGACCCGGTTCCCTGGAACATCAGCGCGCGGGCGGCCATCGTCAGAACTCGATACCCGGCTGCGCCTTCACGCCGGCGGCAAAATGGTGCTTCACCAGCGACATTTCGGTGACGAGATCGGCCGCCGCGATCAATTCCGGCTTGGCGTTGCGGCCGGTGACGACGACGTGCAGCCCCGGCCGGCGCGCCGTGAGCGCGGCGACGACCGCCGCAAGGTCGAGATAGTCATAGCGCAGCGCGATGTTGAGCTCGTCCAGGATGACGAGGCCGAAGCTCGGATCGGCAATCAGCTCCAGCGATTTCGCCCAGGCGCGCTCCGCCGCCGCGACGTCGCGCTTGAGGTCCTGGGTCTCCCAGGTGAAGCCCTCCCCCATGGTGTGCCATGACACCTGGTCGCCGAACGCCGCCAGCGCGTCGCGCTCGGCGGTGTGCCAGGCGCCTTTGATGAACTGCACCACGCCGACCCGGCGGCCGCGGCCGAGCATGCGCAACGCCAGCCCGAAGGCGGCCGTCGATTTGCCCTTGCCGGCACCGGTATGCACGATCAGAAGCCCCTTCTCGACGGTCTTTTCCGCGACCTCGGCGTCTTGCACGGCCTTGCGCTTGGCCATCTTGGCGCGATGGCGCTCGGTTTCGGCGTCGTCGACGGTCTTGGTCACAACGGTCTTGGTCATCTTGCTTGTCCTTGGGGTTCCTTCACCATCATCGGCAGGCCGGCGACCACCAGCACCACCCGGCCGGCGCGCGCCGCGAGGCGCTGGTTGAGGCGGCCCTGCAGGTCGCGAAACCGCCGCGCCAGCGCATTGTCCGGCACGATGGCGAAACCGACCTCGTTGGAGACCAGCACCACCTGGCCGGCGCGGCGATCGAGCGCCGCTTCGAGGCGCCCGGTCTCGGCATCGATATCGGCGCCCGCCAAAATGCGATTGCTGAGCCACAGCGTCACGCAATCGATCAGCACGGCCCCGGCCGCGGCGGCGTCGAGCGCGGACGCGAGATCGTGCGGCGCCTCGACGGTCTGCCACAAGGCGCCGCGCCTGACGCGATGCGCCGCGATGCGCTCCGCCATCTCGGCGTCGCCGGCCGCCGCCGTCGCCACATAGATCCACGGCGGCGGCAGCGCCGCGACCACGCTCTCGGCATACCGGCTCTTGCCCGACCGTGCTCCGCCGAGCACCAGCGTGAGCCGGACGCAGCCTTCCGGGGCGGCTTTCGTCACAGCACCTCGCGCCACAATCTCCCTCCCCCTATGATTACATTGACAAACGGCGGGCCGCGACCGTTAAGTGGCGGCGATCGACGGTCTCTCGCGAGAGAGCCAACAGGGAATGCGGTGCGGAACCTCTAACCGGGGTCCAATGCCGCAGCTGCCCCCGCAACTGTAAGCGGCGAGCCCATACCACACGGCCACTGGGACGATCCCGGGAAGGCGGTGACGGGCACCGACCCGCGAGCCAGGAGACCTACCGTCGATCCGCGCGTTCGCCGGGCGGGGTGCCTCGGCGGCGGTCGCGTCGATGCGGCAGGTGCGGACCGGCCTTGCGGTTCGAACCAGCCCAGGCACCCGGATCGAGGGCACGCGCCCTCAGGAGCGGACGGGTGACATTGACGGATAACGCCCCCAGCAGCGCCCCTTGCGGCGCCCCCAACAGCACGCGCGACGCCGAACCGGCGGTCGACGCCCGGGCCGAGAACGCGATCACGATCTTCGTCTGCATCACCTGCCGGGGCGGGCGCCCGCTCGATGTCGTGCCGGTGCCGGGCGCCGTGCTCGCGCAGGCGACCGTGCGCGCCGCCGCCGGCACCGGCATCACGGTGCGCGGCGTACGCTGCCTTGCCAATTGCGATCGCGGGCTGAGCGCCGCGGTGCGGCGCGACGGCGCCTGGACCTACGTGTTCGGCCATCTCGACGCCGAGACCGGCGGCCGCCCCCTCATCGACGGCGCCAAGCTGTTCGCCCGCAGCCGCGACGGGCTGATGCCGTGGCGCGGCCGGCCCGATGCCTTGAAGCGCGGCCTCATCGCCCGCGTCCCGCCGCTCGATTTTGCCGGAGACCCCGAATGACCTTTTCGCTTGCCCGCGTGCCCTGCACCATCGTCACCGGCTTTCTCGGTGCCGGCAAGACGACGCTGATCCGCCATGTGCTTGCCAATGCCCGTGGCCGGCGCCTCGCCGTGATCGTCAACGAGTTCGGCGATGTCGGCATCGACGGCGAAATCCTCAAGGGTTGCGGCGACGCCGCCTGCCCGGAGGAGAACATCGTCGAGCTCGCCAATGGCTGCCTGTGCTGCACGGTGGCGGAGGAATTCGTGCCGGCGCTCGACGTGATCCTGTCGCGCCGGCCGGCGGTCGAGCATATCGTGATCGAAACCTCCGGCCTCGCGCTGCCCAAGCCGCTGGTCCAGGCGTTCCACTGGCCGGCGATCCGCAGCCGGGTCACGGTCGACGGCGTGGTGGCGGTGGTGGACGGCGCGGCGCTCGCCGACGGGCGCGTCGCGTCCGACATGGCGGCACTGGCGCGGCAGCGCGCCGCCCCCTCCCCACCCTCCCCCGCAGGCGGGGGAGGGATAGGGAAGACCGTTCCGGCTGGCACGCCGCAGGCTGCCGTACCCTCCGCCGCAGGCGGGGGAGGGACAGGGAGGGGCCACGACGACCCGGTCGAGGAGCTGTTCGCGGACCAGATCGCCTGCGCCGATCTCGTCGTCCTCAACAAGCGCGACCTCATCGACGGCGCCAGTCTCGACCGGGCGCTGGCGGCGGTCGCGGGGGCGCTGCCCCGTGCCGTCAAGATCGTCACGGTCGCCGGCGGCAAGGTCGATCCCGCCGCCCTGTTGGGCCTCGGCGTCGGCACCGAGGACGACATCGCGAACCGCCGCACCCGCCACGACGCCGAAGCCGAGCACGACCACGACGATTTCGACAGCTTCGTGGTGCCGCTGCCCGAGATCGCCGATCCGGCCGCGCTGGCCGAGCGTGTCGCCGCCGTCGCCGACCGCCACAACGTGTTTCGCGTCAAGGGATTCGCGGCGGTCGCCGGCAAGCCGATGCGGCTTCTCGTCCAGGCGGTGGGCGCGCGGGTAACGCATCATTACGATCGGCCCTGGGGCGCGGCCGACCGGCGCCGCGGCGAGCTTGTGGTGATCGGCCTCAAGGGGCTCGACCGCGCTGGCGTCGCCCGCGCCTTGCTCGGGTGATACCCATGCATCTCCTCGCCATCACCGGCACGTCCCTTGACGACATCGTCGAGCCGGTCGACCTGCGCCAGCCGCCCGGCGATATCGCGGTGCTGTCGTTCGCCGACAGCGATCTCGCCGGGCTCGCCGCCGCCTGGGCGGCCGAGCGCGACGCCCTGCCGCCGGTGCGGTTCGCCCATCTGCGCGATCTGCGCCATCCGATGTCGGTCGACCTGTGGATCGAGCGGGTCGGCGCTGGCGCCAAGGTGATCCTGGTGCGCCTCATCGGCGGCCTCGACTGGTGGCGCTACGGCGTCGAGCGGCTGGCCGCAACCGCGCGGGCGAACGGGATCAAGCTGGCGCTGCTGCCGGGCGAGGACCGCGACGATCCGCGGCTCGCGGAGGCCTCGACGCTGCCGCCCGGCGAGCTTGCGGCGCTGCTGCGCTTTTTCCGCGAAGGCGGGCGCGAAAATCTGCGCGCCCTGCTGCGCCGGCTCGCCGGCCATGCGGGAGCGCGCCTCGACGCCGCCGAGCCGCTGCCGCTGCCGCGCCTTGCCGGCTATCTGCCGGGTGAGGGCGCCGTCGATATCGACCGCCTGGCGGCAAGCCTTGCGCCCGGCCGCCCGGTGGTGCCGATCGTGTTCTACCGGGCGCTGCTGCTGGCGGCCGATACCGCCGCGATCGACGCCCTGTGCGAGGCGCTGGCGGCGCGCGGGCTGGCGCCGGCGCCGCTCGTCATCACGAGCCTCAAGGAAGCCGCTGCCGCCGACTTCGTCCGCGACGCGCTGGCGCGGCTCAAGCCCGCCGTCATCGTGACCACCACGGCGTTCGCGGCGGGCGGCGAGCCGGGCGAGCCGACGCCGCTTGACGGGCCGGACGTGCCGGTGCTGCAGGCCATGATCGCCACCACCAGGCGCGCCGCGTGGCGCGACAGCGCGCGCGGCCTCGGCGCCGCCGATCTCGCCATGCATGTGGTGCTGCCGGAGCTTGATGGCCGCGTGCTCGCCGGCGCGATCGCGTTCAAGGACCCGCTGCCGCCCCATGACGGGCTCGCCTTCACGGCGCTCGCGAACCGTCCGGAGCCCGACCGCATCGCCGCCGTCGCCGACCGCGTCGCGGCGCTGGCGCGCCTGCAGGCAACGCCGCGCGCGCGGCGGCACGTCGCCATCCTGATGCCGGACTATCCGGCCGCGCCCGGCCGCACCGGCTACGCGGTCGGGCTCGACGTGCCGGCGAGCGTGGTGGCGCTGCTCGCCGATCTCGCGGCGGCCGGCTATGACGTGGACGCCGCGCCCCCGACGCCGCGTGCCCTCCTCGAGGCGCTGAGCGAAGGCTCGGCGTGCCTGCCGCTCGATACTTACGCGCGGCTTCTGTCCGATCTTCCCGCCGAGGTCGCGGCGCGAATCCACGACGCCTGGGGCGATGCCGCCGGCGACCCCGACGTGCGCGACGGCGGCTTCCGGTTTCGCGCCATCGGCTGCGGCAATGCCATCGTGGCGCTGCCGCCCGATCGCGGCCGGCCCGGCGCACGCCGCGCCGACTATCACGATGCCGCGCTGCCGCCGCGCCATGCGCTGGTGGCGTTCGGACTGTGGCTGCGCCATGTGGCGAAGATCGACGCACTGGTCCACATGGGCGCCCACGGCACGCTCGAATGGCTGCCCGGCAAGGCCGTGGCGCTGACCGCGGCCTGCTTCCCGGAAGCGATCGTCGGGTCGCTGCCGGTGTTCTATCCGTTCATCGTCAGCAATCCCGGCGAGGCCGCCCAGGCGAAGCGCCGCATCGCGGCGGTGACGATCGGCCACCTGCCGCCGCCCCTGGTGGCGAGCGGCCTCACCGGCGATGCGCTCGCCCTCGAACGCCTGGTCGACGAATATGCCCAGGCCGACGGGCTCGACCGCCGGCGCCGCGAGCGCCTCGCCGGCCTCATTGTCGACACCGCCCGGCGCGGCGGGCTGGCGCGCGAGGCCGGCATCGACGCCGCGGCCGAGCCCGACGCGGCGCTGCGCCGCATCGATGCCTGGCTGTGCGACCTCAAGGACCTCGCCATCAAGGACGGCCTCCACGTCTACGGCCGCGCAGACGCTGCTTCTCCCTCCCCCCTTGTGGGGGAGGGCCGGGGTGGGGGGTCGGGAAGTTCTGCACCGGAAGTGCCCCATCCGCCGACCCCCACCCCCGGCCCCTCCCCACAAGGGGGAGGGGAGAAGAAGGGGCTGCACGTCTACGGCCGCGCACCTGCTGCTTCTCCCTCCCCCCAATCGAAATCGGCTACAGCCGATTTCGATCCGCTTATTGAGTGGCCGAAACCCGCGTATACGCGGTTTCGGCTGGGGGACGGCCGGGGTGGGGGGTCGGGAAGTTCTGCACCGGCGGTGCCTCACTCGCCGACCCCCACCCCCGACCCCTCCCCACAAGGGGGAGGGGGGAAGAAGGGGCCGGGCCTCGCCGATCCGTCCTGGCAGGCGAGCGCCGCGGCCGAGCGGGCGGCGCTCATCGCGGCGCTCGACGGCAGGCGGGTCGCGCCCGGCCCGGCCGGCGCACCGGCGCGCGGGCGGCGCGACGTGCTGCCCACCGGCCGCAACCTCTTCACCGCCGATCCGCGCATGCTGCCGACCGCGACCGCCATGGACCTCGGCCGCCTCGCGGCCGACGAAGTGATCCGTGGCCATTTGCAGGCCCACGGCGACATGCCGCGCGCGCTCGTCATCGACCTGTGGGGCAGCGCGACCTTGCGCACCGGCGGCGAGGAGATCGCCCAGGGCCTCGCCCTGATGGGCTGCCGGCCGACCTGGGACCACGCCACCGGCCGCGTCACCGGCATCGAAGTGCTGCCGCCGGCCGCGATCGGGCGGGCGCGGGTCGACGTGACATGGCGCATCTCGGGGCTGTTCCGCGACCTCTTTCCGGCCCAGATCGCGCTCATCGATGCGGCGGTGCGGGCGATCGCGGCGCGCCAGGAAACCGACGCGGAAAACCCGCTGGCCGCCGCGCATCGCGCCACCGCGGCCGGCGACGGCGCCGCGCTCGCCCGCGTGTTCGGCACCGCGCCCGGCAGCTACGGCGCCGGCATCGAGGACATGCTCGGCCGCGACCCCGACCGCGCCGCCATTGGGGCCGCTTACCTCGCGGCGGCGTCCCACGCCTATGGTGGCCCCGACGGCGGCGCGACGGCGGCGCCCGACACGTTCGCGGCGCGGGTCGCGAGCGCCGATCTCCTGGTCCATCCGGGCGACGATCCCGGCCGCGATCTCCTCGAAGGCGCCGAGGATGCGGCCTTCGTGGGCGGCTTCGCGGCGGCAGCCGCCGGGCTCGGCCGCGCCCCCGACCTCATCATGCTCGACATGACCGACCCGCAGCGCCCGCGCGCGCGCCCGCTCGGACCCGCGCTCGCCCGCATAGTCCGGGCGCGGGCCGTCAATCCGCGCTTCATCGCCGGGCAGATGCGCCACGGCCCGCGCGGCGCCGCCGAATTGGCCGAGACGGTCGATCGGCTCGTCGCGTTCGCGCAGACGACCGGGGCGGTGGCGAGCGCGCTGTTCGATCTCGTCCACGACGCCTATCTGGCCGACCCGCCGGTGCGCGCGTTCCTGCTGCGCGAAAATCCCGCCGCCGCGCGCGTCATCGCCGACCGCCTCGACGCCGCAAGGCGCAACGGCTGGTGGCACCCGCGCCGCAACGACATCGACCTGCGCGCGTTTCTCGCGGAGGCGCAGTCATGACCGCGCCCCGCCGCCGCGGCGCCTGCCCGAGCGTGTCGGCCCCGACGCCGACCGGCGAGGCCGGCCATGGCTGAGGCCTATCTGCGCGACGGCGAGGCGATCTACCGGCGCTCCTTCGCGATCATCCGGCAGGAGGCCGATCTCGCGCGGTTCTCCGCTGCCGAGGCCGATGTGGCGGTCCGCATGATTCATGCCTGCGGCCTGGTCGAGGCGGCGCAGCATATCGTGTTCGGCCATGGCGTCGTTGCGGCGGCGCGCGCGGTGCTGGCCGATGGCGCGCCAATCCTGTGCGACGCCGAAATGGTCGCCCACGGCATCACCCGGGCGCGGCTGCCGGCGAACAACGAGGTGATCTGCGCGCTGCACGATCCCCGCGTGCCGGCGCTCGCCGCCAAGCTCGGCACCACCCGCTCCGCCGCGGCGCTCGACCTGTGGGGCGACAGGCTCGGCAATGCCGTCGTCGCCATCGGCAATGCCCCGACGGCGCTGTTCCGCCTTATCGAGCTTATCGCGGCCGGCGCCCCGCGACCCGCCGCGATCCTCGGCATTCCGGTCGGCTTCGTCGGCGCTGCGGAATCCAAGGAGGCGCTGGCGGCCGACCGCCACCGCATCCCGTTCCTGATCGTGCGCGGCCGCATCGGCGGCAGCGCCATGACGGCCGCCGCCGTCAACGCGCTGGCGAGGCCCGGGCCATGAGCGCGCCCGCCCGGATGATCGGTGTCGGCGTCGGCCCCGGCGATCCCGAGCTGATGACCCTCAAGGCGATCCGGGCGCTGCGCGAGGCCGACGTGGTGGCGCATTTCGCCAAGGCCGGCAATGCGAGCCATGCCCGCGCCATCGCGGCGGGCCATCTCAAGCCGGGCGTCATCGAGCTGGCGCTGCTCTATCCCGTCACCACCGAGCTGCCGAAGCACGCTGCGGCCTATTGCGGCAGGATCGACGCATTCTACCGGGACTGCGCGGTGGCGGTCGCCGCCCATCTCGACGCGCGCCGTTCGGTCGCCGTGATCTGCGAGGGCGATCCGCTGTTCTACGGCTCCTACATGCACCTCCATGTCCGCCTTGCGGCGCGCTATCCGACCGAGGTGATCGCCGGCGTCACCGGCATGTCGGGCTGCTGGTCGGCAATAGGCACGCCAATCGCCCAGGGCGACGACGTGTTCACGGTGCTGCCCGGCACGCTGCCGGAAGCCGAGCTGGCGCGCCGCCTCGCCGATGCCGACGCCGCCGTGGTGATGAAGCTCGGCCGCAACCTGCCGAAGGTCCGCCGCGCCCTCGACCGCGCCGGCCGGCTCGACCGCGCCCTCTATGTGGAGCGCGCCACCATGGCGGACGCCGTGGCGATGCGGCTCGCCGACAAATCGGACGACGACGCCCCCTATTTCGCCATCGTGCTGGTGCCGGGCTGGAGGCGCGCATGAGCGGGCGCCTCGCGGTGATCGGCCTCGGCCCCGGCGACGCGCGCTGGCTTACGCCGGAGGCGGAAGCGGCGCTCGCGGCGGCGGACGCGCTCTACGGCTACGGCCCCTATCTGGATCGCGTCCCGGCGCGGCCCGGGCAGGCGCGGCATACTTCCGACAACCGCGAGGAGGGCGAACGCGCCGCCGCGGCGCTGCGCCATGCGGCGAACGGCGCTGCCGTCGCCATGGTGTCGGGCGGCGACCCCGGCGTATTCGCCATGGCGGCGGCGGTGTGCGCCGCGATCGAGGCCGGGCCCGCAGCCTGGCGCCAGCTCGACCTCGTGGTGGTTCCCGGCATCACCGCCATGCTCGCGGTCGCGGCGCGGGTCGGGGCGCCGCTCGGCCATGATTTCTGCGCGCTGTCGCTGTCCGACAATCTCAAGCCGTGGCAGGTGATCGAGAAGCGGCTCGATGCCGCCGCCGGCGCCGGCTTCGTCATCGCGCTCTACAACCCGGTATCGCGGGCGCGGCCGTGGCAGCTCGGCGCCGCTTTCGATCGCCTGGCCCGGCATCTGCCGGCCGCGACGCCGGTGGTGTTCGGCCGTGCGGTCGGCCGCGCGGACGAGCATGTCGAGGTGACGACGCTCGGCGCCGCCGGGGTCGTTGCGGCCGAACTCGCGGCCGACATGGCGACCCTCGTCATCGTCGGCTCGCCGGAGACCCGGGCAGTGGCGCGCGACGGCCGCACGCCGCTCGTCTATACGCCGCGGGCGTCCGCCGGGGTCAGCGCATGATCGAGCCACGCCACCGCCGCCTCCACGGTATCGACCGCCGGCGCGTCCGGCAACGCCGGCCGGCGCAGCATGATCACCGCGATGCCGAGCGCGCGCGCCGCCGCGATCTTGCCGTAGGTCGCGGCGCCGCCGCTGTTCTTGGCCACGATGACGTCGATGCGATGCCGCGTGAGGAGCGCGCGCTCGTCGGCCTCCCGGAACGGGCCGCGCGCCGCGATGTAGGCGGCGTGCGGCACGGCGAGCGGCGGCTCCACCGGATCGACGCTGCGGACGAGATAATGATGCTGCGGCGCGGACACGAAGGGCGCGATCTCCTGGCGGCCGAGGGCGAGAAACACGCGGCGCGGCGCGGCGCCGAGCCCACGCGCGGCGCCGGCGCTATCGGCGGCCTCGGTCCAGCGGTCGCCCGCAACCGGAACCCAGGCCGGGCGCCGCAGCGCCAGCAGCGGAACCTTGGCGAGGGCGGCGGCGCGCGCCGCATTGGCCGAGATCGCGGCCGCATAAGGATGGGTCGCGTCCACCAACACATCGATACGTTCGGCCGCGAGATGGGCCGCGAGCCCCTCGGCGCCGCCGAAGCCGCCGCTGCGCACCGGGACCGGCTGCGGCACCGGCTCTGCGGTGCGGCCGGCAAGCGACAGCGTCACCGCAAGGTCGGCGCGCCCGGCCAGGCGCTCCGCGAGCCGCCGCGCCTCCGCGGTGCCGCCGAGAATAAGGATGCGTCCGATGTCGCTCGCTGATCCGACCATGCCGCACCCTGCCGCATCGCGGCGCTGGCTGTCCATCGTCGGCATCGGCGAGGACGGCATCGACGGGCTGAGCCCGGTGGCGCGCGGTCTCGTCGGCGGCGCCGAGATCGTGTTCGGCGGCAGGCGGCATCTGGCGCTCGCGGCGGCGCTGATCCGCGGCGCGGCGCGGCCGTGGCCCTCCCGGTTCGATCGCGCGATCGATGAGGTCGTCGCCCTGCGCGGCCGCCAGGTCTGCGTGCTCGCGTCGGGCGATCCGTTCGTCCACGGCGTCGGCGCGCTGCTGGCGCGCCGGGTGGAGCCGCACGAAACCGTGGTGGTGCCGGCGCCGTCCGCCTTCAGCCTCGCCGCCGCGCGCCTCGGCTGGGCGCTGCCCGAAACCGCGCTGGTCTCGCTGCATGCGCGCGCCCTCGATCTCGTGCGTCCGCACCTCCAGCCCGGCATGCGCGTATTGGCGCTGACCTCCGACCGGGAGACCCCCGCCGCCCTGGCGCGCCTGCTGGCGCAAGCCGGCTTCGGCCCGTCGCGCTTCATCGTGCTGGAAGCCCTCGGCGGCCCACGCGAGCGCATCCGGACAACCACGGCGGCACGATTCGATCTCGATGCCATCCATGACCTCAACGTCGTCGCGGTCGAGGTCGCGGCCGCACCCGGCGCGCGCGTGATCGCCCGGACCGCGGGCCTCCCGGATGCCATGTTCGAGCATGACGGCCAGATCACCAAGCGCGAGACCCGGGCGGTGACGCTGTCATCGCTGGCGCCGCGGCGCGGCGAACTGTTGTGGGACATCGGCGCCGGCGCCGGCTCGATCGCGATCGAATGGATGCTGGCCGATCCCACGCTACGCGCCATCGCCATCGAGGCGCGCCCCGACCGCGCCGCCCGCATCCGCCGCAATGCAGCAGCCTTCGGGGTGCCGGCGCTCGAAATCGTCGAAGGCGAAGCCCCGGCGGCACTCGACGCTCTCGCCCAACCCGACGCCATCTTCATCGGCGGCGGTGCCGGCGCGCCCGGCATACTCGACCGGGCGGCCGCGGCGCTGCGGCCCGGCGGGCGTCTGGTGGTGAACGCCGTGACGCTCGAAACCGAGGCGCTCCTCATCGCCCGCCATGCCGCCCTGGGCGGCGAGCTGATCCGGATCGCGGTCGCGCGCGCCGAGCCGCTCGGCGGCGGTCAGCGCGAGCGGCTCGTCTGGCGGCCGGCGTTGCCGGTGACGCAATTCGTGTGGGTGAAGCCATGATCGTGGCGGGCGTCGGATGCCGCAAGGGCGCGCAGGCGGCCGATATCGCGGCGGCGATTGCGGCGGCGCTCGCCGGCGCCGGGCTCGCGACGACGGCGCTTGCCCTCATCGCCACGTCGGCCCGCAAGGGCGACGAGCCCGGCATCGCGGCGGCGGCCTCCGCCATCGGGGTGCCGCTCGTCGTGGTGCCGCAGCGCGATCTGGAAGCCGCGGGCGCCCGCACTGCAACGAAATCGACCCGCGTGATCGCGGTTGCCGGCGTGCCGTCGGTTGCCGAAGCCGCCGCGCTCGCGGCCGCCGGGCCCGGGGCACGCCTGATCGCGCGACGCGCGGCGGTCGGCCCGGCGACCTGCGCGCTTGCCGATACCGGAGCCGCGCCATGACGGTGCATTTCATCGGCGCCGGGCCGGGGGCGGCCGACCTCATCACGCTGCGCGGCCGCGATCTCATCGCCCGCTGCCCGGTGTGCCTCTATGCCGGCTCGATCGTGCCGCGCCAGCTGTTGGCGTTCTGTCCGGCCGGCGCCCGCATTGTCGATACCGCGCCGCTGACCCTCGACGCGATCGAGGCGGAGTTCGTGTCGGCGCACGCCGCCGGCCACGACGTGGCGCGGCTGCAGTCCGGCGATCTTTCGATCTACAGCGCGCTTGCCGAGCAGTTGCGCCGGCTCGAACGGCACGGCATTGCGTTCACCCTCACCCCCGGGGTGCCGGCCTTCGCGGCCGCCGCCGCGGCGCTTCGTTGCGAATTGACGGTGCCCGAGGTGGCGCAGAGCGTGGTGCTCACCCGCATGCCGGGACGCGCCTCCGCCATGCCCGGCGGCGAGCAGCTCGCGACTTTCGCCGCCACCGGCGCGACGCTCGCGATCCATCTCGCCATCGCCTCGCTCGACCGGATCGTGGCGGAGCTGACCCCGTTCTACGGCGCCGATTGTCCGGCCGCCGTCGTGGCCCGGGCGAGCTGGCCCGACGAGCGTGTCCTGCGCGGCACGCTCGGCGACATCGCGGCCCGTGCGGCGGCGGCGCCGATCGAACGCAGCGCGCTGGTGCTGGTCGGGCGCGCGCTCGCGGCGAAGGATTTCCGCGACAGCGCGCTCTACGACCCCGGCTATCGCCGCCAGTTCCGCGGCGGAGAACCATCATGACCCGGCCCCAACGGCGTATGGCCGTCCCCTTCGCCGTCCCCTTGGCCGCCCGCTTGCCCGACCAGGCGGCCGTCGCGGTCGAACACCACGATCTCGATGGCGATGCCGCTGCCTTCGACCACGCGTTGCGCCGTCTCCCGGGCGGCGCGCGCCACCTGATCGCCGAGCGCCACGCCTTCCGCCGCCGCATGGCTGAAGGCTTCCGCCGCGGTGTTGGAGCCGACGATGCGCTCGCCGAGCCGGTCCGAGCCGCCAGCCGCCTTGGCGAGCGCGGCCAGCGCCGCGAGGTCGACGGCGCCGCGCCTGGAATGCAGGTCGAGCAGGCCCTGGGCCAGCTTGGCGAGCTTGCCGACGCCGCCCGCGATGGTCACGCGCGGCACCGGATGCCGGCGCAGATATTTGAGCATGCCGCCGACGAAGTCCCCCATGTCGATCAGGGCGATCTCGGGCAGCCCGTGGAGCTTGCGCACGGCGGCTTCCGAGCTGGAGCCGGTCGCGCCGGCGATATGGGCGAGGCCGGCCGCGCGGGCGACATCGATGCCGCGATGGATCGAATGGATCCATGCCGAGCAGGAGTACGGCACCACGATGCCGGTGGTGCCGAGGATCGACAGGCCGCCCACGATTCCAAGCCGCCCGTTGAGCGTCCGGAGCGCAAGCCGCTCGCCGTCCTCGATCCCGATCTCGACCACGACGTCACCCGAGCCATGGCAGGCCGCCGCCAGTTCGGCGATGGCGGCGCCGATCATGCGCCGCGGCACCGGATTGATGGCGGGCTCGCCCGGCGGAACCGGCAGGCCCGGGCGCGTCACCGTGCCGACGCCGACGCCGGCCCGGAACGTGACGCCCGTGCCCGGCGGGCCGGCCCGCACGGTGGCGAGCACCAGGGCGCCGTGGGTAACGTCCGGGTCGTCGCCCGCGTCCTTGACGACGCCCGCCGTCGTCGAGCCTTGGTCGCGGCGGGTGAGCGCCAGCGCGAAGGCCGGACGCTCGCCGCGCGGCAGCGTCACCTCGACCGGATCCGGGAACTCGCCCGTCAGCAGCGCCGCATAGGCGGCCTTCGCGGCCGCGGTGGCGCAGGCGCCGGTGGTCCAGCCCCGCCGCAGCGGGCGATCCTGCGGGCGTCCTTGCGGGCGACTTTGCGGGTCATCCTCGGAAGCCATGACGTTGCCTATAGTGCGCCCGATCGGTTCCGTCACGATGGAACGCGCCGGCTGGGGCGGCCGGCACGGCGAGTTCGGCGATGACGGCCCGCGGCCTCGTCGTGGCGGCGCCCCGGTCCGGCTCGGGCAAGACCACCGTAACGCTCGGCCTGCTCGCCGCCTTCAACCGGCGCGGCATTGCGGTGCGCGCCGCCAAGGCCGGCCCCGATTACATCGATGCGGCATTCCATGCCGCCGCGACGGGCGCCGCGAGCGTCAATCTCGACAGCTGGGCGATGCCGCCGGCGCTCCTCGACGCCGTCGCGGGCGAGGCCGCCGGCGCCGCGGAACTGCTCGTCATCGAGGGCGTCATGGGCCTGTTCGATGGCGTCCCGGCACCGGCCGGCCGCAGCGGCGCCACGGCCGATCTCGCGGCGCGCTTCCGGCTGCCGGTGCTGCTGGTGCTCGACGTCGCCGGGCAATCGCAGACCGCGGCCGCCGTGGTGCGCGGCCTCGCCGCCCACGACAAGGCGGTAAGGGTCGCCGGCGTCGTGCTCAACCGGGTCGGCGGCGAGCGCCATCGCGCCGTGGTGGCCGACGCCATTGCGGCGCTCGGAATGCCGGTGTTGGGCGCGGTGCCGCGCGACGCCGCGCTCGCCATGCCGGAGCGTCACCTCGGCCTGGTGCAGGCCGCCGAGCACGGCGACCTCGCCGCCCGGTTCGACCGTCTCGCCGCCATGGCCGAGCACCATCTCGATCTCGATGCTATCATCGCGGCCGCCGCGCCGCTCGCTGTTGCCACACCAGACCCCATCGCGGCGCTGCCGCCGCCGGGGCAGCGCATCGCGCTCGCCGCCGACGCGGCCTTCACCTTCGTCTACCCGCACGTGCTGGCCGGCTGGCGGCGCGCCGGCGCCGAGATCGTGCCGTTCTCGCCGCTCGCCGACGAGCCGCCGCCGGCGGCCTGCGACGCCTGCTGGCTCCCCGGCGGCTATCCGGAGCTGCACGCCGGCGCGCTCGCCGCCGCCCGCCGGTTCCACGACGGGTTGCGGCGATTCGCCGCCAACCGGGCGGTGCACGGCGAATGCGGCGGCTACATGGTGCTGGGCGAAGGGCTCGAAGATGCGACCGGTGCGCGCCATCAAATGACCGGGCTGCTCGGCCACGCCACCAGCTTCGCGCAGCGCCGGCTCCATCTCGGCTATCGCGGCGCGCGGCTTTGCGGCGACGGCCCGCTGGGGCCGGCCGGCAGCATCGTCCGTGGCCATGAATTTCACTACGCGGCGCTGATCGCGCCCGGACATGACGCGAGCTTTGCGGACTTCGCCGATGCGCAGGGACATCCGCTCGGCGCCGCCGGCGGCCGGCGCGGCCATGTCACCGGCGCGTTCTTTCATGCGATCGCGACAGGCGACGGCGATGATTGACTACAGCTTGTCCGACACGCCCGCCTCCGCGAAGGTCGCCATGCCGGTGTGGCAGGCGAGCGCGGCGCGCAGGATCAGCGCCGCGGTCGCG
>Ga0209415_10003449_pt1 | contig 29400 bp, 25 predicted proteins | sample PeaSoiSIISIP2007_FD_187696 | JGI IMG/M metagenome (GOLD analysis project Ga0209415, IMG submission 187696) | Peat soil microbial communities from Weissenstadt, Germany - SII-SIP-2007 (SPAdes) (version 2) | ecosystem: Environmental > Terrestrial > Soil > Wetlands > Peat | place: Germany...
AGAGGTTAGTCTCGCTTTGGTGGGAGTTGCCTCCCCGGCTTACTTCCAATAATAGTAGATTCCGATTTTGGAATCAATAGAAATCTGTATTTTTTTATTTTGGCGGTACCGGTCTCACTTCGACCCCGGCCATCTTCTCTAAAACCTTGATAGTAGAGCAGAAATCATCATCGCCAAAACCCGAGGAAATGGCAATCTGGAAAATCTGGTGCGTCAGGCCCGTCACAGGTAATGGTACCCCCAGCTCTTTTCCGGCCTCCAGCATGAGGCCGATATCTTTGTGCATCCATTTAGTCGCGAAGTTGGCCTGGAAGTCGCGGCGGAAGACGAACGGCGTTTTGTAAGAGATCAGCCCCGACTTGGCGGCTGAGGCATCCAGCACTTCGAACATCAGTTGGGGATCCACGCCGCCTTTCGCGGCCAGCACCATGCCTTCGTTGTATGCCATCATGATGTTGCAAAGAATCAGGTTCTGGGTCAGCTTGGCTTGCAGGCCGAGACCGGGGCCCCCGCAGTAGAACAGGCGTTTGCCCATCGGTTCAAAATACGGCTTGACGCTCTCGAAGACGGCCGCGTCTCCGCCAACCATGAAAGTGAGGTTTCCGCTCTCGGCGCCGGGCGTGGAACCGGTGCAAGGCGCGTCCAGCATCTCGACGCCCTTCTTCTTGAGGATCTGGCCGATCTTGCGGCTTTCGCTGGGACTGATGGTGCTGGCGTCGGCGACGACGGTGCCCGGCTGCGCGCCCGAGCTGATACCATCCGGGCCGAGGATAACCGTGCGCGCCATTTGGGTGTCGCCCAGGCAAAGGAAGATGCACTCCGCATTTTCCGCGACTTCTTTCGGCGTGGCGCAGAAGCGGCCTTTTTCGGCGTCTGCCAGTTTGCGGGCCTTTCCCCCCTGGTTGGACCAGAGCGCCACTTCGTGTCCGGCGCGAAGCAGGTTGCGCGCCATAGGGTAACCCATCAGGCCGAGTCCGAGAAATCCAAGTTTTGCCATAAAAAGGATTGTACCGCCCGCGCGGTCCTTGGCTAACGAGAAAGTACACCGGCGGCGAAGACCGCCGGCGCGACAGCGACAGCGTCCCTTGGTAACGCCGGCGGTCTTTTGCCGCCGGTGCTCTTGCGAGGCGCCCTACGCGAAAAAGGCGCGCCAGGTTGTTACTACCAGGGCGTGCGTCACCACGCTGGCGCGAATGCTGCCGGCCTGGTTGCGGGCGCGGCCGCACAGCCAGCCGAGCACCGTCACCACCGGAACCCACCGCCAGTTGGGGAAGCCGCGAAACCAGAGATGGGCGAGACCGAAGACGATCGACGTGAGCAACAGCGCGGCGCGCGCACTGCCGGTCCAGTCTTCCATCCATTGCTGCAGCACACCGCGGAACAAGAATTCTTCCGCCAGCGAACTCACCCAAAGACTTCCGAAGAATGTGCCGATGACGATCCACCAGGGAACGGGGATAGCCGCCAGGTGTACGGTTTTGAGCGCGATCGCCAGCGGGCCGCCCACCAGCAGAAAAAAGAAATAGTGCCGCGCGCCAATGATCCATTCCCGGCGGTTCGGCCAAAAGCCCCAGCCCGTTTCGGCGACGGGGCGTTGGAGCATCAGGGTCAGCGCGACGACATGGAGCAGGCCGATCGCCCCGAGGATGTCCAGGTGCTGGCCGAAGAACCGCGGATAGATGCCGTCGAAATAGCGGCCCAGCGTGACCCAGCCGATCAGGGCCAGGAATGCCGCGTCGAACGGCATGGCAACCGGCAGGATCGCGTACCACAGGCTGATCGCCAGCCCGACCGACGCCAGGCGGACCAGGGCGAGCGAATCAAAACGGATGGCGCCCAAACAGCACAGCAGATACGGGAGCACAAGAGAGCCGGTGAGAATGGCGGGCAGCGCGGGCGAGAACCGGCGCGGATACACGATAAAGATGTTGGCCAGGCGCTGGCGCACGGCGGGGAAACCGGCCACCAGATAGAATGGATATTCCGCCAGGAAAGCGGCGATGACCGGCAGCGCCGCAGCGAGTGGAATGCCCTTGGCCCGCGCGAACACCAACCCCGCCACGCCCAACGCCATCCAGCCGGCCAGAAGAGCCGCCCGGAAGCCGCCGAACGCTATGGCCATCGGCCTCATTCTAGCATCGCTAGTCTGGATGCCCGGCGTGCGTGCGCAGGAGGCTCCTCCCAACCTGGCCAGACTGGTGGCCCACCGGGAGAGCGAAACCGAAGCGGAGCGCAACCAGTACACCTACCGGCAGACACTCGCGGTCGAGCAGTTGGACGAACGCGGCATCCTGCGCGGACAGTACCGCGAGGTGCGGGACATCATTTTCTCGCCGCAGCAGGAGCGCACCGAGAAGCTGATCGGCAAGCCGGAGAACGAGCTCACGAATCTAAAGCTGACGGCGGAAGATTTTCGCGACTTCCGCGACATACAGCCGCTGGTGCTCACCGAGGACCGGTTATGGAACTACGAGACCAAGTCCCGCGGCGAAGAGAGCGTTGACGGCGTCGATTGCTGGGTGTTGCAGGTGCGGCCGCGGCAGATTCTGGAGGGGCAACGCTTCTTCGACGGGCTGGTCTGGGCGGACAAGAAGGAATACAACATCGTGCGCATGGAAGGGCGGGCGGTGCCGCAGATCCGGTCGACCAAGAGCGAAAACCTGTTTCCCCGTTTCACCACCGTTCGCAAGCCGGTTGACGGCAAGTATTGGTTCCCGGCTTTGACGCTTGCCGACGACACGCTGCAGTTTCGGACCGGCCCGCAGCGCGAGCGCCTCCGCATCTCTTACAGCAACTACAAGCGGTTCGCGGTGGATTCAACGTTTACTCCGCGGTGACGTGGCGCACGCACTTGTGCGTGCAGAGTCGTCTCGGCTCTTCTTCTCAGGACGCTCGTTCATGGCGGGATCTACTGCCGCAGCAAGAAATGTCGAGACGAATCTCGACACAGCGGGCAGGACTGCCCGCGCCACGACAGTTCTTACCGGAAATTGTGCACGGCGGCGGCCGCGCCTTCGGGGAGGGCGACGACGCGGGCGGCTTTCACCGAGACTACGTCATCGACGTTTTGCAGCACGCCATCGATCAGCAGAAACGGCTCGGTGAGCACGACGAATTTGAAGCGGTCGAAGGTCTTCGGGTCGATGATGATGTTGAGAACGCCGGTTTCATCTTCCAGGCTGAGGAAGACGAAGCCCTTGGCGGTGCCCGGGCGCTGGCGCACGATGACCGACCCGGCAATCCGCACCAGGCGGCCGTTGGGCACGCGCGCGAGAGCGGCGGCGCTGGTCACGCCGAGCGCGTTCATTTCCGCGCGGCGATGCGCCATGGGATGGCGGCCGATGGTGAGACCGGTGCCGCGGTAGTCGGCCCACAGGCGCTCTTCGGTGTCCATAGGGGCGAGCGGCGAGGGCTCGCCGGTTTCCTCCTGCGGCTCGAGCAGCGGACCAACTGGGAGCGTTGCGCGCTGGGCTTGCCAGAGAGCGTCGCGGCGATGGAAACCGCGGGCGGGTTGGCAGGCGGTATCGCCTGCCCCACTTGGCCGCGCGTTCTCCGACAAAGTGGGGCAGGCGCTTCCGCCTGCCAACCTCCGCGCTATGCGGCCGATGGAGTTCAGCGCGCCGATTTCCGCCAGGCGGTTGATCTCGTCCTTGCGCAGTTCGGGCACGCGCAGCGCCAGATCATCGATGCTGGTGAACGGGCGGGCGCACACGATGGCGCGGCCGGCTTCTTCGCGCAGGCCGCGGGCGTAGCGGAGGCCGAGGCGAAGGGGGAGGCCGGGAGCGCCGGGTTGGCAGGCGGTATCGCCTGCCCCACTTTGCATGGGCTGCCCACTGGTTTCTACCGTGCAGTCCCAATCCGATTCCATTACGTCCACAGGCAGCACGCGCAGGCCGTGCCGTTGCGCGTCTTTGATCAGCACGGCGGGAGAGTAGAACCCCATCGGCTGATTGTTCAACATGGCGCAGGTGAATGCGGCCAGGTAGTGGCACTTCAAGTACGCGCTGGCGTAAGCCAGCAGGGCAAAACTTGCCGCGTGCGATTCCGGAAAACCATACAGCGCGAAAGAAGTGATGGAGTGCACGATGGTGTCCTGCACCGCGCCGGCGATGCCGTTCGCTGCCATGCCGGCGCGGAGCCGCACTTCGAGATCCGACATCCGTTTTTCCGAACGTTTGAATCCCATGGCGCGGCGCAGTTCCTCGGCTTCGCCGCCACTGAAGCCGGCGGCGATCATCGCCATGCGCAGCAACTGCTCCTGAAACAGCGGCACGCCCAGCGTGCGGCGCAACACCGGCTCGAGCGAGGGGTGCAGGCAATCGGCCGCTTCCCGGCCCTGGCGCCGGTTCAAATACGGATGCACCATTTTGCCCACGATCGGCCCCGGCCGGATGATCGCCACCTGCACCACGATGTCGTAAAAGCGGCGCGGCTTCATGCGCGGCAGGCAGGACATCTGCGCGCGGCTTTCCACCTGGAACATGCCGATGGTGTCGGCTTTCTGCAGTGCGGCGTACACCGCCGGATCGTCCTGCGGCAGGCGCGCCAGGTCCACCGGCTCGCCGTAAACCTCGGGAATCATTTTCAAGCTGTCCTGAATCACCGCCATCATACCCAGGCCGAGCAGGTCCACCTTGATGATCCCCATATCGGCGCAGTCTTCCTTGTCCCACTGCACCACCACGCGGCCCGGCATGGTGGCGGGCTCGAGCGGCACCACCGAATCCAGTTGCCCCTGGCAGATCACCATGCCGCCGGAATGCTGGCCGAGGTGCCGCGGCATGTCCTGCGCCATTTTGTAGAGCTCGAAAAATTTGCGCACGCGCGGATGGGCGAGGTCCAGGCCGACCTCGCGAAACTGGCGGTCGGTGGTGTCTTGGGGATCCCGCCACTCCCACGTATGCGCCAGCTTGGAGAGTTTTTCGAGCGAAGTGATTTCGAACCCGAGTGCCTTGCCCACTTCGCGCGCGGCGGAGCGGCCGCGATAGGTGATGACGTTGGCGGTCATGGTCGCGCCCAGCTTGCCGAAGCGCTGGTACACGTACTGGATGGCTCGCTCGCGCTGGTCGCCGCTGGGCAGATCGATATCGATGTCGGGCCACTCGCCGCGCTCTTCGGAAAGAAAGCGCTCGAACAGCAGGTCCATACCGACCGGGTCGACGGCGGTGATTTCGAGCGCATAGCAGACCGCGCTGTTGGCGGCCGAGCCGCGGCCTTGCGCCAGGATGCCATTTTCCTTGGCGAAGCGCACGATGTCCCAAACGATCAGGAAATAGCCGGGCAGCTTGAGTTTTTCGATCAGCGCCAGCTCGCGTTCGATCTGCCGCCGCGCGCGCTCGTGGTAGGGCTGGTAGCGGCGGCGCGCGCCTTCGTCGACACGCGCACGCAAAAAACCAGCCATGGTTTCGCCCGCGGGCACGGGATAGCGCGGAAATTCGTAGCCCAGATCGGCGAGGGTGAATTCCAGGCGCGAGGAGATTTCTAGCGTAGCATCGAGCGCCTCGGGCAGGTCGGCGAACAGGCGCGCCATTTCCGCCGGCGTTTTGACGTGGCGTTCGGCATTGCGCTCGAGCAGGCGGCCGGCGTCGGCCAGCGTCACATGATTGCGGACGCAGGTGAAGACATCCAGCAGCTCGCGCTGGGCAGGCGTGGCGTAGGCGGCGCCATTGGTGGCGACCAGCGGGATCTGTAAACGCCGTGCGCGTTCGACGATGGCCAGGTTGGCCGCTTCCTCTTCCCGTTGGTGGTGGCGCTGCAACTCGGCGTATACGTTGGATCGGCCGAAGATTTCGAGCAGCCGCTCCTCAGGATGGCGGGTGAGGCAGATCAGGCCGCGCGCGAATTCGGCCAGCTCTTCGAGCGTGGCCGCGCCTTCGCCTTTTTTGGCGCGCATCTTCATGCGGGTGACCAGCCGGCAGAGGTTTTGATAGCCTTCGCGCGTGGCCGCCAGCAACGGGTAGGAGTTGCCGTTGGTGCAGGTGATTTCCGAGCCGATATGGGCGCGGATGCCGGCCTTTTTCGCTGCCATGTGAAACCGCGGCGCGCCGTAGACGCCGTTGCGATCCACCAGCGCCATGGCGGGCGCGCCCGATTGCGCGCAGGCCCCGGCCATCTCTTCCGGCACAGAAGCACCTTCGAGAAAACTGAAACCGGAGCGTGCGTGCAGTTCCACGTACATAGGTAGCTTTATGGAGTGGGGCAGGTCCCCGACCTGCCAACCGCCGGCCAAGCCCCTGGGGTTGGCAGGTCGGGGACCTGCCCCACGTATTTGCGTAATAGTGTGCTCAGTCGTAACTGCCTTCCACGAACCAGCCTCTTATCTCGCAATAGATGCGGTAGAGGGCGCCATCGGAAAGCGCGATGTCCCATTCGTCGCGCGACCAGGGGTCGGTGGTCCACCAGTCGCCGGAGGTGCGCCAGGGGCCGGCGCGTTTGAGAATGCGGCCGCGAATGCCCTCGGCAGCCAGGTAACTGGGTTGGCCGGAAGCCAGGGTGACGCGGGCCAGGCGGGGCGGGCGATACATGCGGAAAATAAGCCTGGGACTGACACCACTGTCCCAAGGCGCCGCTTTTGCGCCGCGTGGACAGTGGTGTCTGTCCCCCTGTGGAAGGGCGGGGACAGACCGCGCTGTCCACGCGGCGCATAAACCGCGCCTTGGGACAGTGAGGTCTGTCCCCGGCTGCTGCAGGCGAAACGCGTCGGGGCGGTGGGTGTCAAGCAGCTCGGGGCAGCCTGCGCGGCCTTCGCCGACGATTGCCTGGATGCGCGCCAGGGTCAGCTCCAGCTTCACAGGCTCCGGCGCGGCAGGCACAAAAAAACCGCCCTGCGCGGCTTGCGGCTTCACGGGATTCACGCCCAGCCGGATCCGGTCGATGGGCGCCGCGGGCGGATGCGCCGCCAGGTCGAGTCGCAATAATTTCAAAAACGATTTGCCATCGAGCGATGGCGCCGGCAGCCGCAACGTGCGTTCATGAACGGCGCGGGTTTCCAGATGCAGGTTGAGGCGCAACTCATTGGTGGCCAGCCCGCGCGTGGCTAGCCGCGTGGTGAGACCGTTCAGCAGGCGTGCCAGCAGGAACTCGAGCGGTTCCAGCAGTTCCACTGGATATTCCAGTTCGATCTCATCTTCATACCGCGGCGGCGCTTCGAGCGGCGTCAGCTTGCGCTCCGCTTCTCCGCGCGCCAGTTCGCGCAGTCGCAGGCCTTCCGCGCCCAGGCGCTCGGCAATTCCCAGCGGCGGCAGCGCGGCCAGGTCCTGAAATCGGCGTATGCCCCAGCGGTCCAGCGTTTCCTGCAATTCGGCGGAAGGACCCAGCAGCGCGACCGGCAGGCTGCCCAGAAATTTGGCTTCATCGCCCTGTGGAATGAGGCTGACGCCTGAGAATCCGCGGGCGGCGCAGATAGCGGCATCGGGATTGGCGGCCAGGGCGATGGCTGCCTGCACCCCGGTTTCGACAGCGCGGCGCGCGAGGGCCGCGGCCAGTTCCTGCGCCGCGCCGAAGAGGCGGTCCAGGCCGGCCACGTCACAGGTGACGGTATCGGGCGCGGTCTGCTCCACCAGCGGCGAAAAATCGAACGCCACCGCCGCCAGGTTTCCGGTGCCATGCAAACAGGCGAACATTTACACGGGGACTGACACCACTGTCCCAAGGCGCGTTTTTTGCGCCGCGTGGACAGTGGTGTCAGTCCCCAGCCTCCCTCTGTGCCAACCGCTCCCTATGGTCGCGGCTCCGTTGCGTTCACAACCGCTCTCGAAAGCGGCGCTGATGGCCAGCCCAGGCTTTCGTCGCGCCACCGCCACGCGCATGCCGCCGAGCAGGCGCGCGGAATCGAGCGTGCCGCCCGACCAGCGCGCTCGCTCGCGCGACAATTCCAGCATCAGGCTGGCGCAGGTTTTGGCATTCGATTGCCGCGCCACTGCAATCAGCACGGTGGGCGTGTGCTCCACGGCACGGCGCAAACGGAACCAGGAAGTGAGCGAGATGCGGCGCGCGGCGCGCACCGGAGTATCGCCCAGATCCAGCGCCACCACGCCGAAGCCGCCGCCCTGCAGCAGCAGGTCGGCCGCTCGAAGCGCGTGCTCGGCATTGTGGCCGCAGCGGATCCACAACAGCCGCGGCAGATCCACCCCGGCCGCAGCGGCGGAAAGCGGATCGAACGAATCTTCGGCATCCACCAGGGCGCAGAACTCCTGGCGCGCGGTGGCCTCGGCCAGAATCGAAACCAGCAGGCTGGCGCGCCCGGATGAAGGCGCGCCGAAGATTTCCGTGAGGCATCCGCGCGGCAGGCCGCCGGTCGCCAGATCGACTTCCGGGATGCCGCTCGGAACCACTTCGGCAGCCGGCTTCTCCCGCCACCCGAGGTGACCGCCGAGCAGCGATTCGAACTGTTTCTGGAGGACCGCCGCGCCCATTATTTCGCCTTTTGTTCGCCTACTTGATTTTTGCAGAAATGGGTGGCAATGTCAATTGGCGCAAATCAACGCGACTGGCTCAAGAGATCACTTGAATTTGGCAAGTGCTTTGGATAATGTGTCTTAGGAGGGAGAGAGATGAGCGGAGTACGAGTATTGGTCGGCACGCGCAAGGGGGCGTTCGTGCTGACATCGGACGGTAAGCGCGAGAAGTGGGATGTGAGTGGCCCGCACTTTGCGGGTTGGGAGATGTACCATCTGAAGGGCTCGCCGGCGGACCCGAACCGGCTGTATGCGTCGCAATCCACAGGCTGGTTCGGGCAGTTGATGCAGCGTTCGAACGACGGCGGCAAGACCTGGGAGCCGGTGGGGAACAAGTTCGCGTATGACGGCGTGCCCGGCACGCATCAGTGGTACGACGGCACGCCGCATCCCTGGGAGTTCAAGCGGGTCTGGCATCTGGAACCATCGCTGACCGATCCGGACACGGTCTATGCCGGCGTGGAAGACGCTGCGTTGTTCCGCTCGACCGATGCCGGCGCGACGTGGCAGGAACTCTCCGGCCTGCGCGGCCACGGTTCGGGGCCTCACTGGCAGCCGGGCGCTGGCGGGATGTGCCTGCACACCATTCTTCTGGATCCGAGCGACCCGGCGCGGATCTTCATCGCCATTTCGGCGGCGGGCGCATTCCGCAGCGTCGATGCCGGCGTAACGTGGCAGCCGATCAACCGCGGACTGCGCTCGCAACAAATCCCCGATCAGGATGCCGAAGTGGGCCACTGCGTTCACCGCATCGCCATGCACCGCTCGCGGCCGAGCGTGCTGTTCATGCAGAAGCATTGGGACGTGATGCGCAGCGACAACGGCGGTGATTCGTGGCAGGAGGTCAGCGGAAACCTGCCAACCGATTTCGGGTTCGTGATCGACGTCCACGCTCACGAGCCGGAGACCATTTTCGTGGTGCCGATCAAGAGCGACTCGGAACACTTCCCGCCCGAAGGCAAGCTCCGCGTGTTTCGCAGTCGCACGGGCGGAAACGAGTGGGAGCCGCTCGCCAAAGGCCTGCCGCAGAGCAATTGCTACGTGAACGTGCTGCGCGACGCGATGGCGGTGGATTCACTCGACGAATGCGGCGTGTATTTCGGCACCACCGGCGGGCAAGTCTACGCGTCGGCCGATGCCGGAGACAGTTGGGCTCCCATCGTGCGCGATCTGCCGGCCGTATTATCCGTCGAGGTGCAAACGCTCCAGTGATCCGGGTCGAACTTCCGGCGCATCTGCGGACACTGGCACACGTCACGCGCGAAGTGCAACTTGACGTCGAAGGCCCGGCCACGCAGCGCTCGGTGCTCGATGCGCTGGAAGCCCGCTACCCGATGCTGCAAGGGACGATCCGCGAATACGGCAGCGGTCGCCGCCGCCCGTTCGTGAGATTCTTCGCCAACTCCGAAGATCTGTCTCACGAATCCCCGGACGCGCCGCTACCGGAGGAAGTGGCGAGCGGGAAGGAACCGCTGCTGATTGTGGGAGCGATCGCGGGAGGATAGGGTCACAGTGGGGCGGGTCCCCGACCCGCGCCGAGCCCCCTGGCTCGGCTGTCGGACCAGGGAACCCGACGCGGGCGAGGGCGCCCGTCCCACGGGCTGGTTGTCACTTTATGCCTCGAGCCTGAATGAGTGAAGAACATTTAGGGCCGGAAAACAGCGAGCCGGTCGTACATAATGGGATCATGGCGGCTACGCAAATTCCCGTTCCGCAGGCGGAGATAGCCGATTTCTGCCGCCGCAACGGCATCCGGAAGCTCGCGCTCTTCGGTTCTGTCCTCACGGAGCGGTTTTCGGATACCAGCGATGTCGATGTGCTGGTGGAGTTCGACCCGGACCGGGCCGTCGGATACTTGCGCATGGCGGCCATCGAGCGGGAACTCTCCGCGATGTTCGGTCGCCGGGTGGACCTGCGCACGCCCGCAGAATTGAGCCGCTATTTTCGAGATGACGTCTTGAAAGGCGCGCGCGTCCAGTATGTCCGGGAATGATGCGATCCGCTTGCGCCACATGCTCGATGCGGCGCGGGAAGCGCTGCGCTACGGCGAAGGACAGAATCCGGAGGACCTGAGAGCGAATCGCGTTTTGTCGCTGGCCTTGATACGATGCATCGAAATCATCGGGGAAGCGGCCACGAGGGTGAGCGCGGAACTGAAGACAGGGCATCCTGAGGTGCCGTGGGCGGACATCATCGGTATGCGCAACCGCCTCGTGCATGCGTATTTCGAAATTGACTTAGTTCGGGTGTGCGATACTCTCGCGGCCGATCTTCCGCCTCTCATTAACCAATTGGAAGCCATCCTGGCCAGCTGAGCGCGGGCTATCCCCGCCCGCTTGGCGGCCCTCACTCCTACCCCGCCGCTTGCTGCCAGCGGTGGCGGGTGAAATCGGGGAATTTTACGGGGGCGCTGCCGGCGGCGACGGATTGTTCGCTTAGCGGGCCGGGAGCGCTCCAGGCGGCGGCGTCGTAGACATCGATATCGGGGGCCGTGCCTTCTTTCATGCATTCGATCAGGCGCCAGGCCATCACCAAATCCATGCCGCCGTGGCCGCCTTTCTCCAGCGCCATCGCGCCTACTTTGGTCCAATACGCGTGTTCGAATTTCGGCTTGTACGGGTCGATGGATGCAAATTCCTCCTTGGGAGAGCCGTCGACATAGATGCGCGGCGGGTAGTCGCGGAAGATGCCTTTGGTGCCGGCCACCAGGTTGATCCGGTCGTAGGGCTGCGGGGTGGAGGTGTTGTGCTCGAGCGTGATCACTTTCCCGCGCGCGGTGCGGATCAGGCTGATGTTGAGGTCGCCGCAGCGGTAGATCTCTTTCTGGCGCGGATCGTCGGCGGCAAGGTGAGCTTTGCGGTATTCGGGGAGCGAGGCGACGGGCGAGCTCATGGAAACCAGCGTGTCGAAGCGGTCGCCGCGGTTGATGTCGAGATAGTGTGCCACCGGGCCGAGGCCGTGCGTGGGGTAGAGGTTTCCATTGCGGTCCAGGTGCTCGAAGCGCCGCCACAGGCCTTCGCCTTCATTTGAGAACAGTTCTTCGCGCAGGTCGTGGTTGTAAGCGCAGGCGGCGTGGGTGATTTCGCCGAACAGGCCGGCATGCACCATGTTCCACACCATCATTTCGTTGTAACCGTAGCAGCAGTTTTCGAGCTGAATGCAATGGCGGCGGGTGGCTTCGGAGGTGTCGACCAGCGCCCAGCAGTCGTCGATGGTGCGTGCGGCGGGCACTTCCACAGCGACGTGTTTGCCCTGTTTCATGCCGGCCAGCGCCATCGGCACGTGCCAGATCCACGGGGTGGCGATGATGACCAGGTCGAGATCGTCGCGCGCCACCAGTTTTTCGTAATCGTGGTCGCCATGGTGATAGAGCGCCGGCGCCGGCTTGCCGGATTGGACCAGGCGGGCTTTCGCCTTTTCGGTTTTCTCCGCCACTACGTCGCACAGCGCCAGGATTTCGACGCCCGGGATGGCGGTGAACTCATCGATCAGCGAATTGCCGCGGCCGCCGATGCCGATGAAGCCGAGCCGCACCTTGGCTCTGGGTTCGAAGCGCATGCCGGCCACGCTCTGCCCGGCCGGGCCAGCGTCCTGAGTGGCGCGCGCCAGCCCCGCGCCGAGCGAAGCCAGCCCGGCGAGGCGCAGCAGGTCGCGCCGCGAAGCCGTCACATCGTGGTCGTCCATAATTACCTCCAGATTCGTTGGATCACGCGAATCAGCGCCGAGCCGGTGGCCAGGAAAATGACGAGCAGGAAGAGCGCGTAACCGGTTCGCCCATACAGAAAGTTGCCGACCGTAAACAGCGCCGACCAGATCATGGTACATCCCAGAAACCAGCCGGCGAGGGCCAGCGGTACGTGGGCGGCGTCGGCAGCGGCCTCTTCAGCGCCGATGCCGGCCTGCGCGCGGATGGCTTTCCAACCGGGGCCGGGCGGGTGCACCTTGTGGTAGAAGCGGATCAGCACGTCGGGGTCGGTGCGCGGCCCCAGGTAGGCGGTGAGCAGCCAGCACACCGAAGTGAAGGCCACGGTGATGAGCAACTGACGCGTGGTGCCGAGCGCCACGCCGTTTTTCACCAGGATGAGAAAGAGGATGGAGATGCCGAAACTGCTGGCCATGGCGACGATTTCGCACCAGGCCGTAACGCGCCACCAATACCAGCGCAGCAGGTACAACAGGCCGGTGCCGGCGCCCACTTGCAGGATCAGAGTGAAAGCGTCTTTGGCGGTATCGAGCAGGAAAACCGTGGCCGACGACAGCACGAACAGCAGAATGGTGGCGAGACGGCCGGCGGTTACATAGTGGTGTTCGCTGGCGGCGCGGTTTATGAACCGGCGGTAGAAATCGTGCACCAGGTAAGAGGCGCCCCAGTTCAGGTGGGTGAGAATGGTTGAGGAATTAGCGGCTATCAGGCCGCCCAACATCAGCCCCAGCCAGCCCGCGGGGAGGAAACGCAGCATTACCGGGAAAGCGATGTCATGGCCCACCAGCGACGGGTCCAGGTTCGGGAAGGCGCGCCGGATGTCGGCCAATTCGGGGTACACCACCAGCGAGGCGAGGCCCACCAGAATCCACGGCCAGGGCCGGAGCACGTAATGCGCGACGTTGAAGAACAGCGTTCCACCCAGCGCATCCTTTTCCGATTTCGAGGCCAGCATGCGCTGGGCAATGTAACTGCCGCCGCCCGGCTCGGCGCCCGGATACCAGACCGCCCACCATTGCACCGCGAGCGGCATGATAAACACGGCTACCGCCAGGTCCCAGTTGCTGGTGAAATCAGGCAGCATGTTGAGATAGTGCAAACCGCCAGGCCCACGCACGCGCGAGAGCTTGTCCACCAGTCCGGCCATGCCGCCCACCTGCGGCAGCGTGACGGCGAAATAAGCTGCGGCGATCACGGCGGCCATCTTGATGAAGAACTGGATCATGTCGATGACCAATACTCCCCAAAGGCCGGAATGGGCGGCGAAGACTACATTCAGCAGGCCCACCGCCAGCAGCGTCTCCCAGCGGCTGAAACCGAACAGCACGGCGGCTATCTTGCAGGCGGCCAGATTCACCGTGGCCATGATGATGCAGTTGAAGAACAGGCCCAGGTAGAGGGCGCGGAAACCGCGCACCGCGCTGGCGGCTTTGCCTGAATAGCGCAGCTCGTAGAACTCCAGGTCGGTCAGCACGCCGGAACGGCGCCACAGCCGTGCGTAGAAGAAAACCGTCGCCACACCGGTGAGGGTGAAGGCCCACCATTGCCAGTTGCCTGCCACTCCCTGGGTGCGCACGAAGTTGGCCACCAGATTCGGCGTGTCGCTCGAAAAGGTAGTGGCCACCATGGAGAGCCCGGCCAGCCACCATGGAACGGAGCGGCCGGAAGCGAAGAATTCCGCCGTGCTCTTGCCGGAGCGCTTGCTGACAAATAGCGCGGGCGCAAAACAAACGGCGACCGAGGCAAGCGCGATGATCCAGTCGATCGCGTGCAAATGCATGGGTATCTAAACGAGTCTACGACGATTTTGGGGGGAGGGAGGACTGGCCTTCAGCGCACGGCGCGCCGGTGGAGGCGTTTCTTCCGCCCCGTTCCGGCGTTCTTCGGATTGACTGTTTTCCCAAGGCTTACGCCTTTTGGGCGTTAACCTAAGGAACATTTTCAGTTAAAAATGTTGCAGTGAAACTGTGGCGCACGCACTCGTGCGTGCCGCGTCGAGACTCTTCTCGACGCTTGGCCACCGTGCAGCGCACGTGTCGGCATGAGTGCCGGCACGGCACGCACGAGTGCGTGCGCCACGTCAGCGGCGCGTTTTGCAGGGTCAAGGGGCGGTGATTTGCGCCTGTTGTGGCATTAGGCTAACGCTTAGTTAGCTCATGCCCTGGGCTATCGGCTTTCGCCCTGACTGGCTGAAGCCCGGTGCGGCCTTCGATGGGTGCTTCCACTTATGGCGCCGCACCCAACTTTACTTTGATAGCTGTGGAATGCTAGCCTAAGTGTCTCATAATGCGTACAGTTGACTTGATCCAGCGCAAGCGCGACGGCGAAGAGCTCGCTCCTGAGGAAATCGAATTTCTGGTGGATGGCTACACTTCCGGCGACATACCGGACTACCAGATGTCCGCGTTTCTGATGGCGGTTTTCTATACGGGCATGACTGACCGCGAAGTCAGCCGCCTGACCGAGTGCATGTTGCGATCCGGCGAAACCGCGGATCTTTCCGCCATCCCCGGCATCAAGGTGGACAAACACTCCACCGGAGGTGTGGGCGATAAAACCAGCCTGGTGGTGGCGCCCCTAGCCGCCGCTGCGGGCGTGGTGGTGCCGATGATGTCCGGCCGCGCGCTGGGCCACACCGGCGGGACGCTCGACAAGCTGGAATCGATTCCCGGTTTTCGCACCGACCTCACGAGCGACGAGTTTCAACAGCAGCTTGCCGAGCTGGGCCTTTGTTTCATCGGGCAGACCGACCAGTTTGCGCCCGCCGACCGCAAGCTCTACGCGCTGCGCGACGTCACCGGCACGGTGGAATCGATTCCGCTGATTGCCTCTTCGATCATGTCGAAGAAACTGGCCGAGGGCGTGGACGCGCTGGTGCTGGACGTGAAGGTGGGCAGCGGCGCATTCATGAAGAAACAGGTGGACGCGCGCCGGCTGGCGCAAGCCATGGTGGGCATCGGCCGCCGCATGGATAAGAAAGTTCAGGCGCTGATTACCGACATGAGCCAGCCGCTGGGTTACGCCGTGGGCAACGCGCTGGAAGTGATGGAAGCGTCGCAAACGCTGCAAAACGCCGGCCCCGCCGACCTCACCAAGCTGTGCCTGGAACTGGCCGCGCGCATGATCTTCCTCGGCAAGAAAGCGGCAACGCTGGAGGAGGCCCGCCTGACGGCCGAGAGTCATCTGGTGGATGGCTCGGCTTACAAGAAGTTCAAGCAGGCGGTGGCCGCGCAGGGCGGCAACCCGCAGGCGCTGGATAATTTCGTCCTGCTGCCCAACGCTACCGGCGCGCGCGAAATCGCTTCACCCCGCGCGGGCTATGTCAGCTCGATCGACGCCGAGGACATCGGCACCGCCTCCAACATGATCGGCGCCGGCCGCGACAAGAAGGAGGACGCCATCGACCCCGCCGTCGGCATCATTCTCGAAGTCAAGGCCGGCGAAAAGGTGGAAGCCGGCAGCATCCTCTGCCGGCTGTACTACACGAAGGAAGATCGTGTGGAAGAGGCGGCCGAGAAAGTGGAGGATGCTTTCCACATCTCCGCCCAACGGCCCGACGAGCGCGAATTAATTCTCGAGGTGGTCGGGTAAAAATGGGCCGCTTCACCGGTCTGCTCGGGCTGGTGGCCATTCTCGGCGTAGCCTGGCTGTTCTCCAAGCACAAGCGCGCCATCAAACTGCGCATCGTGCTCTGGGGGCTGGGCCTGCAGATTGTGTTCGCCTTCCTGGTGCTCAAGACCGATCTGGGCAAGGTGTTCCAGACCATCGGCGCCGGTGTCAACGCCATGCTGGGCTATACCGAGGCAGGCAGCGAGTTCGTCTTTGGCCCGATGGGCAAAAGCACCGGCGGTTTCGGCGTCGTGTTTGCGTTTCAGGTGCTGCCGATCATCATTTTCATCGCATCGTTCTTCTCCATCCTGTACTACCTGGGCATCATGCAATGGATCGTGCGCGGCATGGCCATCGGGATGCAAAAGGTGATGGGCGTCAGCGGCGCCGAATCGCTCAACGTGGCGGCCAGTATCTTCATGGGCCAGACCGAAGCGCCGCTCACCATTCGCCCGTTCCTCGCCGGGCTGACCGAATCCGAATTGTTCACCGTCATGGCGAGCGGCATGGCCCACGTCTCCGGTTCGGTGATGGCCGCCTATGTGAAGATTGCGGGCGTCTCGATCACCCATCTGCTGACGGCCGTCATCATGACCGCGCCTGCCACCATCATGCTGTCCAAAATTCTGGTGCCGGAAACGGGCCACCCGGTGACGGCGGGCAAGGTAGAGCTGAAAGTGGAAAAGACCGCCGTCAACGTGATCGATGCAGCGGCGCAGGGGGCGGGCGACGGCTTGCACCTGGCTTTGAATGTTGGAGGCATGCTGATCGCCTTTCTGGCGCTGATCGCGATGGTCAACGGTATTCTGGGCGGCGTTCACGGGTTGCGCTGGATGAACTGGCTGCCGGCTTCGCTGGAACAGATTTTCGGCGTAGTGTTCGCGCCGGTGGCGTTCTTGCTGGGCGTGCCGTGGAAGGATGCGTCCGCCATCGGCAACCTGCTGGGCACGCGCCTGGTGCTCAATGAATTCGTCGCGTTTCTCAAGCTGGGTCCGATGAAGGCCGGACTGGATCCGCGCTCCTTTGTCATCGCCACTTACGCGCTGTGCGGTTTCGCCAATTTCAGTTCGATCGCCATCCAGATCGGCGGCATTGGCGCGCTGGCGCCGAGCCGGAAGTCCGACCTGGCGCGCCTCGGCCTGCGCGCCGTGGCGTGCGGGACGATGGCCAATTTTATGTCGGCCTGTATTGCGGGAATGATTTTATGATTGCGGAAGCCAAAGCTTTGCTGGAAAGCCGCACCGCCCTGCGCCCTGCCATCGGCGTGGTGCTGGGCAGCGGCCTGGGAGCGTTCGCCGACGAATTGGAGGATCGCAGCGAGATCCCCTACACCGAGATTCCAGGTTGGCCCGTCTCCACTGCCGCCGGCCACTCGGGCAAGCTTGTGGTCGGCAAGCTCGGCGCGCTCTCCATCGCCGTCATGGCGGGACGAGCTCACCTGTACGAAGGATACTCGGCGGCGCAAGTGGTTTTCCCGGTGCGCGTGCTGCACGCGTTCGGCGTGCATTCGATGGTTTTCACCAACGCCGCCGGCGGGATCAACAGCGCGCTCCAACAGGGCTGCCTGGTGCTGATCTCGGACCACATCAACCTGCAGGGCTCAAACCCGCTGGCCGGTCCCAACGACGATTCGCTCGGGCCCCGCTTCCCCGACATGTCGGAAGCTTACTCGCGCCGTTATCGCGACCTCGCCAAGCGCGTGGCCGAAGAGCAGTGCATCTTCATGCCGGAAGGCGTCTATGCCGGCCTGCAGGGCCCCAGCTACGAAACGCCCGCCGAGATTCGTTTCCTGCGCACCGTCGGCGCGGACGTGGTGGGGATGTCCACCGTGGCTGAAGTGATCGCCGCCAACCACATGGGAATGAAAGTGCTGGCCGTTTCCTGCGTCACCAATATGGCGGCTGAGATCGGCGGCAAACTCGATCACGAAGAAGTGCTCGAAACCGGCGCTGCGGTTCGCCATACACTGGTGAAGTTCTTGCGCACCGTGGTGCCGCTCTTGGCACAGGATGAATGGTAGAGCCGGCCGGGCCTCCGCGCCCGCGCAGCCGGCCGGATGAGCCGATGAACGATCCACTTCTCGCCGCCGCACTTGCCGCCCGCGAGCACGCTTTCGCGCCTTACTCGAAATTCCAGGTTGGCGCCGCGATCGAAGACTCGGACGGCCGCATCCACACCGGGTGCAACGTGGAGAACGCCACCTACGGCCTCTCCGTTTGCGCCGAGCGGGTGGCGGTGTTCAAGGCCGTTTCCGAGGGCGTTCGCCAGTTCCGCCGCGTCGCCGTGGCCGCCGATACCGACGTTCTCACGCCGCCCTGCGGCGCCTGCCGCCAGATCCTCTGGGAGTTTTGCGGCGACGTCGAAATCGTGCTGGTCAACCCGCGCGGCAAAACCGAAACCCATCGCATGCGGGATCTCTTCCCCAAGCCCTTCGATGCATCGTATCTGTAGCTTCTTCTTATTCGTCTTTGCGCTCTCGGCCGAACAGGCCGATTGGATCTGGAGCGCGCGCTACGTCATCACCGAGGATGTGTCGCATCGCGTGATCGAAAACGGCGCCGTGGCGGTGCGCGGCGCGCGCATTCTGGCGATCGGTCCGCGCGCCGAAATCGATGCCCGGTTTACGGCCGGGCATCGCCTGGACCGCCCCGACGCCATTCTCGCTCCCGGCCTGATCAACACCCACACCCACGCCGCCATGTCGCTGTTTCGCGGCATCGCCGACGACCTGCGGCTGCAGGACTGGCTGGAGAAGTTCATCTTCCCCGCCGAAGCCAAGAACGTAACCGCCGATTTCGTGCGCTGGGGCACGCGCCTCGGATGCCTCGAAATGCTGCTCGGCGGCACCACCACGTTCACCGACATGTATTATTTCGAGGACGTGGTGGCCGAGGCCGCCAAAGAGGCCGGCATGCGCGGCGTGCTTGGCGAAACCATCATCGGCTTCCCGGTGGCCGACAACAAAACGCCCGCCGACGCGCTGCGGTTCACCGAGCGTTACCTCACGCGTTTTGCCAACGACCCGCTGATCGTTCCCGCGGTGGCGCCGCACGCACTCTACACCAATTCCGACGAAACCCTGAAGGCCGCGCGTGCCCTTGCCAACCGCTTTCACGCGCCGCTGGTGATCCATGTCGCCGAAACCAGGAAAGAATTCGACGACGAAATGGCCAAGCGGCACACCACGCCCGTCGGGACGCTCGACAACCTCGGCGTCTTCACCGGACGCACCGTGGCCGCGCACTGTGTCTGGGTGACGGAAGACGACATGGCGATTCTGAAGTCGCGTGGCGTTGGCGTGGCGCACTGCCCCTCGAGCAATATGAAACTGGCCAGCGGCGTGGCGCCGGTGGTGCGCATGCTGGCGCTGGGTATCAACGTCGGCTTAGGACCAGACGGGCCGGCGGGCAGCAACAACGACTTCAACATGTTCGAGGAAATGGACCTGGCCGCCAAGCTGCAAAAAGTCACCGCGCGCGATCCGCAGGTGCTGCCCGCCAGCGCAGCGCTCGATATGGCCACCATCGGCGGCGCGCGCGTGCTCGGCATGGAGAAGGAAATCGGTTCGCTCGAAGCCGGCAAGCTCGCCGATATGATCGTGGTGCGACTCGACCGTCCCAACGCCGTGCCTCTATACGATCCGATCTCGCAAATGGTCTACGCACTCAAAGGCGAGGACGTCCGCGACGTGATGGTGAACGGCAAACCGGTGGTGCGCGACGGCACCATCCTCACCTTGAACCAGCCGCAGATTCTCGAAAAAGCCCGCGAGTATCGGGACAAAGTCCGCGCCTCGCTGCGGTAGGACCGCAGTGGCGCAGGCCCCCGGCCTGCGATTTGGGACCTCGCATCTTGCAGACGGTTGGCAGGTCGGGGACCTGCCCCACCCCTCCCCTTGACATTCTACTGGAATGCGCTTATGCTCCACCTAGAATGTCTACTGAAAGCGACGAGGGACGCGTTGAGCTGCTGCAAGGCACGCTCGACTTGCTGATTCTGCGCACGCTCCTGTTCGGGCGGGCGCATGGGCATGCGATCGTCAAGGCCATCGAGCAGAACTCCGAGGACGTGCTGCAGGTGGAGCAGGGGTCGCTCTATCCGGCCCTGCATCGCCTGATCAAACGCGGCTGGATTGCGGTGGAAGAAGGCGTCTCCGAGAACAACCGCAGGGCCAAATATTACCGGCTTACGGCGAAGGGCCGCAGGCAGCTTCGGGCGGAGACCACCAGGTGGGAAAAGCTCGCGCGCGCGATCGGCCGCATCCTCAATCCCGCGGCCGGGGAGGGCAGGCCGTGACACGCCGGCGGGCGTTGGGTGGCCTCGAGGAGGACATCCGCGACCACATCGAGCGCGAAACGCAGGACAACATCGAACGTGGCATGACGCCCGCCGAGGCGCGTCACGCAGCCCTGCGCAAGTTCGGCAACGTGACGCGTGCGATGGAAGAAACGCGCGACGTCTGGCGATGGATCTGGCTCGAGCAACTGCTGCAGGACCTGGGTTACAGCCTCCGCTCGCTGCGCCGGAATCCGCGCTTCGCGGCGGTGGCGGCGCTCACGCTGGCTCTCGGCATCGGCATGACCACGGCCGTGTTCAGCGTGATCGACACGGTTCTGCTGAAGCCGCTGGCGTACCCGAATCCCGAGCGCCTGGTCTGGATGGGCGAGTACGACCCAAACCTCCAGCGGGACATTGCGATGTTTCAGGACTTTTCCGATTGGCGGAAACAGGCGCGCTCTTACGACGGCATGGCCGCGTATGGCTACCGGCAGGCGGTGATCGGGACCGGACAGGGCTCGAGCGACGTCACCGCGGTGTATGTCGCCGGCGATTTCTGGCGCATCACCGGCGCACGCGCAACCGTGGGCCGCCTGTTCGGAGAGGAAGAAGCGGATTGCGTCGTGCTCTCGTGGGATCTCTTCCAGCGGGAGTTCGGCGGGGATGCTCGCAGGGTCGGGCAACCTCTGGTGATGAATGGCCGCCCGGCCCGGATCGCCGGAGTGCTTCCCAGGAGCTTTCGTTTTCAATTTCCGATGTGGTGGACCGCAGCGCACCCGCAGCCGGTGGAAGCTTACATTTCGCCGCCTCCGCCAGCCGAACGAATGGTGCAGTTCACACAGGTGGTGGCGCCGCTGAAGCCCGGAATCCGCATCGAGCAGGCCCAGGCGGAGCTCGAATCTCTGGAGAAGCACCTCGTGGAGGAAGCCGGGCGGGAGCCGCCAATCCCGAAAGTGCGAATCGGGCCGCTTCAGGAGAAACTCGCTGGCGGCTCGCGGCGCGCCTTGATGGTGCTGCTGGCCGCGGGCGGTTTCGTCCTTTTGATCGCTGCCGTCAATGTCGCGAACCTGCTGCTGGCGCGGGCGACGGTCCGCCGCAAGGAGGTTGCGATCCGTGCCGCGCTGGGAGCGGGACGAATGCGCGTGATGGGGCAGCTGCTGGCGGAGAGCGTGTTGCTGGCGTTGGCCGGCGGCGCCGCGGGGCTGCTGCTGGCGCGATGGGCGATCGCAAGTCTGGTGCGGATCTCGCCATTCGCTATTCCTCGACTGGCAGAGGCGGCGATCGATACCCGCGTTCTCGCGTTCACTCTGGGGATATCGCTGCTCACCGCAATCTTGTTCGGCGCGGGGCCGGCGTTTTCCCTATGGCGAGCGAACCTGCATGACGCGCTGAAGGATGGCGCACGGAGTTCGCCGGGCCTTGCGGGCCAGCGCACCCGGCAGATGCTGGCGGCCGTGGAACTCTCACTGGCCATCGTCCTGCTCACCGGGGCCGGGCTGATGCTGAAGAGCTTCGCACGGATGAACGAACATGCGCCGGGATTCGTTCCGGAGAAGGTGATTGTAATGAAAGTCCGGTTTGCAGGCCCGCAGTACGAAGAGAAGCCCGCGCAGCAGGCGTATTTGCGCGAGCTGCTGCGGCGGGTGGAATCGGCGCCGGGCGTGCTGTCGGCGGGTGTCTCGACCTGGTTCCTTTTCGACGACGCGCCCGCATTTCCGGCCGACACGACTCCCGGCCAGACGCACCTCATTCGGGTGAACGCAGCATCGCCGGGCTATCTGAAGGCGCTCGGCATGACGCTGGTAAAAGGGCGCTGGCTAAGGGCCAGCGATTCCGCTGGAGCGATGCTGAACGAGAGCATGGCGCGCCAGGCCTTCGGCGCCATGGATCCGCTGGGCCGCCAGCTTTCCATTCCGCAACCGGCAACCGTGGTGGGAGTTCTGGCCGATGTGAAGTACTCCAAGCTGGATGCCGCAGCGGCACCCGAGGCATCCGTCGGTTTCGAGCAGGTGCCGCCGCTCAATGGCACGGAGATCGCTGTGCGCACTGCGGGCAGTGCGGCCGCATTGGCTCCCGCGCTGCGAAAGCTGGTCACCGATATCGACCCCTCGCAGCCCGTCTACGACGTGAAGACGCTGGACCGGGCGCTGGCGGAATCGATCGCTCCGCGCCGGTTCAACCTGTTTCTGCTGGGGGTCTTCGCCGTGTCGGCGCTGGTGCTGGCGGCCGTCGGGATCTATGGAGTCATGGCGTACTCGGTGGCCGAGCGCACGCGCGAAATCGGCGTGAGGATCGCTCTGGGGGCGCGCCGCGGGCAGGTGGCCACGATGGTAGTGCGCGAAGCTTTGCCCATCGCCGCCGCCGGAATCGCCGCCGGGCTTGCGGCTACATGGGCGTTGACGCGGCTGATGGCGACGCTGCTCTATGACGTGCAGGCCACCGACCCGGGAACGTTTCTGACGGTGGCGATTCTGTTGGGGATCACGGCGCTGGCCGCTTGTGCGGCCCCTGCGCTCCGCGCAGCGTCGATCGATCCGACGGTGGCACTGCGATATGAATAGTTGACGTTTCGCATCGCCCGGCTCATGCCGGGCCGGGCGTGGAGCGTCTGTAGGGGCGAGGCATGCCTCGCCCGCGAGCCCCCGCAGTAAAACCCGTTCGCAATTGCGAGATGCCGTGGTGTTATTCGTAGCGGAGCGCGTCGATGGGGTTGATGCGCGAGGCTTTCATGGCGGGGTAGATGCCGAAGACGACGCCGACGGCGACGGAGACGCCGAAGGCGATCACCACCGAGGCGGAGGTGACGATGGTCTTCCATTCGGCGGTCTGGGCAATCAACCAGGCAAGGAAGAAGCCGAAGGCGATGCCGAGCAGGCCGCCGGCGACGGAGATGAGGACGGATTCAATGAGGAACTGGCGGACGATATCGAAACGCCGGGCGCCGATCGAGCGGCGGATGCCGATTTCGCGGGTGCGTTCAAGGACCGTGGCGAGGACGATGTTCATGATGCCGATGCCGCCGACCAGCAGCGAGATGGCGGCAATGGCGACCATGACGTAGGTGAAGATGGTCTGCGTCCGCTGCTGCTGGGCGAGCAGGGCAGCGGGGATGGTGACGGTGAAATCCTGCACGTTGTGGTGGGTGGAGTTGAGGACGGCGGTGACAACCTTGGCGACTTCGACGGAATCGGCGGCGGCTTTGAGGCGGAGGTCGATGCCGTCGAGATCGTCCTTCATTTCGCTCGACTGGTCCCAGAAACGGTACTGGAAGGTGTTGAGCGGGATGTAGACGATGTTGTTGACGTCCTGCATGGCGCTGCCGGCATTCTGGGCGCCGGACATCAGTTGCTCGCTCAATACGCCGACGACCTGTAGCCAGGAGTCGTTGACCTTGATGAACCTGCCGATGGCGGGGCCGTAGCCGAGCAGGCTGACCTTGGCGCTTTCGCCGAGCACGCACACGGGCGCACTGGCGGCGTCGTCGGACACATCGAAGAACCTGCCTTCGGTGACCCGGAGGCTGTGGATGACGCTGTAGGACGGGCGGACGCCGTACAACTCGGGAATGTCATGCGCGGGCTTGGGCAGGACCCGCGCCGGATGAAGGGTGCGGCGCGGGGTGAGGGTCTCCAGAGCTTCGATATTGGCCTGGAGGATGCGAACGTCGCGGTCGGAAAGGCCCGGGGAGGAACGGCGGCGCTGCTGGAATTCCTCCTCGCTGGTGGCGGGGCGGGATTCGACGAGGACGTTGCGCACGCCGAGCTGCTCGATGAAGCGGAGGCTTTCCTCGCGCGCGCCGGAGCCGATGGCGAGCATGCCGATGACGGAGCCGACGCCGAACACGATGCCGAGGGCGGTGAGAAGCGTGCGCGTTTTCTGCGCGCGCAGGTTGGAGAAGGCCTGCCCGATGTCGGTGGCGAAGATCATTGCGGCAGCGCCTTCATGGCGTTTTGGCGGCCAGGTTCGGCCTTGTTCTGCTGGTCCGGGTTGGACATGGCGACGATTTCGCCTTCGTGGATGCCGGTGACGACGGCCTGGCTTTCGCTGCGGCGCACGAGGGTGACATCGTGCGGCATAAAACCGCTGGAGGTTTTGAGGTAGACGAAGGCGCGGCCGTCACTGTCAAACAGAGCCTGGGAAGGCAGCCAAATGACGTTGTCCAGGGTTTCCACGGTGATCACCAGGTTACAGGTCAGGCCCGGGCGAAGCTCGGGCACCGGCTGTTCGACAGTGATGCGGCATTCGAAGTGACGTTCCCAGGGTGAGCCGACGGTGCCGCCGATGGCCTTGACATGGCCGGTGAATGTCCTGCCGGGGAGGGCGACGACGGTGAAGGAGACTTTTTGGCCCTGGGCGAGGTGGCCGCGATCGAGCTCGCCGACGTTGGCGCTGAGTTCCCAGCTGTTGAAGTCGGGAATCTGGGCCACCGCCGCGCCGGGCCGCACGACATCGCCAAGTTGAAAGGGGAGCATGGACTGGCCCCAATACATCATGTTGGTGAAGGTATTGGGTTGGACGTTGACGTAGCCGGAGGTCTTGGCCTTGAGGGTCATGCTATCGATGATGCGCTGGTTGGTATCGACGGTGACTTTGGCTTTGTTCAGCGCCGCCTCTTGAATGGCGATAGCGGCCAGGGCGTTTGTGTGCTTGTTCTTGAAATCCTGAAGCGCCTGACGATGACGGTTGCGGGCGGCCTCGAGGGCGAGGTCGTTCTGGCGTGCCGTGATGGAGGGCAGCAGCGGATTGCGGCGCACCTCGAACTCGGCCAGCTTGACATCGGAATCGGTCGACTGGACCTGGTATTGGTCCTCCTCGTCGGTGGCTTTGGCAGTGGCTTCGGCTTGAATGACCTGCTGCTGGGCTTCGGCAAAATCGGCTTGCGCCTCGCGCAGGTTGTACTCCTGCTGGGTGGTATCGAACTCGACGACGTCGTCGCCGGCCTTGACCAGCTCACCGGGCCGGCGGAGGAAGGTGATGGGCATGCTATCGACGCCGGTCATGGGCGCGATGAGCATCTCGGAGTTGCCGCCTTGCAGCTCTCCGCGCGCGGTGACGGCGATGACCACGCGGCCGCGTTTGACCTTGGTGACGGGCACCTGGGTGGCAGCGGAGCGGGGGGCGGAAATGCGGATGAACCGCATGGTGCCCCAGGCTGCGGCGCCGAGGACGAGGAGGACGATGGCGGCAACCAGGAGACGCAGCTTCATCGTTTCGCCTCCTGGCGGGCCGCGTCGACCAGCGCGACCAGCGCACCGGCGGGGATCCCCGACACCGCGACCTCATCGGGATTACGCGCCAGCACCTGGACTGCGGCGGGGCGATAGCTGCCGTTGTGTGCCAGGTAGACGATAGGCTTGCCCGCCCGTGTGAACAGGGCCTTGGCAGGGATGCTGATGGCGTTCGGTATGCGGCTGATGACGATATCCATGCCGCCATTCATGCCGGGGCGGAGGTTGCCGGCGGGCCGGCCGATGGGCGCGTGGGCGCGGAAGCTGCGGCTGGGAGGCCACTCGCGGCTGAGTTCGGCGAGGGGCGAAATCAGGGCGACTTTCGCCGGGAGGGACAGTTCGGGTAGGGCGTCGACGCGGACGTTCACGTCCTGGCCAACGGCGATCCGGCCGCGGTCGATCTCTTCGATCTTGCCTTCCATCTCGAGGGTGGTGAGATCCGGTATTTCTGCAATGGGGCAGCCGGAACAAACGTTGTCGCCGACCTTATAAGGCTTGGCATTCATCCAGCCTTGGGAATAGTTGGTCAGAAAAATGAGCAGGCCGGCGATGGGAGCGCGAATTTCCATTTGGGCGATGCGGGAACGGGTGATGTTGACTTCATTCTGCGCCTGGTCGCGAAGGCGGGTGGCGGAGCCGATCTTGGCGCGGTCGGAGGCCTGATGGAGCTCAATGGTGGCTTGCTCCACCTTGAGCTTTTCCTCGGCCATGCCGAGGTCGATCTTATCCTCTTCGCCCTGAATGCGGCTGACGATCTCGGTCTTGGAAGCCTCCAGGCGGGCCTTCTCGACGGTGTAGTGGGAGTCGGCGAGGTCGCTCCTATCCTGCTCCTCCGTGATTTTGGCCTGGGCGACCGCTTGATCGAGAGTGGCCTGTGCCTGCCGCAACGCGGCCTCCTTCTGCTGGAGTTGCTGTTCGGAGGCGCTGGAATCGAACTTGACCGCCAGCTGGCCCTGGGCAATCGATTCACCGGACGGAGAGAGGGACGCGATGCGCAGCGACGGGACGATGGGGGCGTAGATGGTAACGGAGCGGCCGGACTTGAGCTCGCCGCGGGTGCGAATGATGACCTGGAAATCGCCTTTGCGGGCGGGCGCGACGGGAAGCGACACGCTCGCCTGAACACGGTTCCACCGGTTGACACCGAGGGCCGCGGCAGCGAGCACTGCGAGGACGGCCAACAGGGTGAACCAGGGCCGCAGCCTGGCGCGGTTCATTCGGCGCCTCCGGCCGCAGAGGGCGCGGCGCGCTGGATGACGACAGCCGCGGAGAGGTCCGGCAGAATGTGCGGGTCGGTCTTATCGAGCTTAAAGAGAGCGATGAAAGTCTTGATGGGGCTGCCGAGAGCCGAGGCCGCGACGGGACTGGAGGACTCCAGGTGCGCCGGAAGGACGAGATCGGGGTAGGCATCCAGATAGACGACGGCGGTGGAGCCGGGGGCGAGGGCGATATCGTCTGGTTCCTCGACGGTGCAGCGGACGACCATTTCGGTGGGATCGAAGATGCTGACGAGCGGCTGGCCGCGATAGAGCTGGTCGCCTTCCTGGGCGTGGCTCATGGAATTATTGCGGAAGACCATTTCGTGGGCCACCATGCCGGCGAGCGGAGCGTGAATCTCGAGCGACCGAATGTTGTTCTGGTAGCGCTCCAGGGTGACCTTCTGGCGGTCGCGCTGGAGTTCGAGGTAGCGCAGGGCGGCGGCGTCAGCCTGGTCGTGGAAAACGCCGGAGCGCTTGAGACTATCGACGTGGAGACGCGCGATGGCGGCGTGCTGCTCGTTCTTGAGGCGGTCGATTTCGCTGAGGATCGGACCCTTCTTGAGCTCAAACTCGGCCTTCGCAAGGTCGGCCTGGGCCTGTTGGAGGTCGGAGGCGCGCTTTTCGGCATCGGCGTGATTTTGGGCGCGTTTTTGGTCGACCTGGTGGCTGAGATCGTCGAACTTGGCCTGGGCGTCGCGAACGCTGTCCAGTTGCTGGGTGGCGTCGAAGGTGGCGATGAGATCCCCGTCGTGAACGTGGGAACCATTGACAATAAAGGAAGTTAAGGTGAGGGCGCCGCCCTGGCCGTAGATCTGCGGCACGAGGATTTTGGAGGAATGGACAGCCTCGATGGTACCGGTAATGCGGGTTTCGCGATGCGTGGCGGGAGCGGTGCTGGGGGCGGAAGCGGCGCGGACGGTCGGCTGATCGGGGCGCGCGCAGGCTGCCTGCAGAAGCAGCGCCGCGAGCAGCAAAACGGCGCCAATATAGAGCCGCATGAAAGGATTCCAAACATTAGACGGCGCAACTCCGGAAGTAGTTGAGGCAGAATTCGCAGCGGCGGGTTGGGATGGACTGGCCACGGTGGGAGAAAGACTGATTGTAGCGAACCGAGCACCAAAAAACCGGCAAGCTAAAAGCATCCCCCGCCAATGCTGCTGTTTTTGAAAGACGAGGTGCGCGTGGATGTGCTCTCCCGTCTCTAATGTCCCCGCGATCGTCGCCGTCAATTAGCGTCCATCGGCGGAAACGACCCATCGATCCCGGTCACTGATTTGTGGCGCGCAGGTGTTTCGCCCGTTCTTCCAAAATAGGGTATGATCTCACCTGACGATCCCAGGACGGAGACCGGCGGGAGCGGTGGTTGGCTTGGCCCTATCGGCCAGGAGGGGAGCATGGGGAAAGCGAGTTACGATCACGCTTGGACTTTCGTCTTGAGCGGCGCCAGACGGGCCTATAAGGCCCAGAATCGCGCGGCCCGGACGAAAAAGGTTTTCGGCATCGGTTTCCACAAGACGGCTACCTCTTCATTGGCCCTTGCGCTGCGAGTCCTTGGCTATCGCGTCACCGGCCCGAATGGCGTGAACGATCCTGACATCAGCCAAAAAGTTCATACCATGGCGGATGAGCTCATTTCGCGCTTCGATGCGTTTCAAGACAACCCGTGGCCTTTGCTCTACCGCGAGTTGGATGCGAAAGTCCCGGGGAGCAAGTTCGTCCTCACGGTCAGGCCGGCCGACCGGTGGATCAAGAGCGTGGTGCGCCACTTCGGATCCGAATCGACTCCGATGCGAACCTGGATCTACGGAGTCGGATCCCCGCTTGGAAACGAGGACACCTACATAGCTCGCTATGAGAGACACAACCGCGAGGTTCTTGACTATTTCAAGGACCGGCCTGACGACCTGTTGGTGATGCGAATCGCCGAAGGCGATGGCTGGGAAAAACTATGCCCCTTTCTAGGGCTCAACCCACCGCCGTGTCCGTTTCCACACGTCAACAAATCAACCACTCGGGAGAGCTTTATCGGACGGCTTCTGGGCTGGATTCCGAAGACCTGAACCGTCTCAGCTTACCGCTTTACGGCAGAATTTCTTGATGCCGATGGTCACCAGGGCGACATCGGCTGCCAGCAGCACTGCGGCCGCGATGGGCGCGGCGATGTGCGGTATTTGCGGCACCAGGGTTCCGCGCAACCCTTCCGTCGCGTAAACCACCGGGTTCAACAGCACCAGGTATTGCAGCTCGGGGAAGGGGCGGAGGAACGACCACGGATAGTACACGCAGCCGAACATCAACATCGGCGTCATGATCAGGCTGAACATGAGCCCGATCTGCGTCTGCCCAACGCTGCAGCCCAGGGCCAGGCCGCCGGCGGCGGCGAGCAAGGCCACCAGCAGGCAGAAGCCGGCAAACATGAACGGATGCGCGTAGCTGACGTTTGCGCCACCCATCGTCAACCATGCCGCCGGGATCACCAACAGGCCGGCAGTCAGCGCCTGCAACATGCCGGCAATGATTTTCTCCACCGCCAGCCAGCCGTTCTCAATCGGCGCCAGCAGCCGGTCTTCGATCTCGCGGCTGAATTGAAACTCGGCGATCATCGGCATCGCCACTGCCTGGATGCCGGCAATCACCATGCTGATGGCGATCACACCCGGCAGTAGCACGCTCTTGAACTGGGCCCGCATGAAGCCGCCCGAGGTGAGAACGCGTCCAAAGACGAAGGTAAACAGCAGCGGCTGGAGCAGAATCTGCACCATCACCATCATCAGATTGCGGCGCGCGATATGGCCGTCGCGCGCCAGCAGAGCATAGAACGTCTTCCAGTTCACTCGCGCAGGCTCCTTCCGGTGTGGTGCAGGAAC
>Ga0209415_10003450_pt1 | contig 29397 bp, 22 predicted proteins | sample PeaSoiSIISIP2007_FD_187696 | JGI IMG/M metagenome (GOLD analysis project Ga0209415, IMG submission 187696) | Peat soil microbial communities from Weissenstadt, Germany - SII-SIP-2007 (SPAdes) (version 2) | ecosystem: Environmental > Terrestrial > Soil > Wetlands > Peat | place: Germany...
GTCAGCAGCACGACCTATGCCGGTCAGACCCTGTTGTCGGGTTCCTTCCTCAGCAATGTGAAATTCCTGGTCGGCACCTTGTCGACGAACTCCATCACCATCTCGGTAGCGACGGTCTCCGTCGGCACATTGCTGGCCAACGCCAACTCGGTCGCCACGTCGGCCTCGGCGTTGACGGCGATCAACGCGATCAATTCGGCGATCAACACCATCACCCAGGACCGCGCCAAGATCGGCGCCTATGAATCGCAGTTCGCCTTCAGCGGTCAGGACATCGAAACCAACATCCAGAACATTTCGACCGCCGCTTCGGTGGTGATGGATGCCGACGTCGCTTCGGTGAAGGCCACCTTGTCGGCCACCGACGTGAAGACCCAGGCTTCGGTCGCCGCACTCACACAGGCGTCTCAGTTGCCGCAGGAACTGCTGCGACTGATCCAGTCGTAACCGCCAAGACCTCTTAGGCATGCTGGGACACTAGGTCGAATGCGGATCCGGCGACAACGCGAAGCGTTGTCGCCGGTTTGCATGGTCGAGTTTTCGGGCGTTCCTTTTTCCCTTACGGGTTAGGAAGAACGGATTTTATTTGCCGACGGGCGTGAAGTTTCGCCATCCGTCCCAGTTCGGCCGTCATCATCCGAATAACCGCCGGCCATCCTCCGGAACGGTCGGCGCGGAACAGTCTCGCGTGAGGATACCAGGGCGTGCTGTTTCCCACGCCCCAGCGATAATCGGACTGCCCTGGCGCCAACATGACCCAAAGCGGCGCCCCCATGGCGCCGGCAAGATGCGCCGTCGCCGTATCGATGCTGATGATCAAATCCATTCCGGCAATGGCCGCCGCCGTGTCGGCAAAGTCGTCAAGATGTCCCGACAAGTCGACAAGCGACAGTCCGGAAGAGGAAATCTCCTCTGCCGCCTCCCCAACCTGCAAGCTGAAAAAGCGCGCCCCAGGAATCGTCACCAGCGGCGCCAAGGCCGCCAAAGGGCAACGGCGCCGGTTCAGCGAGCGGCGAAGGTAAACCTCCCCCGTCGCCGGCCGGCCGGCCCACACGAGCCCGACCTTGAGGAGTCCTTCGTCGGGAAGAGTGAAACAAACCCCTGGCGGAACAGCAAGATAAGGGATGGCCCCCATCACATCGTCCATCGCGTATCCTTGCACGTACGGCACACTGAGAAGCGGTATTGCCAGATCCGCATCGGGCAAAGGTTCGTCTCGTGCGACAACCCGGTCAACACCGGAAAGCATGGCAAACAGCCGTTCCAATCCTGGCGGGCATTCTACCGTGACATGTCCGCCCAACGCCGCCAGGGCCGGTAGGAAGCGGGCATACTGAAGCATATCCCCGTACCCTTGCTCCGCGGTCACCAGCAAGCGGCGCCCGGCCAAAGCGTCACCGCGCCATCTGGGAATATCGGCTGTGGGATTGCGGATGTGAGACTCGCGCAAGCGACTTTCGAATTCGGCAAACCCCGTCTCGAAATCGAATTTTGTCAACAGCGCCGTCGCAAGATTGGGACGCGCCGCCTGCCTCTCCGGATCTTGAGCGATCGATTGGCGATAGTAATCGATCGCCGCGTCCAGATCGCCGATTGCTTGGTACAGAACCCCAATATTGGCAAGGATCTTGCTGTTCCGCGGACTGAGGGCGAGCGCGCAGGTTAAATGCGCCAACGCCTCTTCGATATTCAGAGACGCGGCATATTCGGCAGCCAGCAACGTACGAAGAATGAGATGCCTGGGCGCCTTGCCCACTGCCGCCGCGAGAACCTCTTCCGCTTCGTCATGACGATCGGCGTCGGATAAAAACTCCCCCAGTTTGGCCGCGAGATCGGGATCATCAGGCTGACGCGCTCGCCCGTCTTCCAAGACCGCTATTCCGTCTTCGAGACGCCCCGCGATGGCCAACGCCTGGGCATGATCGATCCGCACCGTGACATCGTCCGGAGCCAACGCCAGGGCGGTTGCCAACGTTGCAATACCGGCCTCTAAGGCCCCTCGCCGCACCAGGGCGGCACCCAACAAATGCAGGGCGTCCGGATCGACATTGTCTCGAAACGGGGCGGCTTGACAGCGACGCACGCAGGCGGCGAAATCACCCGCTTGAAATAAGGCGCGCGCCCGCTCCAACCAAAACCGCCGCAACGCCTGTTGCCTGGCATCCTCTTCACGACTGTTCGGCTTGACCGGTCGCATCATGCGATGAATGTTACGGGCCGTTCTTTTCGTCCTTATGTCATTTCGGCCGTTTTTTGTAACACTTCATTGCAAGTCCCACACCATCGCAAAAACTTCTATTCGATAAAGGGAAAGGACAAGCCCCCTCGGCTGATCCGATCGGCGTCCCGCGACAGCTTAAGGGACGATTTAGCCCCCAGGTTACGGTCGAAAATGTCTCGATAGGTTCCAATCGCCGCCACGACACGGGTTTGCCACTCCTTGTCCAGCCCCAGTTCGCGCAACGGCGCCGGCATGGACTTCACACCGCCGACCACCCAGCGGGTGTCCGGGCGGTCGGCGACGATCAGGCTGTCGACGGTCCAGGCGACCAACGCCGACCACTGCGCATCGGCGGTGCCGGTTGCCGCAATCACCGGATAGACCACCAACGGCTCGGCGAGGATACGGCTGGACATACGGTTGACACCCCGATCCTGGAAAACGGTGGCCAACGTCGTCAATTCGTAAGCGATGGCATGACATTGCTGGACGTTGTAGGCGTCGATCATTTCTCCGTCCTCGCTGTAGGGAACGGGCCGCCAGGGTTTGTTCAACGCCCCGAAATAGGCCGGCAGACTATGTTCGACCGGACTGCCGCTCATGAAACAGATCCCGCCGTCGCCGGCCAGTTCGGCGAGCGTCCGTTCCTTCGCTTTGGCGGGCACCATCACGGCGTGGCTCTCGACGAACACGGGCGGACCCGGCACAATCCGCCCGCTCAGGTCGTTTTCGGCGATTTCCCGTCCGGTCAGAAAGGAGACGTCGTCCCCCCCCTGGCTCAACAACGCAAGTTCAGGCGGCGTCGCGTATCCATGAAAGGCGATTTTTTCCGCCGAGCCGAGCACCGCCACGGCAATGGCGCGGCAGACGTCGACATTGAGCCCGCTCCAGTGCCGATCGTCGTCTTGTTGCGCGAGACCCGGTCGCTCGAAACTGCCGCACTGTACGGCGCCTCGCGCCTTCACGCGGTCGAAAACCGTCCCGGCGTCGGCATGCCAGGCGGCCGCACAGAGGGTGAGCAGGGTGAGGACGGCAATAGCGTGACGCACAGGACGTGACCTCCAAAAGGGAGCGAGGAATTAAAAGAATGCCCCCACCACGCCCCCCTTTGAGGGGAGGGTGTGGTGGGGGGAACGGTCATTGCTCGAACGGGGTCAGTTGTAACTGGGCAAGGTGCTCGGCAGCCCGTTGAACGCCTTGACCGGAACCTTGGCCGTGCCGAGGGTTGTCGCATCCGGAATGCCGGTGGCGATGCCCAGGCGAACATCCTCCGGAATGATCCCGATCGCGTGGCACCCCTCGCCGCCGAAGTGCGGAAGACTGGTCACCACGGCGTCATCGATCCGGGCGAAGCTGGCCGGAAGCGGGGGAATCTTGCCAAGCAGCCTGTTCGGCGAGAAACCCGACATCAGGCTCTCGCTGATCGGCGACGGAATATCGCGTGGCCCGAGGTATTTCTGTTGGAAACCGGCCGGTCCGAATTTGTTGAAGGGCTCCGAGTTCCCGGCGGCCAGGGCTTCCGCTTCGTCCGGCAAACTGGCCAGAGCCGGCAGTTGGAAGATGGCATTGATCGTTTCAATGACCGCATTGTGGTCCCCCTCGACATGCGAGGCGACATGGGTGCGGGCATAGGGTGAAATCAGGATGAGCGGCACCCGGACACCACGCGACAGCGGCAGACCATCCGGCCCGTAGGACAAAATACGCGGCGGCACATGGTCGTAGAAACCATCCGATTCGTCATAGGTGATGATGATGGCGCTTTCGGCCCACAATTTGGGGTCACCGGCCACGGCGTTGACGACACGGGCCATCATCGCCTCGCTGATCTGGCGATCCGTATAGGACGGATGGTCATCGTCGCCATTCTTCGCCTTCTGCACTGTGGCGATATCGCTGGCCGTCAAAGCCTTGTTGGTGCCGACCGGCGAGGCCAAGCCCTGCTGGTTGACATAGCCGCCGCGAATATAGAAGACGCCGCCTTGCGGAAGCTGCTTCTTGGCGACGTCCGTGAAGAAGTCGGTCATGCCTCTGAGGTTGGCGGCGATCTTCGGCGTGTTGGCGATATAACCAAAATAGGCGGCGCCGTTGTGATGGAGGACATAGCCGGCGTGGGACGCCTTGCCGGTGCCGTTAAAGGTCTTGCCCGCACCCTGGGAAGCGGTCCCGCTGGCATCGGTGGCCTCGAGATCGTAGCCTTCCTCGTACCAGCGCCAATTCACCGGCTTATTGTTCAGCTTGGCGATATAGGGAATATCGTTTTGAATGTCGGCGAGATCGGACTTCGGGTTCCCCGAACTCAGATTCTCGTTCAGCGACGCCACGATTGTTTTGCCGAGGAAGGTCAGCGGCAGACTGGCGAAGGTCAAATTCGCGGCGACTGGCGCGTTGGCCGTGGCATCGGTCGGGCTGGACGGCTGTCTGTGGGGGCCCGTCGTCACGTCGAACTGCGAGCCGTAAAACGGTTGCGGGTCGTTGACCAGCGGCACCCCTTGCGTGACGCCGGCCTTGTGGCTTTGCTTGGCGAAATCGCCACCGGCCACGGTGCCCTCCGGATAGCTGGTGCCATTCCACAGGCCGCTGGCCGCGGTGACCGGGGTGTCGATGGTGGTTCCGTGCTTGACCCATTGGGTCTCGCCGGCCTGCCCGGCGATCATCGCCACCGCGTTCGGAGTCGACGGCGTGTCCTCGGTCGCGAAGATATTGTCGAAAATCGCGAAATGATTGGCCCAGTGCCACATGAAGGGCGTGGTGTCGCAGTCGGTATGCGACATCACCAAGCGGGAATATTGAACGGCCGTGGCGATGCCCGCCGGGGCGTTGGTGGCGGCAACGGTGGTGTGCTTGTTGAACTCGCCTTGCGCGAACTTGTCCATCAACGCCGCATTGTTGGCGTCGACATCGATCTTGTAGGCCAGCCCCGTGTGAAGAACGGGCGCTCCGTTGACATTGGCGAAGTTGCCGTGCGAATGATCGACGCTGTCGACCGCGCTGGAACCCTGGGCCGGACCGATCTTGAAGGGTGTGACCGTGTAGCTGATGCCATCTTCGGCATCGGTGACCGTCTGCGTGAAGCCCGGCGTGCCCTCGGGCTTGCGAACCAGATCCTGGTCGTTGGCATAGCCGTCGGAATAAAGGCCGTTGACCCCTGGGAAGGTGCCGAACTCGTTGTCGAAGGAGTGATTTTCATTGAAGATCACGAACACATATTTGATCTTCTTCCGCAGCAGTTGGGCCATCATCTCAGACGACAGCGCAGGCTCGCTGGCCGGATCGACGACGTAGCGCGAGATATCCGCCGGTGTTGAAGGCTGTGCCGTCACCCCAGACGGTTCGGCGGCCTGCACCAGCGGCACAAGCGCCACCTGCAGCAACGACACGCTCGCCACCAAGGCCGAACATGACCTCAAGATCCGTTTCATGGCCTGATCTCCCCAAACGAAATTTCGATGTCTATCGTTATCCGAGGCTCCAAGGCCGGAGTCGAATGACAGATTTATTGCCGTCCCGCGCATTGTCACACCCACCAACGCTCTAGCTGTATTCCTCAGCAGCATCCCCACGTTTTTGGCATCAAGCAGAGAAACATTGCATTGCTCGGAACTGACAAACCGTTATTGAGAACTTCCTCGCTGTTCTCGATGTTAATGGAATATACTGGCTTTTTAGAAAAGAAACACGTTGCCTTCGGCAAGCTTGGAGTTGTAGCGTCGTAACCTGGAGTAAACACCTTCCAGGACGACACCCCGCAAGACCGGAAGCATCGCTCATTTGTTGATCACGTGACCTTATTTGGCTCATTTATTCGCACTAACGACCTTCATCGTATATTCGGATGCCATTCGCCAAGGACCTTCATGAATTGCCGCCTGTCGCAAGACATTCACCCTTCATGTGTCCTTATCTTCGATATGGCATGGCGTAAATCGTGATCGGACAATCCGCAAAAAATCCCGACAAACAACTGGTTGCTATCGTCGACGGCAATCAGCGTCATCGCGAGCAATTGTCCAGCGCTCTCTTGTCCTTTTATGCCGTCAATGTCTATGGCGACAGTACAAACGCCCTGATGGGGCTCGGTGTTTCTCCGCCTGGACTGGTCTTGATCGGAGAATATGTTCCCCCTTCGAGCGGCATCAACTTCCTGCGCGCCATGCGCTTCGAGCGCGAGCTTGGCCAGACGCCCGTCGTTTTCGTCTCCGACAACGGGGATCCCGACATCCTCGCCTCAGCCCTGACGGCGGGCGCCAATGACTGCATCATAAAACCTTATCGGCGGAGCGCGATGATCAAGGCGATTTCCGCGCAGATCAATGTCAAGGTCGAACGGTCGTGGAAGGAACTGCCGACGCTGGCCCGAGACGCCCTGGAAGATAGCCTGACGCTTTTCAACAGCATCGCCGACGTCTTCGACCAATCGCTGCCAATCCAATATGGCGCGGTCGCCGAAAGCTGCGCGCCCCTGGTCGATGCCGTCACCACGCGTGTTTTTCCGGCGATCTTGAACGGCGTTCTTGAGCATGATCACGTCACCTACGCGCACTCCGTCCGGGTCGCCACGCTGATGGCCTTGTTCGGTTATTCGATCGGACTGCCGCGTGCCCAGCAAATTCTGTTGGCCTGCGGCGGACTTTTACATGACGTCGGCAAAATCTCGATACGCCATTCGATCCTCAACAAGAGAGAAGACCTGACCGAAGACGAATGGACGATCATTCGCAACCATGTCCCGGCGGCGGTCAACTTTTTACGCGGCTGTTCCGATATGCCGAAGGGAATCGTCACCATCGCGGCGCAACATCACGAGCGATTGGACGGTTCGGGCTACCCGCGCGGCTTGGCGGCCGGCCAGCTCAACGAACTGGCCCGGATGGCGGCGATCGTCGACGTCTTCAGTTCGATGACCGATCAACGCGTCTACAAGCCGAAAATGACGGCGGAAACAGCCCTCAAGATGATGAGCGAGGACATGTCCCAGCAAATCGACCAAGACCTCGTCTTGCGGTTCCGCGAAGTGTTTCTCGACACCATGACGGAAAGGCCCGGCACATGACCGAAAGCTTCAAGGCAGGCCTTTTCCCATGGAAAGACGCCACCGGCGCCCCGTCGCGCCACAAGCCTTAAGGCTGAGCGCATGATGTCGATTGAGCAGCCCACGACGCCGGATCGGCCTCCGACAGAGCCGTCGCCGCCCTCGTCATTCCGGCGACTTCACCCGCGGCTCCTGAAATATTTATTTGGGCAGCATATTCTCAGCGGATTGGCGGTCTCCACTGGCGTTGGTGTGGTCACCGCCCTGGCCTCCGCCTGTTTCGGCTTCTCCGAGGGCATGATCGCCGGTTCGGGCGCCATCTGCGTCAGCATCGGCGATCAACCGAACCCACTGCCCATCAAGGCGAAGATTCTGCCTCTGGCCTGGACCATTGCCGTCGTCGCGTCATTTTCGGCGGCGCTCTCCGCCCACGCTCCGTGGCTGGAAGGGCTGACGGTCATCATCTTTGGCTTTATCGCCGGCATGATTCTGGGGTGGGGCCGCTGGGCGATCCCACTCAGTATCTTGACCATGATGTCCATAGTTTTCACCTTGGGCGCCCCGATCGCCGGTCCCCACGCGGCATTGCGTTACGAGGTGCTGTTCGCCTCCGGCGGCGGCGGCTATATGCTCGTCGCCCTGTTGGTGACCTACCTGCTGGACGCCGGCGCCCGCCGCCTGGCCGTCGGAGAATGCCTGAGGGAGTTCGCCGCCTATTTGCGCGCTGTCGCTGGGTTCTACGACTCCGACACCGATCCGGTAAGCGTTTACGTCCGCGTGGTCGAACAGCAGGCCGCTCTTTCCGATCACTTGCAGACCGCCCGCATGCTGGTGTTCAGCGGACGACGCAGCGATGTCGCTCTGCGTTTGGCCGCAGCCTTGATCCTCTTGCTCGACAGCTTGGAGGCGATCGTCTCCTCCAATGCCGACCACGCGCCGTCGCGCCTGACCGCCGTCGCCTCCCCCCTGGCCTCACAAATCGCGGGGTTATCCCGCTTGCTCGCCACCGATCTCGATCACCTGGCGCTTTATCTGCTGGCAGGGCAAAACAATCTTTCGCTGCCCGATCGGCAAGCGGCGCTCGCGCAGATCGGCGAAGAAATCACGCGCTTGAACGCCAATGCCGGGATCGATCAGCGTACCTTCCGCGCCGCCCGCATGACCCGGTCGCGGTTTGCCTGGGTGACCCACCATCTGGCACGGCTGCCCGCCGTTTTCGCCTCGACCGAAGCGGCGGCGGCAATCCTCGAAGACGTCGATCTCGATGCATTCGTGCAACCGCCGACCTTGTCGCTCGACCTTTTGCGCCGTCATTGCAATCTGGCATCACCGGTCTTTCGCCACGCGTTGCGCCTCAGCCTGTCGCTCGGCACCGGCTATGCCTTGATCGCTCTGGTGCCGGCGCTGCGCTTCGGCAACTGGATTTTGCTGACCATCGCGGTCATCTTGCGGGCCAGCTACAGCATCACGCGCCAACGGCGTAACGACCGTCTGAACGGCACGCTGCTCGGCTGTGCCATTGCCGGCGTCCTGCTGTGGCTTGCGCCATCGCCGGTTCTGCTGGCGGTCATGCTGCTGGCCGTCGGCGCCGCCCATGCCTTCGGCCGCGTTCAATATTGCGTCACCTCGACCGCCGCTTGCGTCATGGCGATCTTGTCGCTGCATTTTCTCGATCCTGTCGAGGCGCCACCGGTACTGGCCAGATTGCTCGACACCGCGATCGGCACGGTGATCGCCGGCCTGTTCAGCTTCCTCCTGCCTCGGTGGGAACATCAGGACGCACCGCAACTGGTCGCCAGCCTGTTGCGCAGCACGGCGTCCTACGCGGAACAATGCCTGCAATGGCAAGTGCCCCAACAATCCTATCGGCTGGCCCGCAAAAGCCTGATCGAATCGCTGGCGGCCTTGAGCGAATCGGCAGCCCGGGTCAAAGGCGAGCCAGCGGCCGTCCGTGCCTTATGGCCCCAATACGGCCGTTTGCTGGCCGCCACTTACACGACGGCGGCGCAGATCGTCACCGTCAGGCTCTTGATCCGCAACCGTCTGGACAAACTGGATCCTGGTCTTTGCGAGCGGCTCCTCGACGATACCCGCCGGACCGTGGCCTCGCTCCTCGACCCGGCGCTCCCATCGCCCGCCCCCCAGCCCCTCGACGACCAGATCGCCGATGCGGGGGCGGAAAGCCATGACGTTCTGGTCCTGCGCTGCGCCGAAGTCCGCAGCGCCGCCGCCGCGTTGCGCCGGTTGGCCGACGAGAAATGGGTTACGGCGTAGGGCGTCACGCTCCGGCGGCCCGCAAGGCCTCTTCCACGAGAACAACGACGGCTGCCCAATCGCCGACATCCCCTTGACGGAACACCCTGGCCGTCGGATACCAGACGGTCTCATCGCCCTCTTCCCGCCATTTCCAATCGCACGGTCGCGGCAGCAGGATCCAGACGGCCTTGCCCAGCGCGCCGGCCAAATGCGCAACCGAGGTATCGACGGAAATCACCAGATCGAGACCGGAGAGGATTGCCGCCGTGTCGGCAAAGTCATGGAGACAAGAGGACATGTCATGAAGACGTCCGTTCCAAGGGGACCGGCGGATCTCCGCACAGGCGTCCCCCACTTGCAGCGAGAACCAGTCGATATCGGGAATTGTCGTCCATGGTGCGAGACGATCGAGGGGAATGCTGCGAACTCCGCCGTTGGGACTGTCCAAACCGGCCGCCCACACCAGCCCGACCGACAGCCGCCCGGCCTTCTTTTGCGGAATCGCCTGGGTGCGGAAATAGGGCCCCATCCAAATGGTTGTGGGGTCGGGTTCTTCGAGCAAATGCGGCAGGCTGGCGATCGGCGCCTGAAAATCCAGGGCCGGCAGAGATTGATCGAGGGCGTAGACCGCATCGACACCCGGCGTCGTTGCCGCCAAGCGGGTCAAGGCAGACGGTAAAACAGCGATGATCCGCGCGCCACGGGCTTTCAGACGAGCGGCGTAGCGCAGGAACAACATCGCGTCCCCAAGCCCTTGGTCATTCCACAGCGCCACGCGCGCCTCCGCCGGCGCCTGGACGCTCCACAAGGGAAGGCTCGCCAATGCCGGAGGAATGTGCGCCAGATTGTCGCGCCACTGAAATTCTTCGAATCCCTCGCGCCACCGGCCTTGTTCCAGCAACAGCCCCGCCAAATTGAAATGCGCCTGCCGCGCATCGGGCGACAAGGAAAGCGCTTGGCGAAAAGAGATCTCGGCCTCACCCGGACGACCTCGCGATCGCTCCGCCTCCCCCAGATTGATCCAGGCATCGGGCAAATTCGCATCGCGGCGCAGGGCCGCGCGATAAAACGCGCAGGCGTCTTCGAAGGCTCTGCCGCGGAACGCGATATTGCCGAGATGCAGGGGGCCTCCCGCGTCGTTGGGCGCCAGACTCGACAATCGCCGCAAGAAGACCACGGCTTCATCGTCCCGTCCCTTGTCGATCAGTCCCATCGCCACATTGCGACAGGCCTCGACGGACTGGGGCGCCAGTCCGAGGGCTCCCTTCCATTGAGCGATCGCCTCCTCCAGACGATCGGTCCTCTGCAAGGCCAGCCCGTAACCGTAAGCGACACCCGCATGTGTCGGCAGGGCCTCGCGCAAGATAGCGAAATACTGCGCCGCCAGAGCGGCCTTTCCATGGTCCAGCAGAGCCGTCACCAGGAAAAAATAGCCCTCATAGTGCCCCTCGGCCTCAAGAACGCCCTGCGCGGTACGGACGGCCTGGGCCATATCGCCGCATGCAACGGCGGAATCGATCGCCGCTCGCACTGTCTGATCCATAAGTTTGCCGCCTTCCATCCCGTTGACCAGGATCATCAGGCACGGAGACGGCGAGAGCAATTCTCTTGTTGGGCGACGGCCTGACGGACTCTCCTAGAGAAGCACTTTACCCGGATTCATCATCCCGTTGGGATCGAACACGTCCTTGATCCGGCGCATCAGATCGAGCTCCAGAGGCGCCTTGTAATGGGCGAGCTCCTCTTTCTTCAACTGGCCGATCCCATGTTCGGCGCTGATCGAGCCCTGCATGTCGACCACGATGTCGTGGACGACATGGTTCAGGCGGACATATTCGGCGAGATAGGCCTCCTTGTCGGCGCCGATCGGCTGGCTGAGATTGAAATGGAGGTTGCCGTCGCCAAGATGTCCGTAGGCAAGCACCCGAACACCGGGCAAAGCCGCCTCGGCCGCGCTTGTGGCCCGTCGGATGAATGCCGGCACCGAGGAAATCGGCACCGAGATGTCGTGTTTGATGCTTCCTCCTTCGCGACTCTGCGCTTCCGGAATGCCCTCGCGGATACGCCACAGGCCGCGGCGTTGTTCGGACGACGAAGCGAGCACGGCGTCGACAACCTCGCCGTCCTCCATGGCGGCGCCAAGAAAGTCCTCGAGACTGTTCTGCAAGGTTCCATCGGAACAAGATGAGGACAACTCGATCAAGACATACCACGGGTACGGTTCGCCAAAGGGATCGGCGGCCCCGGAGACATGGGTCGTCGTGATCTCCAGGACGATGCGCGGCATCAGTTCGAAAGCACTCACCAGGTCGCCTGTCGCGGCACGGGCGCGGGCCAGAAGAGAGAGGGCCGAATCGAGGTTGCTCAAGGCGCAGAAGGCCGTCGCGATGTCTTTCGGTTTGGGGAAGAGCTTGAGAACGGCACCGGTGATGATGCCGAGCGTGCCCTCGCTGCCGATGAACAACTGCTTGAGATCATAGCCGGTGTTATCTTTGCGCAGGGCGCGCATGCCATCCCAGATCCGCCCATCCGGCAAGACGACCTCGAGCCCCATCACCAGATCGCGGGTGTTGCCATAGCGCAAGACCCCGGCGCCTCCGGCATTGGTCGCGATGGCGCCGCCGATCAGGCAACTGCCTTGGGCGCCAAAATTCAGCGGAAACAGGCAACCGGCCTTATCCGCCGTCTCTTGAACGGTTTGCAGGACGACGCCGGCATCGACCGTCATGGTGAAATTCACCGGATCGATGGCGCGCAGCGTGTTCATCCGCGACAGACTGAGGAGAATCTGCGCGCCCGTCGCATCAGGTGTGGCCGCGCCGCACAGGCCGGTGTTGCCGCCCTGGGGAACGATCCCGACACCGCGCTCGTGGCACAGACGGACGATCTCGGCCACCTCGATGGTGGATCCCGGACGAACCACGGCGCGGGCGCGTCCGTGATACAGACCGCGCTCGTCCTCAAGATAGGGGGCCATGTCGGAGGCGGCGGTCAGCAGTCCATTCGGCCCGACAACCGCGGCAATGCGAGAGAGAAGATCGTCACTCATGGGAAACGATGTAACGCCACAAAAGACAATGACTCAAGGACGAGATCCCGGACGGCCCACGAAATGCCGTCATTGCGAGCGATCAGCGAAGCAATCCAGGGGCGCCAGCCGACTGCTGGATTGCCGCGTCGCTCCGCTCCTCGCAAGGACGGCGTTTCTGTCACCCTGCTAAGGGTCGGTGAGCGGCCAAATCGTCTTCCACATAGGCCTGAACGATGGCGTCGAAATCCTTGTCGCCGGCCAGACCAAGCGCCGTGGCGCGGTCGGTGTTCCAGGCCCCCGGCCAACTTCCGACGATGCGCGTGATCGTCGCGTCCTCTTCCCAGCGGACCCACGCAGCCACCTCTTCGCCGGCCACCCGACCCAAGGCGGCGACCATCCCGGCGGCGCTTACCGAGACGCCCGGCAGATTGAGAACCCGGTCATCGCCAAGCCTGTCGGAGGACAATTCCTGTACGGCGATCAAGGCTTCGATGGCCTTGCGCGGCGAAAGCAACCAAAGACGGGTGCCCGGCGGAACCGGACAGACCGCCGCCTCACCGTTCAACGGCTCGCGGATGATGCCGCTGGCGAAGGATGACGCCGCCTTGTTGGGACGTCCGGGGCGCACGCTGATGGTCGGCAGGCGGGTCACCCGGCCGTCGACGAATCCCTTGCGGCTATAGTCGGACAGCAGCAGTTCCCCGATCGCCTTCTGAGCCCCGTAGGACGATTGCGGCCTCACCGGCCAATCCTCAGGCACCACCGTCGGCAAGACGCCGCCAAAGACCGCCACCGAACTGGTGAACAACACCCGCGGTCGATGACCAAGCGCCCGGCAGCGTTCGAGCAACAGGCGCGAACCATCCAGATTGATCCGCATCCCGAGATCGAAATCCGCTTCGGCCTGGCCGCTGACGATCGCCGCCAAATGAAAAACGACCTCCGTCTCGGCGTCGATGGCGTCGGCCATGATCGCGGGATCGCCAATGTCGCCAACCAGGGTTCGGACACGCGCATCGTCGATGGCCTCGCCGGCCGCGACGTCCAAAAGGGTCAACCGATCGATCGTTCGGGGCCGGCCGTCGGCTCCGGCCAGGGTTCCCCGCTCCAGAATCTTCAGGCCCAGGCGACGGCCGAGAAAGCCGGCGCCTCCGGTAATGAGAACCTTCATCTTGTCCCTCCCGTTCGGATCATAGACACCGTTCCCTACGGGTATTCGCACATTCCCGCTCGCCGATCAAGAAAATTGGCAGCGCTGCCAATCCGGTCTTGGAAGCGTTGCCGTTTTCCGCTACCGTGCGTTCCAAGCGAAGATTTCAGGAGGAAACCATGGCGCCAATGCTCGGCTGTATCGCCGACGATTTCACCGGTGGAACCGATCTGGCCGGAATGCTGGTCAAGCACGGCATGCGGACCATTCAAATGATCGGCGTCCCCACCGAACCGTTACCGGCCGATGTCGATGCCGTGGTGATCGCGCTGAAATCCCGGACCAATCCCGTTCCGGAGGCGATCGCGGAATCGCTGGCCGCTCTCGAATGGTTGAAAAAAGCCGGCTGCGGTCAATTCTATTTCAAATATTGCTCGACCTTCGATTCGACGCCGAAGGGAAACATCGGCCCGGTGGCCGAAGCCCTGATGGACGCCCTGGGCACCGATTTCACCATCGCCTGCCCGGCCTTCCCGGCCAATCAGCGAACCATCTACAAGGGACGCCTGTTCGTCGGCGACCTGCCGCTCGATGAGAGCGGCATGCGCAACCATCCCCTTACCCCGATGACCGACGCCAATCTGGTCCGCGTGCTGCAAGCCCAGGTCCAGCGAAAGGTCGGACTGGTCGAGTACCATACCGTCCGCCACGGCGTCGAGGCCGTCCGCGCCCGGTTCGCCGCCCTCAAGGCGGACGGCTGCGGCTTCGCGGTGGTCGATGCCATCGACGATGCCGACCTGTTGACGATCGGCGCCGCCTGCGCCGATATGCCGCTGGTCACCGCCGGCTCCGGGATCGCCGTCGGATTGCCGCCCAACCTTCTCAAGGCGCCGGTGAGCGGCTCGGCGGCGGCGGTCCTTCCCGGCGCCGGCGGCTTGCGGGCCGTCATCGCCGGCAGTTGTTCGGGCGCGACCCTTGGCCAGGTCGCGGAAATGCGGGCGCACCATCCGGCCTTTCTCGTCGATCCGCTGGAACTGGCCAAAGACACCGATATCGTCGGCGCCGCCTTGGCCTGGGCCGCCCCCAAGCTCCAGGACGGTCCCGTTCTGATCTATGCGACGGCCACCCCGGCCGAAGTCAAGGCGACACAGGCCGCGCTCGGCGTTGAGCGGGCCGGCGCCTTGGTCGAACAGGCCATGGCGGCGATCGCCCAAGGCCTGGTGGCGGGCGGCGTCGGCCAGTTGATCGTGGCCGGCGGCGAAACCTCCGGCGCGGTGGTCAAGGCCCTGGGCATCACGGGATTGCGCATCGGTCGCGAAATCGATCCCGGCGTGCCCTGGACGGTGGCGATCCGCGCCGACGAGACGGCCCAACCCTTGGCCCTGGCGCTGAAGTCCGGCAATTTTGGCACGCCCGACTTCTTTCTCAAGGCCTGGGGGACTCTGCAATGAGCCCCGCGGTTGCGACAAAGCGCGACGAAAACCGCTTGCGCGAACAGATTGCCGAATTCGGCCGTTCGATCTTCGATCGCGGGCTGACCGCCGGCAGCAGCGGCAATATCAGCGTGCGTCTCGACGACGGCTGGCTGCTCACGCCGACCAACGCCTGTCTCGGCCGTCTCGATCCGGCGCGGATCGCCAAATTGGACTGGAACGGCCAACTAATGGCCGGCGACCCGCCGTCGAAGGAATCCTTCCTGCATCGGGCGATGTATGAGGAGCGGAGCGGCGCCGGCGCCATCGTGCATCTGCATTCGACCCATTCGGCCGCCATCTCCTGCCTGCATGGGCTGGATTGCCACGACTGCCTGCCGCCGCTGACCCCTTATTTCGTCATGAAGATCGGCCGGCTCCCTCTGATCCCCTATCATCGTCCCGGCGATCCGGCGTTGGGCGGCGCCATCCGAGGATTGGCCGCCAAGCATTGCGCCGTGCTGCTGGCCAACCACGGGCCGGTGGTGTCCGGCACCTCGATCGAAGCCGCGGTTTACGCCACCGAGGAATTGGAAGAGACCGCCAAGCTGTTCCTGTTGCTGCAGGGCCTGCCGACACAACCGTTGAACGCCCAGCAAATCGCCGAATTGAAGACGGCTTTCAAGCTGGACTTCTGACGCTGCGCCCCTTTTGAGGAGACCAAAAGCCATGCCCAAATTCGCGGCCAATTTGTCCATGATGTTCAATGAAACACCCTTTCCGGAGCGCTTCGCGCGCGCCGCCAAAGCCGGCTTCAGCGCCGTCGAGTTCCTCTTTCCCTACGACTATCCGCCCGACGAAGTCGCCGGCTGGCTGAAGAGCAACAGGCTGGAGAATGTGCTGTTCAATCTGGCGCCGGGCAATGTCGCGGCCAAGGAATGGGGCATCACCTCCCTGCCCGGCCGCGAAGAGGAGTTTCGGGCGCAAGTCGCCACCGCCATCGACTATGCGAAGGCGCTGGGCACGCCACGCCTGCTCGCCATGGCGGGCTACCCCCCGGCCGGCGCCGACTTGGCCCTGCACCACCGGACGTTCGTCCAAAATTTGCGCTATGCCGCGCAAGAGATGGCCAAGCATGGCCTGACCTTGCTGATCGAGCCGCTCAATCCGCGCGACATGCCCGGCTTTTTCCTCAACAACCAGGCGCAGGCGCATGCCATCCGCGAAGAGGTCAACGAGCCCAATCTGAAAGTGCAGATGGATTTCTACCATGTACAGGTGACCGAGGGCGATTGCGCGGTCAAACTGAAGAAATATGTCGCGCAGATCGGCCATATCCAGATCGCCGGCGCGCCCGACCGCCATGAACCGGACGAAGGCGAACTGAACTACCGCTATCTGTTCGGACTGCTCGACGAATTGGGCTATTCGGGATGGGTTGGCTGCGAATATCGGCCGCGCGGCCGCACCGAAGACGGCCTCGGCTGGATGAAAACGCTGACGGAATAGCCGTCGTTGCCGACAGATTGGGTGCAGTTCCCTCAACGAAGATTGCCGGATGGTCTGCGGAGATCCGCAGAAAATTTGGAGCGACGTGCGACGGTAGCTAAATCACCATTGCCACGTAAAATTTTTGCGAGGGCGCTTCAGCCCTTCCGGCCGTTCAGTGGCGATTGCCAGATACGCGCAAAACGTGAAAAACATCCAACAAATCACCCTTTCGGGCGATTTCCCCATATTCACGATCTGGTACCTTTGCTGCGGCAAAGGCGTTTCCACCCGTTTTAAGGGCTGGTCTGTCGGCTCCGGTGTTGTTTCGCCTGTTTTTTCGGTGGATCGATCCAGAGGGGGAATGAATGATGAATTTTCGTCAGAAGACCAGATTTCCCGCCTATGCTCTCGGCGCGCTCGTTCTCGGGATCAGTGCGGCTGCGCAGGCACAAACTTATGATATCGCAACCTTTTCCGTCCCGGACGCAACCTTTGCGACTCCGACGGGAATCAACAAAGCCGGTCTGGTGACTGGATACGCTTTCACCACGACAGGTTCCGAAGGGTTTGTCTACGACAGCAACACAGGTGTCTTCAGCTTTCTTAACACCTATGGACAAACTGCACTTTACGCAGAGGCGATCAATGGGGCAGGAACCATTGCCGGCCCGACTGATGAAGGCAACGGCTTTATCGCCACCGTATCACCGGTCCCACTCCCCGCCGCCCTGCCGCTGTTCGGCGTGGCGCTGATGGGGCTTGGCGGGCTCGGCCTGAGGAAGAGGAAGGCGGCACAGACGGAGTGAAATCGTCTTCCTGCTCGGCCGCATTATCCCCTTGCCGAATAAGGTCCATTGGCGCCACCCTGCCGCAGTATCATCGACGGGACACCTGCGCCATGAGCATCGAGTTTCTGCTGACCTCCCTCATCATCGTCGCCTCGCCTGGAACCGGCGTTCTCTACACGCTGGCCGCCGGGCTCTCGCGCGGGTCGCGCGCCAGCGTCGTCGCCGCCTTCGGCTGCACGATCGGCATCGTGCCCCACATGGCTGCCGCGATCATGGGACTGGCGGCGCTTTTGCACACCAGCGCGCTTGCCTTTCAAACCTTCAAATATCTTGGGGTCGCCTATCTTCTTTATATGGCGTGGACGTCTTTGCGCGAGCATGGCGCGTTGAAGGTGGAAAAAGAGGTCGGCGCTCGGTCGACCCTGCAGGTGACCGTCACCGCCATCCTGATCAATATCCTCAATCCGAAACTATCGATTTTCTTTCTGGCCTTCCTGCCGCAGTTCGTCAACGCGGGCGAGACGCATCCTCTGTCCCGCATGCTCACCTTGAGCGCCGTTTTCATGGCGATGACCTTCGTCGTCTTCGTCGGCTACGGACTGTGCGCCGCCGCCGTCCGCGATCATGTCATCGCCCGGCCGCGTGTCCTGACATGGATGCGGCGCAGCTTCGCCGCCGCCTTCGTCGCGCTCGGCGCCAAGCTGGCGCTGGCAGATCGCTGACGAAACCGCCCGCCCCGGGTCATCCGGATGCATGACGCGCGGTGGTCGCTTGTGCCGAAAAACCTTGCCGACCACTTATGACAGCGCTACCATACTCTCAATCCGGCGCAAAAGCTGGCTTTTCAGCACAGGCTGCCGAAACGGGAGGAATGGGCGATGAGGAAACTTGGCGGGATTGGATTGGTGTGGGCCGCATTGATTGGGACGGCTTTCGCCGCGCATGCCGGAACCGTTGCCTATGTGTCCTGCGCGGACAGTCCGGAAATCGACGTGTTCTCGCTTGATGAGGGTAGCGGCGCCGTCGCGCTGGTGCAGAGGATGCCGGTGAGCGGAACGGTGATGCCGATGGCGATCAGCCCGGACCATCGCCGCCTTTACGCCGGGTTGCGCTCGAAGCCCTATTCGGTAAGCCAGTTCGACATCGACCGCACCTCCGGCCGTCTGAGCGTTGGTGCAACTCAGCCGCTGGCCGACAGCATGGCCTATCTCTCGCTGGACCGTACGGGGCGCACGCTGTTCGGGGCCTCCTATGGGGGTAATCTGATCTCGACCAACCGGCTCAATGCCAAGGGCGCCGTCAATCCCACGCCCGTTCAGGTCATTGCGACCAAGCCGATGGCCCATGCGATCCTGGCCGACCCAAGCAACAAATACGTGTTTGCCACCAATTTGGGCGGCGACATCATTCTGCAGTATCGCTTCGATGCGGCGACCAGCCGCCTGACCCCCAACACGCCACCGTCGGTCGACACCGCGAAAGGCGCCGGACCGCGTTTTCTCGTGTTCTCTCCCGACCACCGCTTCCTTTACGCAACCAATGAGTTGGGCGGCACGCTTGACGTCTATGCCTTCGACAAGGCCAAGGGAACGCTGGCTCCGCTGCAAACGGTCCGGGTGGCTCCCGACGATCTGGCCGCCGCACCCGCCACCGCCGACCTGCATATAACCCCCGACGGACGCTTTCTCTTCGTGTCCGAGCGCACATCGAACAGTCTCGCCGGGTTTCGCGTCGATAAGAAAACCGGTCACCTGACCCTGATCGGACGCACTCCGACCGAAACCCAGCCCCGCGGGTTCGGTATCGATCCGCAAGGCCGCTATCTGCTGGCGGTCGGCCAGAAGTCCGATGCGATGACGGTCTATGCGATTGATCACCGCAGCGGCGCGCTGAAACCCGTTCAACATGCGGAAACCGGCAAAAATCCGAATTGGATTGAATTTCTGCAAGTCGGTGGAAAGTAATATATTTCCATTAAGCAGAATATCTTGCTGATCTAGTGGTGAAAATCTAACGGATAATACCCTTTGCCGTCATTCCCGCGAAAGCGGGAATGACGAGGAGGCTAAGTGTCAGATTTTTACCACTAGCAGCAAGAGAGATCATTGGAGGGCACCATGCATGTTTCTATCAAATCTATCTTGCTGCCAGTTCTTCTGATACTTCCCTTCGTTGCATTTGCACAAAATACCACAATCACAGTGTATGCCCCAGACGGGCCGCCGCAGGCGAGCGCTGCCGATGAACGCGGAATAATGGCTGATGCGGCTTTGGAGGCTCTAAGACGGGCCGGTCTGACAGGCAAAATCACGTTTGTGCCATGGAAACGAGCACAAGAAGATGTGGCCGCCGGCAAGGACCTGCTTATAACGGGTTTTTCCCGTACTCCGGAACGTGAAGATCGTTACACTTGGTTGTTTTCAGTGTTCACGATGAATAATACATTTGCGTCGTTGGGAAAACCGATTAATAGCTTTGCTGACGTTAAAATAGATAATAAGCAAGTGGTCGCTGTACTTGGTGCCGCGCAGCATAAAACACTGCTTGATGAAGGGGTTCCCGCCGGAAATATCACGACAGTTACAAATATTCTTCAGAAAAACGTTCCCGATATGATGGTCTCTGGCCGCATAGACGCCTGGTTTTCCAGCGATGCCGAAATTAAATATTTTCTAAAAGGAAGAGCCGATGCCGGTAAATTCGTCATCGGCCCCCCTCTGAGCTCAGCCAAGCAATATGTTGCCTGTTCCAAAGATTGTAGCCCTGAGCTCGTCGCCAAGATGAAAAAAGTGGGCGCGGAAATGAAAGCTGACGGAACTTTGGCCACAATTATCGCGCGCTATCAGTAGATCCAGCGTCTGCCCCGCCCGGAGGACCTCCCCTTTCCGGCCTCCGGGCGGCGCCGGGACGCCGGTTACCCCGTCAAACCGAGCCAGGTCCAATAGGTCAGCGCCACGACGGTCATGAAGGCGGCGGCCAGGATGCTCATCACGGCTCCGGTCTTCATCATCTCCTGCGAGGTGATGTGGCCGCTGCCCATAGCCACGGCGTTGGGCATATTGGTCACCGGCAACAGATACTGATGGGGCATATTCATGCCCAAAATCAGGGCGAAGGCCATGGGGTCGGCGCCGATCGCCACCGCATGGGCGATGACGATGGGCGTCAAAGCCGTGGTCTTGGGACCGCCGCCGGTGAAAAACACCTGCAGGCCGGTGATGATCCAGAGGATGATAATGATCTGCATCACCACCGGGATACTGGCGATGGGGCCGAGCATGGTTTGGGCCATCCAGCTCGCCGCGCCGGAGGTGGCCAGGGCGGAACCCATCGACAAGCCGGCGCCGTAAAGCACGAAGACATTCCACGGCACCTTGGACTGGGCCTCCTTCCAGGACATGATGCCGCGGGCCGGCCACAAGAGGACGATGATCGACGCCATGCCGACGATGACGACATTGATCTTGTGAAAGGAATCCGTCGCCCACATGACCAGGGTCAGCAGGAACACCACCAGCGTGTATTTCTCCCCGCTGGAAAAAGGCCCCATCGCCCGCAACTCGCTTTTGATGAAGTCCTTGCCCTCGCCGAGACTGTTGACCTCGGGGGGAAACATCAGGCGAAGAACATAGACGGACAGGAAGGACAAGGCGAAGGCCGGCGGGCCGCCCACCGAGAACCAGTGCGACCAGGATATCGATTTCTTGGTGGTGGCCTCGATCAGTCCGGCGGTGACGGGATTACCCACATGGGCGGTCAGCACGCCGATGCTCATCATCGTGCCGCTCATCGCCACGATGAACATCAGGGCCTTCATGATGTTGCTCTTGCCCGGCGCAGCCTGGAAAGCCTGGCCGATACCTAGGATGATCGGCAGCATGAGCAGGGTGCGGGCCGTAATCGATGGCACAAGAAACGTCAGGACGGCCATCACCAGGGCGACAGCCCAGTAAACGCGGACAGCGCCGCCCCCGGCCAAATCCACCAGGGTGAGAGCGATGCGCCGGGAGAATCCGGACTTCTCCATGCAACCGGCCATGATGAAGCCGATCACGATAAGCCAGAGCGCCGTGTTGGAATAGCCGCTGAAGGCGCCGGCCAACGGCGTGGCTTCCAAGGCCGCCAGCAGAAAGACAATGAGGATGCCGCTCAAGGCGTCGTCAAGGGCCTGGGTCACCCAGATGATGATGGCGAAGACCGCCACCCCCAGGGAAGCCTTGCCCGCCGGACTGAGTCCCTGAATGGGTGGTATCACCCAGAGGATGACCGCCAAGGCGGCAAAAGCGCCGACAAGCGCGAAAAGTTTCTTTCGTTCCATTCCGCCCCCCTTTTTAGGCCGTTTATGCCGTCGCTCCTTCGATCAAACGAAACCGACAGCGCCCCCCCTTGGAGCGCTGCCCGATCGCGTCAGCTTACTGCCCGTTTCGCCGATCGGAAAGCCCAACACGGTGCGACCGCGCGTTAACGCGGGCACGGCGGAGCAGAGGATTGCGTTTATTAAGGGAAAAAAAATTCCGTTATGCTTGCTGCGCGCGGGAGTCCAGATAATGGATCGACGGCATGTCACGAAGTCTCTGGGCGGCGCTTTCGGGCGTGATATCGCGCTGGGGAGATCCCAGCATCTCGAAACCGACCATGAACTTGCGGATCGTCGCCGAGCGCAGAAGCGGTGGATAGTAGTGGGCGTGGAAATGCCATTCCGGATGCGGAGCGCCATCTGTCGGCCGCTGGTGGAATCCCATCGAATAAGGAAGCGGCGTTTCGAACAGGTTATCGTAACGAATGGTCAGATGACGGATCGCGTCGGCCAGAGCCGTCGCCTCGTCGTTGGTCAGTTCGTCGAGAGCCCCCATGTGGCGACGCGGCAAAACCATGGTCTCGAAGGGCCAGATCGCCCAAAAGGGCACCAGCACGACGAAATGGTCGTTCCGATAGATGATACGCTCGCCGGACTTTTCCTCCAGGGCCAGATAATCGCACAACAGGCAGGAGCGATGGTCGATGCGATACGCCGTCTGGGCCGCCCCTTCCTTGGCCGTCTCGTTGGGGATTCCGTGGCTGGCCCACACCTGGCAGTGGGGATGGGGATTGCTCGCCCCCATCATGGCGCCGCGATTTTCGAAGATCTGCACCGCGTTGATAAAATCGAGGCGACCGAGATCGCGATACTGTTGGCCCCACAGGTCGACGACCTGACGGATCTCCGGCACGGACATCCGCGCTATCGTCAGGTCATGGCGTGGCGAAAGGCAAATCACTCGGCACAAACCGGGCTCGCCGCGAGCACGCAGCAGCCCGCCGTCATCACTCTCATCGACGGGCGCATCCGGGCGTAACGCGGCAAAATCGTTATCGAAGACGAAGGTACTCTCATAGGCCGGATTATCATCGCCGTTGGCGCGCCGATTGCCCGGGCAGAGATAGCAATCGGGATCGAAGGTCAGCGCGGTCGTCTCCGCCAGCGTTTCGGTTTGCCCTTGCCAAGGGCGCTGGGTCCGATGGGGAGACACCAGAATCCATTCGCCCGTGAGCGGGTTGTAGCGGCGGTGCGACGAATGCTGCAGAGCTGTCATCATTTTGTGCTCGCATAGCCGTTCGGGTGTCGGCGGTGCCATTCCCAGGCGCTCCGGACGATCTCTTCCAGATTGGTGTATTGAGGCAGCCACCCCAACTCGTCGCGAATCTTGTTCGACGCGGCCACCAGAATGGCCGGATCGCCGGGCCGTCTCGGACTTTCGAGACAGGGGATGGGATGACCGGTCACTTTGCGGGCCGTTTCGATCACGTCGCGGACGCTGAAACCGGCGCCGTTGCCGAGATTGTAGTGCAGCCGGTCCTGATGGGATAAGGCGTCCAACGCCAAGAGATGCGCTTGCGCAAGATCGGCCACATGAATGTAATCGCGCACGCAGGTGCCGTCGGGGGTCGGATAATCGGTGCCGAAAATCGAAATCGACGGACGCTGGCCCAAAGCGACCTTCAGGGTCAATGGGATCAGATGCGATTCAGGGTGATGGTCCTCCCCCTGATCGGGGCTGACGGCTCCGGCCGCGTTGAAATAGCGCAAGCAGGCGAACCGCAGGCCATGGATACGATTCATCCAGTCGAGCATGCGCTCGACCAGCAACTTCGATTCGCCATAGGCGTTGGTCGGCCGCAAGACGGCGTCCTCGGCGATCGGTACGGACAGGGGATCGCCAAACAACGCGGCGGTCGAGGAAAACACCAGACGCTTCACGTCGTGACGTAGCATGACCTCAAGCAGAGTCAGCGTGTGCGCCGTGTTGTTTCGGAAAAACAGCTCCGGCGCTTTCATTGATTCACCGGCCTCGATCAAGGCCGCGAAATGCATGACGACATCGAACGGCGTGCTGTTGAACAGCGTGTCCAGGGCCGCGGCGTCACCGATATCGCCAACCACCAGGGGAACGCCTGCCGGGATCGCCTCGGCGTGTCCATGGCTCAGATTGTCGAACGCGACGACGTGATGTCCAGCCTTCAGAAGCAGGGCAATAACCGTACTCCCGATATAGCCGGCGCCACCGACCACCAAGACGTTCATCGATCCCATCCTCCGCTATTGAACCACCGGCCCCACGCTTGAGCCGGGCATACAGGTGAATATCGAGGGCGTCATCCCGGTGACCTCCCGATAGCCTTTGGCGACGGTTTCCATGAACCGTTCGACCATGTCAGCCTCGACCAGACTCACGGTGCATCCGCCAAAGCCGCCGCCCGTCATGCGCGATCCATACACGCCGGCGATCGGCAATGCCAGTTCGACCAACACATCGAGTTCCCGGCAACTGATCTGATAGTCGTCACGCATGCTTTTGTGCGACTCGACCATCAGCATCCCGAAGCGGTGCAGATCACCTTTTTCCAACGCATCGGCCGCCTGGAGAGTGCGCGCATTTTCACTGACGATATGACGGCAGCGACGATAGGTCACCTCCGGCAACAAACCGGTATATTGCTCCAACTCTGCGCTATTGACGTCGCGCAACGCCTTGATCGGCCCCAGGGCTTGGCTCAGCAAGGCCACGCCCCGCTCACAATCTTGCCGGCGCAAGTTGTATTCGCTGCCGGCCAGTTCATGGCGCACCATGCTGTTGCAAATCACCAAACGGGCGCGCGGATCGATCGGCACCAGCCGATAGTCCAGTGTGCGGCAATCGAGCAAGACGGCATGGCCGGCCACGCCATGACAGGAGATGAACTGGTCCATGATGCCGCAACGCATGCCGACGAACTCGTTCTCCGCCCGTTGGCAGCACCGGGCCAAATCGACCAGGCTCACCGGCAGATCCGACTCCGCAAGCAGGGCGTAGCCGACCGAAACCTCTAACGCCGCCGAAGAGCTCATGCCGGCCCCCATCGGCACGGAGCTTTGCAGCATGAGGTCCGCCCCGTGCAACCGATGGCCGGCACGTTCGAGCATGAGGGCGACCCCAAGCACGTAATCGGTCCAGTCTCGACGCGGCGAAGGGGCCGGGCTGTCCAGATCGAACTCCACGGTCTCCGCAAGCGCCAGGGAATGAATCCGCAGACGCCGATCCGCACGCGGCCGGATTGCCGTCATGGTGGCGAATTCCAGAGCCGCCGGCAGGACAAAGCCGTCGTTGTAATCGGTATGTTCTCCGATCAAATTCACCCGGCCCGGTGCACGATAAAGGGACGGTGTCGTTCCCCATAAACGGCGGAATTCGTTGGAGAGGTCATTGGCGATCGGCATTACGTCGTTTCCGTGCCGGGCGTCGCGATCTTCAACGATGTCTCCGCCCCCACCGCGGCGCCGGGCGAACAGGTGAAAATAGCCGGTTTCTGCCCGGTCGCGTCCTGATAGGCCTTGGAGACGGTTTCGCTGAATCGCTCCACCGCTTCGGCCGCGACCAGATTGACGGTGCAGCCGCCGAAACCGCCGCCCGTCATCCGCGCGCCGTACACGCCCTCCACCGACAGAGCCAGTTCGACCATCACATCGAGCTCCCGGCAACTCACCTGAAAATCATTGCGCAGGCTGCGATGCGATTCGCCCATCAACTGCCCGAACACATGCAATTCACCTTTCTCCAGCGCGGTGGCGGCACGCAACACCCGCTCATTTTCACTGATGACGTGGCGACAGCGGCGATAGGTCACCTCCGGCAACAAACCGGCATGTTGCTCCAACTGGGCGGCGCTGACGTCGCGCAACGCCTTGATCGGCCCCAAGGCTTGACTCAACAAGGCCACGCCGCGCTCACAATCTTGCCGGCGCAGGTTATACTCGCTGCCAGCCAACTCATGGCGCACCATGGTGTTGCAGATGACCAGACGCGCGCGGGGGTCGATCGGCACCAGCCGGGAGTCCAGCGTGCGGCAATCGAGAAACAGGGCGTGGTCGACCGCTCCGCCACAGGACACAAACTGATCCATGATGCCACAACGCATACCGACGAACTCGTTCTCCGCGCGTTGGCAACACCATGCGAGATCGACCGGATCCATGGTCAGCCCGGAATTGCGCGTCAAGGCGTAGCCGACGGCCACCTCTAACGCCGCCGACGATCCCAGGCCCGCCCCCACCGGCACATCGCTTTTCAAAAGCAGATTGGCTCCCTTCAGCCAATAACCGGTTCGTTCGAGGATCAGGGCGACGCCGCGAACATAATCGCTCCAATCCTGTTTCCGTTCGGGATCAGGCTCGTCCAGATCAAATTCGATCGCTTCCGACAACATGTCGGTATGAATATGCACCCGCCGATCCGACCGCGGTGAAATGGCCGCCCAGGTCGATAGATCCAATGCCACCGGCAGGACGAAACCGTCATTGTAATCGGTATGTTCGCCGATCAGATTAAGCCGTCCTGGCGCACGGTAGACTTGCGGCACGGCGCCAAACAGGTTGCGGAACTGCTGAACCAGCCCGTCGAAAGTGACGGTTGCTCCGTTGTCACCGGCCAATCCGGCTGGAAATTGGGACGCCTGAGGGCGAGGAGACCGCCACCGTCGCGGTTCGGGATCGGCCAGCAATTCCTCGCGGTTGGTGGCCAACAGCGCCAGCATGGCTTTGCGGGCATCCTCCGGTTGACGCAACCGGATCGCCTCCATGACAAGGCGATGATGTTCGATCATGCGATTCCACGACAAGTTGGCGCGGAAGGTCATCCGGAAACCGGCAAGCAAGGCCGCGCGAATGGCCGTCACCAAATGGCCCAGGACCAGATTATGACTGGCGGCGATCACGCCGACATGAAAATCCAGATTGGCCTGACTGCACGCTTCGAAATCGCCGGGTTCGGCCACCACCATGGCGTTGTAGGCTTGTTCAAGAGTCGCCACTTCCTGAGCGGTTGCCCGTTCGGCGGCCAATACGGCCACCTCCGGCTCTATCAACAGGCGAACTTCAAGCAAAGAGCGAAAAAAATCGGCGCCTTTGTAGGATAACTGCATCCATTCGATGACACCGGCATCCAGAAAATTCCAGTTGGCAGGAGCGAGCACTTCCGTCCCGCTCCGTGATCGGGCCTGCACCAGTCCTTTCGCCGACAGCACACGGATGGCCTCGCGGATCGCTGTTCGGCTGACGCCATACTGCTGACACAGAGTCATCTCGCTCGGCAATGTCTGGCCCGGCTTGACCGTCCCGCTAAAAATACTTTTGGCGAGCCGCGCCACGATATCGTCGTGAACCCGAGGCTTACTTTGCTTTTCCCCTACCACCATGATGATCGCCCCCAATTGGACGAAATGTCGTTTGGCAACGCCAAGATCATCCTATTCATCATATAACATTCTTCATTATGTCTGTCTAGAAAGGCAAATTCATCATACCAGCTGCGATCATTCGCCATGACGCTTGATCCAGCACCTGTTCACCCCAACCATATTATTGCCCATAATAGGCGCCGCTCCCGTGCTTGCGCAGATAATGGCGATCAAGAAGAGTCTGCTGCATCGGCGGCAAACCGGGCGTCAAAACCTCGGCGAAGAGCCCCATATAGGCCACCTCTTCCAGCACGACCGCATTGTGCACCGCGTCGAGAGGATCCTTGCCGAAGGCGAAGGGACCGTGCGAATGCACCAGCGCCCCCGGAATCCGATCCGGAACCAAGCCGCGGGACTGAAAGGTTTCAACGATGACCAGCCCCGTCTCCACTTCGTAGTCGCCCGCGATCTCGTCGTTGCTCAGCATCCGGGTACAGGGAATGGAGCCGTAAAAATAGTCGGCATGTGTGGTCCCCGTGGCGGGAATATCCTTGCCCGCCTGAGCCCAGACCGTCGCGTGACGAGAATGGGTGTGAACGATGCCGCCGATCGCGGCGAAGGCCCGGTAAAGAACCAGATGCGTCGGTGTATCGGAGGACGGCTTCAACGCCCCCTCCACCACCGCGCCGCTCTCAAGATCGACCACGACCATATCGGCAACGGTCATGACGGCGTAGTCGACACCGGATGGCTTGATGACCATCAGGCCGCGTTGCCGATCGATGCCCGAGACATTACCCCAGGTGAACGTCACCAGGCCGTGACGGGGCAAAGCCAGATTTGCCTCGAAAACACTTTCTTTCAGTTGCTCAAGCATTCATCACGTCCTTCCTGGAATGCCCTATCAGGCCTGTTGGTAAGTGATCGCCTCGGCGCTCCGACTTTGAGCCCGGCGAACCGGCAACCCCATCCGGTTCTATTCCATAAATCAGAGGGCGATTCAGAGATAAGATCGAAACAGATCCGCTCCGATCTTATGGCATCGCGCTCTAAGCGAACGCCCGTGATGGAGCGATGAAAAAGGCCCCCTCCCCGACGCGCTGCTCGGAGAGGGGACAGGTCAAGCCCGTTTTTGGAGGGAGGTGATACGGACTTGAGGGATGCATCGCTAAAGCCGGCTCAACAGATCGGCTTTTTTACGGGCATATTCCTCCTCGGTGATCAGATGCTTTTGCCGCATTCCGTTCAGCACTTCCAGCCGCTTGGCGATATCGTCCGGATCGTGAGTGTTGCGCGCCGGCGCGGTTTCGAGCATAGGAACGGCCGCAGTCCCCACCGCCGCCGAGGCTGGCTGGCTGGGAGACTGGGAGGCCGGCGTTGCGGCGGCGCGGCCCCATGCGGCGGGACCCACCTTCGCCCAATCGGGACGTGCCGGATCCGCCAGAGAAACCGGCCCTTCGACAACTACGGCGTAATCGGTTTGCGTTCGCTCGCCGCGTGAACCGGTCTTGCGGGTCGGCGACTCGCCGCCGACAATCGTTTCCCCGACTTCCGGCGCGCGAACCCGGCCGAAAATAACATCGAGCGAACCATTATCCGGAAAAATACGCCCGCCCGTGGTGACTTTCTGAACCAGCGAGGAAAGACCGCCCGAGTGATGTACTAAAAAGGACACATCCTGGCCAGGTTTCAGCGTGGCCAGCGCCTTGGCCACCGGCCCGGACAAAGCATCGAGTTCGCGATTATCCAGCGCCGGTGCCGGATCGCCTCCGCTCTTGACCAGAAGCACCGCCTCCAAAGCCCGGCGAACCTCGTTGGGCGACAAGATGAGCGGCGGCGAAGAATTGGCGGCGGCTTTGGGATCCAGGCTGTCGACGCGCACGAACTGATCGCCGTCCTGCCACACGATCGCAGCGACACCAGGGCCGTCGATCGGCTCATGTCCAAGGTTTGCGAAGCCGGGCTGAACGGACCGATTGGGAACCCCTTCGGCATCGTAATGCACTACTGGCGGCGTCGTGTTGCAGGCACCGAGCGCCAAAACACCGAGGCAGACCGCCCCGAATCGACCGACACCCCGCCTTCCCGTAAAATGAGCAAACAAGCTGTTCACGAATTTCCTCCCGCATGGGCCACATATGTCATTGTCCCAGCCATCGTTTGGGAAACGCGCCGGGTCCCCGGCCGTTCGCTCCTGGGTTATCTCCAGAAAACGAACGGCCGGGAAAAGTTTAGCATGCGAACTGCGGTCAGAACTGGACGCTGACACCGTTAAAGCCGCCAAATTGCGATTTTCCTGCCTGCGGAGCCGGCGAACCGATATTGG
>Ga0209415_10003452_pt1 | contig 29394 bp, 27 predicted proteins | sample PeaSoiSIISIP2007_FD_187696 | JGI IMG/M metagenome (GOLD analysis project Ga0209415, IMG submission 187696) | Peat soil microbial communities from Weissenstadt, Germany - SII-SIP-2007 (SPAdes) (version 2) | ecosystem: Environmental > Terrestrial > Soil > Wetlands > Peat | place: Germany...
CATGGTCTCCATGATGGACATCCTCTCCGGGGCTGTGCCCCTGATGGTGGATGTCCGTCAAAGTGGAGGAGGCCCAGGGAGGATCGGTGTGTGGTGGGAGTGCCTCTCCTTGAAGCGCGCATACGGGGTTCCAGCGGAGCCACTTGAAGTAGGACTGCACCTCGATCATCGCCCGCGCAATCTCCTGCTCCGTCCCTCCCTCGTTGGCGGCTTGCACGTTGAAATAGCCGTTGACGACCCGGGCCGCTGATCGCATGCGCTCTCGGAGCTCGACGTCCAGGACGAAGGGCAGTGCTGTGATCATGTCCCGGTAGACGGCAAGATCGAGCTGTCCCAAGGCTCTGAGAGAGGTGTCACGAGACCGAGTGGCGGTCGCGTTGATTCCCCGACGCGCCTCCGCGAGTGCCTCGCAGAGCTCCCGTTCCTTGGACCAGAGAGCGTCCAGAAGGCGGTCCGCGCCCTGGGCAAGGAGTTCACGACGATACTGGGCCGCCGCCGCATCCCGATCAGCTGAACGGTGCGCTTTCGCCACTTCGGCATCCGCCTGGAGCTGGCGCTTCGTGGCGGCACGGACGGCAACGGCGCCAATCAGAGCGGCTCCTAGTCCGACCGCAGCCGAAATTTACGTGGCCGGGCCACGCTGACCCGCCCACGAGTCGCACATCGACGACACCCAAGGTCGCGAACATCGCCCTCTGTCTCCTCGGGCTGGACAGCAGCTGATGCTGAGCCTGTCCGGAACTTCCTTGCTGGCGGCTCATGGTGAGCGGTTCACTGTTGAGGATCCCGCTGTCCTGCCACCCTTGATGCCTGGGCGCGATCTGGGCGCGATCGGACGCGTAATGAGGGATCAAGATGGGTTCTGGTGGTCACTGTCGGTAAAGCGAAAAACCGGCTGTAAGCTGCTAATACGCGTGAAATCAGAGAGAGCGGGCGACGGGAATCGAACCCGCGTTCTCAGCTTGGGAAGCTGATGTTCTGCCGCTGAACTACGCCCGCGTGCCCTGCCGTCCCGGCCGCCTGCCGGCGCCGCTCTGGTGGACGCGTCGACTCTAGCTCGGTGCCCGACCTGGTCCCAATGGCCGCCCAGGAGCGCGGCGATCAGCGGGCACCCGATGGTCCGTGACGCTACGTTGCCTGCACGGGCTCGGCGAACAGGGGCACGGACGATGACGACAGTGGTGCTGGTGCACGGCGCTTGGCACGGACCGTGGTGCTGGGACATGGTGCGTGCCGGGCTCGACGAGCGGGCGATCCCGACCGTCGCCCCCGAGCTGCCCCTCACGTCCCTCGCGGATGACGCCGCTGCGCTGCGCGACGTGCTCGACCGGTTGGACGACGACACGGTCGTGGTGGGGCACTACTACGGCGGGAGCGTCGTCACCCTCGGGGCGATCGGCGCCGAGCGCGTGCGCCACCTCGTCTACCTCTGCGCGTTCATGATCGAACCCGGCCTCCCGGTCAAGCCTGACGGCCGGCCCCTGATCCAGGACGCGGTGCAGGTCCGCGATGACTGGACGACGATCGATCCGGCGCACGCCAGGGGCGCCTTCTACGGGGACGTCCCGCCCGATCTCACGGCTGTCGCCGTGGAGCGCCTGCGCCCCTTCGCCGCCTTGCCGAGGTGAAGACGCCAGCGGCGCCCGCTTGGGCGACGGTCCCCTCCACGTACGTCGTGTGCACGCTCGACGGGGCCATCCATCCCGACGACCAGCGGGAGATGGCGCGCAACGCCGGAGCAATCGTCGAGTGGGCGACGAGCCCTTCGCCGTTCCTGTCGCGCCCCGAGCTCGTGGTCGACCTCGTGGCCGGTCTCGTGGGTCCGGACACGACCTCCGGCGAGCCGAAACGGTAACGTGCGAGCCGAAGATGATCCTCTCCGACCGCACCATCCGCGAGCAGCTCGACGCCGGCCGCATCGTCATCGACCCGATCGGGGAGGGGTGCATCCAGCCCTCGTCGGTCGACCTTCACGTGGACCGCTACTTCCGGGTCTTCCGGAACCACACCCAGCGCGTCATCGACGTGAAGGAGAACCAGGAGGAGCTCTCCGAGCTGATCGAGGTGATCGGCGAGGAGGCGCTGATACTGCACCCCGGCGAGTTCGTGCTCGGCGCGACCGCCGAACGCGTGGCGCTGCCCGACGACCTGGTCGGTCGGCTGGAGGGCAAGTCGAGCCTCGGCCGCCTGGGCCTGTTGATCCACTCCACCGCCGGCTTCGTGGACCCCGGCTTCGACGGCTTCCTCACTCTCGAGCTTTCGAACGTGGCCAACCTGCCGATCACCGTCTACCCGGGCATGAAGATCGGCCAGATCAGCTTCTTGCGGATGACGACGGCGGCGGACCACCCGTACGGCTCCGCGGCGCTCGGATCGAAGTACCAGCACCAGCGGGGCCCGACGCCGAGCCGTTACTTCGAGAACTTCCGCACCTAGGCGGCGCGACGCGGGCCGGCGTGAGCCGCCGGGTCGCCGCCCGAAGTGGCGAGGGGGGAAAGGACGGGGCCCCGGGGAGCACGCTCCCCGGGGCCCCGTCATCGATGCGGGTGCCGACCCGCTGCCGGTGGGCGCCGGCTAGAGGGCGTCACCTCCTCGTTCTCCCGTCCGGATGCGCACGACCTCGTCGACGTCGATGACCCAGACCTTGCCGTCGCCGATCTTGCCCGTGCGCGCCGTCGCGACGACGGTGTCGACGACGTCGGCGGTCCGGGCATCGTCGACCAGGATCTCGAGACGCACCTTCGGCACGAGGTCGATCTGGTACTCGGCTCCCCGGTAGGTCTCGGTGTGGCCCCCTTGCCGGCCGAAGCCCTGGACCTCGGTGAGCGTGAGGCCCTGAACGCCGATCGACTTCAGTGCCTCCTTCACCTCGTCCAGCTTGAACGGCTTGATCACTGCCACGACGAGCTTCATCTAGGACACTCCCTCTGGGGCCAAGGTCTCCATGATGCCCGTGCGGACAGCCGACTGTGGAGGTTCAACCTCCTCGTCGTGCACGGCGGCGTCACCTTCCTCCAGCTCCGCATCGGTGTATCTGAGCGGTATGAAGATCTTGATGATTTTCAGGAGGACGAAGGTGACGATTCCGTCCCAGGCGATGATCGTGCACGCCGTGAGGAACTGGATCAGCACACGGTCGGAGTTGCCGTAGAGCAGGCCCGCGGGGGCTGACACAGCGTTCCACAGCGCCGAGGTGTTCGCTTTGCCAGCGACGTACTCGATCATATGGGGATCAGCCAGGAAGCCGGTGAGGATGCCTCCCGTGAACCCGGCTATTCCGTGCGTGTAGACCACGCCAAGGGCATCGTCCACCTTGCTGAACGGTCTCACCTTCGGCAGATAGGTCCAGGCGAGGAAGACGATCAGCGAGTCGATGACGCCGAGGACGGCCGCGCCGTTGCCGTTCACGAACCCAGCGGCGGGTGTGATGCCGACGAGTCCAACGATCATGCCGTTCACCGAGCCGAGGAACGTCGGCTTCTTGGCTGGGCCGATGAAGGCGTCGCAGGCCACCCAGGTGAGGAGCGCCGTCGCCGTGCACAGGTTCGTGTTGAGCACCGCCGAAGCGGCGTCGGCGCCGGCGAAGTACGGGTCACCGCCGTTGAAGCCGTTCCAGCCGAGCCACAGCAGTCCGGCACCGACCGCCACCAGCATCAGGTTCGTCGGCGGGAAGGACTGCCGGTCACGCGTAAGGCGTGGTCCGATCACCCAGGCGGCGACAAAGCCGCTGACTCCGGCCGCGAGGTGGATGACGTAGCCGCCCGAATAGTCGAGCGCGCCCTTCGACGCCCAGTAGCCGCCGCCCCAGATGAGCATGGCGTTCACGGTGTAGGCGCATGTCGTCCAGGCAGGGACGAAGATGATCCACGCCTTGAAGTTCATCCGCCCGAGCACGCTCCCGAGGAACAGGAGCGGCGTGATCGCCGCGAAGACGAACTGGAAGTACGCCAACGTCGCCGTCGGGAAGTGGAACGGCGGAGACGCCGACGCGAGCAGCGGGATGATCGCCTGGTGCTGCTCCTGGCCCGGTCCCGTGATGGACCCCGGATGTCCGAGGAACCCGTCAAGGATGTTGGCGACCCCGGTGCCGCCGCCGGCATGGAACGGTGTTCCGAAGCCCATGTTGTAGCCCCAGAACACCCACACCACCAGGACGGCGGCGAATCCGGCGAAGGCCATGAGCATCGTGTTGACTGCCCATTTCTTCTTCACCAGCCCGCCGTACAGGACGGCGATCCCGGGGAGGCTCATCAGCCCGACGAGCGTCGCCGCCGTCAGCTGCCAGGCGTTATCGCCTGCATTGAGCCAGCTCGGATAAGGGAAGTACATCCACGCTCCTCCCGTAAGGCCGCGCCCCTCGCGGCGACCGACGGGGCGAACGCTATGGACGGACGGTTTCGCCGCTGTGGCGTCGAAGAGAACGCCGCGTTACCCGAATGTTTCGGCAGTGTGAACGCCCAGCGTGCAGGGGTGCGAGGCCCTTTGGTGGCGCTCGCGGGCCGTCCGGCCCACCCGCCGGGGCGCTTCAGCCGGCCTGGCGGGCGACGGCCTCCGCGGCGGCGCGGATGGCCTCGGGATCACCCAGCTCGCGCTGGGAGACGATGTCGAGCCCGGCGTCGAGCTCGTAGACGCGTGGCACCCCCGTCGGGATGTTGAACTCGACGACCCACTCGTTCGACCGCTTCTCCAGGTGCTTCACGAGCGCCCGGAGGCTGTTGCCGTGGGCGACGACGAGGACGTTGCGCCCGGCGAGCAGGTCGGGCGCGATGTCGTCCTCCCAGTAGGGGATCAGCCTGCGCACGACGTCGGCCAGGCACTCGGTCGCCGGGAGCGCGCTCGGGGGCACGAGCCGGTAGCGGGGATCGTTCACCGGATGGTTCGGGTCGTCGGCCGCCACGGGCTCGGGCGGCACGTCGTAGCTACGCCGCCAGATCTTGACCTTCTCGAGGCCGTACTTCTCCGCCGTCTCGGCCTTGTTCAGACCCTGCAAGGCGCCGTAGTGGCGCTCGTTCAGGCGCCAGTGCCGCCGGACGGGGAGGTAGCTGCGCCCGGCGGCGGCGAGGGCGATGTCCGCCGTCCGCACGGCCCGGGTGAGCACGGAGGTGTGGACGATGTCGAACTCCAGGTCCGCCTCGGCGCCGATGAGCTCGCCCGCGGCGCGGGCCTCCGCTTCGCCGTGCTCGCTCAGGTCGACGTCGACCCATCCGGAGAAGAGGTTCTCGGCGTTCCAGGTGCTCTGGCCGTGGCGGAGGAGGACGAGCGTCGCCATGCGAGCGAGGCTACCCCCTCGGCGACACCCGCTACGAGCTGCGGCGCAGGCCGCGAGCCGTCGCCGACGGTCGTCGACGACGTGGCGCGTGCAGGTGACGTTGCCGACACATTGCCGTCGCGAAGTGGCAACGCTGCGTTCACAACTGCTGCCTAGTGTGAGGCCCATGACGAGCTTCGTCATGCGGGTCTGGCTTGCCGACCGTCCGGGTGCGCTCGGTTCTGTGGCGAGCCGTATCGGCGCGGTCGGCGGCGACCTCGTGGGCATCGACATCTTGGAACGCGGCGACGGACGTGTCATCGACGAGCTGACGATCGACCTACCGGGCGAGGAGCTCATCCCCCTCATGCTCGCCAAGGTCGGCGAGCTCGACGCCGTCGACGTGGAGGACGTGCGCGCCGTCGTCGCCGGGCTGCCCTATCCGCTCATCGACGCGCTGGAGGTGGCGGCAGACATCTTGGCGGAGCGCTCGGTGGGTGGCCTCTTCTCCGCCCTCGTCGCCGGGGTCGGTGCGGGCTTCTCGGCCGAGTGGGCGGCCGTCGTGGACCCGGAGGGGCCGATCGTGCTGAGCTCGTCGACCGGAGCGCCCCCCGCCCCGTGGCTGGAGGCCTTCGTCACCGGCACGCGCTCAGCGGCGCCCGAGCGCGGCGCCGCCGCGGCCGCGAACGACGTGGCGTGGGCGGCCCTCGAGGTCTCGGGCCTCGCGCTGCTGGTCGGCCGCTCGGGCCGGCCCTTCCGTGCCCGCGAGCGTCGCCAGCTCGCCACGGTGGCGCGCATCGCCGACCACCGTTGGCGCGAGCTCGTCACCCTGGACGGGATGCGGGCACACCCGGCGCGCTCGTCCTGAGCCGTCCGCGCTCCCCGACGGTCTGAACCGTCGGCGCCAACCCCCCTGCACTCGCGCCGCGCTCGCGGGGGCTGTCCGCCCGCGTCTCTCCGCCTCCTTGAGGCCGACTCACCCGCTCTGAACTGGAGGTTTGCTGTGCTAAAACCGATCTTGACAACAGAGCACTCAACTTCGCTATGCTACAGCTTGCAACCCCCGGCGGGCGGTGGCACGGGGCACATCCCGGGGCCTGCCGACTGCGGAGAAGTTCGACGACAAGCAATAGCGAGAGTGGAGGTACTTCATGCCCAAGGCGGTCGGCATCGACCTCGGCACGACCAACTCGGTCGTCGCCGTCCTGGAAGGCGGTGAGCCCACCGTCATCCCCAACGCGGAGGGCGCCCGCACCACGCCATCGATCGTCGGCTTCGCCAAGTCCGGCGAGGTGCTGGTCGGCGAGGTGGCGAAGCGCCAGGCGATCACGAACCCCGAGCGGACCATCCGCTCGGTCAAGCGGCAGATGGGCACCAGCTGGACCGTCGACATCGACGGCAAGGCCTACACGCCGCAGGAGATCTCGGCCCGCATCCTCCAGAAGCTGAAGCGGGACGCGGAGGCCTTCCTCGGCGACACGGTGATCCAGGCGGTCATCACGGTGCCCGCCTACTTCGACGACGCGCAGCGCACCGCCACGAAAGAGGCCGGCCAGGTGGCCGGGCTGGAGGTGCTCCGCATCATCAACGAGCCGACGGCAGCCGCCCTGGCGTACGGCCTCGACAAGGAGGGCGCCGACCAGACGGTCCTGGTGTTCGACCTCGGCGGCGGCACCTTCGACGTCTCCATCCTGGAGATCGGCGAGGGCGTCTTCGAGGTGAAGGCCACCGCCGGCAACACCCATCTCGGCGGCGACGACTGGGACCAGCGGGTCATCGACTGGCTCGTGAAGACGTTCAAGGACACCGAGGGCGTCGACCTGGCGGTCGACAAGATGGCCACCCAGCGGCTGAAGGAAGCTGCTGAGAAGGCGAAGATCGAGCTCTCGACGGTCCAGGAGACGAACATCAACCTGCCGTTCATCACGGCGACGTCCGAGGGCCCGAAGCACCTCGACATCAAGCTCACGCGGGCCAAGCTCCAAGAGCTCACCGAGGACCTCGCCGAGGCCTGCCGAGGCCCGTTCGAGCAGGCGATCAAGGACGCCGGTCTGGCCAAGGCGGACATCGACCACGTCGTGCTCGTCGGCGGCTGCACGCGCATGCCGGCCATCCAGGACCTCGTCCACCAGCTCACGGGGAAGGAGCCCCACAAGGGCGTCAACCCCGACGAGGTCGTGGCCGTCGGTGCCGCCATCCAGGCGGGCGTGCTCAAGGGCGACGTGAAAGACGTCCTCTTGCTCGACGTGACGCCGCTCAGCCTCGGGATCGAGACCAAGGGCGGGATCATGCACCGCCTGATCGAGCGGAACACGACCATCCCGACGAAGCGTTCGGAGGTCTTCACGACCGCCGAGGACAACCAGCCCTCGGTCGAGATCCACGTCATCCAGGGTGAGCGCGAGATGGCCATGTACAACAAGACCCTCGGCAAGTTCCAGCTGGTCGACCTGCCGCCCGCCCCTCAGGGCGTGCCGCAGATCGAGGTGACCTTCGACATCGACGCGAACGGGATCGTCCACGTGTCGGCACGCGACCGCGCCACCGGCAAGGAGCAGTCGATGACCATCACCGGCCAGTCCTCGTTGCCGAAGGACGACATCAACCGCATGATCCGCGACGCCGAGCAGCACGCCTCGGACGACCGGCGCAGGCGGGAGGAGGCGGAGATCCGCAACAATGCCGACACTCTCGTGCACCGCACGGAGAAGCTGCTCCGCGACGAGGGTGACAAGTTCACCGGCGACGAGAAGGACAGGGTCGATGCGGCCCTGAAGGCGCTGAAGGAGGCGCTACAGGGCTCGGACTACGACGCCATCCGCCGCACCACCGAGTCGTTGGTCACGGCCTCGCAGGCCTTCGCGCAGCGCCTGTACGACCAGGCCGCGCGGCAGAACCCCTCTGCAGGCGCCGGCGGAGCGGGGACCAGTGGGTCGTCTTCCAGCGACGACGAGGTGGTGGACGCCGAGATCGTGGACGAGCCCGGCTCGGCCCAGGCATGAGCGGCGAGGAGACGATGTCGGACTGGGACGGGCTCGACCCGTCCGAGTCCGGCGTGCCAAGCTCGGCCCCCTTCGAGGGCGAGGACGAGGTGGCGCGTGCCTACGGGGACGCCCAGCGCGCCTCGGACGAGGCGAAGTCCGAGCAGGGCATGGACGCGGCGAAGGGCACCGAGGCCGCCGAAGCGGCGGGCGCTCCGGACGACGAGGAGCCCTCGCCCGGGCCCGACGTCGAGAAGGTGATGGCCGAGCGTGACGAGTACCTGGACACGCTGCGTCGGCTCCAGGCCGAGTTCGACAACTACCGCAAGCGGACGGTCCGCCAGCAGACCGAGCTGCTCGACCGGGCCGCCGAGGGACTGCTCAAGCGGCTGCTCCCAGTGCTCGACGCCGTCGACCTCGCGCTCGCGCACGTCGGCGAGGCGGACCCGGGCGACGAGCAGCCCAAGCTCCTCGCGGTGTTCGTCCAGATCGGAACGCTGCTGCACGACATCCTCGCCAAGGAGGGGCTCGAGCGGATCGACGAGGCCGGGGTGCCGTTCGACCCGACGGTGCACGACGCCGTCGCCCATGTGCACGCCGACGTGCCCGGCACCGCCGAGGCACCCGGCGCGACCGAGGGCGCCGGCGCCTCAGCAGGGTCCGGGGGCGCCGTCGTCGCCGAGGTGCTGCGCGCCGGTTACCGGCTGAAGGGCAGGGTCGTGCGCCCGGCCATGGTGAACGTACAGGGCTAGAGGAAGGATCGCGTGGCGGCGCAGCGGGAGTGGTTCGAGACCGACTACTACAAGGTGCTCGGCGTCTCACAGGAGGCGAGCGAGAAGGAGATCACACGCGCCTATCGCAAGCTCGCGAAGCAGTACCACCCCGACGCGAACCCTGGCGCCGAGGACCGCTTCAAGGAGATCACCGCCGCCTACGACGTCCTCGGCGACGCCCAGAAGCGCAAGGAGTACGACGAGGTCCGCCGCCTCGGAGCGAGCAACCCCCTCGGCCACGCAGGCGGCTTCAACTTCCGGGTCGAGGACCTTGGTGACCTCTTCGGTGGGATCTTCCGCGGCGGCACCCCCGGACGCCGCCGCAGCAGCGCGCCGGGCGCCGGCCCCCAGCGCGGGGCCGACGTCGAGGCGGAGCTCCACCTCTCGTTCCAGGAGGCCGTCGAGGGCGCCATCACCTCGGTGAACGTCGCGACGAACGTCGTCTGCGCCACCTGTGCCGGCAGCGGGTCGAAGCCCGGCACGGCGCCGGTCATCTGCCCTCGCTGCGGCGGCACCGGCGTCATCAACGACAACCAGGGCCTCTTCTCCCTCTCGTCGCCGTGCCCGGAGTGCCGCGGGCGGGGAACGAAGATCGTCGATCCCTGCCCGACGTGCTTCGGCACCGGGGCGCAGCGGCGCGAGCGCCGGGTGAAGGTGCGGATCCCCGCGGGCGTCGACGACGGCCAGCGCATCCGGATCAAGGGGCGCGGCGAGCCGGGGCGCAACGGCGGCCCTGCCGGCGACCTGTTCGTGACGGTCCACGTGACGCCGCACCCGCTCTTCGGCCGGCGCGGCCGCGATCTCACGCTGACCGTGCCCGTCACCTTCCCCGAGGTGACGCTCGGTGCGACGATCACCGTCCCCTCGCTCAACAAGCCCGTGACCTTGAGGGTGCCGCCCGGCACGAAGACCGGCAGGACGTTCCGCGTCCGCGGGCACGGCCTGCACAGCGGGGGCCAGAGCGGCGACCTGCTCGTCACCGTCGAGGTGGTGGTCCCGACGGAGCTCAACGACGCCCAGCGCAAGGCGGTCCAGGCGCTCGCCGACGCCACTTCCTCGTCGCCGCGGACCGATCTCGGGGTGTGACGGCGATGGCACGCGAACGACCCGTCGGGCCCTCCACCCGGGCGCTCTACGTCATCTCGGTGGCAGCGGAGCTGGCCGGTGTCCACCCCCAGACGCTCCGGATCTACGAGCGCAAGGGGCTGCTCGATCCGGCGCGCACCGGCGGAGGGAACCGGCGCTACTCCGACGCCGACATCGCCCACCTCCGCCGCATCCAGGACCTCACGGCCGCGGGCGTGAACCTGGAGGGCGTCCGACGGATCCTGGCCCTCGAAGCCCAGCTCGACCGGCTCGAACGCGAGCTTGAGCAGGCCCGTGCCGAGGCCCGCGACGCGGTGGCGAAGACGCACCGCCAGTACCGGCGCGACCTCGTGCCGGTCCGCAGCGAGACGCTCCCCGCTCGGTGGCGGCCGTGAGGCGCGAGCAGCAGCGAACGACGACGAGAAGTAGGTAGGCATGGCACTGGACCCGAACCGCTGGACGCTCAAGACCCAGGAGGCGCTGCAGGAGGCGTCACGCCTCGCGGAGGCGGCGCACAACGCCGAGGTGCTGCCGGCGCACTTCCTCACCGCCGCGCTCGGCCAGGACGGCGGCATCACCGTACCGATCCTCGATCGCGTGGGCATCGCCCCCCTCACGGTGCGCAACCGCCTCCAGGAGGTCCTTGCCAAGGTCCCCCACGCCTACGGCGGCGGCGCGCCGCAGATCTCGCGCGCCCTCATCGACGCCTTCGAGCGGGCGGTCACGGCCCAGAAGGAGATGGGCGACGAGTACCTCTCCGTCGAGCACGTCCTCTTGGCGCTCGCCCCGGAGCTCGGCGTCGAGCGGGAGCAGCTCCTCGCGGCGCTGCGCGAGGTGCGTGGCAGCCACCGCGTCACCTCCCAGCAGCCGGAGGAGGCCTACCAGGCGCTGGAGAAGTACGGCCGGGACCTGACCGAGCTCGCCCGTCGCGGCAAGCTCGACCCGGTGATCGGCCGGGACGAGGAGATCCGCCGGGTCATCCAGGTCCTCTCGCGACGGACGAAGAACAACCCCGTCCTGATCGGCGAGCCCGGTGTCGGCAAGACGGCGATCGTGGAGGGCCTCGCGGGCCGGATCGTCGAGGGCGACGTGCCCGAGAGCCTGCGCAACAAGCGTGTCATCGCCCTCGACCTGTCGGCGATGGTGGCCGGCGCCAAGTACCGCGGCGAGTTCGAGGAGCGGCTGCGCGCCGTGCTGAAGGAGATCACCGACTCCGAGGGCGAGGTCGTGACCTTCATCGACGAGCTGCACACGATCGTCGGTGCCGGGGCCGCCGAAGGCGCGATGGACGCCGGCAACATGATCAAGCCGATGCTGGCGCGCGGTGAGCTGCGCATGATCGGGGCGACGACCCTCGACGAGTACCGCAAGCACATCGAGAAGGACGCCGCCCTGGAGCGGCGCTTCCAGCCCGTCTACGTCGGGCCGCCCTCGGTGGAGGACACCATCGCGATTCTGCGCGGCCTGAAGGAGCGCTACGAGGTCCACCACGGCGTGCGCATCCAAGACGCCGCCCTCGTCGCGGCGGCGGTGCTCTCCGACCGCTACGTGAGCGGCCGCTTCCTCCCCGACAAGGCGATCGATCTCGTCGACGAGGCCGCCAGCCGCCTGAGGATCGAGATCGACTCGATGCCGACGGAGATCGACGTCGTCACCCGCCGCATCCGCCAGCTCGAGATCGAGCGCGTGGCGCTGCAGAAGGAGACCGACAGCGCCTCGGCCGAGCGGCTCGCCCGCCTGGAGGAGGAGCTCGCCAACCTCCGCGAGAACGAGCGTGCGATGACCGCCCACTGGCAGTCCGAGAAGGACGCCATCGCGGCGATCCGCGAGCTGAAGGGGACGCTCGAGGCCCGCCGGGTCGAGGCCGAGCGCTTCGAGCGTGAGGGCAATCTCGGGCGGGCGGCGGAGATCCGCTACGGCGAGCTGCCCGCGCTGGAGCGGCGCATCGCGGACGCGACCGCCAAGCTCGCCGAGCTCCAGTCGCACCAGCGGATGCTGAAGGAGGAGGTCGACGCCGAGGACATCGCCGACGTCGTCTCGCGCTGGACCGGTGTCCCCGTCTCGGCCCTGATGGAGAGCGAGATCCAAAAGCTGATCCGCATGGAGGACGTGCTGCACGAGCGCGTCGTCGGCCAGGACGAGGCGGTCCGGGTGGTGTCCAACGCCATCAGGCGCAGCCGCGCCGGCCTGTCGGACCCGAACCGGCCGATCGGCTCGTTCCTGTTCCTCGGCCCGACCGGGGTCGGCAAGACCGAGCTCGCCCGGTCCCTCGCGGCGTTCCTCTTCGACGACGAGCGGGCGATGATCCGCATCGACATGGGCGAGTACCAGGAGAAGCACACGGTCGCTCGCCTCGTCGGCGCCCCTCCGGGCTATGTCGGCTACGAGGAGGGTGGCCAGCTGACCGAGGCCGTGCGCCGCCGCCCGTACGCGGTCGTGCTGCTCGACGAGCTGGAGAAGGCCCACCCGGACGTGTTCAACATCCTGCTCCAGGTGCTCGACGACGGCCGCCTCACCGACGGCCACGGCCGCACGGTCGACTTCACCAACACCGTGCTGATCATGACGTCGAACCTGAAGGGCGAGCCGATCGACTACTTCAAGCCGGAGTTCGTGAACCGGATCGACGAGATCGTGCGCTTCCGCGACCTCTCGAGGGAGGACCTCACCGCCATCGTCGACATCCAGCTGCGCTCGCTCGCGCGCCGTCTGGAGGACCGGCGCATCACGCTCGACGTCTCGCCCGAGGCGAAGGCGCTCATCGCCGAGCGCGGCTACGACCCCCTCTTCGGGGCGAGGCCCGTGAAGCGGGTCATCCAGCGCGACCTCGGCGACGCCCTCGCCCTGGCGCTGCTCGAGGGGCGCTACAGCGACGGCGACACGGTGCACGTCGGCGTCGAGGACGGGGCCTTCACGCTGTCGAAGGCAGCCTGACAGGCAGATCATCGCTCGACCGGGCCCCGGCTACACTCCAAGCGGTCGAGCCGGAGGGAGTCTGGTGCCCGCGACCGTCGTGGTCGGAACCCAATGGGGCGACGAAGGCAAGGGGAAGCTCACCGACCTTCTCGCCAAGGACATGCGACTGGTCGTCCGCTATCAGGGCGGGCACAACGCAGGCCACACCATCGTCGTGGGCGGCGAGAGCTTCGCGCTCCAGCTGATCCCGAGCGGCGTCCTCTACTCGCACACGACCCCGGTGATCGGCAACGGCGTCGTCGTCGACCCGGCGGTGCTCGTCGCCGAATGCGACGCCCTGGAGGCCCGGGGCGTGGACACGAGCCGCCTGGTCGTGTCGGGCAACGCCCACCTGATCATGCCGTACCACTACGAGATGGACCGGGCGACCGAACGCAGCCTCGGCAAGAACAAGCTCGGTACGACCAAGCGCGGCATCGGGCCGGCCTACGCCGACAAGGCCGCCCGCGTCGGTATCAGGGTCCAGGACCTGCTCGACGAGAAGATCTTCCGCCAGAAGCTCGACGTGGTGCTCCGGGAGAAGAACGCCATCCTCGCCAAGGTGTTCAACCGGCTGGCGCTCGACTTCGAGGAGATCGCCCACCTGTACCTCGACGAGCTGGCGCCGCGCGTCGCGCCGATGATCGGCGACACGGTGAGCCTCATCCACGAGGCCCTCGACGCCGGCGAGCACGTGATGCTCGAGGGGGCGCAGGCGACGTTCCTCGACCTCGACCACGGCACCTATCCCTACGTCACCTCCTCGAACCCGACGGCCGGCGGCGCGTGCGTCGGCACCGGCGTCGGGCCGCGCGACATCTCGCGGGTGGTCGGGATCGCCAAGGCCTACGTCACCCGGGTCGGAGCGGGCCCCTTCCCGACCGAGGTCGACGGCGAGCTCGCCGACCTGCTCGTCGAGCGGGGCCACGAGTTCGGCACGAACACGGGACGCCGGCGCCGGCCCGGCTGGCTGGACCTCGTCATGCTCCGCCAGGCGGTGCGCATCAACTCGATCTCGGAGATCGCCGTCACCAAGCTCGACGTGCTCTCGGCGCTTCCGACTGTGAAGGTCTGTGTCGGCTACGAGGCCGACGGCGAGCGGCTGCAGCGCGTGCCCTACCACCAGTCGGTGCTCCACCGGGTGACCCCCGTCTACGAGGAGCTGCCGGGCTGGCAGGAGGACCTCTCGGCGGCCACGTCGGTCGGGGACCTTCCGAGGGCCGCCCGGGACTACGTCGAGTGCATCGCCCGGCACGCCGGCGTGCCGGTGAGCTACGTCGGGGTGGGTCCGGGTCGCGAGCAGTACGTGAGCTTCGCCGCCGCGTGAGCCGGTGAAGGTCTGCGTCGTCGGCTCCGGCGCGCGCGAGCACGCCCTCGCCCTCGCCCTGGCGAGGACTGCGGACGTCGTCGTGGCGCCGGGCAACGCCGGGACGACCGGCCGCTCGCCCGAGGGCCACGTGATCGCCTCCAGCTCGGCACCGGTCGAGGAGATCCCCGCCGACCTCGTCGTCGTCGGGCCCGAGGCCCCGCTCGTCGACGGACTCGCCGACCGGCTGCGCGCGTCCGGCCGCGCCGTGCTCGGCCCGGGCGCCGACGGGGCCCGCCTCGAGGGCTCGAAGGCGTTCATGAAGGAGCTGGCCGCGGCCGCGGGCGTGCCGAGCGCCCGCCACGCCACCGTCGAGCGGCTCGGCGACGCCGTCGCCTTCCTCGACACCCTGCCCGGGCCCTACGTCGTGAAGACCGACGGCCTGGCCGCGGGCAAGGGCGTGCTCGTGACCGCGGACCGTGCCGAGGCCGAGGCGGACGTCGCGGCCAAGCTCTCGGGCGAGGCCTTCGGGCCGGCCGGCCGGCGCGTCGTGCTGGAGGAGGCGATGTCGGGCCCCGAGCTCTCCCTGCTCGTCCTCTGCGACGGGGAACGCGCGGTGCCGCTGCCGCCGGCCCAGGACTCCAAGCGCGTCGGCGACGGCGACACCGGGCCGAACACCGGCGGGATGGGCGCCTACTCGCCGGTGCTGCTCGCCGGCGACGGCGTCGTCGGCGAGGTGATGGACCGCATCGTCGAGCCGAGCCTCGCCGAGCTCAGGCGGCGGGGGATCGACTACCGGGGGGTCCTGTACGCGGGGCTGATGCTCACCGACGAAGGGCCGAAGCTGGTCGAGTTCAACGTGCGCCTCGGCGACCCGGAGGCGCAGGTCGTCCTGCCACGGCTCGTCGGCGACGTCGCCGAGCTGTTCTTGCGGGCGGCGACCGGCAGGCTCCCGGCCGCCGCGCCGGAGGTCTCACGCGACGCCGCGGTGAGCGTGGTGATGGCCGCCGCCGGCTACCCCGCGGCGACGCGGTCGGGCGATCGCATCTCCGGCGTCGAGCGAGCCGGTACGGTCGAGGGTGTGACCATCCTCCACGGCGCCACCGGCCTCGACGGGTCGGGCCGCCTCGTCACCGCCGGCGGTCGCGTCCTGTCGGTCACCGCCGTCGGCGCGACGATCGCCGACGCGCGCGAGCGCGCGTACGAGGCGGCGGGGCGCATCTCCTTCGACGGCGCCCACTACCGCCGCGACATCGCCGCGACGACCGGAGCCGGCCACAGCGGCCCGACGACGCGAATGGCCGCCAGGTGATCCCCCGCTACTCGCTGCCGGAGATGGCGGCGCTGTTCACCGACGAGGCGCGCCTCGGCCTCTGGCTCGAGGTGGAGCTCCTCGCGCTGGAGGCCTGGGCGAAGCTCGGGGTGGTGCCGGCCGAGCACGCCGAGGCGGCGCGCCGGCGAGCGCCCGTCGTCGACGCCGACTTCGTCGCCCGCGTGGCCGAGCGCGAGCGCGTCACCGACCACGACGTCGCCGCCTTCGTCGACGTCGTGCAGGAGGCGATCGGCCCGCCCGAGGGCTCCTGGGTCCACCACGGCCTCACCTCGAGCGACGTCGTCGACACGGCCCTGTCCGCGACGCTCGTCCGCGCGGCAGACCTGCTCCTCGCGGCCTCGGGCGAGCTGGTCGCCGCTCTGAAGCGCCGCGCCCTCGAGCACGCTGCGACCCCGATGCTCGGCCGCACGCACGGCATGCACGCCGAGCCGACCACGTTCGGGGTGAAGCTTGCGCTGTACTGCCTGCAGGCCGAGCGGGACCGCGAGCGCCTGCGGCGGGCGCGCGACGCGGTTGCCGTCGGCAAGCTCTCGGGGGCGGTCGGCACGTACTCCAACATCGACCCCGCCGTCGAGGAGCAGGTCTGCGGCGCGCTCGGCCTGCGCCCGACGCCTGCGACCCAGGTGATCCCGCGGGACCGCCACGCCGAGTACCTCTACGCCTGCGCCACGGTCGGCGCGACCGTCGAGGCGCTGGCGACCGAGCTCCGCCACCTCCAGCGCAGCGAGGTCGCCGAGACGGAGGAGCCGTTCGGTGCGGGCCAGAAGGGCTCGTCCGCGATGCCCCACAAGCGCAACCCGATCACGAGCGAACGCCTCGTCGGCATGGCTCGGGTGCTCCGCGGCTACCTCGTGGCGGGCCTGGAGGACGTCGCGCTCTGGCACGAGCGGGACATCTCGCACAGCTCGGTGGAGCGCATCGTGCTCCCCGACGCGAGCCTGCTCGCGTACTACGTGCTCCGCCGCGCCGCTCGGCTCGTCGACGGCCTCGTGGTGCACGAGGACCGGATGCGCGAGAACCTGCTGGAGGGCTCGCTCGGTCTCGTCTTCTCTCAGCCCGTCCTGCTCGCGCTCGTCGAGTCGAGCGTGAGCCGCGACGCCGCCTACCGCATCGTGCAGCGCGACGCGCGACGCGCCTTCGAGGAGCGGCGGCCGTTCCGCCAGGTGCTCGAGGAGGACGAGGAGCTCGTCGCGGCGCTCGGGCCGGCCCGCGCCGGCGCCGTGCTCGACGAGGCATTCGATCTGGACCGGGCGCTGCGCAATGCCCACCGCACCATCGACGCGCTGGAGGAGGTCGGGACGTGACGCTGGAGCGTGTCTACTCGGGAAAGGTTCGCGACGTCTATGACGCCGGCGACGGACTGCTCCTGATGGTCGCCTCGGACCGCATCTCCGCCTTCGACCGGGTGTTCGACGAGCCGATCCCCGACAAGGGGCGCGTGCTCACCGCCATGACGGCGTTCTGGGCCATCGAGCTGGCCGAGGTCGCCCCGACGCACCTCGTCACCGTCGACCCGGCGTCGTTCCCGGTCGACGCGCTGGACGTCCCCGACCTCGAGGGTCGGGCGATGCTCGTCCGCAAGGCCGAGATGCTCCCGATCGAGTGCATCGTGCGCGGCTACATCACCGGCTCGGCCTGGAAGGAGTACCGGGCGTCGGGGACGATGCACGGCTCGCCGCTCCCGGAGGGCCTGCGCGAGTCGGACCGGCTCCCCGAGCCCGTCTTCACGCCCTCCACGAAGGCGACCGAGGGCCACGACGTCAACATCTCCTTCGACGAGGCCGCGGCGTTGGTGGGCGCCGACCTCGCGGCGCGCGCCCGGGAGGTCGCGCTCGGCGCCTATACGCGCGGGGCCGCCCGCGCCCTCACCCGCGGGATCGTCATCGCCGACACGAAGTTCGAGCTCGGGCTGATCGACGGCGAGCTGGCGATCTGCGACGAGATCCTCACCCCCGACTCGTCGCGCTTTTGGCCGGCGGACGCGTGGTCGCCTGGCTCGTCGCCGCCGTCGTTCGACAAGCAGCCCGTGCGCGACTGGGCGGACGGCACCGGCTGGGACAAGGAGTCGGCACCTCCGCCGATCCCGCCCGAGGTCGTCGCCGCCACCCGCGAGCGCTACATCACCGCTTACGAGCGGATCTCGGGGCTGGCGTTCTCGGACTGGTGGGGCGTCGCCAGGGGGGACGGCTCGTGATCTTCGCCGTCACGGTCGAGGTCCGCGGCCTCTCGGGCATCGCCGATCCCGAGGGCCAGACCATCGAGCGGGCGCTCCCGGCGCTCGGCTTCGGCGGCGTGCGCGACGTCCACGTCGGCAAGGTCATCACCTTCGAGCTCGACGCCCCCGACGAGGCCGACGCCCGGCGCCGCGTCGAGGAGATGTGCGACCGCCTGCTCGCCAACCCGGTGATCCAGCGCTACGAGGCCGACGTGCGGCCGGCCGGCGGAGCGGGCTCGTGACGCCGCGCATCGGGGTCGTCCTGTTCCCCGGCTCGAACTGCGAGCACGACGTCGCGCGCGCGCTCGCCACGCTCGGAGCCTCGCCCGAGATCGTCTGGCACGGCGACGCCTCGCTCGACGGCCTCGACGCCGTCGTCGTCCCGGGAGGCTTCGCGCACGGCGACTACCTCCGGCCCGGGGCGATCGCCCGCTTCTCGCCGGTCATGGGGGCGATCGAGCGCTTCGCCGGCGCCGGCGGTCCCGTGCTCGGCATCTGCAACGGCTTCCAGGTGCTGACCGAAGCAGGATTGCTGGCGGGCGCGCTCATGCGCAACGCCGGGCTCCGCTTCATCTGCTCGACGGTCGAGTGCACCGTCAGCTCGACCAGCTCGGTGCTCACCTCAGGCGTGCCCGCGGGCGCGACGCTCCGGCTGCCCATCAACCACTACGAGGGCAACTACACCTGCGACGAGGCGACGCTCGCCGAGCTGGAGGCGAACGGCCAGCTCGTGCTGCGCTACTGCGACAACCCGAACGGCTCCACGGCCGCGATCGCCGGCGTGGCGAACCGGGCCGGCAACGTGGTCGGCCTGATGCCCCACCCCGAACGCGCCAGCGACCCGCTGCTCGGATCCGCGGACGGCGTGGTGCTCCTCAGGTCGTTCCTCGACGCGGCACGCGCCTACGCGAGCGGTTCTCCCCAGCGCACGGCGCCGGGGAGCATCGCGTCCTAGGAGCCCGCGCCCCGGTGCACGCCGGCCCGCCGCAGCACCTCTGCCGGGACGCCCGCCTCACGCCAGGTGGAGTAGTCGATGCCCTTGCGAGCGCCGTACTCCTTGGCGGCCTCCACGAACGCCTCTTCGAGCGACGAGATGTCCTCGGCGGCGTCGCCGCCGTCGAGACGGCTCTCGATGGACTTGCGCTGCTGGATGAGATGGAGGCGCTTCAAGGGGTCGGCGTCGCGCAGGCGTGCCTCGATATCGGCGAGCTGCTTTTTCAGCGAGTCGGTGCTCGGGCGGCGCCCGCGGCGCGGGCGGCTGCGCTCGATCGCTTCGAGATAGCGGCGGACGGCGAGACCCTGAGCGCGCCCGGCAGCAAGTGCCGCCTTGTGCTCCGACGTCATCGCGGATCGTTTTCTAGGGGTAGCCATGACACCACTATGGCGCGCCCGCGGCGAATGTGCAAAGTCACATTGACCAAATACCCGTCCGGCAGCACCGAGTGTGGAGAGCACAATGACAGCCCGCAACGATGACGGTGGCTGCAGCCCCACTGCGAGTGGTGGCAGCCCGCGGGACGCCCACCGGGAGCTGGGTCTCACCGATGCCGAGTACGACTCCATCGTTTCTATCCTCGGCCGCGTACCGACACCCGTGGAGCTGGCGATGTATGCCGTCATGTGGAGCGAGCACTGCTCCTACAAGTCGTCCAGGATCCATCTCGGCCGGCTGCCTACGGAGGGGCCCGGCGTGCTCGTCGGACCAGGTGAGAATGCCGGCGTGGTGGACGTCGGCGACGGGCTCGCTATCGCATTGAGGATCGAGAGCCATAATCACCCATCGGCGATAGAGCCCTACCAGGGAGCAGCCACTGGTGTCGGTGGCATTCTTCGCGACATCTTCACGATGGGGGCACGTCCGATTGCGCTGATGGATCCACTTTTCATAGGGCCGCTCGAGGACCCGCACAGCCGTTACATCCTCGACGGTGTCGTCAGGGGGATAGCGGGCTATGGGAACTCCGTCGGCGTGCCGACCGTCGGCGGCCAGCTGACCTTCGATGCAACCTATCGCGGCAATCCCCTTGTCAACGTCTTCTGCCTCGGACTGTTGCGCGTTGAGCACATGGTCCTTGCCCGGGCTTCGGGCGTGGGGAACCTCGCGGTGCTGCTCGGATCACGAACTGGTCGCGACGGCATTGGGGGCGTGAGCGTGCTCGCCTCGGCCGAGTTCGGCGACGCGACCTCGAGCGAGGAATCCGCGAAACGACCGAGCGTGCAGGTCGGCGATCCGTACGAGGAGAAGCGGCTCATTGAGGCCTGCCTGGAGCTGCTCCAGGCCGGTCTCGTCGTCGGCATCCAGGACCTCGGCGGCGCGGGGCTCGCCTGTGCGACCAGCGAGACGGCCGCTCGCGGCGGCCTCGGGATGGACGTCGACGTCACCTCCGTGCCCTGCCGTGAGCCGCGCATGAGCCCGGTCGAGGTGATGACGAGCGAGAGCCAGGAACGGATGCTGGCGATCGTCACGCCCGAGGCGTTGGAGCGGGTCGAGGAGGTCTGCCGCCGCTGGGAGGTCACCGCCACCGTCGTCGGCCGGGTGGCCGCGAGCGACCCCGACGGCGTCGGCCGGCTGCGGATCCGCCTCGGCCCGCAGGGCGAGGTCGTGGCCGAGCTCCCCGCGGCATCGCTCGCCGACGGCGCCCCCCGCTACGAGCGACCGATCGCGCCGCCCGCCGACCTCGAGCGGCGGCGCGCCGACGACCCGGGCCGGCTCCCGGCCCCTGCCGACTGCGGGTCCGACCTCCTCCGCCTCCTCTACGACCCCTCATGGGTCTTCGGCCAGTACGACCACCAGCTCTTCCTCAACACCGTGCGCGGGCCCGGCGAGGCCGACGCCGCCGTGCTGAAGCTCGCGGCGCCCGGTATCGAGTGGACAGGGAAGGCCCTCGCGTTGAGCGCCGACGCCAACCCCGGCTGGTGCCGAGTCGATCCCCGCCTCGGGACCGCGGCCACCGTCGCCGAGTCGGTGCTGAACGTCGCCTGCGCCGGCGCCCGACCGCTCGCGCTCGTCAACTGCCTGAACTTCGGCAACCCCGAGCACCCCGCGGTGATGTGGGAGCTCACCGAGGCGATCGACGGCATGTCCGAGGCCTGCCTGGCGCTCGGGGTCCCGGTGGTCGGCGGGAACGTCTCGCTCTACAACGCCTCGGGCGGCGAGGACATCGACCCCACCCCGGTGGTCGCCGTCGCCGGGCTCGTCGACGAGCTCGCCGCCCGGCCGCCGGCGATCTCCTGGCGCACGGGCGACCGGCTCGTCCTGCTCGGGAGCCACGACGGCGCGCTCGCGGGCTCGCGCTGGGCGCGGACGCTTCGCGGCTGCACCGGCGGCGAGCTGGCGCCGCTCGACCTGGCCGCCCACCGGCGCCTCTGCGAGCTCGTGCGGGAGCTGGTCTCGGCCGAGCTCGCCGCACCGGCGGGCGACGGCACCGGCGCGGCCCCGGGGCTGGTCCACGGGATCCACGACGTCTCCGACGGCGGCCTCGCGGTAGCGCTCGCCGAGCTCGCGATCGGCTCGGGCGTCGGCTGCCGGGTGGAGGGCGTGGCGTCGCACTGCGAGCTGTTCTCCGAGGCGCCCTCGCGCGTGGTCGTCGCCACCTCGCGGCCTAACGAGCTCCTCGCACGCGCCCACGAGGCCGCCGTGACGGCCACCGTGCTCGGCACGGCCGCCGGCTCCCGCCTCGTCGTGGAGGGACTGGTCGACCTCGCCCTCGACGAGGTCGCCGGGGCCTGGTCGTCCCGCCTGCCCCGCGCGCTCGAGACGCCCGCCGCCGCCGTCTGAGCGCCCCGAGCCGCGGCTCGCGCTCGCTCCCGACCCCGCCGGCGGGCGCTCGCGGCCCGGCCGGGCGTCGTCCACAGGGTGTGGACGAACTTGGGGAGAATTACAGAGCTGTGATCACTGCCGCCGGGCCCCGGAGCTGAGCCGGCTCAGTGGTAGCGGGTGGCGAGCAGGGCCGAGGCGAGGATCGCGACCAGGCCGCCGACGACGTACCAGTTGGTCGGGCTCGCCGGGAGGACGTCGATGTAGTTCAGGATGATGCACAGGATCCCCGCGAGCAGCAGCCCGAGCAGCATCCACGGGAACCACCGCGGGCTGCGTCGCACCTCCCTCGGGATCGGCGCGGTGTAGCGGCCGGACGTGCGCGAGGCCCGGGAGCCTTTCGCGCCGCCCGCCTGGGACGATCGCCCGTTCCGGGGCGGGCGGTCGCCGCGCTTCGCGCCCTCCCCGCTCCCGCGGGACCGCTTGCCGCTGCCTGGTGCGCTCGTCCGCTCAGCCACGGACCACGAGGATAGTGACCGGCCGGCGCCGCGTCGGGCCGAGGGACGGGGAGGGCCAAGTAGCCTGGTGAGCGTGGCAACGAGGGTCGTGGTCGTCGACAACTACGACAGCTTCGTCTACAACCTCGTCCAGTACCTCGGCGAGCTCGGGAGCGAGCCCGTCGTGGTGCGCAATGACGAGGTCGACCTCGACGGCCTGAGAGCCCTCAGGCCTGACGCCGTGCTGATCTCGCCGGGACCCGGGCGCCCCGAGGGCGCCGGCATCTCGTGCGAGGTCGTGCGGCAACTCGGCGGCGAGGGGATGCCCGTGCTCGGCGTCTGCCTCGGCCACCAGTGCATCGGCGAGGTCTACGGTGGCGACGTCGTGCGTGCGCCAGAGCTCATGCACGGGAAGACCTCGCTCGTCCACCACGACGGCACCGGCGTGCTCGAGGGCCTGCCCGATCCCTTCGAGGCGACCCGCTACCACTCGCTCGTCGTCGACGCCGGCACCGTGCCGGCGTGCCTCGAGGTCAGCGCGTGGACCGCCGACGGCACGGTGATGGGGCTGCGCCACCGGGAGCTGCCGGTCGAGGGCGTGCAGTTCCACCCGGAGTCGATCCTGACCCGGGTCGGGCACGAGCTGCTCGGGAACTTCTTGAGGACGGTCGGCGCGACGCTGCGCTGAACGCCGGCCCGGGCCCGGCGATGGGCGCCGGGCGTCCCGTGCGTGACGACTCAGCTGCTGGGCGTCGTCGCGACCGTGGAGCTCGTCGTCGATGAGGTGGAGCTCGAGGTGGTGGAGCTCGAGGTGGTGGAGGTGGAGGATCCCGGCACGAGCGAGATGTAGATCGTGCGCCCGGGCGACACGAGGGCGTTTGCCTCGGGGGACTGGTTCCCGACGATGCCCGCCGCGTACACCGTCGACGTGCTGGGCGGCCCGAGCTGGGCGGTGAGACCCTTGGCGCTGAGCGCCTGCCGCGCCTCGGTCTCGGTGTCGCCGACGACGCTCGGCACGATCACGCCGCCCTTCGAGACCGTGAGGGTCACACTCGTCCCCTGAAGTTCCTGACTGCCGGGGGCGGGGCTGCTGGTGATGACCGAGCCCGACGGCACGGTCCCGTTGAGCCGGGAGATGGTGCTCGTCGCCACGTTCAGCCCGAGCTTCGTGAGGGCCGTGGCCACCTGCAGCTCGGGCTCGCCGACGATCGAGGCCGGGATCGTGACGAGCTTCGTGCCCTTCACGACGTCGAGCGTGATCGCCGTCCCCTTCGGCTCGACCGCGCCGGTGGCGATGCTCTGGCCGATCACCTGCCCCTGCTTCTGCCCGGCACTGGTCGCCTGCTGGTAGTGCGCTGGCAGCACCTTGAAGCCCGCGCTCTCCAGCTGGGTCTTCGCCTCCTGGTAGGTCTCGCCGATGTTCGAGACGTTCGGGACCGGGGCGGTTGGTGCCGCGCCGTAGACGGCGAGGGTCACCGTCTGGCCCTTCTGGACGCTGGCCGGGTAGGCCGGGCTCTGGCTCTGCACGGTTCCGGACTTGGCGCTGCCGGTGTTGGAGGCCCGGGTGATGGTCCAGTTCAACCCGTTGGCGCGCAGCTTGGCCTCTGCCGCGGGCTGGGTCTGGCCGGTGACGTCGGGGACCTTGAAGTAGGTCTTGCCCCCGAAGTAGCCGAGCGAGCGTCCGCCGAAGAACACCACGAGGGCGAGGGCGACGAGCAGCACGAGGCCGCCGAGCGCCCACCACAGCGTGGTGCGCTTCGGCATGGCGTCGCGACCGGGTTCGATCGCCCCCACGACCGAGGTGTCCGGCGTCTGGGGAATGGCCGTGGTCGCCGTCATCGCCCTCGTGACGGGGCCCGTGGCCGCGCCCGCGTCGGTCGGCGGCCGGGCCATGACGGTCTGACCTCGGACGAAGCGGTCGAGGTCGGCCTTGAAGTCCTCGGCCGTCGGGTAGCGCTCCGCCGGCAGCTTCGCCATGGCCTGGAGGATGATCGCCTCGAGCGAGGTCGGGATCGCCGGGTTCAGGCTGCGCGGTGTCGGTGGGTGCTCCCGGACGTGCTGGTAGGCGATGGCGACCGGCGTCTCGCCGGTGAAGGGGGGCCGGCCCGTGACCATCTCGTAGAGGACGACGCCGAGCGCGTAGACGTCGCTCCGCCCGTCGACGCCGAGCCCCTGGGCCTGCTCGGGGGAGAAGTACGTCGCCGTGCCCATGACGAGCCCGGTCTGGGTCACCTGCTCGTCGGCGCCCATCGCGCGGGCGATGCCGAAGTCGGTCACCTTGACCTGGCCGTCGGCGGTGATGAGGACGTTGCCCGGCTTCACGTCGCGGTGCACGACCCCGTGGCGGTGCGCGTAGGAGAGCGCCTTGGCGATGTCCGCCGCGATCTGGGCCGCCTGCGCCGGATCGAGCGGGGCCTGGGTGCGGATGATCGACGACAGCGGCTCGCCGTCGACGTACTCCATCACGATGAAGTGGGTCCGGTCCGCCTCGCCCCAGTCGAACACCGGGACGATGTTCGGGTGCGACAGGTTGGCTGCGGCCTGGGCCTCCCGTCGGAAGCGCTCCACGAAGGAGTGGTCGGCCGACAGCTCCGGGAACAGGACTTTCAGCGCTACCGGGCGGTCGAGCAGCAGGTCCCGTGCGAGGTAGACCTGCGCCGTCCCGCCGCGCGCGATCTGGTTCCTCAGCTCGTAGCGCCCGTTGTAGACAGGCGGCTGGGTCGAGGTCATGTGCCGGAGAGCCTATTCAAGACGGCCGGCCTCCACGGGTTCTCGGCCGGTCCAGTGGGTGCGTACGTCATCCGCCATAGCCCAAGGCAGCCTCGAGCAACTGCTTCACGACGGGTCCGGCCGCCTCCGCCCCGGTCTCGCTGCAGGAGAGCCCGGCCTGGTACGGGACGTAGGCGGCGACCGCGACCTTCGGCGCCTGGCCGTTGCCGGCAGGCGCGGTCGCGATGAACCAGTTCGCCGAGCAGCCGGTGGGTCCGATCTCGGCGGTGCCGGTCTTGGCGGCGACGCCGAGGGCCGCCGGGAAGCCGACCCCGATCGCCGTGCCGTTGAGGACGACGCCGCGCATCAAGGTCCGCACCTCGTTGGCGGTCGAGGCGGAAGTGGCGTGCAGCCAGGCGTGCGGCTGGTAGGTCTTCACGATGTTCCCCTGGTCGTCGATGACGTGGGAAAGGAGGTGCGGCGCCATGATCGTGCCGCCGTTGCCGATCGCCGCGGCGACGAGCGCGTCCTGGAGCGGGGTCTCCGCCACGTCGAACTGGCCGATCGCCGAGTACGCGACGAATGGCGGTGCGCCGAGGAGCTGGTTGAGCGGGGGGAACTGCGACGCCGCGACGTTCGGCAGGTCGAGCGGGGGCACCTGGTTCAGCCCGAAGGAGTGTGCTTCCGTAGCGAGGTTCCGGGCGCCGAGCGCGATCCCGATCTGGGCGTAGGCGGTGTCGCAGGAGACCGCGAGCGCCACCGCGATGTTGCCGCCGCAGACCTCGCTCCCGTAGTTGTGGAGCACGGACGTCGTGTCGGGCAGCGAGATGCCGGACGCGTTCGGCCACACCTTGAGGGCCACCGAGGGCTTGTGGTCGAACACCGCCGAGGTGGTGATGACCTTGAAAGTCGACCCGGGTGCGCTCGGATTCTCCGTGGCGAGATCTACGAGCGGCGACGTGCCACTCGACGGGTTGAGCGCCTTCAGCGCGGCGTGGACGACCGAGGCCTTCGGGGAGGAGAGCTGGTTCGGGTCGTAGCTCGGCTTGGAGTACATGGCGAGGAGGTTCCCCGTCTGAAGATCGATCGCGACGTCGGCGCCGCGCGAGTAGGGGGCGAGCGCCTGCTCGGCGACGAGCTGGAGCTTGCGCGAGACAGTGATGGTGATCGAGTCGGTGCCCTGGTGCTGGGTGAGCAGGCCGTCGAGGCCAGGCGTGGAGATCTGGTGCTCGGTCAGGGGCTGGCCCGCGGTCCCTCCGTACTCGTCCTCCAGCCCGTAAAGACCTGACTCGTCCACGATGTCCCAGTACCCGGTGATGTCGGCGAACAGCTGGCCCTGGGGGTAGACGCGCATGTAGCCGTTGGCCGTCTTCACCGACTTGGCGAGGACGTAGCCGTCGGAGCTGATGATCTCGCCCCGGTACTGCCGGTAGAAGCTGACGCCCCCTGCCGATGGGGTGAGCGGCGAGTGCTGCAGGGCCGAGGCCTGGCGGACCTGCAGGTTGTTCAGCTGGAGGAAGAGCAGCACGAAGCAGGCCACCAGGAAGAGGGCGAGGATGCGGATGCGTTTGTCCATCTCAGCCGGTGCCGCCTGCGCCCGAGACGGCTGCGGAGGAGACGGTGGCGGCTGCTGTCGAGCTCGCGGTGGGCACCGTCGAAGTCGTGGTCGTCGTCGCGATCGTGGTCGCCGCGGCCGCGGTCGCGCTCTCCGGGCCCGTCGATCGCCTAGTCGCTCGGTGCGTCGGGGTCGTCGTCGCGAGGGTCGTCGAGGTGGAGGTGGTCGTCGTCGTGGCCGCGGTCGGCACCGGCAGGGGGAAGGTCGTGGTCGTCGTGTTGGCGGCAGCCGTCGTGTTGGCGGTCGGCAGCGCGAGGAAGGCGTTGGCGTTCGTGAGGTTGCTCACGACGTGCTTGGCGTCGGCGTAGGAGGCCTCGACCATACCGGCCTGGATGAGCGGGACGTACGGCGGGAACACCTTCGCCCTGGTGAGGGAGGTCCGCTCGACGACGGTCGGCTTGAACCACAGGTAACCGCCGGGTCGGCCCTCGTAGATCACGACCTGGTCACCGCTGAAGCCGACGAAGTAGGTGGCGCGCACGTACCAGCCCACGAAGCCCGCGATACCCCCGAGGACCCCGACGAATGCCAGCACGAACAGGACCGACCACGGTGTGACGATCCGGTCTCCGCGCGCTCGGTCCCGCGAGCGCTTACGACCCGGATCGAGGACGAGGAGCGACTGCGGCCGTGAGCTGCGCGGGACCTGGCCGGTGTCCGGAGGCCGGGGGCGATCGCGCCCGGTCGCCACTGGAGCCCCTGCCCGCCTGGCCGGTCGCGCGACTCTGGCCGCCCCGGCAGCGCCGACAGCACCCTGGACGACCGTGGCGGACGTCGTCGCGGACGGTCCTGCTGCGCCGGCACGGCGGGTGCGCTCCTCGGCAGCTCGGGCGGCGCTCGAACTCGCTTCCTTCGTCGTCCTGGGGGCGGTCGCTGCAGCTGAAGGGGGTGCATCGACGACGTCGGCGACGACGACGGTGACGTTGTCGCTGCCGCCGTGGTCGAGCGCCTGCTGGACGAGCGCCTGGGCGGCCTCGGAGGGGTCCTCGTACTCGGTCAGGATGAGCGCGATCTCGTCGTCGCCGCACTCGTTGGTCAGCCCGTCGCTGCAGAGCAGCAGGCGCGCACCGGGCTGGAGGTCGAGGAGCCAGGAATCGATCTCCACCCCCGGGTCGATGCCGAGCGCGCGGGTGAGGATGTGCCGGTGCGGATGGACCGCGGCCTCATCGGGCGAGAGCTCGCCGTGGCGGACCATCTCCTCCACGAGGCTGTGGTCCTCGGTGAGGCGGCTGAGCCGGCCGCCGTTCAGCAGGTAGGCGCGCGAGTCGCCGACGTTCACGACGGCGAGACGCTCGCCGTCGCGCCCCGATACGACCGCAGCCGCGGTCAGCGTCGTGCCCATGCCGCGCAGCTCGCGCTCGCGCTCGCTGCGGTCGAAGATCTCCCGGTTCGCCCGATCGGCCGCCGACCGGAGCCCGTCGGCGCTGTGGTCGCGGTCGAAGGCCTCTTGGAGGACGCGCACCGCGGTACGCGCGGCCACCTCGCCACCGGCGTGGCCGCCCATGCCGTCGGCGACGGCGACGAGGTCCCCGGCGACGAGAGCCAGGTCCTGGTTCGACGTGCGGACGCGCCCGGCGTCGGTCGCGGAGGCAGCCCGCAGCGCCGTCATGACGGCCCCCGCACGGGCGGAGGGGCGGTCACCTCGCCACCTCGAGGACGGTGGCACCGACCTTCACCCGGTCTCCGCGCTGGAGACGGGTCGGTGTCGCCAGGCGCTCCTCGTTCAGGTAGGTGCCGTTCGTCGAGCCGAGATCCTCCACCCACAGCTCGCCGTTGCGGCGGAAGACCCGGGCGTGGACCGACGAGGCGAAGGCGTCGCCCTCCAGGTAGACGGCGCAGCCTGGCGAGCGCCCCACGGTGACCTCGTCGCGCAGGTCGTAGGTTCTGCCCCTGCGTTCCAGCGGCTCCAGCACCCGCAAGCGGAGCGCGACCTTGCGGTCGCTGGCCCGGTCCGGCGCCGGCGCGCCGGCGTCCGGGCCCGTCGTCGGCCGCTCGGCCCTGCTCCGGCGCACCTCCACCAGCACCATCCGCGCCGCGTAGAGGAAGAAGAGCCAGATCAGCGCGAGCAGGAAGTAGCGCAGTACGTCGAGCAGTCCGTGGGACATGGGGGAGCGGCGCTCGGTTCAACCGGTCTCGAACCGGAGCGAGGTGACACCGATGGTGACGACGTCGCCGTCCGCCAGCCGCTGCTGGCGTGCGACCACGCCGTTCACCTTGGTGCCGTTCGTCGAGCCTAGGTCGACGACGTAGACCGCCTCGCCCTGGCGCCTCAGCTGGGCGTGACGGCGTGACACGTTCGGGTCCGAGAGCTGTATGCCGCACTCGGGGAGGCGGCCGATCGTCACGGCCTCGTCCATGATGCCGATCCGCTGGCCGTCGGGGAGGACGATCCAGGCAGTGGGCGTCTCCTCGCCCTCGAGGACCTCGCCGGTGATGGCGAACGTGCTCTTCGCCAGCTCGTCGTTCCAGCCGATCTTGACCTCGATCGGTCCGAGGAACACGTAGTCCTCGCTCCTGCCATGTTCCTTCGCTGCCTCCATCAGCTCCTGGGACAGCACGTCGACGAAGCCGCCGAAGCGCTCGTAGTCTTCGCGTGACAGCACCACCTCGAACGAGTTCGGGACGATGAGCCCGCGCGCCGACACCGCACGATGTAGGTCCATCTCGCGCGTAAGTCGTCGACCGAGCTCGATCGGCTGGAGCTCGCCACGGAAGGCCTTGGCGAACGCACCCTCGACCAGACGCTCGAGCCGCTGCTCGAACTGCTGGAGTCCCATGGCGTCATCAGACTACCTGGGCGGATGGTACAGAGGTCGACGTGGGCTAACGTGACGGGGCTGTCCCGGGCGAGTGGCGGAATTGGCAGACGCGCAGGATTCAGGTTCCTGTGTCCGCAAGGACGTGGGGGTTCAAGTCCCC
>Ga0209415_10003454_pt1 | contig 29384 bp, 29 predicted proteins | sample PeaSoiSIISIP2007_FD_187696 | JGI IMG/M metagenome (GOLD analysis project Ga0209415, IMG submission 187696) | Peat soil microbial communities from Weissenstadt, Germany - SII-SIP-2007 (SPAdes) (version 2) | ecosystem: Environmental > Terrestrial > Soil > Wetlands > Peat | place: Germany...
GCTCGGCCATCTCGGCGGTGGTCGGCGGCATGGCCAAGCATGGGCGTCTGGTGGTGGTCGGGGTGTCCCACGAGCCGATCGAACTGTCGACCATGGCCTTGGTCGGCGGAGAATTGTCGATTTCAGGACATGCCTCGGGAACCGCTACGGATTCCGAAGATACCATGGCCTTCAGCGCACTGACCGGAATCCGCCCGATGATCGAGACGGTCCCCCTGGAAAAGGCGGCGGAAGGCTATGACAAGATGATGCGCAACGAAGCCCGCTTCCGCATGGTGCTGGTAACGGGCGCCTGAAAATACAAAAGCCGGCCAGTCCGTTCCAGGGCTGGCCGGCCTTTGTCTGTATCGGCTATTCGGCCGCCGCCTTCATATCCATCAGGCGGCGGGTATGCATGGCGATCATCAGTTCTTCGTCGGTCGGGATGACATAGATCGGCTTGGACGAAGCGGTCGAAATTCGGCCTTCGCCGTCGCTGTTCTCGGCAGGGTCGATCTCCAGCCCCAGCCAGCGGCAGCCTTCGATGACGCGGGCGCGCAGTTCCGGCGAATGTTCGCCGATGCCGGCGGTGAACACCACCCCGTCCACCCCGCCCATGGCTGCGGCAAGCGAGCCCATTTCGCGGCAGATGCGGTAGATGAAATAGTCTACCGCTTCCTTGGCGTGGGGATCGTCGCTTTTCATCAACACGCGCATATCGTTGCTGACGCCCGAGATGCCCAGCAGACCCGACTGCTTGTAGAGCAGAGTCTCGATCTGCTTGGCGTCCATCTTCTTCTCTTGCAGCAGATAGAGGACGACGCCGGGATCCAGATTGCCGGTGCGGGTGCCCATGGGCAGGCCGTCGACGGCGGTGAAGCCCAGAGTCGACGTCACCGAGCGGCCGTTTTCAATGGCGCACATGGATGCGCCGCTGCCCAGATGACAAACCACCACTTTGCCCTTGGACAGGTCGGGATCGATGCTGGTGCGCAGGCGGTGAGAGATATATTCGTAAGACAGGCCGTGGAATCCGTAGCGGCGCACGCCCTCATCCGACAGCCAGCGGGGCAGGGCGAACATGCTGGCCAGGCTGTCATTGTTGGAATGGAACGAGGTGTCGAAACAGGCCACCTGCGGCAGGCCGGGATAAAGCCGGCCCAAGGTGCGGATAGGGTCCAGATTGTGGCCCTGATGCAAAGGCGCCAGGGGGACCAGCTTGTCCAACTCGGCCAAAGCCTGATCATTGACCAGAATCGGCGAGTCGAAGTGACGTCCGCCATGCACCACGCGGTGACCGGCGGCCTTTAGCTCGGCGTCTTCCAGATGATGCTCGATCCATTCCAAAAGATGGCTGAACAGATCGTCGTGGGATACGCTGGGGTCCCATTTGGCGTCGGCCAGCACCCGCCCGTCCGGGCATTTCGCCGTGAAGGTGGGGGCGACGCCGATACCCTCGATCTGGCCCTTGCTGGACAGGTCGAGAGCGCCGTTCTGACGCCCGATATACAGCGAAAACTTGATGCTGGACGAACCGGCGTTGATGACGATGATGCCGTCGCTCATGTCCGTGTCTCCTATTGGGCGGGGACGCCGATGGCGGACTTGCGGTTGCGGGCGAACAGAACCGCCACTGCGCAGGAGGCCAGACGAGCCTTGGCGCTGTCGGCGCGGCTGGTCAGGACGATCGGCACGCGGGCGCCCAGCACGATGCCGGCGGCGTCGGCGTCGGCCAGATAGGCCAGCTGCTTGGCCAGCATGTTGCCGGCTTCCAGATCGGGCACCAGCAGGATGTCGGCCTTGCCGGCCACCGGCGAGTTGATCTTCTTGATCTTGGCGGCTTCTTCACTGACGGCGTTGTCGAAGGCCAGGGGGCCGTCCAGCACGCCGCCGGTGATCTGACCGCGATCGGCCATCTTGCACAAGGCGGCGGCTTCGATGGTCGAGGTGATCTTCGGATAGACGGTTTCCACCGCCGACAGAATGGCGCATTTCGGCTCTTTGATCTCGAGGACCAGGGCCAGATCAATGGCGTTCTGCAGGATGTCGACCTTGTCTTCCAATGTCGGATAGATATTCACGGCGGCGTCGGTGATCAACAGGGTGCGCGGATAGCTCGGCACATCCATGATGAAAACATGGCTGATCCGGCGCCCCGTGCGCAGGCCGGTATCTTTGCGGGCCACTTCATGCATCATCTCGTCGGTATGCAGGCTGCCCTTCATCAGCACCTCGGCTTCGCCGGTGCGGCACAGGGCGACGGCGCGCTCTGCTGCGTCCTGGCTGTCGGCCACGTCGAGGATGCGGTATTTGGCGATGTTCAGTCCGAACGTCTGGGCGACGGCTTCGATCTTGGCCTTCGGCCCCACCAGGATGGGGTCGATCAGGCCGGCCTCGGCGGCTTCCACGGGACCGCGCAGCGACACTTCGTCGCAAGGATAGCAGACCGACACCGACACCGGCTTCAGTTCATGGCACCGGGCAATCAGCTTCTCGAAGACGTGATGGCCGCGGCTGACCTTCAATTCGGGCATATCCATGCGTTCGCTGCTCTGCTTGGTCAGCGGCGCGAATACGGTGGCTTCGCCGGTGAACACCGTCTCGCCCTTTTGGTTGACCGCCAGGCAGTCGAAAACCACGGTCTTGTCGGCAGCGTTCTTGGCTTTGATGGTGATGGTCACGGTCAGGGTGTCGCCCAGGGCGACGGTGGTCTTGAAATCCAGGCTCTGCGACTTGTAGACGGTGCCGGCGCCCGGCAGGTCATTGCCCAGCAACGCCGAGATCAGCGAAGCGCCCCACATGCCATGGCCGACCACCCGATGCTGGCGGCCACTTCCTTCGGGCGCCATGAAGTGGGTGGGGTTGGCGTCGCCGGACATCACGCCGAACAAGGTGATGTCTTCCAGGGTCAGGGTGCGCGCCAGCTTGGCCGACTGGCCGATAGAGATTTCGTCGTAGGTCTTGTTCTCAATGATGACCATGTCATCCCCCAGTTGTCTTTTTTGCATCGCAACAAGAGGTCGCGTGCAGGCAGCTTAAGCGGCAAAAACCACTTAGGTTCAATGGGAAACTGCATGGGCGCGGCTGTTTTCGCCGTACTGTAACGGAAGCCGGATTTGGATCCCCGACTTTACGTCCCTGCGTGTCTCCCCCTCCGGCCACCACAGTAGCAACCGGGATGCTGCGCTGCAACTGAAGGGATGGGGCGGCTTAGTGGGTGTGGCCGTCGTCGCAACTATGCCCGTCGGTGCGCGGGCAGGTTTCGCGCACAGGGTTGCCATCGGCCGACAGGCCGATCCAAGCATCGACGGTGGCGGCGTCGAAGCCGACCATCTTGCGGCCTGCGGCCTCCATCAGGGGGCGGCGGATCAGCAAAGGTTCGGCCAGCATGGCCTGGATGGCCGAGGCTTCGTCGAATGTCTCGGGCACCACCAGTCCCTCCTTGATCTTGGGGGCGGCGCGGTTGAACCATTCGGCCACCGGCTTGTCGCCGAAGAAGGGGCGCAGGCTGTCGGCGGTCCAGGGTTCGGCCAGCAGGCTTTTCGCCTCGACCTGATGGCCCGAAGCCAGCAGCAGTTCCTTTTGCCGGGTGTTGTTGCGGCAACCGGGCTTTTCAAAGAACAGAACGCGGGTCATCAGGCGGCTCCTTTATGGGCGATTTCCAGCAGGGCGGTCACCTGCTTGTGCAGTTCGGTCTTTACGGCGGGGTCCAGCGCCTTCAGCCAGGCTCCGGGAATGGCTTTCAGGCCATAGGTGGCTCCGGCCAACATGCCGGCGATGGCTCCGGTGGTGTCGGCGTCGCCGCCCTGATTGACCACGTCGATGACGCAGGAGCGGAAACTGTCGGTGCGGAAATAGTGGTAAAGCACGGTCTGCACCGTATCGACCACATAGGCCGAGGAATTGCCCCGGTAAGGGTCGAACTTGAAGGCCTTGTATTTGGCGATCAGGTCGTTGGCTTCGTCGCGCACCGCCTTGATGCCGCCGCCGGCCAGCAGCACCTGCACCATGCGTCCCAGGGACAGGGTGGCGGAATCCGACAGCGGATGGTTGTGGGTGATGTGAGCCTGTTCGATGGTCCAGCGTTCATATTCCGCCGGATTGCCGAACGAGGCCAGGGCGATGGGAAGATTGCGCATGGCCGCACCGTTTCCGGCGTCGCCATCGTGAAACGGCGTGGACAATGTGCCGTCGGTCATATAGCGGCGGATGCCGCGTCGACAGGTGTTGCCGACATCGATGGGCTTGCTCTTCAGCCATTCCGCCAGTTCGTCGCAACCGGCTTTCAGATCCCAGCCGCCGGCGGTGATGATGCCGCGGCCCAGATGCAGCGACATTTGGGTGTCGTCGGTGACCTGGCCGGGCTTCAGCTTCAGCCAGCCGCCGCCGATCATGCGACAGTGGGTGCCGTATTTCACGGCGATTTCCGACTTTGTCAGAAATTCGACAGTCGCCCCCAGGGCGTCGCCGACGGCGAGGCCGAAATAAGAGCCCAAGGCGCGTTCTTCAAGGCTGATCTGATTCATCTGCCACCATCAAATATAAGAAGCGGTCACGGTGTAGTCGCCGCCGATAACCATAAACTCTGATTCGCCTTTCAGCGGAGCTTGCGGGATCAGCCGGTTGAAGAACAGGATCTTCGACACCGGGACATGGGTTTCCAGGATGTAATCGCCGAACTGGTCGGCGACTTCGCGGTTGTCGGTGAACGACACCAGATTGTTGATGCGGATGACGAAGCGCCGCTTGTCGATTTTCTCGACCAGCTGATGCTCGGCGAAATCGTTGACGCCGCGGTACAAGGTCAGGTGCTTTCGTCCCTTTGAGAACGAATGGGCCAGCGACCACTGACAGAATTCGTATAAAAGGTCCAACTGGGTGTGGATCGAGTTGTTGTGGAAGCGGCTGGACATCTTTTCTTCCACATATGTCACCCAGCCAGCCCCGGAAATACGGTCGATGGCTACCTTGTGGAAGGTGGGGAACAGGCCGAAGCGGCTTTCCACCCAGCCTTTCAGCACCGCGCCCTCGGCGCTGTTGGAATCAAAGCCCCAACCGCGCAGCAGGCGCATATAAGACGAGCGGAAGCGGCGGCGTTCCTTGGGCACATCGCATTTGGCGCCCTTTTCCATCTGTTCCTGATCCAGGCCGAACACCACGCCCATATAATCTTGGAACACCTCGGCGGCTTCGGCGACGCTTTCCGATTGTTCCAGCATCTCGAACAAAGACCGGTACATCTCGCGCACGCCGGCGATATGCAGGGGAACCGGGTAGTCGTTATAAGCGGCGCTGGCCAACAATCCGGTCGGCACACCCACCAGATTGGTGCTGTGCCCACGGTCCCGAGCGTTTGGCGTCAGTTTCGCCGCATCGTTCATGCCAGTCCCCTCGCGGATGGTTAGAATCTGGGAAGCCTGCAATAACTATGCCCTCACGAACTGTACGGAGAAAGCCGGGCTTTTCCGGGATCGCACCGAAATGTCCGCTTTTGTCGGGCTGTGTCGCTTCGAACATTGTTGTCGGGGTTTGTCGGATTCGGGACAGCGCCTGTTTGAGCCCCGAGAGGGCGGCCATTTAGGGGCAATGGGCTGAAAATAAAGGGTTTCAAAGCTGAGATTCGATCTGTTCCGGGAATTGGCATGGCCGTTGCAATGCCTTCCTCGACGCGGTGGCGATGCCCCGCTGAGAAGTTTCCAACCGGAGCAAAGAGGAGCATCAACTCATGGCCGCACTTCGCCAGATTGCTTTTTACGGTAAGGGTGGTATCGGCAAGTCCACCACCTCCCAGAACACCTTGGCCGCTCTGTCCGAGATGGGTCAGAAGATCCTGATCGTCGGCTGCGACCCCAAGGCTGACTCCACCCGCCTGATCCTGCACGCCAAGGCCCAGGACACCGTCCTGCATCTGGCCGCCGAGGCTGGCTCGGTCGAAGACCTGGAACTGGAAGACGTTCTGAAGTTCGGCTTCGGCGGCATCAAGTGCGTCGAATCCGGTGGCCCGGAGCCGGGCGTCGGTTGCGCTGGTCGCGGCGTGATCACCTCGATCAACTTCCTCGAAGAGAACGGCGCCTATGAAGGCGTGGACTATGTCTCCTACGACGTGCTGGGCGACGTGGTGTGTGGCGGTTTCGCCATGCCGATCCGCGAGAACAAGGCTCAGGAAATCTACATCGTCATGTCCGGCGAGATGATGGCCATGTATGCCGCCAACAACATCGCCAAGGGCATTCTGAAGTATGCCTCGACCGGCGGCGTGCGCCTCGGCGGTCTGATCTGCAACAGCCGTCAGACCGACAAGGAACTGGAACTGGCCGAAGAGTTGGCCAAGCGCCTGGGCTCCAAGCTGATCCACTTCGTGCCCCGCGACAACGCCGTGCAGCACGCCGAACTGCGCCGTATGACCACCATCGAATACGCGCCGGACAGCAAGCAGGCCCACGAATATCGCGCTCTGGCCAAGAAGATCCATGAGAACGCCGGCAAGGGCACCATCCCGACCCCGATCACCATGGAAGAGCTGGAAGAGGTCCTGATGGACTTCGGCATCATGGAAAAGGAAGACGAGAGCATCATCGGCAAGGCCGCCAACGCCTGAAGATGATCGGGCGCCGGTTCTCGGCCGGCGCCCCTCACCTTCCGCCCGATGCCAGGCTTGTTTCTGGCGGGCGCTGAAAATTGACATAGGAGAAAGACATGAGTCTGGATGTCAAAGAAGAGCGTAAGGCTCTCATCGAAGAGGTGCTCAAGGAGTACCCCGAAAAGACCGCTAAGAAGCGCGCCAAGCACCTCAATGTGTACGAGGAAGGCAAGCCCGATTGCGGCGTGAAATCCAACATTAAGTCCATTCCCGGTGTGATGACCGTCCGTGGCTGCGCTTATGCCGGCGCCAAGGGCGTGGTCTGGGGCCCGGTGAAGGACATGGTCCATATTAGCCACGGTCCCGTGGGCTGCGGTCACTATTCCTGGTCCCAGCGCCGTAACTATGTGAACGGCACCATGGGCGTGGATTCTTGGGTGACCATGCAGATCACCTCGGACTTCCAGGAAAAGGACATCGTCTTCGGCGGCGACAAGAAGCTTGAGAAGATGATCGACGAGATCGAGAGCGTCTTCCCGCTGAACAAGGGCATCTCGGTGATGTCCGAATGCCCGATCGGCCTGATTGGCGACGATATCGAAGCCGTCTCTAAGAAGAAGGCCAAGGAAATCGGCAAGGTCATCGCGCCGGTGCGTTGCGAAGGCTTCCGTGGCGTGTCCCAGTCGCTGGGGCACCACATCGCCAACGACGTCATGCGCGATTATGTGGTCGACAAGGCTGCCGGCAAGGAATTCGACGGCACCCCCTATGACGTGGTCATCGTCGGCGACTACAACATCGGCGGCGACGCCTGGGCCAGCCGCATTCTGCTGGAAGAGATGGGCCTGCGGGTCATCGCCCAGTGGTCCGGCGACGCCAGCGTGGCCGAAATGGAGCGCGGCTCCAAGGCCAAGCTGAACCTGATCCACTGCTATCGGTCGATGAACTACATCTGCCGCCACATGGAAGAGAAGTACGGGATTCCGTGGACGGAATACAACTTCTTCGGCCCCTCCCAGATCGCTAAGTCGCTGCGCAGCATTGCTGCCCATTTCGACGACAAGATCAAGGAAGGCGCCGAGCGCGTTATCGCCAAGTACCAGCCGCTGGTCGATGCCGTCATCGCCAAGTACCGGCCGCGCCTGGAAGGCAAGCGGATCATGCTCTATGTCGGTGGCCTGCGCCCCCGTCACGTCTCGGACGCCTATGGCGATCTGGGCATCGAGGTGATCGGCACCGGCTACGAATTCGCCCACAACGACGATTATCAGCGCACCACCGAGCACATCAAGGATGGCACGCTGGTCTATGACGACGTCTCTGAATTCGAGCTGGAGAAGTTCATCGAAAAGCTGCGCCCCGATCTGGTCGGTTCGGGTATCAAGGAAAAGTACGGCACCCAGAAGATGGGCGTGCCTTTCCGCCAGCTGCACTCCTGGGACTATTCGGGTCCGTACCACGGCTACGATGGCTTCGCCATCTTCACCCGCGACATGGATCTGGCAGTCAACAACCCGGTTTGGAGCCTCACCAAGGCCCCTTGGAAAGCCGCTTAATCAGGAGTGATGTATCATGCCGCAGAGCGCAGAAAAGATCCTTGATCACTCCAAGCTTTTCAACGAGCCGGAGTATCAGAAGCTCTTCGAAGACAAGAAGCAGTTCGAAGGGTGCCATCCCGAAGAGTTGGTGGCTGCTCAGGCCGCCCACATCAACACCTGGGAATACCGCGAAAAGAACTTCGCCCGCGAAGCTCTGACCGTGAACCCGGCCAAGGCCTGCCAGCCGCTGGGCGCCGTTTTCGCCGCCGCCGGTTTCGAGCATACCTTGCCGTTCAACCACGGTTCGCAAGGCTGCACCGCCTATTTCCGCTCGCATCTGACCCGTCACTTCAAGGAGCCGTGCCCGGCGGTCTCCACCTCGATGACCGAGGATGCGGCGGTGTTCGGCGGCCTGCAGAACATGATCGACGGCCTGCAGAACGCTTATCAGGTCTATAAGCCCAAGCTGATCGCCGTCAGCACCACCTGCATTGCCGAAGTCATCGGCGACGATTTGAACGCCTTCATCGGCAAGGCTCGTGAGAAGGGCGCCATCCCGGAAGATTTCCCGGTGGCCTATGCTCACACCCCGTCGTTCGTCGGCAGCCATGTCGTCGGCTATGACCTGATGGTCAAGGGCGTCCTGTCCTGCTTCTGGGACAAGGCCGAACGGACCCCGACCGCCAAGATCAACATCATCCCCGGCTTCGACGGTTATGTGGTTGGCAACAACCGCGAACTGAAGCGCATCCTGGGCGAGTTCGGTGTTGAATTCACCATCATGGCCGACAGCTCGGACTTCTTCGACACCCCCACCGACGGCACCTATCGCATGTTCGATGGCGGCACCAAGCTGACGGACGTGGCCGAAGGCCTGAACGCCAAGGCGACCATCAGCCTCCAGCAGTACTGCTCGACCAAGACTCTGGAATACGCCCAGAGCAAGGGTCAGGACGTTGCCTCGTTCCACTATCCCATGGGCGTGTCGGCTACCGATGAGCTGCTGATGAAGATCAGCGAGATCACCGGCAAGCCGGTCCCGGCCACCCTGGAACGCGAGCGTGGCCGTCTGGTCGACGCCATGGCCGACAGCTCTGCCTGGCTGCATGGCAAGACCGTGTCGATCTTCGGCGACCCCGACTTCGTCTACGGCATGGCGCGCTTTGCCATGGAACTGGGCATGGAGCCGGTGCACTGCCTGTCCACCAACGGCACCAAGGAATGGGTCGCTCAGATGGACGAGCTCCTGAAGGGCAATTCCTACGGCGCCAAGGGCCAGGTCTGGGCCGGCAAGGATCTGTGGCACATGCGTTCGCTGCTGGCCACCGAGCCTTCCGAATTCCTGATCGGCAGCTCCTACGGCAAGTATCTGGAAAAGGACTTAGGGATTCCCCTGATCCGTCTGACCTTCCCGATCTTCGACCGCCACCACCACCACCGCTTCCCGACCTTCGGCTATCAGGGCGGCCTGCGGGTTCTGGTGACCATCCTGGACAAAATCCTCGACGTCCTGGATGTGGAAACCGCCAAGACCGGCATTTCCTACGATCTGGTCCGCTAATCAACGGATTGGATTGATGCCAACGAAACGGCCGACGGGGCAACCCGCCGGCCGTTTTCGTTTGTGGGGATGTGTCGGCTGGGCGGACGGGTTGTTTCGTGGGCTCCGCCGTCCCTTAAGACCATCCCTAGTACAAATTCGGCACCTTCATCGACTCCGGCACCGGATGGCGGACATAGTCGGGGTTGTGGACGCGCTCGGGCAGGACGATGACCGGATGCTCCACCGTGCCGTATTCGATCTGGCTCAGCAGATGGGAGATGCAGTTCAGGCGGGCGTGTTTTTTGTCCACCGCCTCGACCACCCACCAGGGGGCTTCGGGGATGTTGGTGCGGTGGAGCATTTCTTCCTTGGCCTTGGTGTATTCCTCCCAGCGGCGGCGGGATTCCAGGTCCATGGGGCTCAGCTTCCACTGCTTGATGGGGTCTTCGATCCGCATTTGGAAACGGAAATGCTGTTCGTCGTCGGTGATCGAGAACCAGTATTTCAGCAAGATGATGCCGGAGCGCACCAACATGCGTTCGAATTCCGGGACCGAGCGGAAGAATTCTTCCACATCGTCCTCGTCGCAAAAGCCCATGACCCGTTCGACGCCGGCGCGGTTGTACCAGCTGCGGTCGAACAGCACGATTTCGCCGCCGGCGGGCAGGTGGGGGACATAGCGCTGGAAATACCACTGGGTGCGTTCCCGCTCGTTGGGGGCGGGCAGGGCGGCGACGCGACAGACGCGGGGGTTCAGCCGCTGGGTGATGCGCTTGATGACGCCGCCCTTGCCGGCGGCGTCGCGGCCTTCAAACAGCACCACCACCTTCAGCTTATGGGCGACCACCCAGTCTTGCAACTTGACCAGCTCGCCTTGCAGGCGGAACAGCTCTTTGAAATAGCGGTGACGGGCGACGGTTTCGGCGGGCAATCCTTCTTCCGACAGGCCGTTGAGAACGGCGGCCCGGCGGGCGTCGCCATCGTCGTTCAGCTCCATCTCGAACTCTTCATCCAGATCGTCGGTGCGATCGTCACGAATGCGTTTGGCAAGGTGCTCGTCGGGGGTTTTGCCCTGGGAACTCATTATCTTCTCCGCTGTTCAGCTGGCTGCTGTTGAAACTTTGACACCTCTCAGGGTTTCCCGCTAGAGGCGTGTCATGAAAGTTTCCGGGCGGTGTCGGGGATGTCGCATGTCGGACAAATGACGCGACAATCGGCAGGTCTTCAGGATGTTGCTTCGGCTGAAAAGGCGGATTCGTACCGTTTTGTCGCTTGGCCTGCGCCTTGCATTGATGTTCTCACGGATTTCCGTCGGAGGGTCGCCATGCTCAAGCGCAAGGTCGAAGATGTCTTCAACGAACCCGGTTGTTCCACCAACCAGGGGAAGACGGACAAACAGCGCAAAGCTGGGTGTTCCAAGCCGCTGACGCCTGGCGCGGCGGCTGGCGGCTGTGCTTTCGACGGGGCGAAGATCGCCCTGCAACCCATCACCGACTGCATTCATATCGTCCATGGCCCCATCGCCTGCGAAGGCAATGGCTGGGACAACCGCCACGCCAAATCCTCGGGCTCCCAGGTGTTCCGCACCGGCGTGACCACCGATATGAGCGATCTCGATGTGGTCTATGGCGGCGAGAAAAAGCTCTACAAGGCCATTAAGGAAGCCATCGCCCGCTTCGATCCGCCGGCGGTGTTCGTCTATCAGACCTGCGTTCCGGCCATGATCGGCGACGATATCGTCAAGGTCTGCGAAGTGGCCACCGAGAAGCTGGGCAAGCCGGTGATCCCGGTGAACGCTCCCGGCTTTGTCGGCTCGAAGAATCTGGGCAACAAGCTGGGCGGCGAGGCGCTGCTGGACTATGTGATCGGCACGGAAGAGCCCGCCGAGACCACGCCCTACGACATCAACATCCTGGGCGACTACAATATCGCCGGCGAGCTGTGGCAGGTGGAGCCTTTGCTGAAGAAGCTGGGCATCCGGGTGCTGGGGCGTATTACCGGCGATGCCCGCTATCACGATGTGACCGTGGCGCACCGGGCCAAGCTCAGCATGATGGTGTGCAGCCAAGCGCTGATCAACGTCGCCCGCAAGCTGCAGGAACGCTGGGGCGTGCCCTATTTCGAGGGCTCGTTCTATGGCATCACCGACACCTCGACGGCCCTGCGCACCATCGCCCGCATGTTGGTGGAGCAGGGGGCCGAGGCCGAACTGATCGACCGCACCGAAGCCCTGATCGCCTCGGAGGAAGCGCGCTGCTATGCCCGGCTGGCTCCCTATAAGGCTCGGCTGGAGGGCAAGCGGGTGCTGCTCTATACCGGCGGCCACAAAAGCTGGTCGGTGATCTCGGCCTTGCAGGATGTGGGGGTGAAGGTCATCGGCTCCAGCGTGCGCAAATCCACCGACAACGACAAGGACCGGGCCAAGGAACTGATGGGCGACGACGGCAAGCTGTTCGACGCCATCCCCCCGCGTGAGATGTACCGCATGTTGAAGGACCGCGAGGCCGACATGATGCTGTCGGGCGGCCGCACCCAGTTCATCGCTTTGAAGGCCAAGATGCCTTGGCTGGATATGAACCAGGAACGCCACCACGCCTATGCGGGGTATGAGGGCATGGTCGCCCTGATCTCGGAAATCGACAAGGCGCTGTTCAACCCCATCTGGGATCAGGTGCGCACCATTGCGCCGTGGGACGCCATCTGCGCCCCGGCTCCCGCGACGAAGGAGCTGTGACATGGCCGAGGTGATCCATCCCCGCAAGAACCTGTCGATCAATCCTTTGAAGATGAGCCAGCCCTTGGGCGGCGCCATGGCCTTTATGGGCATCGAGGGCTGTATGCCGCTGCTGCATGGCAGTCAGGGCTGCACCGCCTTCGGGCTGGTGCTGCTGGTGCGCCACTTCCGCGAGGCCATTCCCTTCCAGACCACCGCCATGAACGAGATCACCACCATTCTGGGCGGCGTGGAAAATCTGGAGCAGGCCTGCCTGAACATCTACAAGCGCACCAACTGCAAGGTTATCGGCGTCTGCACCACCGGACTGACCGAGACGCGGGGCGAGGATCTGAAAGGCGACATCAAGCTGATCCGCCAGCGTCATCCCGAGCTGGCCGGGGTCGAGATCGTTTATGTCACCACCCCCGACTTTGCCGCCGCCCTCGAGCAGGGCTGGGGCAAGGCGGTCACCGCCATGGCGGAGCAGATCGTGCAGCCCGCGCTGGGGGCCACCCAAGGCCAGATCAACATCCTGGCCGGAAGCCATCTGACTCCCGGCGATATTGAAGAAATCCGCGATCTGGTCGAGGCCTTCGGGTTGACCCCCATCGTCCTGCCGGACTTGGCCGGATCGCTGGATGGCCATGTGCCGGATCAGTATATGGGCACCACCTACGGCGGCACCACCGTCGAGGATATCCGGGCCATGGGCCGATCCGAGTTCACCATCGCCATCGGCCAGCAGATGCGTTATGCCGCCGCCGCCATCGAGGCCAAGGCCGGGGTGCCGTTCGAGGTGCTGGACCGTCTGACCGGACTGGCGGCCGTCGATCAGTTCGTGCAGTTGCTGCAACAGCTGTCCGGGCGCTCGGCTCCGGCCAAGATCCGCCGCCAGCGCAGCCAGTTGCTGGACGCCATGCTGGATGGCCATTTCTATTTCGGCAACATGCCGGTGGCGGTGGCCGCCGAACCGGACCTGTTGTTCGCCATGACCTCGTGGCTGGCCGAGATGGGGGCCAAGGTGGTTTCCGCCGTCACCAGCATGGACAGCCCGATCCTGACCAAGGTGCCGGCCGATCAGGTGATCGTCGGCGATATGGACGATCTGGAGCGCGGCGCGGCGGCAGGCCATGCCCGTCTGCTGATGACTCACAGCCATGGCCGGATGTCGGCGGAAAAGCTGGATGTGCCCCTGTTCCGCGTCGGCTTTCCCATGTTCGACCGGCTGGGGGCGGCGCACCGCCGCACGGTGGGGTATCGCGGCACCCGCGATTTGATTTTCGAGGTGGGCAACCTGCTCATCGAACATTCCCATGAAGCCGCGCCCGACGACTGGGCGCTTGCCTCGGACGAGGACGCCCATGCGACGGCTACGACTCATTGACGGCGACGCGCCGGAAACGGACGAGATTGCAGGAGGACATATGAAGGTTGCCTTCGCCACCACCGACCTGAAGCTGGTCGATTCCCACTTCGGCGGCGCTCGCCAGCTGGCGATCTATGACGTCGGTTCGGACAGCTCGCGCTTCGTCGAAGCCGTGCAGTTCGACAATGTCAGCGCCGAAGACGGCGACCACGACACCGAGACCGACCGCCTGAAGGCCAAGGTCGATGCCCTGCTGGGCTGCTCTTTGCTGTTCTGTCTGGCCATCGGCGGCCCGGCGGCGGCCCGTGTGGTCGGCAACAAGGTGCACCCCATCAAACTGCCGGCCCCCGAGGGCATCACCGAGGTGATCACCCGCGTGCAGGGCATGTTGAAAGGCAGCCCGCCGCCCTGGCTGCGCAAGGTTCTGCAGGACGACAGCAAGAAGATGGACTTCTTGGACGAGGAGGAAGCATGACAGCCGTGACCCCCACCATCATCTCCGACGACGAGGCCTTGAAGACCCCGTTCGTTCAGACCCTCGCCAAGCTGGTGCGCGCCCAGGATCGCTTCGGCGTCTGGGAAGGCAAGCCCGACACCGATCTTTTGGCCGAATATGTCGTCGACAAGGAAAAGCGCAAGCTGATCCCCATCGTCGGCGATCCCGACCCGGATCTGCTGTCGCGGCTGGAAATCTATTATTCCGCCATCGGCCTGGAAGTCGAACGGCGCACGGGCGTCATGTCCTCGCCCATCATGAAGATGTCTCACGAGGGGTTCGGCCGCATGGTGGTCACCGCCGGTCGGCTGATCGTCATCAACAAGCATCTGCGCGATGTGCACCGCTTCGGCTTCCTGTCTTTCGGCAAGCTGGCCGAGGAAGGCGCCAAGCAGGTCGAGGACGCCATCGCCTGGATCGAGAAATACCCGGATGTGGCGAACGCATAATGAGCGACGCGGACGCCCTCAAAGCCGAGATCAAGAAGCTCTCGGCCCAAGCGATCAAAGCCAAGATGGATCTGCACGATCTGTCGGAAGAACTGCCCATCGGCTTTGAACGCATCATGGAGGTGGCCGCCGCCGCGCGGGATGCCTACGCACATCTGACCGAGGCGCGGGCGCGCCTGAAGTCACTTGAACAGACCTAGGAGAGAATAGGATGGCCTATCAAGCACTGACCCGTGGCGGCAAGCCCTGGACCCCCGTTTTCATTCAGTCCATCAACGAGGAAGAATGCATCGGCTGCGGCCGTTGCTACAAGGTTTGCGGCTTCGACGTGCTCGATCTGAAGGGCGTGACCGAGGATGGCGACATCGTTGATCTCGATTCCGACGAGGAAATCGAGAAGAAGGTCATGACCGTGGCCAATGCCGAGAACTGCACCGGCTGCAAGGCCTGTTCCCGCGTCTGCGGCAAGGGCTGTCAGAGCCATGCTTCGGCGGAAGTGGCGGCGCTGTAAGATGTCGAACGAGCGGGCGGCGATCTATCGGCGGCTGATGGCCAGTGGCGGACGGGGTGACCTGTTCGACCGCCATCTGTTCGCCTGCACGGTCGCCGCCGCGCTGGTTCAGCACGAGAAGTCGCTGGAGGATTATCTGGGGCTTTCGTCCTCGGTCCTCCGGCTGCTTCTGGTGGCTTATTTCCCCCATTACCAGATCCGCATCTCCGGCCTGAACAAGCCGGAAGAGGAAGCCATCGAGGAAGAGGACTTCCGTCTGCTGCTGCTGAGCCACCGCGCCCGCGGCGTGCCCGAGGAAGAATGGCTGGCGGCCATCGTCGCCCGCCGGGCTCAGGCCAACAATCATTTGTGGGAAGACCTGGGCTATAACGACCGTGACGATCTGAACGGCATGTTCCTGCGCCATTTCCCCCAACTGGTGGCCATGAACAACAAGAACATGCGCTGGAAGAAATTCTTCTATCGCCTGATGTGCGAATCAGAGGGATTGCGCCTGTGCAAATCCCCCAACTGCGCCGAATGCCCTGATTTGATTCAGTGCTTCGAGGCCGACAGCCCGCTTCTGAAGAAAGTCATCTGACCGCTTTCCGTTGCCCCCGAACCCCGCCTGGGCTAAACCGACCCCCTAATGAACCATGTCCCTCGCCGGGCGGCGGCCTCAATGGCGGCTCATGCCGACGAACAGGTTCAAATCAATGGGTCGTCGGCATAAGAGGCGGGGAATGGCGAAGACGGCGGCGGATGAGAATTTTCCCGTAGGCTCGTGGCTGATCGCCAAGCCGTTGCGTCCGCATATCCACGCTTTCTACCGCTTTGCCCGTGCCGCCGACGATGTGGCTGACGATCCCATGCTGACGCCCCAGGCAAAGCTGCTTCGTCTGGATCAGATGGAGCAGGGGCTTGAGAGCCTCGATCCCATGCTGCGCCCCCATGGCCGCGATCTGTTGTCGGCTTTCCGACAGGACGCTCAACAGGACCGCATGGCCGACTGGTCGGCCTTGATGGCCTATTGCCGGCTGTCGGCGGCGCCTGTCGGGCGGATGCTGCTGGATCTGCATGGGGAGGACTGCGAACTCTATCCCGCCTCGGATGCCTTATGCGCCGCCTTGCAGGTGATCAATCATTTGCAGGATTGCGGTGATGATTACCGCCGCCTGAACCGCATCTATCTGCCCCAGGACATGCTGCAAGACGAGACACCCTTGGCCGCTTTCGCTGCCGACCCGGCTTTGCGGGCGGTGTTGGATCTGGTCATTGACAAGACCTGGCCTTTGCTGCGGCAGGCCAGGGATCTGAAGCGTCTGCGCAGCCATCGCCTGCGGGCCGAGGCCGGAATGATCCGGGGGCTGGCGGAACGGTTACTGCGCCGTCTGTCTCTGGCCGATCCGCTGGCCGGGCCGGTCAAGGCTTCCCTGGCCGACAAGCTGGCGGCCTTGGCGGACGGTTTGGCTTGGGGGCTTTGGGCATGAGCGGACGGAAAAGCTCTTTCTATTGGGCCATGTGCCTGCTGGGGCGGCGGCGGCGTCAGGCCATGTTTGCGCTCTATGCGTTCTGTCGGGTGGTGGATGACATCGCCGACGAAGGGGAGCTTTCCCCGGCGGAACGGCTGGCTTTGCTGGCGGGATGGCGGGCCGAGCTGTCGGCTTTGTATGACGGCAAGCCCAGCCACCCCATCGCCCAGGCTCTGGCCGGGCCGGTGGCCGAGTTTTCCTTGGATCAGTCCGATCTGTTGGCGATCATCGACGGCATGGCCATGGATGCCGAAGGGCTGATGCGGCGGCCTTCGACGGAATGCCTCGATCTTTATTGCGACCGGGTGGCGGCGGCGGTGGGGCGGTTGTCGATGCGGGTGTTCGGTCTGGAGGGGGCCGAGATGACGGCCCTGGCCTCTCATCTGGGATCGGCTTTGCAGCGCACCAACATCTTGCGCGATCTGGCCGAGGATGGGGCGCGGGGGCGGCTTTATCTGCCCGATTCCTTGCTGGCTGCTGCGGGCATTGCCGGAGATGATCCGCAACAGGTGTTGTCCCATCCCCGTCTTCCACAGGTCTGCGCCGCTTTGGCCGCCGAGGCGCGGCGGGATTTCGCCGCTTCCTGGCGGATTATGGACAAGCGGCGTTGCCGTATCTTGCGCACGGTCGGCCTGATGGCGGCTGTCTATGCCTGTCAGTTGGACCGGCTGGAGGCTGCGGGGTGGAAGGCGGTTTCCCGATTGAGTTTGTTCAACAAGCTAAGGCTGACCATCCGTTGGATGGTTCACCCTACCCCTTGGAACAAGGTCGGCTAAGTCCGATGGGCCGGGCTTTGCTTCCTCTGACAAATTGCCCGCAGACAGAGACATATTAAAATCGTCATGGATAAGAAACAGTCTGCGGACGGAGGCGACCATGATCAGAGGCTACCAGGAACTGACCCGACTCGGCGATCTGCTTGATGCGGAACTCAATGGCCGTCTGTTTGACCGCGACGAGCTGAATCGTTTGGCTTCGTGCATCTCTCAGATGTATCCCGGCATTTCTGGCACCTTGGCCCGCATGGTCGAGCGCCAGCATGACCGGCTGGATCGCCGCAGCTGAGGGCGGTCACGAAAAGATCACTGTCTCCGGGCTCTCTTCGAGGGCTACGCTGCAACGCAGCAATATTTCGGGAGATGTCCGATGCTCGAAGATTTTCGCGACATGGATCGCCTTAGCAATTTGCTTGAGGCGGAGTTCAACGGTCACACTTTTGATCAGGTCGAGGCGCACCGGCTGGCCTCGAAGATTTCCCGGTCTTACCCGGATGTGGCGCGGACAATGTCTCTGATGATCGAACGCCACCGCGACAGCCGCAGCTGATCGGCCTTTAAAAGGCAAAACCCCCGGATTTTCATCCGGGGGTTTTTTGTTTTTTAGACCCAGGCTGAATGAGCGTTGTGTCTACAGGCTCAAATAGGCCAGTGCTCCGGCTCCGGCCGCCCAGCAGTAATAGGCGAAGGGGTTCAGCGCCTCGAACTCGTTCTTGCGGAAATAATGCATCAGGAAGGCGATGGAGGCGAAGGCGGTGATGGCCGCCACGATGCCGCTGATCAATGAGATTTCCAGCATTCCCGGCGCGGTTTCCGTGCGCAGCAGCTTGGGCACTTCCAAGATGGCGGCGCCCAGGATCACCGGGGTGGCGATCAGGAACGAGAAATGGGCCGAAGCGCGGTGGGACAGACCCGACAGCAGGCCGCCCACCATGGTGGCGCCGGAACGGGAAATGCCGGGGAGGAAGGCGGTGCACTGCCACAGACCGATAGCCAGGGCGCCCTTCCAGGTCAGGTGGCTGAGATCGCCCTTAGACGAGCCCAGCTTCTTGCGCAGGCGTTCGCCGAAGAACAGCAGGAAGCCGTTGACGAACAGGAAGGCGGCGGCGATCGTCGGCACACCGAACAGATCCTTCAGCTTATGTTCGAACAAAGCGCCCAGCAGACCGGCGGGGATGGTGGCGATGATCATCAGCATCAGCACGCGGCGATGAAAGGCGCGGTGCTGGGCCGGGCCGCGGAACAGGCCGGTCAGGATGTCGAACCAGTCGCGCCAGAAATACAGCAGCAGCGCGGCGGCGGTGCCCAGATGCAGCACCACCAGGAACGGCAGGAATTCCGGCGCTTTCTGGTCGATTCCCAGGTCGAGCACGCCCGGCAGAATCACCGCATGGCCCAGGCTGGAGACGGGAAACAGCTCGGTCACGCCTTGCAGAACGGCGATGAAAATGGCGAGCAGAACGGACATCGGAACTCTCCGGTATGGCAAAATGAAACCCGGCGCGATGATGTCCGCGCCAGGGTGGGGAGACTTTAGGCGATTGTGCCGTCTACGGCAACCAGCGGGCCAGGGCGGCTTTCAGGCGATCCAGATCCACCGGCTTGGGCAGGAAGTCGTCCATGCCGGCTTCATGGCATTGCCGGACTTCGTCCGACGTGGCGGCGGCGGTGAAGGCGATGATGGGGGTATGGCCGCCCTTGCCGGTTTCCTTTTCCTCGTCGCGGATGATGCGCGATAAGGCGAAGCCGTCCATTTCCGGCATGTGGCAGTCGGTCAGCACCAGGGCATAGCGGCCGCTGCGCCAGGCGTCGAGGGCTTGCAGGCCATCGGTGGCGACTTCGGCCTGATGTCCCAGCAAATTCAGCAGGCGGGTGATGACCATGCGGTTCACCGGATTATCCTCGGCCACCAGGATCAGGCGCGGATGATCGGCGTCGGCCTGGTTGGATGTGGATTTTTGAATGGTCTTTCGCCGGGTTGGGGATGGCGTGGCATGGCCCAGGGCGGTCAGGGCTCCGCGCAGCAAGGCTCCGCGGCGCAAAGGCCGGGCGATCACCGGCAGGGAATTGTTCTGTAGGCTGCGTTCGCGTCGGGCCACCAGCACGGCGGGCTGACCAGGGCGGAGTTCTCCGTGGTCGGCGTCGGCGATGACCAGGGCGGCGGTGTCCGGGCGGGTGGACAGCTGGGCTCCGGCAGCGGTCAGATAACGGGCGGCGGCTTCTCTCTCGAAGGGATCGGCCAGTTCAACCGACACCAGCACGCCGTCCAGGCGCATTTGTGGCTGTTCCGGTACGCAAGGGGCGGTGTTGGCGGCCAAGGTCAGTTCGACGGTGAAGGTCGAGCCTTCATTCGACTTGCTGTCGAGCCGGATGGCGCCCCCCATCAAATCCACCAGATGGCGACAGATGGACAGGCCCAGCCCGGTGCCGCCAAAACGCCGGGTGGTGGTTTCGTCGGCTTGGGAGAAGGGGCGGAACAGCTTCAGGCGGGCCTCTTCGGAAATGCCGATGCCGGTATCTTGCACCGACAGCAGCAGGCGGGTCTGTTCCGGCCCACTGTCGAGCATTTCGGCCCGCAAAATCACATGGCCGCGTTCGGTGAACTTCACGGCGTTGCCCAGCAGATTAAACAGAATCTGCCGCAGCCGGACCGGGTCTCCGGTCAGCCAGGCCGGCAGATCGGGGTCGACCACGGTCACCAGCGAGACCCCCTTCTTGAAGGCGGACTGAGCGAGGATTTCGGCGGTGCTTTCCATCAGGTTGGAGATGGAAACCGGAGCATGTTCCAGCATCATCTTACCCGCCTCGATCTTCGAGAAGTCGAGGATGTCGTTGATGATGGTCAGCAAAGAGGCGGCGCTTTCACGCACGACGCCCACCAGTTCCATCTGCTCGTCATCCAGCCGGGTATGCTGCAACAGGTCCAACATGCCCTGCACGCCGGTCATGGGGGTACGGATTTCATGGCTCATAGTGGCCAGGAATTGGCTTTTGGCCCGGTTGGCGGCTTCGGCCTGGGCGCGGGCGGCGATCAGTTCGCGCTGGCGCTGGCGTTCGGCGGTGACGTCCAGGCAGACATAGACATGGCCGCCGCCTTCCATCTCGTTGCGGCGCAACTGCACAATGCGGCCGTCGGGAAATTCGATTTCCTCGCTGTTACCGTCGCTGAGCACCGTGCGGGCCTGGGCCATTTCGCTGATGCGCCGTTCGATTTCGCCAAAGCGCCGGACATCGCCCAGGGCCAGATTAGGCAGATCGAGCAATTCCAGAGCGCGGGGATTGCTGACCACCAAGGCGCCATGTTCATCCACGGCGGCCAGGCCGTCGCTCATGCTGGCCAAAGTGGCTTCCAGCAGGCGGGATTTTTCCTGAGCTTCGCGGGTGCGCTCGGCCACCTGCTGTTCCAGGGTGTTGTTCAGGGCGGTCAGGTCTTCATACAGACAGACATTGTCGAAGCCGATGGCTACCTTGGAGCAGAACACTTCCAGCAGGGTCCGCTCGTCGGCGGTGAATGGTTCGGGGCGGCGCAAGAAGAAGACGTTGGCCCCATGGTCATGGGTGCGGAAGACCAGAATGCAGCGGTCTTCGGCGAAGATGTTGCGCTGGGTCTTGAAGGCGTCTTCGATTTCGGCGCAGATGGCGTCGGGCAGGCAGTCGCGCAGCGGGTGCCCCACATGGGCGGAAAAGCCCCGCGTGGCGGCCAGGATAACGATCTCGTCGCGGTTGGCGCAGCCGTCCTTGACCTGGCAGCAGAGCACCGACCCTTCCTTGCCGCGCAGCAGGGCTTCCAACTGGATGATGGCCCCTTCGACGAATTCCCTCATGCTGCGCTTGTCGAACAGCGAGGACGAGGCGTTGAGGATTTTCTCCAACCCCACCCGATTGCGTTCGATGGCGACGATGTCCTGATAAGACCGCAGCGACGCCACCATGGTGGTGAACAGCTTTTGGGCCGTCAGCTCGGTCTTGGATTTATAGTCGTTGATGTCGTAGTTGACGATGACGTCCCGTTCGGGAGCCTGGCCCGGCTGGCCGGTGCGCAGAATGATGCGCGCCCGCTTGTTGCCCATCTCGCCACGGATGATCCCGACCAGCTTCAGGCCGGCATCCTCGCTTTCCATCACCACATCCAACAGGATCACGGCGATGTCGGAACGCTTTTCCAGAATATCTCGGGCTTCGGCGGCGGAATAGGCCGACAGCAGTTCGGCCCCACGGCCTTGGAACACGAACTTCCTTAACAGCAGACGGGTCATGTCGTGGATTTGCGGATCGTCATCCACCACTAGGATGGCCCAAGGCTCCAGATAATCCACCGGCTGCGGAGCCGGGGCTTGGCCCTCGTCTTCGTCGTCGCTGAAAAGAAGATCGTCGTCTGCGGTCATGCCTCTCCTTTAATCGCCCTCTTTGGGGGCGATACGCGGAAACAGAATGGTGAAGCTTGTCCCCTGCCCAGGTTCGCTTTCCACTGCAATCTGCCCTTTCAGCGAGCCGGTGACTATATTGAAAACGATATGGAGCCCCAATCCGTTGCCGCCCGAGCCCCGCTTCGTTGTGAAGAAGGGGTCGAAAATGCGGTTTCGGATGTCTTGGGACATGCCTTTCCCGTTATCGCTAAACTTCATCTCGACCAGATCGCCCGGGAGTTTTTGGGCGCTGATGCGGATATGGCCGCCGCGCTGGTCCTCGAAGCCGTGGATCACCGAGTTCATCACGAAATTGGTCAGAACCTGGGACAAAGCGCCGGGATAGCCGTCTAATTCCAAATCGTCGGAACAGTCGAGGAAAACCTCGACCTTGGATTGGCGCAGTTTGGGCGTCAGGCTGAGCAGGACTTCCTGAACATAGCCTTTCAGGCCGAAGCGGCGACGCTCCGAACTGGTCTGATCGACCGCCACCTGCTTGAAGCCGTGGATCAACTGGGCGGCGCGGTCGCAGTTGGACAGAATCAGTCCGGTGGCCTCGCTGGCGGTCGAGATATAATCCCGGAAGTCGGATTTCTTGATCTGTCCGGCTTCGAACAGGCGCCGTATATCGGCGGTGGCGTCCGCCAGATGAGAGGCCGAGGACAGGGCGATGCCGACGGGGGTGTTGATTTCATGGGCGACTCCGGCCACCAGCGCGCCCAGCGACGCCAACTTTTCCGCTTGAATCAGGCTTTCCTGAGCTTCTTGCAGGCATTGCAGGGCCTGTTCGGCTTCCTCGCGGCGGCGTTGCAGCTCTTGATTGACGGCGGACAGCTGTTCTTGCTGGCGGTCAGACACCCGGACCAGCCGCCGTTGCTCGCGGATGCTTTTACGGTAGGCGTCCACCAGGGTGGCGACGCCGGCACGAATGTCCTGGGGGGCGCTTTCGGCTTCAAGCCGCAGGCTCAGCTTCAAGCCGCCTTCCAGGACTTTCTCTTCGTTGTCGAAAAGATTGAATGTCATGGCGCCGCCTGACGGCGCAGGGAAGGGGGATTAAACCCCTTCGACCGCGCAAAGATTGAATTGAACGTGATCCAGGTCTTCGGAAAAGTCCTCGCCGAATTCCTGCATGGTGTCGTCGTCGCTGTTGAAATACCAGTTCACCACCACGGTCTTACCGGCGGCGCCGGCTTTTTCCAGCAGCAGCAAAAGGTTCATCAGCGCCTTGGCCGACGACGAGTTGAAATAGACCAGCTCGATATCCAGGCGCACGACGGCGCTGGCTTCAAGAGTGGGCAACCATTTGTCCAGGGCTCCCAGGATGGGGCCATAGAACGAGGCGACGTCTTCGGGATAAGACTCGCCCTTCAGCTTCAGAACGCCTTCGGCAAAGTTGAAGTCGACCTCGGGCGACCGCTCGGACGCGGCGATGGATATGGTTTGCATGATCGAATCTCAGATGAAGGCTTTGAGGCAGAAGAAGGCGTGACCATCGGCGACGGTCATGAAATCGAACTCGATCGGATCGCTGGCGCGGCGGGCGATTTCGATCAGCCCGATGCTGGCTCCCTTGCTTTCGATCTCGGGGTCTTCCCTCAGTTTTTCCTTGTAGAACGCCTTGATGCCTTCGCGGTCCAGGCTTTTGATATGCTCCAGCCGTTCCTTCAGCCGTTCCATGTCGGCCTGCTTGACCATATTGGCGCAGACGACGAAGAACTTGCCGTTTTCCTGGCCGACGGCGATCATCCCCGAACTCAGCTCGACGGGTTTGCCGATGTCGCCGCTGACCCGGTCGGCGGAATAGCGGATGATGTTCTGGACCTGCTCGACGAATACCGAAAACACCTTGCGGGTGGTGTTCAGGTCGGTCTCTTCCAAGGCCATCTTTTGTTTCAGGGCGTCGCCCAGGGCAAACAAAATGCCTTCCGAGACATAGCCGCTGAAGGAAAAGATAATGCCCTTCTGCTGCAAAACCTTTTTAAAGCTGAGGTATTCCTCGGCCAAAATGCCCATATCGATCCCCCGTCCAATAGCCGCCGTTTCCCATTTGAATTCGGCTTCCCTGACGTCCGCCGCTCACTCTATCAGCCGCCTTGGGCGCCCGCAACCATGGCCCATTCGGCCTGTGCCGACGGGATTTTATATATTTCATCAGTCGTAAGAGGCTGAGGCTTCTGGTATTCTCCTGTCCGCTTTAAGGGATTGGACGCCATGGCAACCGGGATGTTCAGGGGACTGGTCTATAAGCAGGCGCGGACGGTCATCGTCATCGCCATGCTGGTGGGGTTTGTCTCCGCCGCCATCGAGATGGCCGGCGATTTGCGTTCGGAACGGGAAACCGTCAGCGCCACCACCTTGCAGTTCCTGTCCATGGTCAATGGTTCGGCTTCCGAAGCGGCGTTCCAGATGAACCAGGACCTGTCTCAGGAACTGGTCGGCGGCCTGTTCCAGTACAAGGCTGTGCGCTCCGCCTCGCTGCGGGATAATTTCGGCAATGTCATGGCCACCAAGGAGCGACCCGCTGCCGCCAGCTCGCTGTCGTGGCTGGCCGACCAGCTGTTTGCCGACAGCACCGAATTCAAGCTGCCGCTGGTGCATCGCGGTCCCTCGGGTCTGGAAGAGCCTATCGGCGAACTGGCCGTGACCCTGGACCCCGGCACCGTGGCTGGCGGCTTCTTCAACCGGGTGTGGCTGTCGCTGGCGGCCACCGTGGCCCGGGTGGTCAGCATCTGCCTGCTGATCGTTCTCGCCTTTAATCTGATGATCACGCGGCCTCTGCTGCGGCTGATTTCGGCCATTCGCAAGGTGGACCCGGCCAATCCGGGGCATCAGCCGCTGGAGAGTCCGCGCAGCCATGACAGCGACGAGCTGGGCTTGCTGGTCGGCACCATGAATCGCCTGATGACGGCCTTTCAAAGCGGCCTTGACGCCCGCGATTCCGCCCAGGCCGAACTGACCGAGCTGGCCCGCACCCTGGAACAGCGGGTGGCCGACCGTACCCTGGAATTGGCCCGCGAGAAGGAAGGGGTGGAACGCGCTCTGAAGCAGCTGAACGAAGCCCATGCCGAGCTGAACAAGGTCAACCGCCACATCAACGAAAGCATCCGCTACGCCAGCCGCATCCAGACGTCTCTGCTGCCTGACGGCAACACCTTGGACGGCATGTTGCACGACATCGCTGTGGGCTGGGCGCCCCGCGACGTGGTGGGCGGCGATTTCTATTGGATCGGCCGCTTTGGCGAACGATGCATCATCGCCGTGATGGACTGCACCGGCCATGGCGTGCCGGGGGCTTTTATGACGGCCATCGTCGCCTCGGTTCTGGACCGCATTCTGCACGAACATTGCCATGACGATCCGGCGCAAATTCTGCAATTGCTGAACCGTCTGGTGAAGTCGTCGCTGCGCCAGGATCATCAGGACGCCTCGGTGGACCTGGGCGGTTCGGATGACGGTCTTGACGCCGCCATCTGCCTGATCGACACCGGACGCTCCTGCCTGACCTTTGCCGGGGCGAATATTCCGCTGATTTATTCCCAGGGCGAAAGCCTGCGGGAGATCAAGGGCGACCGCCACAGCCTGGGCTATCGCACCTCGCTGCCCGATTTCGCCTTTACCAACCATATTCTGCCTCTCGAGCCGGGCATGACCTTCTATCTGGCCACCGATGGCGTGACCGATCAGGTGGGCGGCCCGACCCGCCGGTTGTTCGGTCGTCGCCGCCTGTTGCAGGCCTTGGAGGCCGGACGCCATCTGCCCATGCGCAAGCAGATGGAGCGGATATTCCTGATCCTGGCCGATTATCGCGGTGCTGAACCCCGCCGTGACGATCTGACCTTTGTCGGTTTCACTCCCCTGGCCCCCGATGCCGGGGCCGAGGGACAAGAGCCGACATTGGTGGCGGTTTCAGGGTAAAATTACCAGGAATACCGGCTGGGCGGAGCGCCCAGAATCCGCCGAAACATGGTGGTGAACGCCGGCACGCTTTCATAGCCCAGATCCAAGGCCACACTGGTCACCGGCTCGCCCGCCGCAAGACGGGGCAGGGCGGCGAACAGGCTGGCCTGCTGACGCCAGGCCGACAGACTAAGCCCGGTTTCCCGACGAAAGGCCCGCGTGAAGGCGCGGCGGCTCATGGCCATGGTGTCGGCCCACTGGTCAATGGTGGAGTGGGGAGACGGAGCCCTCAGGAATTCCTGACACAAGGTGGCCAGCCGCGGCTCGGTCGGCATGGGCAGGCCCAGGGGCTTTTCCGGCAGGCTGGGGATTTCCTTTTCGATCAGGGCCATGATCAGGCCGCCCCGGCTGTCGGGCTCGGTGTGGATCGGCAGCTTCACCGCCTCGACGAGCAGACTGCGCATCAGATCGGTCACGCCCACCACACGGCTGCTTTCCGGCAGGCCGCAGACGGTTCCCGGCGTGACGTAAATCGAGCGCATCCGTACATAGCCATGAGAGATGACCGAATGTTCGATGCCCGCCGGAACCCACAAAGCGTGGTCGGGCGGCACCATCCAGCGGCCATCCTCGGTCATGACTTCAATGGTTCCGGTCAGGGCATAAAGCAGCTGAGCCCGGCTGTGACGGTGGGGCGGCACCACATGAGCCGGAGTGTAGTCGCTGGCCAACGGCAGGATCGGCGCGTCGGTTTCTTCCAGCCAACTGATGCGCTTTTCATGTTGCGCCCGGCTGTCGGCATCACCAAGTGGGTGGGATATATTCCTGATGTTAGTCTTCACATCGCCCATTCTCTGGCCCACCTGAGTAAGATTCAGGCCATATCACGAAAGCAGGACGGTTTTCAAACCGCTATTGTTCGCAAATCGGCCTAGGCCGTTTTTTAGTCGAGGAGTCTCCATCGTGAGCGAGAGCACCGCCAGCGAGAGTGCGGCGATCCAGGGCATGGTCATCGGTGGCGCCGCCACCGAGCAGGCCAATGCCAACAACACTGTTTTCGCCGTCATCGCCGCCATCAGCTTCTGCCATCTGCTGAACGACATGATGCAGTCCATGTTGTCGGCCATCTATCCGATGCTGAAAGAAAATTATGGGCTGAATTTCGGGCAGATCGGCCTGCTGACCTTCACCTATCAGGTCACGGCGTCTCTGCTACAGCCGCTGGTGGGCAACTATACCGACAAGCGGCCGCAGCCTTATTCACTGGCTTTCGGCATGGGCTTCACCCTGGTCGGCCTGGTGCTGTTGGCCTTTGCCCATCAGTTTTGGGTGCTGCTGCTGGCGGCTGGTTTGGTCGGCGTCGGTTCGTCGGTGTTCCATCCCGAATCTTCGCGGGTGGCTCGCATGGCCTCTGGCGGGCGGCATGGGTTGGCCCAGTCTCTGTTCCAGGTGGGCGGTAATTTCGGCTCGGCCATCGGCCCGCTGCTGGCTGCCTTCATCGTGGTTCCCCATGGGCAAACCAGCGTCGCCATGTTCTCGGGCGCGGCCTTGGTGGCCATGGTGATTCTGTGGAAGATCGGAGGCTGGTACAGCCATCACATGGCCAACCGCTCCAAGCGGGCCAATGTGCGGGTGCATGTGGAGTTGCCCCGTTCCAAGGTCATGTTGGCGCTGGCGGTTCTGGGCATTCTGGTCTTCTCGAAATATGTCTATATGTCGAGCCTGTCCAGCTACTACACCTTCTATTTGATCCATAAGTTCGGGCTGACCATCCAGGATTCCCAGCTGCTGCTGTTCGTCTTCCTGGGGGCGGTGGCCGCCGGCACCATTATCGGCGGTCCCATCGGCGATCGCTTCGGGCGGAAATATGTGATCTGGGGGTCGATCCTGGGAGTGCTGCCCTTCACCCTGGCTCTGCCCTATGCCAACTTGATGTGGACGGCGATTTTGACCGTGGTGATCGGCCTGATCCTGGCTTCGGCCTTCTCGGCCATCATCGTTTTCGCTCAGGAGCTGGTGCCGGGCCGGGTCGGCACCATCGCCGGGCTGTTCTTCGGCTTCGCCTTCGGCATCGGCGGCACCGGAGCCGCCGTACTGGGTAGCGTCGCCGACGCCAAGGGCATCGACTTCGTCTATCACTTCTGCTCGTTCCTGCCGGTGCTGGGACTGCTGACGGTGTTCTTGCCGAACATCGAAGGCTCGCGAGCCAAGGCGTAGAAAAACGTGACTATAGAGATGGCCGGGGGATTTCGTCCCCCGGCCATTTTTTTGTTTGATGGAATGAAATGGCGTTCGGGCGGAAGCCCGAATCAGCCCGCCCGTTCTTCCAGCGGCGCCTTCAGGCCGAAGGTGATGCCGCGGCATTCCACGCTGTGCTTGCCGGTGGCCTGATCGACCAACGGCTTGCCGGCCATGATGGACGGGGTGCGGCTGTAAAGCCGATAGACGATCTGCGGCAGCCAGCAACGGGGATTGGGTTGGCTTTCCCCGGTTTCCCGATATTGGTCGGCGCTGGTGAAGAAGCGGGCATCGCCGCCATGGGCGTCGGCGTCCACCACGACCGCCAGCGGATGGCCGGGATGGCGCATATATTCGATGCCGGGACGGACGGCCGTGCGGCCTTCGCGCCGTTCGATGACCACCACCCGAGGGATCTGCTCGCCAAAGGTGGTGCGGACGCAAGCCGCGACGGCGCGAGACACTCCCTCGGCTCCCACTTCGGCGGGCACGGCCTTGTCGAAGGCTTGGCCCAAAAAGGTGGCGATGGCGGTTTTCAGGTGATCCTGAGGGTCGGGCTGGCCGGGAACCGGCTCGCCTGCAAAGGAACGCAGGATCGGTTGGGCGAAGCTGTTCACCGCATGGCCGAAATCGGTTTCGTTATAATAAAAGAAGCCGTAGCCGGTGCCGTCGGGACGGCGCAGGAAGACCACTTCCGGGTATTTGGCGTGCGTTCCGGTCATCTGTGACTTCCCCTGCTGAACCCCTGACGGCCGCGCCCACCCACCCAGAGGTGAGGGGGCGCGGAGCCAAGGTTACTCTGCCGCGTTGGTCGAGGCCATCCGTTTCAGCAGATCGAAGCGGCGTTCGATCCAGTGATCGGCCTCGGCCACCATGCGCTGATAGTGGTCATGGTCATGCTGATCAGTGATGCGGAAGCGGGTTTCACTGGCCATGAAGTCGGCCAGGGACATGGTCCGCTCGCCGGAATCCAGCTCCAATGCCGGCTCGGACGTGCCCAGTTTCCGCGGATCATAGCGATAAAGCGGCCAATAGCCTGCCTCGACCGCATGTTTCTGCTGAGACAGCCCCGCCGACATGTCGAAGCCATGGGCGATGCAGTGGGCATAGCCGATGATCAGCGACACGCCGTCATAGGATGCGGCCTCCTGCATGGCCTTGACCATCTGGGCATCCTTGGCGCCAAAGGCCACCGAGGCGACATAGATGTTGCCATAAGACATGGCGATCAGGCCCAGATCCTTTTTCGGACGCGCCTTGCCGGCGGTGGCGAATTTGGCGGTGGCGCCCATGGGCGTCGCCTTGGAGGCCTGGCCGCCGGTGTTGGAATAGACTTCCGTATCCAGCACCAGAATATTGACGTTGCGGCCCGAGGCCA
>Ga0209415_10003456_pt1 | contig 29383 bp, 24 predicted proteins | sample PeaSoiSIISIP2007_FD_187696 | JGI IMG/M metagenome (GOLD analysis project Ga0209415, IMG submission 187696) | Peat soil microbial communities from Weissenstadt, Germany - SII-SIP-2007 (SPAdes) (version 2) | ecosystem: Environmental > Terrestrial > Soil > Wetlands > Peat | place: Germany...
GGCCCAGCACTTTGCTGTTCGTGCCCGGCATGTTGTACGACCAATACGGCGACCGCCGTGTGCTGGAGCGCGCCTATCCGGCCATGAAGAAGTGGCTCGACCACGAGAGCGGCTTTCTCCAGGACGGCCTGATGCCGAAGGACACGTATGCCGACTGGTGTGTGCCGCCCGAGGATCCCAAGCTGATCCATTCCAAGGATCCCGCCCGCGTCACCAATCCCACGCTGATCGCGACGTCATACTACTACCACCTGCTGCGGCTCGCCGCGCGCTATGCCCGCATGCTGGATCAGCCAGCCGACGCCGCCGCCTATGAGGCGCTCGCCGAACAGGTGAACGCCGCTTTCCAGAAGCGCTTCCTCAAGCCCGCAACCGGCGTCTATGACAACGCCACACAAACTTCCAGCGTGCTGCCGCTGTTCTTCAACCTGGCGCCCGCCGAGAACCGCGCCGCCTTGCTCGCCAGCCTGGCTAACAATATCGAGCAGGTGACCAAGGGCCACGTCGGCACCGGCCTGGTGGGCGCGCAGTTCCTCATGCGCACGCTCACCGATAACGGCCGCTCCGATCTGGCCTATGAGATCGCCACCCAGCCCACTTACCCCGGCTGGGGCTACATGGTTTCGAAAGGCGCCACCACGATCTGGGAACTATGGAACGGCGATACCGCCGACCCGGCGATGAACTCCGGCAATCACGTGATGCAGATCGGCGACCTGGCCGTGTGGATGTACGAGTACCTGGCCGGCATCCGTCCCGACCCGGCCAATCCCGGCTTCCGCCACATTCTCATCCATCCGTATCCCGCCGGCGATTTGACGTTCGTCAAGGCGTCCCACCAGTCGCTCTACGGCAAGATCGCGACCTCGTGGAAGCGGGATCGCGGCGCATTCACGCTGTCGGTTTCGATCCCGCCCAACACCACCGCGACGGTATGGATGCCGTTACGCGATCGCCACACCGTGAATATCTCCCACGGGCCCATGGGCGAAGCCACAGTCGACCTGCACCGCGAGGATGCCGTCACCGAATCCGGCCGCCCCATCGCGCGCGCGCATGGCGTCAAGTTCCTGCGCACCGAGGGCGATTCCGCGCTGTTCGAAATCGAATCCGGCGACTACGTGTTCCGAACGAAGTAGCGCCGCCAATGTGGGGCAGACCCCCTGGTCTGCGGCCGACGCCCTCGTCGGCCTTTTTTGCAGCGTGCGGCAAGCCGGACCAGGGGGTCCGGCGCAGACGAGGGCGTCTGCCCCACGATTCTCGACAGCGCCGAGTGTTCGGAGAGAACCCTGGGGTGGGGCTGCAGATTCAGTCTGGATCGATTCCCAGCGTTCGCAGTTCAGCGAGCAATTTGTCCCGACTGTGCTTGAGCTGTTGAACCGCAATTTCTGCCGCCTGGCCAGTCAATTCGCCAACCGACACGAGATTCTGAAGCCGGATAGGCTCTGCTTCGAGCCTCTTCAGCATCCGTTTCAGGTAAGCCATTCTGGTGCTTGTGGGCTGCATATGCTGCGCCCTAATCGAACACCACCGTCTTGTTGCCGTAGCACAGCACCCGGTGCTCCAGGTGCCATCGCACGGCGCGCGACAGCACCATTCTCTCCAGGTCGCGGCCCTTTTCGATCAGGTCCGCCACCTCGTCGCGATGCGAAATCCGCACCACGTCCTGCTCGATGATGGGGCCATCGTCCAGAACTTCGGTGACGTAGTGGCTGGTGGCGCCGATCAATTTCACTCCCCGCGCAAACGCCGCGTGGTACGGCTTGGCGCCCATGAAGGCCGGCAGAAACGAATGGTGTACGTTGATGATGCGCTCCGGGTACTGCTTCACGAACTCGGCCGGCAGAATCTGCATGTACCGCGCCAGCACCACCACGTCGATCTCCGCATCGCGCAACAGGCGGAGCTGCTAGGCTTCCGCCGCGGCCTTTTCCCCGGCGTTCACCGGCACGTGACGGAACTGGGCGCCATAAAACTGCGCCAGCGGCGCCGCCTCCGTATGGTTACTGACGATCAACGGAACCGCACAGTTCGACTCGCCGGTCTGCTGGCGGTGCAGCAGGTCTACGAGGCAATGCAGGTATTGGGAAACGAAGATCGCCACCCGCGGCGGCTCCGCCATCAGCGCCAGGCGCCAGCGCATTTTCAGTTCGTCCGCGAGCGGCGCGAATTCTTCCCGGAACCGATCCAGCGCGAACCCCTCCAGCATCCACTCCACGCGCATGAAGAACAGCCCAGCCTCGTGGTCCTGGTGCTGGTCCGCATGGGTAATATTCGCGCCGTGCCCGTAGAGCGCGCTGGCCACCGCTGCCACCAGCCCCTTGCGGTCGGGACAGTCGATCAGCAGAACCGCCGTATCTCGCATGTCCGACCAGCTTAACGCCAATCCGGCCAGTGGAAAAAACCGGCGGCAAAAAGACCGCCGGCGTTACAGCCAGAGCTTCTTGGTAACGCCGGCGGTCTTTGCCGCCGGTTCTTTGCGCCACGCCTCAGGAATGCCACGCCGGGCCCGTTCTCCTACACCTTCTCCGGCACCACAAACGGCTTGCGGTAATTGCGCGTGAACATCTTGCTCGCCACACCTTACGGTGGCTCGCGAAGCTACCGGATCTTGAGAATGTTGACCTGCCCAGGTTTCGTTTGCCTGACCAAATCGCGGATCTCCGCAAACTGCGGCCGGTAGGCGGCGACGTGGTTGAGTTGAGTGATGAGGACGACAATCCCCAGGGGGTGCGTTCCTGCCTGATTCTGAAATTGAAGGTTTTGGTCCAAAGTCACCAAGACATCAAAGTGCGGGGCCGCTGCTCTCATCAGCGCACCGTTTGTGAGCGCTCGCCAACCCATTTCCGCGACGTTCTTCACGTCGTCGCCAGGGAAGGCTAATCGAAGCCGCGGGTTCACGCACTCGTCAAGGAGGATGCGCATTCCTTCATCTGCTCGCCGGCCAACTCCAGAAAGCGCTGAGCTTGGCGTCGTTCCAAGGACGGCACAGTCTCCAGAAATTCGTCCAGCGAGAAGCCCGCCGTAACGTGGTCGATCAGCATCTGCACTGGTATGCGGGTGCCTCGGAAGCAAGGTGCTCCCGAAAGCCGGTCAGGGTCGACCCACACAACTTCTTCCAATCGGCGAAGGAGTTCCGGTCTCATACATTCACGTTACTGCAAAGTAGCGTCATATTCCAAACCGCAGGGTCGAGGCGATCGGATGGGCGCCGGCTGCTACGAAGCCCGTTCTCCTACACCTTCTCCGGCACCACAAACGGCTTGCGGTAATTGCGCGTGAACATCTTGTTGGCTTCGGCGTCGCCGGTCACCGAGTAGCTGGCGGCGTCGAAGTTGAGGGTGCGGCCCACGCGATAGGAGATGTTAGCCAGATGTACCAGCGTGGTCGAAATCGCGCCCTCTTCGATTTCGGCGTGCAGCGTTTCCCGCTTGCGCGTTCGCACCGCGTCCAGCCAGTTGGCGAAGTGGTCGCCGCCCTCCTGGCGCGCCGGGCCCGGCGCCTGCTCCCGCCCCAGCCAGCTTTTGTAGGAAGTGTAGCTGTCCACCGCCACATAGCCCTTGGAGCCATAGAAAAGGTTGCCGACCGCGTTATGGCTGCGCTCCTCGATAGTTGCTTCGCCGTTGGTCATCCAGTGCCGCACTTCGAACTCCATCATCCGGCGCTTGCCGTTCACATTGAATTCGAAGGCGGCGTTCAGCGTGTTGGGCGTCTCCTGGTCGTCGTCGAACATGAAGTGGCCGCCCACCGCGCTTACCTTCACCGGATAGCGCACGCCCAAACCCCAGCGCGCGACATCGATCTGGTGAATGCCCTGGCTGCCCATGTCGCCATTGCCCGTGTCCCAGAACCAGTGCCAGTTGTAGTGAAAGCGGTTCTTGGTGAATTCGTGCCATGGCGCGGGGCCTGTCCACAAGTCGTAATCCACTCCGGCGGGCACCGGTTCCACGGGTGCGCGGCCAATCGTGTCGCGCCACTTGTAGCACAGCGCGCGCGCCAGGTAGACGTCGCCGATCAGCCCGTCATTCATCTTTTGCACGGCTTCCTGCACCGCCACCGAAGAGCGGATCTGGCTGCCCTGCTGCACGATGCGGTTATACCGCCGGGCCGCGGCCACAATCTGCGTCGCCTCGAACATGTTGTGCGCGCAAGGCTTCTCCACATACACGTCTTTGCCTGCCTGGCACGCCCACACTGTCATCAGCGTGTGCCAGTGGTTCGGAGGCGCGATGGTGATGGCGTCGATCGATTTGTCTTCCAGCAGCTTGCGAACGTCGCGATAGTTCTGGGGAGCCTTCTGGTCGGCCGCGGCAATCTGCTTCTGGCCTTTCTCGAGATGCGAATCGTCGGGATCGCACAGCGCCACGATCTCCACGTTGGGCTGCTTGACGAGGCTCGCGATATGGTCCCTGGCGCGGCCGCCGATGCCGACTACTCCGACTCGCAAGGCGTCGCTGGCGGCGCCGAACACACTGGAGCCGGCGCTGAGCGCGGCGGCGGAACTGATGAGAAAGTTTCTTCGATCCATGGATACTCCTTGGCGCCAGAACGGGCCGGGCGTGCCCGGCCACGACACAGGGACAGCTTGCCGTTCCCGGCAACTACCGATCAACCTACCACGTTGCGGGTTTCCCCGGCTACAAAGGCGGCCAGGTTACGTACTGCTTCATCCATCAGCCGGGCGCGGGCGGCGCGCGTGGCCCACGCGATGTGCGGCGTCACCAGGCAGTTGCGCGCCGTGAGCAGCGGGCTGTCCGCCGCCGGCGGCTCCTGGGAAACCACGTCCACCGCTGCCCCCGCCAGTTTCCCCGCGTTCAGTGCATCGGCCAGGTCCTGGTCCACCACCAGCGGTCCGCGCGACGTGTTGATGAGGAATGCCGATGGCTTCATGTGCTCCAGTGCCCTCGCGTCGATCATGCCGCGCGTTTCCGCGACCAGCGGCGCGTGCAGGCTCACCACGTCGGCCGCCGCTAGCAGTTCCTCAAGCTCCATCCACCGGAAGCTCGCGTAGGGCGGGGCAGCGCTGCGATTGGTATCGGCGGCCGCCACCTGCATTCCCATCGCGTCGGCGATTTTCCCCACCGCGCGCCCGATGCGTCCGAATCCGACGATCCCCATCGTCAGGCCCGCCAGCTCCACCAGCGGCGCCTTCGTGAAGCACCAGTCCGCCGAGCGTGTCCACTCGCCGGCCCGCACCGCTTCGGCATGCAGTTTGACGTTGTGGCACAGCTCCAGCAGCAGCGCGAAGACGAACTGCGCCACCGACGCCGTCCCGTAAGTCGGGATGTTGGTGACCACGATCCCTTGCCGCCGCGCCGCCTCCACGTCCACGACGTTGTACCCCGTGGCCAGCACTCCGATGTAGCGCAGTTCCGGCAACTGCCGCAGCACCTCCGCCGGCATGGGCGTCTTATTGGTGAATGCGATCTCCGCGCCCGCCGCTCGCTGGACCACTTCGCCGCCCGGCGTCCGGTCGAACACAAGTGTCTCTCCGAACGCTCGCGCTCCGTCCCAGCTCAAATCCCCCGGGTTCAAACAATAACCATCCAGCACCACGATTTTCATTGGCGTCCCCTGTCGCGACCGATCTGACAACTTCGCTTAAGTGCCGCGGGTCTTCACGATTGGCGGCTCGCCAATCTCGGCGAGAAGAGCGTTTACTTCTTTCCGTGGCAACCGAATTCCTCGGTGGAGCAACTCAACAAGGCGATCTCTTGTTACCGGGGCCGAAGCCAGCCCCAGCTCCAACAACCGCCTGAGCACCCAAAGAGTTCCATGAACATCGCGCCCATGAAGAGCCGCTAGGCTCCGGCCCCAACGATCGTCAATGATGACCATAGTGCCGATTTGCGAGGCCTGAACCACGGCTTCCACCTCGCCGCGATCCCGAACGCCCAACGTCACTCTCTGGCTCAAAAGGAGGTCGATTGCGGCCTTGTCGTAGTCATCGCAGGCTTCGACGAACGTGTAGTCCCGAATGATCGCTCGAACGCGATCTTTCGTCTTTCGTCGCCTAAACAACTCCGTTCGAACTGCCTTAGGGATCAGCACTCGCGAAAAGAGCCAACCGAGCTGGGGCACCAGACCAAGATGGTCGAGGCCGATGATACAGGAAGCATCAATCGTGCAGGTAGGCCGTTGCATTGCGCGCTGCGCTATTCCTGCGGGGCAAGCGCGGCAACCACCAACAGACCAAGGGCGAGTGTGCCGAAAGCAAGGAGGGCTTCTTTCGTTCGCTTGGCTTTGACGGCTTTGAGATGCTGCACGATTTCCGACTCCGCTCGCTCAGGATGCATTGGATCGATCTCGACTACATTCCACCCAAGTTGCTGCAACAGCGGGGCGCTCCCCGGATTGGCCATCACGATTGTGGGCTTACTGGCCGTCTGCGCCGCGTTTAGTTCCAAGCGGCAGGCTTCCGAAAACCCAAAGCCGACCACTCCCAGAACAATATCGGATTCGTTGATCTTCTCCGCGGACTCCGGGTCGAGAAGCTGAGGCCGGCGAGCGCCCATTGGCCGCGTTATTGGCAGCACATCTGTTGACTGACGAGTGTGCGCCGGCGGCACATATACGGTGAATCCATTGACCGCGCCGAGAGCTTGCAGCCGGAGCGCGTTCACCTGGTCAGCCGTGTGCCCGTATGAGACGAATACCTTCATGAGCCGCTCACTTCCTCGATTGTACCGTTGTTAGCTGAACTCTGCGGTTCTAGTGTTGGATTCGCCCCCACAGCCCCCTCAAAAATTCCAGCGCAGCGCCACCAGCCCGGTGCGCGGACTGCCGGCCGGCGGGAAAATCGCCGTGCTGGTGATTTTGCCGCCGTTCGCGTTGTTCACCACCACTTGTCCCGGCAGCGGGCTGCCGCCGGCCGAAGGCTCGCCCAGGTTGGTGTGGTTCAAAACGTTTTGAAACGACGCCATCACCTGGACCTCGCCCCGCCGCTCCAGCCGCACGGTCTTTTGCAATCCCGCGTTGAACAACACGTAGCCGGGGCCTTCGATGATGCCGCGCCCTGCGTTGCCCCACTGTCCGTTCGCCGGCGTAGCGAATGCCGCGGGGTTGAACCACAGACCGGCGGTCCGCGGCATCGGAATCGGCGCGATTACGACGTCAGGCCGCAGCGTGGTGGTGTTGGTATTGGTCGGATCCGCGCCGCTCACCAGCGGTGTGAGCCAATTGCCGGTGCTCACGTTCATCAGTGTGTTGAGCTGCCATCCGCCGAGCAGCCTGCCTTTTCCGAAGGGCAGCTCATATAGCGCCTGGTTGAGCCACTGGTGACGCGGCACGGAATACACGTTGCCGCGGTCGCGCCGCCGGTTGTAAGTGTCTTCGATGGTCGTGTTGAGCTCGAAATCGTCGGTGTCGTCGGTGTCGCTCAGCTCTTTAGCCCACGTCCACGTGGAACGGAACAGCAGGCCGCGGTTGAAGCGCCGCTCCACCTGTGTCTCGAGGCCGCTATAGAGCGAGTTGGCGCCGTTATCCGCATAATTGATGCTGCCGAACAGGGGGTAAGGCCGCAGCGAATTGCTGAACGGCTGCGTGCCGGCCACCGGCTGGTTCACGTCGCGGCGATATGCCAGCCCGGTTCCTTTTGAACCGATGTAGCTCACGCGCAGCCCCAGGTCGCGCGCAATCTCGCGCTCCAGCGAGAGCGAGTATTGCTGCGCGTAGCTGTTCTTCAGGTCCGGCGCCACCGCGCGCAGCGTCAGCGTCCCCGGCGTGCCAGAAATGGCGAACGGGTTCGCCAGCGTGAACAGCGGCTGGCCGTTCACCACACTGTTCGTGCTGACCGTGATGGCGGCGTAAGGTCCGGTTGCCAGGTCGCCCGTGACATTTTCCGAGTAGTGGCTGTAGTAAACGCCCCAACCGCCGCGCACCACCGTCTTCGCTGCATGGTCCAGCTGATACGAGAATCCGAAGCGCGGCGCGAAGTTGTTTCCATCGCCGTGGCGCAGCGATCGCCCCAGGCCGGCGGCCGAAGCGGTCTCAATCGGGATCGTCGATGGCAGCAGCGCGCTCAGGTCGCGCAGCGAATTTGCACCCGGCACGACAATCTTCCCCGTGTTCAGGTCAAACGAATACTGGTTGCCGCCGAGCGGATATGCCGGCCCGTTGTATTCGTACCGCAGGCCGTACATCAGCGTCAGCCGCGCGGCCGCTTTGAAGTCGTCCTGCGCGTAACCGGCCCAGTCGCGCGAACGATTGTACTGGGCCGCGTACGGCTCCTCGCGCGTCACCGAGGCCGGCAGGCCCAGCAGAAAATCGGCATACGCGTTGCCGGTGAACTTGCCGGTGAACGAGTAGCTGCCGAAAATCGGGTTGCCGGAATTATTTGGCATGTAGCGGTTGACGAACCAATCGATCTGCTCCACGCCGAACTTCATCGAGTGCCGCCCGGCAACCCGGCTCAGGTTGTCGGCCAGCTGTGCGTGGCCGTCGTTCACAGGGCTCAGCAGGTTGATGTTGTTGTTGCTGAATCCGGAGATGCTGAAGAATGGCAGGCTGTTCACCGAGCCGCGGTCCGGCAGCCCTGCGATGCCAAGCTGTCCCATCACGCTCTGGCCGGTGAAATTCGCGCTCGAGGCCGAAACCAGGATCACCACGCCGGCGCGGAATTCGTTCACAATATTAGGGCTCAGCGTGGCGACATCGCCCAGCGTCCAGAAGTTCACACGGCGGACGTTGTCGGATGTGCCCACGGTGGTGGGCGGCAGCGGCGAACGCGCGCCTGGAATGTAGTAATCGTCTTTGCGGTTTTCATAACGCAGAAAGGCCGCCTGCCTGGCCGTGAGGTTGTGGTCGAGCCGCACCTCCGCGGTGCGATGCGTTTCCCCTCCATCGAACGAGGCGCGATAGTTGGCGGCGGTCAGCGAGGGCGTCCCGTAGTTCGGCAGCGGGAAGAACAGGCTCTGCGCCGCCAGCGCCTGCAGGCTGAGGTATGGCGGGAGGATGGTGTTTCCACTGTAAGGAGTGGCGCCGGTGAGGGGATTCTTCAGCCCGGCGAAGGCCGAGAAATCGCCCTGCCGCATGGCGAGCGTTGGCACGTTGGGCGTAAACAGGTAGGCCGCCACGCCGCGCTCGCCGTCGAAATCGGCAAAGAAAAAAGTCCGGTCCTTGCGCAGTGGCCCGCCCAGGGTGCCGCCGTAGTTGTGGAGGTTGGTGAACGGTTTGGATGTGGCGTAAGGGTTGCGCGCATCGGTGGCGCTGTTGTGCATGTACCAGTAAACGCCGCCGTGAAAGGCGTTGGTGCCGGATTTGGTGGCCGTGGTAACCGTGCCCATGCCGCCGAATTCGGCGCGCGTGGTGATGACGTTGGCAGTGAATTCCTGGATGGCCTCCATGGACGGCTGCGACACGTTGTCCGGCGAGCCGAAATTGCCAAACGTGGTCTCGATGCCGTCCACCTTCACTTTGATGCTGCTGGCGCCGGCGCCCGGCGTCAGCCACTTGGCGCCGTTCCCCACCTGCACCACGCCGGGCACGGTCTCCGGCATGATTTCGGAAATCAGCCCGGAGTCGCCCGAATTCTTGGCGACGCTGCGCAGGTTGGTGGGCAGTTCGACGATCTGGCGCGCCGGCAACGCCGTTCCCACCGCAGGCGTATCGATCTCAACCACGGGCGATGCCGTTTCGCTGACCTCGACTTCCGCGGACACAGCGGCCACTTCGAAGTGCAGATCCTGGCGCACGGTGCGATACGCTTCCACGCTGAACGCCGGCGTTTCGAGCGGCCGGAACCCCTTCGCTTCCGCCAGCAACCGATAGCTGCCCGGGGCAAGGTCGGGTAATAAATAGGCTCCGCTCGTGTTGGTGGAAACCGCACGCTTGACGCCCGTCTGCTGATTGGTCAGCGTCACGGACGTGCCGGGAACCACGCTGCCCGAAGCGTCCGTGGCTAACCCCGTCACGGTTCCCAACGGCGTCTGCGCATGGGCCGCTAAAGCCAGGAACAGCCAAAGTGTGGCAGTTCGACAAACCGCTCCCTGACGGTCGCGGCTCCGATACGCTTTCAGAGCCGCGACCGTCAGGGAGCGGTTGACGGCAACGGAACTGGTTGCTTCTCTCACGGCAGCTCCCACAACCCGCTCCACCTGCTCACGCCGATCAGCGCCCCGGCCGGCAAGCTGTCGATCGCCAGGCTGCCGTCCGCCGACACAGAAATACGGTACAGCGGCAGGTCGCGCTCCTTCACCGCGTACCCGCCGTTCTGCATGCGCGACGAATCCATATCCGTCGGCGCTACGATTGCAGGCTGCCCCGTGACGCGGATGCGGAACGCGGCGCTCGATGGCTCGTAGTTGGCGTAGCTGTAACAGCGCCCGATGCACACGCGGTCGATGGTGTGGGTGAGCGCGTTGATGCGCAGATCGGCGTCCGCGTTGCTCACCACGCGCGCCATCCGCGGAAGCCGCGCCACCGCATCGCGCGTCTGGTCTTCGAAACCGTTGAGCGCTCGCTCATCCATATATAGAAAGATAAAGAACACCGCCGCCAATAAGCCGATGGCCCAACGCTGCCATCGTTGCGGTGTCGCCGTAGCCGCTGCTGCCGCCACCAGCACGCCCATGACGAGCGACATCCGTTCGGAAATGAAAACCAGCGCGTGCTGGTACCCGGGAAGCCACACCCAACTGGGCAGCAGGAAAACTCCCGCCGCGGTGAACGCCAGCACCTGAAATAATTCGCCGCCGAACAAGCGACGCGCGCCGATCCGCCGCGTCGATTCGGCCAGCAGCACCACCCACACCAACAGCAGTCCGGCGGCGGTGACCCAATACTTATCGTCGTAGATCCACGCCTGGTCGACGCCGGTCACGCGCTTGATCTGCCAGTACGTCCAGCGCGTCATCATGGTGGCCGACATCGCAACGTGAAGCGCGCATATGGCGAGCACCGCAGTGACGATCAGTTGGCCGCGCTTCGCCGGCAGGCGCCGCACCAACCACAGAAAGCCGAGTACGGCGCAAGCCCAGGCCACCGGCAAACCGTGAGCCACATACGCAAGCAGGAAGATGACCGCGGCCGCCAGCAGTCGCCGGGCAGCGAAATTCCACGCAATCGCCAGCGCCCAAAAGCACAGACCCAGGCTCAGGTAGAAATTGAAAAAGCCCATGTGGAATACCCAGCCATACGCCAGCATGGCGATCGCCGGCAGCAGCGCCCATTCGCGCCGCGCGGTTGCGGCAACGAACGCGAACGCGCCCCACACGAATACCAGCACCGCCAGGCTCACCGCGATCCTCTGCGCGGCCGCGCTGCCCACGGTCCGGAACAGCCCGCTCAGCAGCAGGTCGAACAGCACGTTGGTGGTCTGCGGGACAATCGACAATCCAGGCGCCCGCCCCTGGCGGATCAACTCCGCCAGCCACGCATTGTAGATGTGGCTGCCCAGGTCACCGGCCTGCAGCCGCGCCTGCCAGAAGCAGGGAATCAGCAGCGCGGCACTGGCCAACACATACCGCTTCCAGCCGCTCGGCAGTTGCCGGTCTTCGCCGCGCGGCGCGACCGCCGCCGCCGGCAGGGGCTTAGATTGGCGCGTGGATTTCATCGGTTGATCGTTTCTCAATGAACACGGGCAAGCTAAAGCGTGCCCACCTATCCCGCCACCAGCGTTTCTTTCGGCAGCGCGGCTTCCTCGGCGGGCAAAGTGAAAAAAAACGTCGAGCCTTCCTGAACCCGGCTCTCCACCCGCACCGCGCCATTGTGCGCGCCCACTAGGTGCTTCACAATCGAGAGTCCCAGCCCGGTGCCGCCCAGCTCCCGCGACCGCGCCTTATCCACGCGGTAAAACCGTTCGAATAAGCGCGGCAGATCTTCCGCCGGAATGCCGGCGCCGCTGTCCCGCACGAAAACCTCCACGAAGCGGCCGTTGGGGCGAGCGCCCGCCACGATGGATCCGCCGGCCGGCGTGTATTTGATGGCGTTGTCGAGCAGGTTGCTCAGAATCTGCGAGACCGCTTCGCCGTCGCACCAGACCTCGGGCGTGCCGGCGGCCAGTTCGGTCGAGAGGCGAATCGAACTTTTGTCGGCGATGGGCCGCACCAGCTCGATCGCCTCCTCCAGCAGTGCGGCGATGCTGTGCGGCTCGAACTCCAGCTTCTGCCGCTTCTGTTCGATACGGGAAAGCGTCAGCAGGTCTTCGGTGAGGCGCGCCAGCCGCTCGGCGTTGTGACGAATGATGCCGAGAAAGCGCATGTTATATTGCGGGTCGCCGAGCGCCCCGTCGAGCAGGGTTTCCGTGTAGCCCTGGATCGAAGCCAGCGGCGTGCGCAGTTCATGCGAGACGTTGATGACGAAATCCTTGCGGATGCGCTCCAGCCGCTCCAGCTCGCTGTGCTCCAGCCGCAACTGTTCCACCGTCCGCTGCAGGTTGGCGGCGGTGTCGTTGAGCGTGCGCGCCAGTCGTCCGAATTCGCTGCCGCCGGTGACGGGCAGCCGCGCGCGGAAGTTGCCGCCCGCCAATTCGCCGGCGTGCGCCATGATGGCGGCGAAATGGCTCGAAATCCACCGCGCCAAAAGCGCCGCCAGAAGGATCGCCGGCAAAAACGCCAGCGCGGTGCTGATCAGAATCTTGGCGCGGATCTGCGCCACCTGTTCTTCCACCTGGGCATAGGGCAGCGCGACCCGAACCGCTCCCCCGCGGCACGGCACCGCCACATACAGGAAGGGAATCCCAAGCGTTCCGCTGCGGCGGATGCTCCAGCCCCGGCTGCCGGCGAGCGCTTTCTGGACCTCGGGCCGCGTCGCGTGGTTTTCCATTTTGGCGGAGTCGGCTTCCGAATCCACCGTCACGCGGCCGTCGCTCCGCACCAGCGTCAGGCGCCCGCCGGCGGCCTCGGCCAGGGCGCGCGCCGCAGGCTGGCTGACCGCGCCGATGTCATCCACGGTAAGCGCCAGGATGCGCGCCTTGTCCGCCGCTTGCCGCACCAGGTTGTCGATATAGACGCGCTTTGCCACGCGCGTGGTGAAGTAGTCCACCGTCACCAGCGCCAGCAGCAAGAGGCCCAGCACGCCCGCAATCAGCTTCAGGAAAATCTTGCCGGTCAAGCGGTGTCCTCGAAACGATAGCCGAAGCCGCGCACCGTGGTGAGATAGCGCGGGCTCTCCGGCTGCCCTTCAATCTGTTCCCGCAGGCGGCGCACGTGCACATCGACGGTGCGCGGCGTCACGAAGTGTTGCTGGCCCCACACGGCGTCCAGCAGTTGATCGCGGCTGTAGGCGCGGCCCGGGTGCGTGAGAAAGAACTCCAGCAGGTTGAACTCGGTGGAGGTCAGCGTCAGCGCCCGTTCCCCCACAAAGATCCGCCGGCCGATACGATCCAGCCGGAAGGGACCGATGCCGGTCACCGCCGGCTCGGCGTCCATCTGCTCGCGGCGCAAATGCGCCTTCACGCGCGCCACCAGCTCGCGCGGGCTGAAAGGCTTCGTGATGTAGTCGTCGCCGCCGATTTCCAGGCCCAGCACGCGGTCCACTTCGTCGCCGCGCGCGGTGAGAAACACAACCGGCGTGCGCGCCAGCACGTCCGACTGGCGAATCTGCCGGCAAAGCTGGAATCCGTCGGTATCCGGCAGCATCACGTCGAGTACAATCAGATCCGGCCGCGCGTTCACCAGCGCTTCGAGCGTCCCTTTATCGCCGCGCAATATCTGGGTCTGGTAGCCGTGCCGGGTCAGGTTGTAATCGATCAGTGAGGCGAGCTCGGCTTCGTCTTCCACGATCGCAATTCGCTTCGACATGCGGAATGGAGGATCTTCCCGCCTATTGTAACGTCGCGCGCGCCGCAGCGCGCCGCCGCTCGGCCACCCGCAGTAACAGCGTCATCACCAGCGCCAGCCCCACCGCCACGCCCACCAGCGTCCACGCATTGCGCTTCAGGTAGCCCTGCGCACCCAGGCCCAGACGGATTCCCAGGTACGCTTCGCCGAAATAGCGGACCACCCGCGCCACCACAATCACCGCCACGAACTGCGCCAGCGGCGTGCGCAATACGCCGGCCGAAATGACGAAAGCCTTCAGCGGCAGCGGAGGAATCGGCAGTAGCGCCGGAATAAAAACCGTGACCAGGCCGTAACGGTCGAACCACTCGCGGAATCTGCCCGGCTTGCCCGGCACGGGCGGCTTGAAGAAGCGGCGCACGCCATGACGCGACGCCAGAAACAGTGCGACGTTTCCGCCGAGCGAGCCCAGCACGGCCATCGCAGCCGTGAAATAGGCGCGGTCGGGCGACTTGAACGCCACGAACATCAGCAGAAAATCCATCGCCGCCGGTATCGGCACGCCCGATGAATCGAGCACCGCTAGGACGAACACCCCCAGCGGGCCGAATCGAACCAGGGCGTCGGAAAGAGTGTGCAGCAATGGATAAATCCTTGACTCAAATTGCTGGAACGGAACGGCACCATTGGCAGGTCGGGGACCTGCCCCACTCGTCTACAATACGTCTGCGAATGAGCGGCGCAGCTTGTAGAAGCACGCGTGGCCCACGATCAAGGCCGCCAGCGCCACCACCGCCAGTTTCCACAACGGGCCGAACTCCGGCGCGCGGTTCTCCAGAAAGATCGCGCGATAGCCCCGCACCAGAACGTAGAGCGGGTTCTTCGTGAGCAAAGCCGCCGCGCCTTTCGGCAGAGACCCCTCAGGGTAACAGATCGGCGTCACGAAAAACCAGATGGTCAGCAGGAAGCCGATCACCTGACCCAGGTCGCGCACGAATGCGCCCAGCGCCGCCAGAAACCAGCTCAGACCGAGCGTCAGCAGGATCTGCGGAATCAGCAGAACCGGCAGCCACAGCACTGTCGCGGGGAGGCTGTGCCGCAGCGCAAGCAGAAACCCGCAGTACAACACCACCGCGAAGAATTCGCTCACCAGTCCCGCGGCCACCAGGTTGACGGGCAGCGTCTCCACGGCGAAGACCAGCTTCTTGACGAAATTGCGGTGTTCTAGCAGGACCGAGGGCGCACGGCCGGCGGCCTCGCTCAACGCCAGCCACGGCAGCATGCCGGCCAGGAAGTAGAGCACGAATCCGGCGCGGCTCGGGTCGCCCGGGAAGCGCGATTGCAGCACCACGCCGAAAACGAAATAGTAGGTGAGCATCAACAGCAGCGGGTTGATCACCGTCCAGAAGGACCCGCCGAACGAGCCGCGGTAGCGCCCCAGCACGTCGCGCCGCACCATCACCCGAATCAATCCGCGATTGCGCCACAGCGTCAAAAACGGGTAGACGAACGCCCGGCCCACGGCGCGCACGCGCTGTTCGCGGGCGAGCGCCGCTTGCGTGGCCACCTTCACGCGGGCCAGCCGTGTCCCGCCGTCCCGCACCACAACCTCCACCAGCAGGAACGGCCAGCCCTGTTCGTAGAACCAGCAGACGTGCTCGCGCAGCGGGGAAATCAGCGCCTGGAAGCGGCCATTTTCCGGCGGCACCGCCAGCTCCAGGCCGATCCGCGCGCTCTCTCCCGGCGCCAGGTCGCGCTCCGGAGCCACGCGCGCGCCGTCCACAATCAGCGTCCCGGTATCGGCGTCGAACAGATGGACGCCGACGAAAAATCCTTCCGCGGCCCGCCACGTCTCGTCCGACTGGTTGCGAATCTCAAACTCCGCGCGCACCTTGCCGCTCGTCCGGTCCAATTCCACCCGCGGATTCAGGTACGCCGCCTTCATGTATACAGCCACCCCGGATAGCGTTCCCGCACTGCGCCCGTCTTGCGGCCCACCGCATAAATGCCGTCGCCGCGCAGCGCCGTGTCCAGCCGGTAGCGCTCAAGCAGATGCACCACCCACCAGAATTCGGGATGCGGCAAATCGCGAAACTCGCCGGTCTCCAGACGGGCAACTTCGAAGCCCGAGTTCTCCAGCAACTGGTGGATTTCGCGCGGGGTGTATTCGCGATTGTGCCGCGCGTCGGATTCGCCGGCAGCGTCCGGCCGCAAATAGGAATGGAAAAAGCCGGGATGGTAGCCTTGCAGAATCGCCGCCACGCCGCGCAGCCCGGCGATATTCGGCGTGGTCAGCACCAGGTGCCCGCCCGGCTTCAGGATGCGGTTCACTTCGCCCATCAGGTGCATCGGATCGGTGAACAGGTGCTCGATCAGCTCGCAGCACAGAACCGTGGTGAAGTGCCCGTCGGGATACGGGAAGACATCCTTTTCGGCGTCGAAGTGGTCGATCTCGCAGGCGAACGTCTCGCCCGAGGCTGAGGTCACCTCGCGATGGTCTACCCGGCCCGGTTCGCCAAAATAGCAACCGCGGACCTCGCCATATCCCAGCTTGTCGCGCAGCGCGGGCGTCATCTGCAGGTAGGCGCCCATCTCCAGGATGCGATCGTCCGCTCCGCCCGGCGGAATGATGGCCAGCGTTTTTTCGAGCCGCGTCTGGTGTTTCTCCAGATAGCCCGCCGATTCCTTGTCAACCGCCCACCCGTGCAAGTAGGGCGCCATCTCTTCGTGAGGCAGGCCGTGGGGCAGGCCCCCGGCCTGCCCAGCCGAAGTTTCGGGGGCAGTTGTGCCGGCGCCTCCTTCCTCCGGGCTGGCCGCATCGCGATCGCTCGTCCCGGCCGGCTCCTCCGCCTTCCACTCCCGCCCTTCCGCCACCGCTTCCAGGAACCGCGCGTACTGCCCGGCCACCGCCGGCCAGTTGCACCGCTCCGCGACGTAATCCCGCGCGCGCCCGCCCAGCGCCTGCGCTACATCCGGGCGCGAGACCAGCAGGTTGAGGTATTCGAAGAGAGTGTCTTCCTCGCCCGCGCCCACCGGCACTTTGAGGCACACCTCATCCGGAAACTCGCGAAACGATCCAACCTCGGAGACCAGTGCCGCCTTGCCCAGACCCATCGCCCGCAGCAGCGTGCCGGAGCTTTCTCCCACCGTCGGATAGCGCAGGTTGAGGACGATATCGCAGGCCGAAAGGTAGCCGGTAAAGTCTTCGATGGGCGCAAAACCAACCAGGCGCACGCTGGCGGAGAGCCCCAGGGAGCGAATCATTCCCTCCAGCGGAAGATCGGGATGCGGCTCGCCCACCAGAATCATCTTCGCCTCCGGGGCCAGGCGCAGCAGGCGGCGGAAGGCGCGCAGCGATTCGGCAATGCGCTTATACGGTTTCAGAAAACCGAATATGCCCACCAGCGGCACGGCCTCGTCGAGGCCCAGGCGTTGGCGAAACCGGTTGCGGTCGCCCGGCGGAACCCAGGCGCCGTGCGGGATCACCGCCACCGGGCCGGCAAACCCGGCGGCGCGGATTTCCGATTCCATGAACCGGCTGTGCACGATGACGCCGCGCGCGCCCTCGAGCAGCCGCCGCGTCAGGGGCAGGCCATCGTAGTCCGGGCCTACCTCCAGCTTGCGTACGCGTTCGGCGAACGCGCGCGCCGGCGCACCGCCCGCATATTCGCACTCGCGTACGTACCCATCCCAATCGCCGCGCCGGATGGTCAGCTCCGTCATCAGGTGGTGCAGGTTGGATTCGTGCATCACCACCACACCCGGGTGCCGCAGCGCAGCCTCATACACGAAGCCGTGGCAGGCGTTGTTGCCCATCTGGTACAGCGCGATATCGAAACGCGCCGCGTCGAACGGCTGCGAGGATTGGGAGAAGACCTCGACCTGGGCCAGATGCCGGAGCGGCGCGAGCAGGGCTTCGGAATAATCGGCGATGCCGCTGCGCTCGGGCGGCAGCGGCGAGAAAAAGGCCAGGCGCATGGTCAGCGCACCAGGTCCAGCGAAAAGGTTCCCAGCGGAAGCGGAATGCGAACGCTTAGCGGCGTGCGCGCGGCATCGCGCGCAAAAAACATGTCGCAGTGGAAATCCGCCTTGGGCCCCTTCACCGTCGCCTGTACGCGGTCCGCCAGCACGGACTTCCCGCCCGATGTGATATTCTCCGCGCCCGTGTACTCGAGACGTACCGAGTAGGCCGAACCGAAATATACCTGGAGCGGCGCCGGCACCCTGCCTTGCCCCAGCTCGATGCGCGCGTAATAAGCGAATGCCAGGGCGTCGCGGGCGCAGGTAGCGATGTTGAGGTCGGTTTTGCCGCCGCCAACCGGAAACAGCGTGGTGCGCGTCGCGCTGCCCGCCCTCTGGTCGAAGCTGGTTTTGTCATCGGTGCGCTTGCCGGCGTGCGTGAGGTCGCGTTCGAAGTTCTGCGAGCAGAGCCCTGGGTCCACGGCCGAATGCAGTTGGTCGGCCAGCGAGAAGCCGGGCACGCCGGCATTCAGCGTCGCATCCAGGTTCCAGCCGACGGCGGAACGGTGCGCGCTCAGCGTGGCTTCGCCCAGGCTGGTGCCGCTCTGCCAGTTCAGGTTGTACCGCAGCGATTCGTCGGTAAAGGGAAACCCGGGTTGCGCAAAGGCCGCCTGAAGCGGGAACAACGCCGCGAATGTGAAGGCAAGGAGAAAGGTAGGACAGACCATCGCCTTCCGTGGTCGGTCATGCCTCGCCAGCGCACGACAACGCGACAGACGACAAAAACCGATCGTCTGTCTTGCTTCTTCTGGGGTGAGCCGGCTCATCGGTGCGCGAGGCTGCGGGAGCGTGCCAGCGCCGCGGGCTGGCCTTGATGCGCCACTTCGCGGAACACTCCCAAAATGGCGTTCGCGGTCTTCTGCCAGCTGAAGTGGGCGGCGCGTTGCATGCCGAGCCGCTCCATGCGCGCCCGCAATTCCGCGTCCAGCAGCAGATCCTTGAGGGCGCGCACCATCTCGTCGGTGCGGTACGGATCGAAGAGAATGGCGGCGCTGTCCACCACCTCCGGCAGGGCGCTGGCGTTGGAACAGGCTACCGCGCGGCCGCACGCCATGGCTTCGAGCGCCGGCAATCCGAAGCCCTCATAGAACGAGGGAAACACGAACAGGTCGCAGGCATTATAGAGCTGGAGCAGGTCTGTATCGGATACAAAGCCCGTCATGCGGATGCGCCCGGCGACGCCGGACTCGCGCGCCGCTTCTTCGACATGACCGGCAAACCAGGTGGGCTTCCCGGCCAGAACCAGGTCGTGGCGAAGCTGCGGGCAGGCGCGCACCAACTCGGCAAACGCCCGGATCAGGCCGATCTGGTTCTTGCGCGGCTGCAGGTCGCCTACGGAAAGAATGAACGGGCGGTCGATGGAAAAGCACTCGCGCACCGCCGCCTGGGCCGCCAGGCGCGACACGGGGCGGAATTCCGCGCCCGCGGCATTGTGCGCCACCACCACTTTATCCTCATCCAGGTGGCCATAAACCCGCAGGATGGCGCGGCGCGAAAACTCGCTCACCGTCAGCACCCGTGCCGCACGGTCCACCGTCCGCCGCACCGTCCAGCGCAATTGGCGCGCCCGCCCACCGGTGAAATACTCGGGATGCTCCAGAAAGCTGACGTCGTGGACGCTCACCACCACCGGTACCGTGCACCCCACGGGCGCGGTGTACTGCACGTGGAGCAGATCCGGCCGGTCACGCCGCAGCTTCATGCTCAACTCGCATCCCAAACGCAAAAACGGGTTGGTGGAGATGGAGCTGGTTCGGATGCCGGCGGGCAACCGGCAGCCAGCCTCTTCCGAAGAGACGTAGGCCAGGAATTCGCAGTCCCGATCTTTGGCGGCGGCGAATCCGTTCAAGAGGCTTCGAACGTAGACCTCATTGCCAGTGAGGCGCCGGCCAATGGCGTGTGCATCAACGGCAATCCGCATTAACCGTACCAGTATAACGGAGCAATGTGTCACCCGGCTGTGTCAAAAATCCAGTTTTGCCCAAGCTGATACCCACGTAAATTCCTTTTCCAGCAACAACCTGCCGGAATTTCCAACGGCTACACGAAGATCCTTGCACGTTAACAACCGTGAAACTGCGTCGGCGAACGCCGCGGCGGTGTCGGCCAGAAGTAAGTGTTCACCGTCCCGCGCCGGAAGGCCTTCGGCGCCAATGGAAGTGGAGACCACCGGCAGCCCCGCAGCCCATGCTTCCAGGATCTTGAACCGCGTGCCGCTGCCGGCGAGCAGTGGAACTACCGCAATCTGAGCCCGCGCCAGTTCCGTGACCGCATCCTCCACCGGCCCACTTAACTGAATACGTGGATCAATCGCTACAAGTTTCTCGACAGATTCCGGAGCCTTGCCGACCAGACGCCACACCAGTTGCGGCCAGCGGTCGCGGAGCCGGGGCCAGACCTCGCGGGTGAAGAAACGCACAGCGGACAGATTGGGGTGGTACTCCAGGTTGCCCGAAAATACGATAACCTGCTCTTCTGTTTTGGGCGGCATGGGCGTCCAGGGGATCGCATTGGGATAGACCCGCAGCCGCGCGAGTGGCGCCAGCACCTCGACGGCACTGGCGTCGGCCGCGGAAGGCACCAGCACCTCGCCGAACCGCGGCAGCCATGCCGCCTCGAAGCGGGCCGAGGCTTCTCCAAAGATGCGATGCGCCAGCCCCACCGCCCCGCCCTCGGTAAGGGCGCAGCGCGCGTGCAGCACGGATTCCACGTTGTGCAGGTCGAGCACGGTGCGGCGGCAGGCGCCAGCGATCGCTTCCAGATAGGGCGCGCACCAGGAGTGCTCGATGACGCCGATTTCATAGCTACGCCCCGCCACCGCCCGTTCCACCTGGCCTTCGAAGCCAGCGAACCGGTCGACTAGTGGAGGCACGCCGCGGCCTAACCGCACAGCGTTGCGGACGGCGCGCGCCGCCCGGCCGCGCCGAGTGGCGGGGAGCACGACCTGCACCACACGGCGCACCAGCCCGGCGGGCAGGAACGACGCCGGATCCGGCGCGCCGGGCTGGCGGAAGACGATCAGGTCAAGCGCATAGCGGCGCCCGAGGTGCTCGACCAGCGATGCGGTTCGAAGCGAGCCGCCGCCCGCAAGGGGATAGGGCGCTTCCGGCGCCAACAGCAAGGCCGCAGCTCGATCGTCATTTGGCAAAGCGCTTGCGAGCCTCCTGGTAGACTTCGTAGGTTTGGCTTGCGGTGCGCTGCCAGGAGAATTCGGCTGCGCGGGCCAGGCCGCGGGCTCCCCACTCGGCCCTCCATGTGGGGCGCTCGAACGCCTGAAGCATCGCCTGCGCCAGTTCGCGGGCGTTCTCCGCGTATACGGCAGCGTCACCGGCCGTCTCGCGCAGCGCCCGGGAGGCGATCACGCACGCGCCGCACTGCATCGCCTCCACCACCGGCAGGCCGAACCCTTCGTAAAGCGACGGGTAGACGAAAGCCGTGGCGCCGGAGTACAGGCCCGGCAGTTGCTCATCCGGCACCTCTCCCAGCAGCCGCAGTCCCGGTTCCTCCGGAATCACGGGCGCATCTGCGCGGCGGCGGCCGGCCACCACCAGGTCGATCGCGTGGCGCTTACGAACCTCGCGCCACGCTTCCAAGAGCAGCGGAAGATTCTTGCGCGGCTCGATGGTTCCGACGAACAGGAAATATGGCAATTCCGGCCGCGCCTCCACCGGAGTGAGCCACTCGGCGGCGGCTTCCGGAACGGCCACCACGCGATCCGGGCTGAGCTGAAACCGCGCGATTACTTCCTGGCGCACTTGCTCGCCGGGAGTGATCACCATGGTGGCGAGGCCCATCTTCAACAGCAGCGGCGTGCGCCGCATCACCCGCCCCGCGCCGTCGTGCCAGGCAGGGTCGAGCCAGGGCGAAAGGTCGTGGAGGGTCATCACGCTGGGCCGGCGCGCCAGGTAGGGAACGGCGAAATCGGGCCCGTGCACCACATCGGCGCCGATGCGATTCAATTCCCGCGCCATGCCCCACAGCCACCAGCGCCTCTCAACCGCGTTGCGCGGCCCCGCGCCGCGCTTCAAGTTGGCCGGAGCGCCCGCGGGCATTGAAAAAGGCTGGTCCGAGATCAGGTAGAATTCGTCGTCCACGCGCCAGCGCGCGAGCGCCAGGCTGAGCTGGCTGGTGTAACGCGCCAGACCGCCGCTAGAGAGGCTCAAACTCGCCGCTTCAATCGCTACCCGCATGGGAAATCAAGCGGTGACAAACACGTCGCTCGCCGTGGCGCGGGCAGTCCTGCCTGCCGTGTCGAGAATCGTCTCGACATTTCTTGTTGTTGCGCGCGACGCGCTGCGTTGCCCGGAACGTCGCCACGACTGGCGACGCTGCAGGCAAGACTGCCCGCGCCACGATCCGCAGTCGAGTGGGTGTGAGAAATGCGTCCTAAACACGGTTCGCGTAGTTGCGCTCGTAGTAATTCCGATATTCTCCGCTGCGCACGCGCGCCACCCAGGGGGCGTTGGCGCGGTACCACTGGATCGTGTGCGTGAGGCCGGTTTCGAAATCGACCCGCGGCCGCCAGCCGGTTTCGCGCAGGATCTTTTCGCTCGAAAGCGCATAACGGCGGTCGTGGCCCGGGCGGTCTTTCACGTATTCAATCAGGCTCTCCGGCTTGCCCGCCAGCGCCAGCAGCTTGTGGATCACTTCCAAATTGGGCAGCGAGCGGTTGCCGCCGATGTTGTAGACCTCGCCGGCGCGGCCCTTGTCGAGCACGGACAGTATGCCGCGGCAATGATCGTCCACATACAGCCAGTCGCGAATCTGCATGCCGTCGCCGTATACCGGCAGCGGCCGGTCTTCGAGCGCGTTGGCGATCATCAGCGGAATCAGCTTTTCGGGGAACTGATAGGGGCCGTAATTGTTGGAGGCGCGCGTCACCAACACCGGCAGGCGGAAAGTGACGAAATAGGAGAGCGCCAGCATATCCGAGCCGGCCTTCGACGCCGAGTACGGGCTGCTCGGCTGCAACGGAAAGTTCTCGGTGGCTTCCTCCGGAGCCGGCAGGCTGCCGTACACCTCATCGGTCGAGACGTGCACGAAGCGCGGAATGTGGTTCAGGCGCGCGGCTTCGAGCAGCCGGAAAGTGCCCAGCAGGTTGGTTTGGATTACCGGTTCCGGCGAAAGAATGCTGCGATCGACGTGCGATTCGGCGGCGAAATGCACGATGGCGTCGGGCTTAGTTTCGGCGAGCAGGGCATTCACCGCCGCGGCGTCCGCAATGTCGCCGTGCACGAACCGGTAGCGGTCGCTGGCTTCCACCTCAGCCAGGTTTTCCAGGTTCCCGGCATAGGTGAGTTTGTCCAGGTTGACGACTTCCCAGGCGGTCTCAGCAACCACCAGCCGCACGAATGCCGAACCGATGAAACCAGCGCCGCCAGTGACCAGGATCTTCATCGGCGTCCTATTTCTTCTGGGTTTCCCAATCGTAGTGGATACCGGGGTCGTCGAAAGCGATGCGGCCTTCGTCGCCCGGATCATAGAAGCGGTCGGTCATGTAAATCAGCATCGCGCTTTCTTCCCCGATCACTTTATATCCGTGGCCTACGCCGGGTGGGATCAGGATCTGCCAGGGGCGCAACGGGCCGACATACATGGTGTTCCGCTTGCCAAAGGTAGGCGATCCGAGCCGGAGATCGACCAGCGCGACCTGGAACAGTCCCTTGGCCGGTGTCCAGCAGTCGGTCTGCCGCAGATGATAGTGGAACGCCTTGATGGTGCCCGCGTAGCTCAGCGCTGCCGACACCTGGCTGCTGGCCGGCGGGAACGCGCGTGCCAGCCCCTGACCCAGGCGCTGCACTTCGAGAAAATAGCCGCGATCATCCGGGTGCACCGCCAGGCGGGCAATTTCAACGCCGGCGATGCGATCCGCCGAATCGATGGCGCCGATCAGCGCGCCGATTCCCTTGGGACATTCCGGAACCGCCAGTTCCAAGCCGTCGAGCGAAGCCAGAGGGCGCCCGGGCGTCACCGTTTCACCTGGCATCAGCTTCGAACAGCTCCTTCCTCGCGTTCCGCGAGTGCCGCGGCGCCGGTGACGGATTCCTTCACCAGGTTGGCGGCGCGGAGGAGGGAATCGAAGGTGCCGGCATCGGTCCACCAGCCGGAGAGGAACGAAAAGGTGAGCGAGCCCTCGCGCACGTAGGCGTTGTTGACGTCGGTGATCTCGAGCTCGCCGCGGCCGGAGGGCACCAGCGTCTTGATCTTGTCGAAGACACTGGCGTCGTACATGTAGATGCCGGTCACGGCGAAATTCGATTTCGGATGGGCGGGCTTCTCCTCGATGCTGACGATGCGGTCGCCGGCCACTTCGGCCACGCCGAAGCGTTCGGCGTCGGGAACCTCTTTGAGCAGTATGTGCGCGCCCTGCGGCTGGCGGCGGAAACGATCGGCCGCGGCGCGAATGTTGCCCTGGATGATGTTGTCGCCCAAAACAACACAGATTTTCTGCCCGTCGGCGAAGTGCTCGGCCAGCGCCAGCGCGTCGGCGATGCCGCCTTCGCCTTCCTGGTACGTGTAATGGATGTGCTTCAACCCGAACTCTTTCCCATTGGCCAGCAGGCGCAGAAAATCGCCCGAGTTGCGCCCGCCGGTGACGACCATGATGTCCTCGATCCCGGCGTCCACCAACGTCTGGATGGGGTAGTAAATCATGGGCCGGTCGTAGATCGGCAGCAGGTGCTTATTGGTGATTTTGGTGAGTGGAAAGAGCCGGCTCCCGGTGCCTCCGGCAAGAACGATGCCCTTCATCAACATTCATGATAGCAGGGGTGGGTTCGATGCGAGCAGCGGCGCGGGCCAGGCATGCCTGGCCCCTACGGGCGTGACGACAGGATCTGCGCGCCGGTGACGGCGGCGCCTACCGGATTCAGGCTGCGATAGATGACGACGCCGTTGAGGCCATAGCCGATCAGGCGGTCATACCAGCGCGGCCGGGTGAGCCGGTTCATGTTGGCGGCGAAAGCGTCGGCCTGGACGCCGATATCCTGCCAGGTTTTGAGATAAGCGGGCCAGTCGCGGCGGAAATCCCGGCTCATTCCGGAAACATCGATAGCGGCGGTTTCGATGCCTCGGGAGACGCCGACATAACGATTGAAAACGCAATCGGGGTTGTGGTCGCAATCGAGAAACATGGGGAGGGAATCGTCGATCTGCGCGGCGATGGCAGCGGAATGGCGGAGGGTGGGCCGGAGTTCGAGTTCGAGGGAACTCGTCGTGGCGAGGGTGGAATCGACTTGCGACAACGTGGCGGCGAAGCGGCGGCTGGCGGTATCGCCGAAATCGGCGGTTTGCGCCAGAATGCCGGTGCGGAACGCGGTAGCCTGGCGGTCGGAAAGGGCCAACGCGGCGGTGCGCGCCGCGGCGACCTGGCGCGAGAGATCCTGGCGTGCCGCGTCCACTTGTTGAAGCAGCGCGGCACGGGTGAGGCGGATCTCAGGTGGAACCGCCGCAACTGTGGCGGTGGCGGCGCGCACGAAGAGCGTTGCTGCAACGGCGAGCGTGGTAAGCGCCGCCAGCAGGGCGCAGAGAAGCACTTGCTGAATCGTCTTCATAGGGACTTCCCGCTCTGCGCGGGGGTGGGCAGCGATGCCTCTATCCGATTCGACGCTAGCAGAGGAGTACCGCACTGCTGGCGGAACTGCGCCATAAGTGATTAGGAACGCGGGGTGAAAAAAGTGCGAAGGGGAGTGACTGGGTTCGCCGCCGGCGAGCGGGCCGGCCATGGAAGGTGCAGGAAATCGGTTGACAGGCGGAAGCGCCTGTCCCACAAGCCCGCAAGTCCTTCGGCGGCATGGTGGGACAGACGCTTTCGTCTGTCAACGTCGCAACGCAGCGCGCCCGGCGTTGGCAGGTCGGGGACCTGCCTCACCGGACGGTTATTGGTTGAGGCAGACGTTATCGAGGACGGTGTCGGAGTGCGGATCGACGCCGGGGGCGGCGACGATGCAGCGGGAATGCATTTTGAAGCCGGTGATGCGGTTGTTGGCGATCAGGTTGTGGCGAGCGGGGGCGGGGCGTTCGGCGCCGCGGGCTAAATAGATGCCGGCTTCGAGAATCTTGGGATCGGTGGGGCTGTAATAGCAGCCGTAGAGGGCGGCGTTTTCGTTGCAGTGTGAGGCGTCGATGTGGAGCAGGCGGTTGCGGGCGATGGTGTGGCCGGAGCCGATGACGAAGATGCCGCCGAACAGAGTGCCATCGATGAGGTTGTCGACCACGCGGATATTCTGGGAACGCATGTCCGGGTTGGCGTTGTTCATGGTGATGCCGTAGTGGCCGAAGCGATAGGATTCGGGCGGAGCGCGGTTGATGCACTGATTGGCGCGCACCTCGCCATCGTGAAAGCCGTCGAGGTCGATGCACTTGCCGTCGATTTCCTCGAAGCGGTTGCCGTCATAGGAAGATGCGTCGACGTTGCCGGCGGTATCGAGGGCGACGGGGGTGGCGCCGTTTTCGATATCGACTTCATCCAAAGGAAAACCGATGCGGCTGCCCGAGTTTCCGGTCACCGAAATGCCGGTGGCGTGGCCGGCCTGGATGGCGTCGCGGCCGATCTGGCGGAAGCGATTGAAGGCGATGATGCCGCGGGCATTGCGCGGCGATGTATACAGGGAATGCGTCCAAATGCCATTGCCGCGGATGCCGGACAGGTCGCAATCGGTGACGCGGAAATCGGTGGTTCCTTCTTCGAGCAGGATTCCGCCGGTTGCATTGTTGCGGCCGAGGGCGTTGCGCGAACCGTTATCGGCAACGGTGACGCGGTGGATGCCGACGGAGTGTGCGCGACTGATCAGGAGGGCGAAGCCGGCGATGTTCCGGCAGTGGAGGCGATCGACGGTCAGGCCGGTGACGCCTTCGGCCAGGACACCATTGGCGCGGGTGAATTTTGCGAAAGAAGTGTCGGAGGGCGGCAGGCCGGCGCGAGTCTCCAGAACGGCGCGGTTGCCATCGATGGTGAAATTGCGCAACATGACGTTGTCGCCGCGCACCACGACGGCGGCGCGGCCGGCGAAATCCGGAGCGAGATGGAGCACGGTGCCGGACGGCGCGCCGCGCAACTCGCAGCCGGCATCCACGGCGATTTCGGAGTGGACCTCGACCACGCCGGCGGGCAACTGGCGGACCGGGTGGCGCCGCAGCGGAGCCAGGAACAGGGCAGCCGCGATGACGACCGCGGCGACTGCGGCGAGGGCGCGCCGCAATCAGGCCACCTCGATGGTCACCCGCGGAAAGGCGCGGCGGCCCAAGGTAATCGATACCCGGTGCGGGCCGGACGGGAGATTCAAGGGGAGCTGAAAGTTGTACTCCCAGCGCTGGGCGATGGGGTCGGCGCAGAAGGCTTCGGCGGCGGGCGTCTTCAGCGAGTCGACGGTGGCGTGGAAGGAGGCGCCAGGCGGGACCTCTTCGACAGTCACTTTCACGGTGCCGCTGACGATGCGGCTGCCGGACAGCAGGTTGACGCCGTCGCAGATGTTGGTGATGCGGGGAACCAGAGGGCCGGCGGGCACGATCCGGACCCAGTCGGCGGCGCAAAGCGGGCTGCCTTCCAGGGCGGCTTCGACCTTCACCAGGCCGGTGCGCAGGCCTTCCGGGAGCACGGCATTGATTTGGGAGACGCCATCGGCCGCGGGCGGACCGATGAAGGTAACGCGGCAGGGGCGGCCATCGGCGGTGACGGTGGTGTTGAGCAGGTGGCAGGAAGCGGGCAGGCGCTCGATCCACAAGGCCAGCGCAGCCATGGTGCCGGACGCAGGGGTGACGGCCTCTCCGGTGAGCGCATTGGAGATGTTGCGCAGCCGTGCGGCACCGGCGGCTGCGCCGCCGTTCGGACCGGGTTTGCGGAGCGTGATCCACATGTACTGGGTCCACACCTGCTCGAGCGCCAAGAGGTGAAAGCCGGTGGATTCGACAAATGCCGCGATTTCGGTGGGGGCGATGCGCACGCCGTTCCACGTGTCATATTGGCGCGCGTGCGGCGGCAGGCCGTTCAACTGGCAACGCGCGAAGCCGCCGGGCTTGAGGACGCGAAAGGCCTCGCGCAGATAGTCAAAGACGACGTCGCGGCTGGGAATGTGCTGGAAGACGGCGTAGGAATAGACAAAATCGAATTTGCCATCGGGGAACACGGCCAGGTCCGAGCCCGAGCCAAGCTGGGGAAAGGCATTGGGCGTGTGTGCGAGGCGCTCGCGTGCCAGGCGGATCATCTCCTCGGAGACGTCGACGCCGTGGATTTCCTTGAAATAACGGCTGAGCGGGCGCATCAGGCGGCCGGGACCGCAGCCGATTTCGAGCGCAGCGTCGCGGCCGGTGAAGCGCTTCAGCTCCGGCAGCAACTGCTGAACCGTAGCAGCGGCGGTGGCGAAGAATTCCTCGTCGGACTGCTGGCGTCGGCCGAAGGCAACGTAGTAATTGGCGTCCTCGGCGGCGCGCCGGTTCCAATCGGCGCGCATGGAGTCGAGTAAGTTGGGAGTATCCATCTGGCAGTTGCTATTCTAACGTCTATGGCATTAGTTTTTCGACGTGTCACGAGCCCGCCGCTGATGGAATTTGATGCGGCCGCGCCGGACGGCGCGGTGATCGGAGTTGTGGGAGAAAACGGAGCAGGGAAGAGCGCGCTGGCGCGCCTGGCGGGCGGGGCAGAGCAGCCCGTGGCGGGCGAAGTGGAGGTCCCCGGCGGGTCGCGGTTTCTGGGACCGGACAGCCCGCTGGTGCTGGCGCCGGCGCCGGTGGTGGCGATCGACCATACATTTGCCCGGCAGGACCTGCTGGTGCGGGAGCGCGCGGCGGTGGCCATCGACCGCCTGAGACAGGCGGGCTCGACGATTCTGCTGGTATCGCATGAAGACGAACTGCTGCGGCGGCTGGCGGACGAAGTCTGGTGGCTGCACGAGGGCAAACTGGCTGGCCGCGGCGACCCGGACGAAATGCTGAGCGCCTATCGACGGCACATCGCGGTGCGGGTGCGCGCGTGGGGCGGTACGATGAGCACGCCGATCAACCCGCGGTTTTTCCGCGGCGACGGGCGCGCCGAGATTGTCGGTGTGGAACTGGCCGGCGAGGACGGCAAACCAACCATGGCCTGGCGCGCCGGCGAACAGGTGACGGTGAAGGTGACGGTGCGGTATCAGGCGATGGTGGCCAATCCGGTGGTGGGGATGATGATCCGCACGCGCAGCGGGTTCAACGTTTACGGCACCAACACGGAGCTGGAGAAACTGCGGCTGGGGCCGGTGCGGCAGGGCGGCACGCTGGCGGTGAGTTTCCAGTTCCGCTGCGAACTGTGCCCGCAGGAATACACGCTGACGGTTGCTTCCCACGACCCCGACGGGGTATGGCACGAGTGGCTGGAGGACGCGGTGGCGTTCCTGGTGACCGACGACCGGTACACGGCCGGCGTGGCGAACCTGCGGGCGAAGGCGAGTTTCGCGGCGGTGGCGCAGGGTTGAGGGCGGGCTGAAGTAGCGGTGGCCTAGCGCAGGCCGGGGCCGACACTGCGCAGGCCGCGCAGGCCGGGGGCCTGCGCCACTCAGGCCGGCGTGGCTAACCTGCGAGCCAAGGCGAGTTTCGCGGCGGTGGCGCAGGGTTGAGGGCGGGGTATACGCTAGGGCGGGGTTGGGTGGGAAAACGCGGGCAAGCTAAAGCGTGCC
>Ga0209415_10003457_pt1 | contig 29377 bp, 30 predicted proteins | sample PeaSoiSIISIP2007_FD_187696 | JGI IMG/M metagenome (GOLD analysis project Ga0209415, IMG submission 187696) | Peat soil microbial communities from Weissenstadt, Germany - SII-SIP-2007 (SPAdes) (version 2) | ecosystem: Environmental > Terrestrial > Soil > Wetlands > Peat | place: Germany...
GCCCAGCGAGAAGCTCACGTCATAGGCCTTCATGATCTCGCAGATTTCCTCGAAGCGCGTGTAGAGGAAGCTCTCCTTGTGATGCGCCAGGCACCACTTCGCCATGATCGAGCCGCCGCGCGAGACGATGCCGGTGACGCGGTTGGCCGTGAGCGGAATGAACGGCAGCCGCACGCCCGCGTGGATGGTGAAGTAGTCGACGCCCTGCTCGGCCTGCTCGATCAACGTGTCGCGGAAGATCTCGAAAGTGAGATCCTCCGCCTTGCCGCCGACTTTCTCGAGCGCCTGGTAGAGCGGCACCGTGCCGATCGGCACCGGCGCGTTGCGGATGATCCATTCGCGGATGGTGTGGATGTTCTTGCCGGTGGAGAGGTCCATCACGGTGTCGGCGCCCCAGCGGATCGCCCACACCATCTTCTCCACCTCCTCCGCCATCGACGAGGTCACGATGGAGTTGCCGATGTTGGCGTTCACCTTCACCAGGAAATTCCGCCCGATGATCATCGGCTCGGACTCGGGGTGATTGATGTTCGCGGGGATGATGGCGCGGCCGCGCGCGACCTCGTCGCGCACGAATTCGGGCGTGACGTAATCGGGGATCGCCGCGCCGAAGGATTGGCCGTCGCGCTTGGCTTTCTCCTTGAGCTGCTTGCGGCCGCGGTTCTCGCGGATCGCGATGTATTCCATCTCCGGCGTCACGATGCCCGCGCGCGCATAAGCGAGCTGCGTCACCGCGCGGCCCGGCTTGCCCTTGAGCGGATGACGGAGCCCGCGGTCGAAGCTGGGCACCACGCTCGCCTCGCCGGGACGCAAGCCGTTGTCCTCGGGACGGATCGCGCGGCCCGTTGTCTCCTCCACGTCGCCACGAGCGCCGATCCAGGGCTCGCGCACCGGCGGGAGGCCCGCGCGGATATCGATGGCGGCCGAGGGGTCGGTATAGGGCCCCGAGGTGTCGTAGACCCTGACCGGCGGCTCTTTCGCCGAGGGCGAGACCTCGATCTCGCGGAGCGGCACGCGCAGATCGGGATGGCGCTCGCCGGGGACATGGACTTTACGCGAGGCGGGCAGCGGGCCCGTCGAAACGGTGAACGACTGCTTGAGGCTACCTTCGGGCATAACGATCTCCTTCCGTCGATCGAGGTGACAGGGAGATCCGGGGCTTTGGGGTCTGGTGCCGGCCGCATTGCGGCCGACGGCTTCCTGTCCCTACGCCGGTACGATCCGGATCAGGTTCTAAGGGTTCCCGCGCTGCCCAGGGCCATTGCGCCCGGGGGCTATCGGTATCTCAGCCCCTTGCCGGGGCTCCCCTTGGAATAGGGATAGTATCGGGATGGCAGAAGAGCCGGTCAAGGGCCGCCCCCGTCGAGGCGCTAAGCGCTCTCGGTCGGCCCGTGCCGCAATACCTCAAGCTTGAGCGGCAGCATCTTTCCGAGCCAGAGCCCGTGATGCGCGTGGTCCTCGTACTCGTCCTGGGTCAGCGGGTGCACGAGGACTACCAGGCTGCCTCGGTTCAGCATCAGCCACGGCACCAGGCGCGGAAACTCTTCGACTCCGAAAGCGACCTGGTACATCGCCTGCGGATGCGGGCCCACCGGCATGTCGCGCCAGCGGCCGAGCACCACCTTGAAGCGCGCGCCCACCGCCTCGCGCAAGGCCGCCGCCTCGGCGCGGCTCGCCTCGTCGTAGTAGACGTGGGCGTGATAGCCGGTTATCCCGCCCGTGGGGCCGGTGACCGTCGATTCCATCGTCGCATCATAGACCCTCGCCGGCGCCGCCCGCCCCGCCTCCGCGGATCAGGCCGCTCTCTGCTTGGCGGCGGCTTGCGCCGCCGGCCGGTCGAGGCACCGCTGCAGCCATACCTTCACGTTCGGCGCGGCGCTCAGGTCCATCGCGGTTGCGCGCGACATCACGCTCGCGAGGTTGATATCCGCGACCGTGAACTGGTTCCCGATCAGGTATGGGTGAGACTTGAGGTGATCATCCAGTACCTTCAAGGGGCTCGCGAGTTTTTGGATCGCGTCCGCGGCCTGCTTGGGATCGCGCTTCTCGGGAGGCAGCATCAGCGCATGCGATTGCCAGAGTCCGATCGGTCCTTCGATACCGGTCGCGGTCCAAAGCGCCCACTGCCAGACCTTCGCCTCGTCCTGGAGAGACTTCGGGTACAGGCCTTTATCCGCGTGCTTCTTGGCGAGATAGAGGTTGATCGCGAGCGACTCCCAGAGCTTGAACCCGTCGTCATCGATCGCGGGCACGGCGGCATTGGGATTGATCGCCTTGAAGGCAGGCGACCGGCAACTGCTTGGGCCGTCGGAGAAGTCCGTCAGCACATGCTCGTACTTGATGCCGAGCTCTCCGGCGGTCCAGAGATTGCGAAACGCGCGCGAGCGCGCGATGCCATAGATCTTCAAGCCCATAGAAATGTCTCTCCCGTTTGAGTGAATGGCGCGGCGACGATGGTCGAGCCCCCTTCGTGAACCCTTTTGTACCGCCGATCGGCCAGCTTGGGGAGTCGACCGCGTCGAGACCGCATGGCAGAGATGCGACGATGCGCCTGGACCGAAGGGTCGACGAAAGCCACGGGCCTTGGTCAAATGGATGTAGACCGGCTTTCCCGGCCAGAGGTTTCCGCCATGTCGGACTTGACCCGTCTCACCGCAGTCGACGCCGCCCAGCGCATCGAGAGCGGCAGCCTCACCGTCGAGGGGCTGGCGCGCGCCTATCTTGACCGCATCGGCGAGCGCGAGGCGACCGTCGGCGCCTGGCAGCATCTCGACCACGAGCAGGCGATCGCGTCGGCTCAGGCGCTCGACCGGGAACCGCGGCGCGGCCCGCTTCACGGCATCCCCATCGGCGTGAAGGACATCATGGATACCGGGGACATGCCGACCACCTACGGGTCGAGGGCCTATGAGGGGTTTCGGCCCAAGGCCGATGCCGCTTGCGTGGCACTCGCGCGCGCGGCGGGCGGGCTCATCCTCGGCAAGACCGTCACCACAGAGTTCGCCGCCGGCGCGCCCGGCAAGACCCGCAATCCCCACAATCCCCGCCACACGCCCGGCGGCTCCTCCAGCGGCTCGGCCGCCGGCGTTGCCGACCGCATGATCCCGCTGGGGTTCGGGACCCAGACCGCGGGCTCGATCATCCGGCCCGCCTCCTACTGCGGAGCGGTGGGCTACAAGCCGAGCTTCGGCACAGTCGCGATCTCCGGCACCAAGGCACTGGCCGAGAGCTTCGACACCATCGGCGGCATCGCCAACAGCATCGCCGATGTCGCGCTTTTCGTAGGAGCGCTTTCAGGTCGCCCGAGCCTGGTGCCGAGGGAAGCGCACCCAAACCCGCGCATCGGATTCTTTCGGACGGCGCAGTGGGCGAAAGCCGATCCCGCCTGCCAACGAGTGCTCGAATCCGCCGCCCAAATCCTGTCGCGATCGGGCGCGGCGGTGAGCGACCGGCCGCCGTTTCCCCCATTGGACGGGATCCCCGATGTCCACCTCACGCACATGAACTACGAGATGGCGCGCAATCTCGCGTGGGAGCGCACCCGGCACTGGGATCTGCTGGCGCCGCGCAGCACCGAGACATTGACCACGGCGGTCCAGATCACGCCGGAAGACTACGACCGAGCGCGGCGAGGCACCATCGAGGCGCGCGCCGGGGTGGCCGAGCTCTTCGGCGATTTCGACGCGCTCCTGGTGCCGGCGGCGCCGGGCGAGGCGCCCGCGCGTCTCGATATGACCGGCGATCCCCTGTTCAATCGCACCTGGACGTCGCTGCATCTGCCCTGCGTCACCCTGCCCGCCGGCCGTGGCGACGCGGGGCTCCCGATCGGCGTGCAGCTGGTGGGGCGGTTCGGCGAGGACGCTCGCTTGCTGGCGATTGCGCGATTTGCCGAGCGGGCACTCGGGCCACTCGCTTGAGCCTCGTCGACAGGCAGGAACGGCGCGGAGTTACGCCGACAAGCCTCCTCTTACTCGCGGCCCTGGCGGTGTTCTGGGGCCTCGCCTGGCCCGCCATGAAGGTCGTGCTCGACGAGATGCCCGTGCTCGGGTTCCGGGCGATCTCTTGCTCAGCTGGCGCGGCGGCGCTGCTGCTGGCCCGACTCTCCGGCGAGCCGATCCGCCTCCCGCTCCGCGTGCTGGGGCCGCTCATCCTCGTCGCGCTTCTCAACGTGACGCTTTGGCAGATCTGCATGGCCTACGCGCTCACTCTGATGCCGGCGGGCCGCGCCAGCATCATCGCCTACACGATGCCCGCGTTCGCCACGCTCTTCGGATGGCTCTTCCTGCATGAGCGGCTTACGCTGGCGCGGCTCTCCGGCCTGGCGCTCAGCATGGCCGGCATCGGCGTGCTCGTCGCGCCCGAGTTCAACCACTTCATGACCGCGCCGGTCGGCGTCCTGCTCATGGTCATGGCGGCGGCGGGATGGGCTGGCGGCACGGTCGGCATGAAGTATTTCCGCTGGCCGTTCTCGATCATGCAGAACACCGGCTGGCAATTCGCGCTCGGCGGCATCCCCATCGTGCTATCGGCGGTCGCCGTGGGCTCCGATCCGCACCTCGGCGCGCTCAGCGCCAAGGCATGGGCCGCGCTCGTCTACGTGCTGACGTTTCCGATCCTGTTCTGCCAGTGGGCCTGGTTCAAAGCGGTGGAGATACTGCCGGGCAGCGTCGCCGCCATGGGCGCGCTCGCGATCCCGGTGGTGGGTACCCTATCTTCCGCCGCGCTCCTGGGCGAGGCGCTGGATTTTCCTGTGCTGATCGCCCTCGGTCTCGTGGTCACCGGCTTGGCCCTGGTGGTGCTGCGTACCAGCGCCTCTTAGGCCGTAGCGGTTGCGGGTCCGCCGGCCTTCGGGCAGCCTCCGGCTCATGCGACCTGCCGCGTTCCCGGTTCTTGCGCTCACGATGCTGGCGGCCGCCTGTGGCCAAGCCAGCCTGCCACCCTTCGACACCGTACCGAAGCCGCCGCCCGCCGGCACCCACGAGGATTTCAGCCGAATCGGCGTCTGCTACAACCGCGAGGCAACCACGCCGCGCCAAATCCTCGAAGTCGCCCGCCACAATTGTGAGCCTGGCACTAGGCCTTGGCTCGTAGCGCAGGATACGCACCTGACCTGTCCGCTCTTGACGCCGATCCGCGCAACCTTTGCCTGTCTCAGACTGGGAATGACGCCACCCGCGCGCTAGATCCTTGGAGTCGCGGCGGGCAGCAGGAAAGAACTCCACAGTCTCGCCAAAGAAACCCCCCGGGACTCGCTCCCGGGGGGTGCGGATTCAGGGGATGAGCTTCAGCTCGGATTGGTCGTCGTCGCCGGCTTCTTCTTGGTTTTCGGCTTCTTGCCGCTAACGTGCTTTCTGGTTGGCTTCTTCTTGCTCTTGACGTGTTTCTTCGCGCTGGACTTCTTCTTGCTCGTGACGTGCTTCCGATGCGTCGTCTTCTTGGCGGTCTTCGGCGCACCCATGTTCGTTTGGTCAGGTGCGGTCTGGGTTTGACCAGTTGCAGCCTGAGCCAAGACAACCTCGGGTAACGTCGACGTCGCGACGAACGAAAGCAGCGCCAGGGCTGCGATCAACAGCTTCATGAAGGGCTCCTAGGGGTGGCAGGCATTATCGTTGAGTGGAGGGCCGATGTGGCCCGCGGGTGTGGGCTCGAATCGCGAGACGCCGCGACGATCTTAGTCACGCGACCGCGTGAATGCGAGACAAATTCGAACGCCAGGGGCGTTTTGGCACAGCGAAGCGCGACCCGCTTCCCCGCCTTCCACGACATCCGACCCTAAGCGTGCCCACGCTGGCCCCGCTTATCGTCCAACTCGTTTCACATGATTGTGGAGACCTGCGGCTCCTTGGGAGAGATGGCATCGAGGGACGGCCGCGGTGGTATTGATCGGCTCGGCCACGCGAAGACTGTCCCCGCCACGGCCGCCCGTGGCTCGCTCGGGCGCTGGCGCCCCGCCCTTTGGGCGCGCAAACGGCTCCGGCCGATGCCCGTCTTTCTGAGTCAGGCGCCAATGTCCTTAAAATCACCTAAGAAACCCGGGCCATTCGCAATGCCGGTCTCTCCGATTAACGCTCTATTAGGCAGCCCACCCTGAGAATGCGCCGTCGTCCATGAAGCCTCAGGAGTGCATGTCATGCTCAAGTTCATTCGCAAACTGCTCCGCGACGAAGCGGGGCCGACCGCGATCGAGTACGGCCTGATCGCCGCTCTCATCGCCGTCGTGACGATCGCTGGTTTGACCACGCTCGGCACGACCCTCAACGCTCGGTACAACGCGATCGCCACAAAGGTCGGCGCCTAAGCCGCCCAGGCCCAGCCGGCCGTACGGCCGGTTGGTACCGTCCGCGACGGAAGGGACGGCTCTGAGAGCCGTCCCTTTCCTCCTGCGGCAGGTCACATCGGAGAAGCCGATCCCATGACCGCTCCCGCTTCAGAAATCGTCGCGCTCGCCGTCCTGGTTGCCGCCCTTCTCGGCGCAGCCATTTCCGATATCCGGCGATACCTCATTCCGAATCGTTATTCGATAGCGATCGTCCTCGCCTATTTGGTTTATGCGACGAGTCATCCGTTCGACCAGAGCCTATGGGGCTTGGCGACGGGGGTCGTGGCATTCGTGCTCTCTGCCATTTTGTTTGCCGCCGGGATTTTCGGCGGCGGCGACGCCAAATTGTTCGCGGCCACGGCGCTCTGGGCCGGCCCGCCTCTCGCCCCCGCTTTACTCATCTACACCGTATTGGCCGGCGGCGTGATCGCGCTCGCTTGGCTCACGCCATTCCGCCGCCTCATGCCTGCCGCACCACAGATCGCGCAGTCAAACGCGGACGCCGGTTCAGCGCCGACCGGACTGCGCTCCCGCCTGCGGGAGCCCACACCCTATGGCGCGGCCATCGCGATGGGCGGTCTCTACGTCGCCGCTCTGCGCGCGCTCAACTGAGTCACAGGAGACTCCCTGATGTCCATGCGCCGAATGCTCTTCCTGCTTATCGCGCTGATCGCGTCCGGCAGCACCATCGTCGTCGGCCGCATGTGGCTTCAGAGCCAGAAGCCAGTGCCGGTGGCAGCCGAGGCGCCGGCTGAGTCGACGCTTCCCATGGTTCTCGTCGCCAAGGGCAACATTCCCGCGGGCTTTTTCCTGCGGCCGGAGAACCTGAGGTGGGAGCGCTGGCCGGAAAAAGGCATCGCGCCGAGCTACGTCGTCGACACTCGCCGCAAGCTGGAGGATTACGTCGGCGCGGTCGTGCGTGTGGGACTGAGCGACGGCGAACCAATCACCGATACCCGCGTGGTGCGTCCGGGTGAGCGCGGCTTTCTCGCCGCAGTGCTGACCCCCGGATTCCGCGCCATCACCGTGAACGTCACGCCCAGCTCGGGTCTGGCGGGGCTGGTGTTCCCCGGCGATAGGATCGACCTGGTTGCCTCGTTCAAGGTCGAATACGAGGGCAAGCAGGACGGCAACACCCATCTGCCCCACTGGGCAAGCGAGACCGTGGAAAGCAACATCCGAGTGCTCGCGGTCGACCAGCGCGTCGACGACCAGAACAAGGAGATCGTGGTCGCCAAGACCGCGACGCTCGAGGTCACGCCCAAGCAAGCGGAAGTGATCGCCATCGTCGCCGAGCTCGGGAAGTTCTCCCTCAGTCTGCGCGCCATGGCGCAGGAGGACGAACCGGCGTCCGATAAGGACCTCACGTCTTCTTACACCTGGGACAGCGAGGCCGCCCGCATGCTGTCGCCGCCGGGATCGGCCGGCAATGGCAAGACGGTGACCATCGTCCGGGGCGGCGACGTCAAGGAAGTCGATATGCCAAGGAGTGCGCGATGAGCGGAGCTTTCACCCTGCGGCCCCTGCGTTCGCCAATCCTGGCGGTCCTCGCCGGTTTCGCGCTTCTGGCGCTCGCCTGCGCTCCTGCGGGCGCAGCACCCAAGGTTATCGCGCCAGCCGGCGCCGCGCTGCAGATCGAGGTGAGCAAGGGTCGCCTCATCCGTCTCGACCAGCCCGCCTCCAGTGTGTTCGTCGCCGATCCCGATATTGCCGACGTGCAGGTGAAATCGCCCTCGTTGGTCTATGTGTTCGGCAAGGCGGCGGGCGAGACCACGCTCTATGCCGTAGGAGACGGCGACCAGGTGCTGCTGAATGCCACGGTGGTGGTCCGCCACAATATCCAGCGCCTGGAAGAAGCGATCCACGAGCTGGAGCCGAGAAGCGCGGTCAACGTGAGCACGGTCGACGACCAGTTGGTGCTGGAAGGCACGGTGTTCTCCGCCGCCGAGGGAGAGGACATCCGCCGCCTCGCCGCGCGCTTCGTCGCCGATCCGAAGCAGCTCCTCAACAAGATGCGCGTCAATGCGCCGAACCAAGTCAACATCCGCGTTCGCGTCGCCGAAATGTCCCGACAGACCGTGAAGCAATTTGGCTTCAACTGGCAGGCCATGTTCGGCGTCGGCAACTTCGTCCTGGGTCTCGCGACCGGTCGCTCGTTCATCGATGCGGCCGGCAACATCATCACCCGGGCCGCGGGCCAGCTCTCTCCCGACACCCTCAACAATGCGAACTTCGGGTTCAATTCGGGCCGAACCGACGTCAACGCATTGCTCGATGCACTGGAGAATCACGGACTCATCAACGTGCTGGCCGAGCCGAACCTCAGCGCCGTCTCGGGCGAGCCGGCGAGCTTCTTGGCCGGCGGCGAGTTCCCGATTCCCGTGCCGCAGGGCAACGGCACGATCAGCATCGAGTTCAAGAAATTCGGCGTCAGCCTCAACTTCGTCGCCACGATCGCAGACGGCAACCGCATCAACCTGCACGTCCAACCGGAGGTCAGCCAGCTTTCCACTACCGGGGCGATCCAGATTTCGAACATCACGGTGCCTGCCCTCACCACCCGCCGAGCCGAGACCACGATCGAGTTGTCGAGCGGCCAAAGCTTCGCGATCGCCGGCCTGCTGCAGAACAACATCACACAGAACCTCGACAAGTTCCCGTGGCTTGGTGATGTGCCGGTCCTCGGCTCTCTGTTCCGCTCGACCGCCTTCCAGCATGACGAGTCGGAACTCGTGGTGATCGTGACCCCGTACGTCGTGCGCCCGACCGATACCGCAAATCGGCTGCTGACGCCCTCCGACGGCTATGCAGCCCCCAGCGACGGTCGGCAAATCCTGAACGGCGACGTCGCCCGACCCCAACAGCTGAAGCAGGGCACCGCCCCTGCGACACGCTCCGGCACCGGCCTGATCGGGCCGGCCGGCTTCGATCTCGATTGAGCGAGGTGAGACCGTGAAAGCTCGACTGATCCTCTGCCTCGCGCTCATTTGCGGAGCGCTGCAGGCCTGCGATTCTCCAGGAGAGTGGTCGGCCGCCGAGGCGCCGAGGCAATTGCGCGTCGACTTCCAGAGGTTGACGCACACGGCGGGCTTTGCGCCGAGCTCAACGCAGCTTGCTCAAAGCGAGCAGGAAAGCCTAAGCGCCTTCTTGCAAGCGGCCCAAGTGACGACCGATGATCCCGTCTATCTGGAAGCCGTGGCTGGTGACCGGCTTGCCACGTCGCGCATCAGCGCGCTCGCGCGCGATCTCACTCGGCAGGGCTATTCGGTCGCCACGCTACCGGCCACACCCGACTCGGTGCCGGCCAACACGCTCCTCGTGGTGGTCGAGCGCTACGTCGTGACGCCCCCGGATTGCCCCAATTGGACCAAGTCGTCGAGCGGCGACCACGACAATAGTCCGACGAGCAATTTCGGTTGCTCGAACGCCACCAATCTGGGGCTTATGATCGCCAATCCGCGTGACCTTGTGATCGCCCGCCAGCTCGGTCCGGGGAGCGCGGCGCAGGCGGGCCTAGCCATCCAGCGCTACCGGTCCGGGCAGACCGCGCCGCTGCCTGCCGACACGGCGAGCTCGACCTACAACGTCACGGTCAATCAAAGCGGCGGCTCGAGCGGCTCGGGCGGAGCCACCGCGGGACAATAACGATGGCGGATGTTGCGGAGGCGCATGATCGGGACGCATTGGGCTCGCTGAGCTTCCTCGCCTGCATAGGCGACGAGGTGACGCGAGAGACGGTGAACCGCGTCGTCTCGCATCTTGGCACCCTCGAGGCCAAGGTGCGCGCCGGAGATCTTGCGTCCGCCCGCAAGGCGATCGACCCGAAGGTGCCACCCGACCTTATGTTGCTCGACATCTCCGGAAGCGCCGACCCGGTGGCGGCGCTCGACGAGATCATGCAACTCTGCCCCCGCTCGACCCGCGTCCTGGTGATCGGCTCGGTCAACGATGTGAGCCTCTATCGCTCGCTGACCGCATTGGGCGTGATCGACTATCTCGTGAAACCGGTCTCCGGCGAAGTGCTCCACGATGCGCTCGCCGCTCTGCTGGATGACCGGGGTCCGGACGGCGGTACTGGTCTGCAGACGCGGATCACCGCTTTCCTGGGCGCTCGCGGCGGCATCGGCACCACGACCATCGCCGTTGCCACAGCTTGGTATTTCGTGAACGAGTTTCACCAGCGAGCGGCGCTGATCGACCTGGATCTGCATTTCGGCACGCTTGCGCTCGGGCTCGACCTCGAGCCCGGACGCGGCCTGCGCGAGGCGCTCGAGCATCCAGAGCGCATCGACAGTCTGCTCATCTCCTCGGCCATGAGCAGCGCGGGCGACCGGCTGAAGGTCCTCGCCGGCGAAGAGTCGCTCGAAGAGACCATGCATTTCCACCCCGACGGCTTCGGTCCGCTGTTCGAGCTGCTGGCGAACGATTTCGACCAGCTGGTGATCGATCTGCCGCGCGCGCTCGACGACGGATCCCGACACGTGATTTCCAACGCGGATACCTTCGTCTTGGTGACCGATCTCTCGCTCGCGGGACTAAGGGATGCGCTGCGGATCCTGGATCTCGTGAAGCGGATCGGCAGCAAGGCAAGCCCGGTCATCGTGGCAAGCCAAGTCGGCGCCCCGCACCGAGGCGAGATAAGCCAGCGGGAGTTCGAGCGCGGCCTCGGACAAAGCCTCGACTACGTCGTCTCCTACGATCCCAAGGCCGCGGCAGCAATGGCGCGCCACGGCAAGGCGATGCCCGCGGCCGCCCGCACCAGCAAGGGGGCCGAGGAGATCCTGACGTTTGCCCAGCGCCTGTCCGGCCGCGAGACCACCAAGAAGCGGTCGATTCTCGGCCGGCTCTGGAAGTGAGGTCGGATGTTCGGCCGGCGCAACAACGAGAATCCCACCCAGGCCCGAATCTCCGCCCTCAATGCGCGCCGCGAACGGCCGCTTGCGGTCGCGGCCGAGCGGTCTGACGCAGCCTCCAAGGCTAAGCTGAACGAGACCACGCTCGAAGCCGCGCGGCTTCTGGTGCAGCCGGCAATCGACGCGGCCTTCGAGTCGGCGAATGTGATGAGCAAGACCCGCGCGGAGCTCGCGCGCCAGGTCGAAGATATCATCCGGCGTACGCTCGACGAGAACCACGTGGCGCTGTCGCCGCTGCATTTGCGCGATCTCATCACGCTGCTGTTGAACCAGCTGCTCGACGCCGGACGGAGCCAGGCTGCGGCGACGCGAGCCGGAGAAGCTGTAGCGCGCAACCCAACTATCTCCGCGGTGAGTCGCGCCACCATCGACGACGCGATCCCGAAGATTTACCCCCTGGTGATGGAGCGGATCGACACCGAGGTCGCCGCCAAGCTCAAGCGCGAGGAGCTGTCGCGCCAGTTGGCGGGCGTGGTCGCGGAGGTGCTGACGGAGCAGCGCATTCAGCTCAATCAGACCGAGCAGCGCGATCTCGTTACAGTTCTGCTCAATGACATGTTGGGCTTCGGTCCACTCGAGCCACTGCTCGCGGACGACTCCGTCAACGACATCATGGTGAACGGCGCGAAGCAAGTCTTCGTCGAGCGCAAGGGCAAGCTCGAGATGACCGACGTCACCTTCCGCGACGACCCGCACGTGATGTCGATCGCGACCCGCATCGTCACGATGATCGGCCGCCGCATCGACGAGTCGACGCCGTTAGTGGACGCCCGCCTTCCGGACGGCAGCCGCGTCAACATCATCGTGCCGCCACTGGCGATCGACGGTCCCTCAATCTCGATCCGAAAATTCGCCAAGAAGGGCATCACGCTCGAGGTGATGATGCGCCAGGAGAATATTTCGCCGCAGATGGCGGTGGTGCTGAAGATCGCCGCGCGGGCGCGCCTCAACATATTGATCTCCGGCGGCACCGGCTCGGGCAAGACCACGCTGCTCAACGCGATGTCGCAGATGATCGACCAGAACGAGCGTATCGTCACCATCGAGGACGCGGCCGAGCTGCAGCTTCAGCAGCCGCACGTCGTGCGGCTCGAGACGCGGCCCGCCAATCTCGAGGGACGCGGCGAGATCACCATGCGAGACCTCGTCAAGAACGCGCTGCGTATGCGGCCCGACCGGATCATCCTCGGCGAGATTCGGAGTTCCGAGGCGCTGGACATGCTCCAGGCTATGAACACAGGTCACGATGGCTCGCTGTCGACCGTGCACGCCAACCGGCCGCGCGAGGCGTTGACCCGGCTCGAGAACATGATCGGCATGGCCGGCGTCAACCTTCCAAGCCGCGCGGTCCGCACGCAGATCGCGGCGGCCATCGACATGATCGTGCAGATCAGCCGCATGCGCGACGGCATCCGCCGCGTTACGAACGTCACTGAAGTGGTCGGCATGGAGGGTGACGTCATCACCACGCAAGAGCTGTTCGCTTACCACTTCGAGAGCGAGATGCCCGACGGACGGCTGAAGGGGCGCTTCGAATCGAGCGGTCTCAGGCCGCATTTCACCCAGCGCGCCGAGTACTACGGGCTCGACCGCGCGCTATTGGAGGCCATGGCATGATCGACAGCATCATGAGCGGCTCGATCGACAGCGACGTCCTTCTCTGGATCCTCGCAGGCGTCCTCGGTCTCACCGTGCTCTCACTCGCCTTCGCGTTTGGCGGCGATGAGCCGGAAGCCCAGCGCGTCAAGCGCGTGCGCGCCCGCGCGCGGGGCCAAGGCAGCGAGGACCAGGTCCAGGAGGTGATCCTCCGCCTCGACCAAAAGCGAAACACCGGCCTCGACAGCATGATGCGGAATCTACTGCCGCGACCCGAGCTGCTACGCCTTCGGCTTCTGCGGACCGGGTGGTCCCTTTCCCTCGGCTCGTACGCGATGACGTGCGGTATCACTGCGCTGGTGTTCCTGGGGCTGTTCTTCTACCTGGACCTCATGCTTCCGATCGCGGCACCGGCGGCGATCGTTCTCGGACTCCTGTTGCCGCATCTCGTGATTAGCTACGCCTGCCACCGGCGCGCCAAGAAATTCACTGCTCTGTTCCCCGATGCGATCGGGCTCATGGTGCGCGGCATAAAATCCGGTCTGCCGATCGCCGAGACTTTCGTCGTGGTGTCGCAAGAGGTGCCCGACCCCGTTGGTATGGAGTTCCGGCGCGTCTCCGATCAGATCCGGCTCGGCCAGCAGATGGACCAGGCCCTGTGGGATGCCGCAAAGCGGGTCGATACCGCGGAGATCAAGTTTCTCGTCGTGAGCCTCTCGGTTCAGAAGGAGACGGGCGGCAATCTCGCGGAAACGCTGGAGAACCTCGAGACCGTGCTGCGGAAACGCCGGCAAATGAAACTCAAGGTGCGCGCGATGGCGTCGGAGGCGCGCGCCAGCGCGGCGATCATCGGCTCGCTGCCGTTCATCACCATGGCCCTTCTGATGGGCATCAATAGGCCCTACATCATGCGTCTTTTCGAGACGGAGTTGGGCAACAAGATGCTGGTCGGCTGGGCGTTCGCCATGTCCGCCGGCATCTACATCATGCAGAAGATGGCGAAGTTCGAGATATGAGCTCTCTCCCGCTATTCCAAGGCTTGATGGCCTGGCTCGTCGGGTCGTTCGACGAGACGGGGATCGCGTTCATGGGCGGCATCGGCGTGTTCGTCACGGTGCTAGCGCTCGCCTGGGCCTTCGTACCACACGACCCCATGGCCGCGCGCATCAAGAGCCATCAGCAGCGGCGCCAGCACCTCCTGCAGGAAATCCTCACCGGCGATGCTCCGGAAGGGAGAGCCAAGCAAGATTTCGTGCAAATCATCCGCAAGCTCGTGGATCGGCTGAAACTCACCCGCGGGGACGAGGCGCGCAAGACAACGGACAAGCTCGCGCAGGCGGGTTGGCGCTCGCGTGATATACTTGTGGTGTATCTCGGCGCGCGCTTCCTGATGCCGTTCGTGGCGGGCGCCGGCGCGCTCTTCGTCGTCACCATGATGGGCGAGAGCCTGTCGATGCTGAGCGCCGTCTCAGCGGCCGGCGCCGGCGTGCTCGTCGGCGCCTACTTGCCGGTGCTCCTGCTCAAGAACGCCGTTGCGCGCCGCTATCAGAAGCTCCGCCGGCAGCTGCCCGACGCGCTCGACCTCCTGGTGATCTGCGCGGAAGCGGGACTCAGCCTCGACGCGGCGCTCACCCGGGTCGCGCGCGAGATGGGCCCCTCCGCTCCGGAGCTCTCGGACGAGGTGGGCCTCACTGCGATCGAGCTCGGCTTCCTTCCGAACCGACGTCAAGCCCTACTCAATCTTGTGCGCCGCGCCGATCTTCCGCCGATCCGGGCCGTGATCAACACGCTGATGCAGACCGAGCGCTACGGTACGCCGCTCGCTCACTCGCTGCGCGTGCTCGCAGCGGAGTTTCGCGACGATCGCATGATGAAGGCGGAGGAGAAGGCGGCCCGCTTGCCGGCGATCATGACCGTGCCCATGATTCTCTTCATCCTGCCCTGCCTCTTCGTCGTGCTGATCGGGCCGGCGATCATCTCGGCGATCGAGGCCTTCAAGTAGCCTCGCGGGCGCCGCTGAACTCCCTCGCTTTGTCGCGGCCGTCCTCTCTGCGCGCTATAGTCCGCCGCCAGGAGGCGGTGTGGACGAGGCGGAGCGTTTCGCAGTCGGGTCGACCGGTGCGACTGTACAGCCGCTCATTGTGCAGCATGACCTGGGCGCCATCACTCACTTTATGCTTCCCCAGGGGATCTCGGCGCCGGCACCGCAGGCTGTGCGCGCGTCAGTTCGAGGCGAGTGCCGCGCCGGACGACGCGCTCCTCGTGCCGAGCCCCCTCACACCGCGCCTCCTCGCCGCGAGCCTGATCACCGGCCAGATCGCGGCCTTGCGCGACCTCGGCCTGGCAAGCCATCCCGTCGAGTTGGTGTCGGCACTCGCCGCGCTTCAGCGCGACCCGATGTCGTTCGTCCGCTGGCTCAATCACGAGAACGTGTTCGCTCGCGCTTAGTCCGGTTTATAAACCCCGGAACACCTGGCACTGGAGCCAAGTTGATACATATCAAGGACAGCCCCGCTGCCCTAGGCCAAGAAAAGGCCTATGAACCAGTCGACCGATCTCAAAGAAGAGCCGGTTTCCGCGCCGCCGCCAGCGTCACCCCTGCCGCCTGGCAGGGCAATCATACCAGCGCCCATCGCAAAGCCCCGTCCTAGCCTCAGCACTCTGCGCGGGTGGATCATTGCGGGCACCGCCGCTCTTCTCTTGTCGCTCGGGATTGCGGCGTGGCAATGGCCCGCGACCTGGAAGGAATGGATCGGGTGGTCCGAGCCGGCGACCAGTCTGTTGGTGTCGGGGAATATCGAAGCTCACCAGAGCGTGCTGAGCTTTAAGACGGTGCAGGCGCCGATCACCGAATTGCCCTTCGATGAAGGCAAATGGGTCACTAGCGGCACCTTGATCGCGCGGGCCGACGATGCCGACTACCGTCAGCAAGTGGCGATTGCCGAAGCGGCGCTCGAGACGCAACGGCGACAACTCGCTACCGCCGAGCAGAACCTGGTGGCGGCGCAGAAGACCGTGACCAGCGACGAGGCGGATCTTGAGCTGAAGAAGCTCGACTATGACCGCTATCAGACCTTGTGGACGCACGGCAACGCGCCGACTCAGCAGCGCGACCAGGCGGCGACCGCGCTCAAGCAGTCGCAGGCAAGCCTGGAGCGCGATCAAGCGCTAGAGCTCGTGGCCGCCAAGACCATCGACCTCGCCAAGGCAAATATCCAGAGCGCCGACGAGTCCGTCCGCATGGCAAAGATCGTGCTCGGTTACACCACGCTCGTGGCACCGTTCGATGGCGTGATCCTGGTTAGGCAGGCAGAGCTCGGCGAGCTCGCCGTGCCGGGAATGCCGGTGGTGACATTGGCCGACCTAGATCATGTGTGGCTCCGCGCCTACATCAACGAGACCGACATTGGCCGCATCCGGTTGGGCGCCGAGGCGAGGGTCACCACCGATACTTACCCCGGAAAGACCTACCGGGGTCGGATATCCTTCATCTCATCGAGCGCGGAGTTCACGCCGAAGACGGTGGAGACCCATACCGAGCGCGTGACGCTCGTTTATCGCATCAAAATCGACATCGATAATCCCACCCACGAGCTCGTCCCGGGCATGCCGGCGGACGCGGCCATCGCGCTGCCCACGTCATGAGCGACACCGCCTCGACTCAAATCGAGGTCGCCGGTCTGACGAAGCATTTCCCGGGCATCTTCGCGGTCGAGGACGTGGGCTTCGCCGTGATGCAGGGCGAGATCTTCGGCTTAGTTGGACCGGACGGCGCCGGCAAAACCACGCTGATGCGCATGTTGGCTGGCGTGATGCAGCCCAGCAGCGGCCGCATCTTGGTCGAGGATATCGACGTGGTCGCGGACCCCGAGCGGGCGAAACGGCATCTGAGCTATATGCCGCAGCGCTTCGGCCTCTATGAGGATCTGACCGTGGACGAGAACATCCGCTTCTATGCGGATCTCTTCGAAATTCCACGCCGGCTAAGGGAGGAGCGTGTCCGACCGCTACTCGCCGCCTCGAACATGACCCCCTTTCGCCGGCGCCTTGCGGGCCAGCTCTCCGGCGGAATGAAGCAGAAGCTCGGCCTCATTTGCGCGCTGGTGCACACGCCCAAGGTTCTCCTCCTGGATGAGCCGACCACGGGCGTCGATCCCGTATCGCGCCGGGATTTCTGGCGGATTCTCTATTCGCTGCGCGAGAGCGGCGTCACCATCCTGATCTCGACGGCCTATCTCGACGAGGCCGAGCGGTGCACGCGTCTCGCTCTTCTTCATCATGGCCGGCTCAAATATTGCGATACGCCGCGGCGGCTCAAAGCCCGCATGCCGGGCGCGCTGATCGCGATCACCTCTCCCGAGGCACGCAGGGTTCGGGACGTGATAGCCGATCTTGCCGGCGTTTCCAGCATACTGCTCGTAGGAGATGGCGTGCGCGTCGTGGTGGACGACGGCGCACGGCGCCTGCCGGAGCTGCGCCAAGCGATCGGCGCTGCGGGCATCCCCCTCAGCACCATTGCTGCCGCGGAGCCCACCATTGAGGACCTATTCGTGGCCCTCCTCAGGGACAGCGGGACCACGCCGTGACTGCGCCCGTGGACGACCCCATCGTCGCAGAATCGCTCGTCAAACGGTTCGGCCGCTTCACGGCCGTCGACCACCTGAGCTTTCGCATCGGCCGCGGCGAGATCGTCGGGTTCCTCGGGCCCAATGGAGCCGGTAAGTCCACTACCATCCGCATGCTTTGTGGGCTTCTGCGCCCAACCGAGGGGCGCGCGCTCGTCGCCGGGATCGACGTTGCCCGCAACCCCGAGAGAGTACGCGAGCGCATCGGCTATATGTCACAGAAGTTCTCGCTCTATACCGATCTCACTGTGGCCGAGAATTTGCGCTTTTTTGGCGGCATCTACCGGGTCCCGCGCACGGCGCTGCCCGAGCGCATGCGTTTTGCGGTCGAGATGGCGGGGCTCACGGGCCGGGAGGACACGCTGGTCTCCACGCTCGCAGGCGGATGGAAGCAGCGGCTGGCTCTCGGCTGCGCCATCCTGCATCAGCCCCCAATCCTATTCTTGGACGAACCCACCTCAGGGGTTGATCCCGAGTCGCGCCGGCGCTTCTGGGATCTCATTCACACCCTCTCGGCCGAGGGCATCACCGTGCTGGTCTCCACGCACTACATGGAGGAGGCCGAATACTGCAATCGCGTGGCACTGATCGACCGTGGCCGGCTGATCGAGATGGCGAGTCCCAGCGCGCTCAAGCAGCACAAGCTCGGCGGCGATCTGCTGGTGCTGGAGTGCGACGCGATCGGCGGAGCCATGGCGATCCTCCACGGCGTGACCGGGGTGCGCGACGTCGCGGCATTCGGCAATTCCATTCATGTGCTGGTGGAGAGCGCGGCTCCGGCTCTGAGGCTGTTACCTCAATATCTCGCTGACCACGGAGTTACGGTCACGCGTATCGCCCCCATCGAGCCGACCATAGAGGACATCTTCGTCCAAATGGTCGGATCCGAAGCCAGAGCCGGGGAAGCCGCAGCATGAGGCTCCGGCGGCTCAAGGCTATCGCGGTCAAGGAGGTGCTCCAGATCCTCCGCGATCCGCGCAGCTTGATGATCGCGCTGCTCATGCCGTTCATGCAGATGATCCTGCTCGGCTACGGCATCAGCTTGGACGTCAAGCATCTGCCGGTCTGCGTGTTCGATCGCGAGGCAAGCCAAAACAGCCAGGCGTTGCTCAAGCGCTTCCAGGCCTCCGACTATTTCACCATCGTCGCCAACTACCAGAGTTACCGCGCGGTGACCGCCGGCCTGGACGCCGGCACCTGCCGGCTGGCTCTCGTGATACCGCCGGATTTCACCGAGCGGCTGAGCGACGTCGGCACCAGCTCCGTGCAAGCTCTCGTGGATGCAACCGACGACAACACGGCCAACATCGCGATGGGTTACGCCGAAGCCGTGGTGTCCGGGTTTTCGAGCGACATCCGGCTCGAAACGGCGGCGGCATCGGGGAGCGCGACGCAGACGATTCAACCGGTCGCCGTGCAATCGCGCGTTTGGTTCAACGAGGACCTGACGAGCCGGAATTTCATCATTCCTGGAGTGGTAGCCCTGGTCATGGCCCTGGTCGGCGCTCAGCTCACCTCGCTCACGATCGCGCGGGAATGGGAGCGCGGCACGATGGAGCTGCTCGTCTCTACGCCGGTGACCCCGACGGAGCTGATGCTGGGGAAGCTGCTGCCCTATTTCGGCATCGGACTTCTCGATGCGGTCTTTTGTCTCGCCTTCGCGGTATTCTGGTTCGAAGTGCCGTTCCGCGGCACTTTAGTAACTCTCTTCCTCACGACGTCGCTGTTTCTGGTGGTCGTTCTCGGCATTGGATATCTGATTTCGACGGCGATCCGGAGCCAGGTCGGAGCCGCACAGATCGGTCTGCTTGTAACGTTGCTGCCGACGACCCTGCTCTCAGGCTACGCGTTCCCGATCGATCAGATGCCGCCGGCCGTGCAAGCCGTCACCTACCTGGTCTTCGCGCGGTATTACGTGACCAGTCTCAAGGCGGTTTTCCTGAAGGGATCGGGAGTGCTGGACCTCATGGAGCCGATCCTGGCCATGATCGTCTATGCGGGTGTGGTGGCCGTGCTCGCGGCGCGCGCCTTTCGCAAGCGGCTGGATTGACCGCCATGTTCGACCGCATCTGGCAGATGCTGATCAAGGAATTCCTGGAGCTGAAGCGGGACAAATGGGCGCGCTTTCGCCTCGTCGTTCCGCCGCTGATCCAAATGCTGATTTTCGGCTATGCCGCGACCTTCGAGGTCTATCACGTCCCCACGATCGTGCTTGATCGGGACCACACCATGGAAAGCCGCGATTTGATCTCGCGCTTCACCTCCAGCGATCGATTTCGCATCGTGCGCGTCGCCGAAACCGATGACGACGTGGAAAACGCGATCAATCGCAGCGACGCGGCGCTGGCGATCGTCGTGCACGCCGGCTTTACGCGGCTCTTGCGCAAGGGCCAGGAGGCGCCGCTTCAGGTCATCCTGGATGGCACCAATTCGAACACCGCGCTCATCTCCCTCGGATATCTGGACCTGATCGTCGCGCGGTATTCCCAGGATTACATGTCCGATCTGCTGCACAGGGGCATCGGCGGCCCGGCCAGTAGCAAGATCGTCCAAGTCACGATCGAGCCGCGGCCTTGGTACAATCCCGACCTGAACGGCCGATGGTTTTTCGTACCGGGCGTGGTGGGCTCGCTGACCCTCGTGCTGGTGGTCAGCCTGACCGCTTCAGCGATCGTGCGCGAGCGCGAAGTCGGAACGCTCGAGCAGATCATGGTAACGCCGATCCGGCCCGCCGAGTACATCCTCGGGAAGACGGTGCCGTTCTTCATTATCGGACTGGCCGAAGTGGCGCTGGTTGCGCTGTTCGGAACACTGTGGTTCCGGATTCCCTTCGCCGGGAATCCCCTGGTCCTGCTGCTCGGGACCTCTCTGTTTCTTCTGAGCACCCTGGGGTTGGGCCTCCTCATTTCCACGGTCTCCAAGACCCAGCAGCAGGCGTTCGCGTCGAATTTCTTCGTGGTCAATCCGATGTTCACGCTTTCCGGCTTCAGCTTTCCCATCGCCAGTATGCCCGAGCCCCTTCAGTGGCTCACCTACCTCGATCCGCTGCGCTATTACCTCGTGGTGATCCGCGCGACATTCCTGAAGGGCGTCGGACTCGACGTGCTATGGCCGGACATGCTGGGGATGGCCGCGCTCGGAGCAGGCTTGCTGACGATCAGCATTCTTCGTTTCAGGAAATCGCTCGACTGACACCCGGCTGCAGCGGACTCAGAGTGCGTCTGGATTCGCCTGCGCGAGAGCCGCCCACCGTCCCGGCGTCACGCCGTAGCGCGCCTTGAACTGGCGCGTCAGGTGGCTTTGGTCGACGAATCCGGTTGCAGCGGCGGCATCCGCGAGACCCGCACCGGCCGTGATGAGCGCGCGGGCCCGGGCGAGACGCCTGCCGACGAGATAACGGTGCGGCGACGTTCCCAGGATCGCTCGGAAGTCGCGGGCTAGCGTGAACCGATCGAGGCCGGTTACCGCCTCGAGGTCGCTCGACGCGACGGGCCGGGAGTATTCGGCGGCGAGATAGGCGCGCGCGGCCTCGACGCGGGCGCGGGCGCGCGCGGCGGGCGCTCGACCCCGTCCATGATCGCCGCGTCGAGCCAAGGTGTCGGCGAGCCGCGCGACGATCCCGTCCAGTGCCAGCGGGTCGAGTGGTGCCGGAAAATCCGCGAAGGCCTCCGATAGCAGGTCCGCGGTGTCGGCATCATCTGCCACCGCCTCCGGGACGAACGGCGGAGCGCACCCACCGCCGAGCGCCTGCTGAACGAGCGCGGGATCCAGATAAATCATTCGATAGCCGAAGCCCGCGGGGATCCCCGCGTGCCCGTCGTGGGCCTCGTCCGGGTGGATCACGATGACCTGGCCCCGACGGCTCGCCCGCTCGGCGCCCCGATAGCGAAAGGCCTGCACGCCCCAATCGGTGAGTCCGATCGCGTAGCATTCGTGTCGATGCGGGTCGTAGGCATGGCCGCGAAATCGCGCAACCAGCCGCTGCAGGCCCGCTTGAGGCTCGTCGAATACCAGGAAGTCTCCGGTTGCGCTCATGCACGATTGTCCAAGACGGAGCCGCCGCGATGACGATACTCGCTCCCCATGAGGTACGAAACCAAGACCGCGCTGGTCCTGCGCGCCGATATGCTGGCGTGGCAAACGGCCAATGTCGCCGCCTTTATCACGGGCGGCCTCGCCGTGGCCTTTCCCGAGATCGTCGGCGAGCCCTATGCCGATGCGAGCGGCCGGCTTTATACGCCTCTGGTCCGCGAGCCCATCTTCGTCTATGGAGCCGACGCCGCCGAGCTCCAGCGCACCCACCAACGCGCGGCGTCGCGAAATCTTCGGTTCGCGATCTACACGGAAGCGCTGTTCAAGACGACCAACGACCGGGATAACCGCGCGGCCGTCGCGGCCAGTCCTACCGATCAGCTGGGTCTGGTCGGCATCGGGCTGCACGCCGACCGCAAGACCATCGACAAGGTGGTGAACGGGCTGAGGTTCCTCACCTGAGCCCGGGACCGTTGGCGGGAGCGCGCGGTTTCAGCGGCGGATCGTCTCCGCGGATTGGCCGAACAGGAGACGCTTCTCCTCCTCGGTCCGGATCCCCGGGTTCGGGTTGATTCTCGGCCCGTGCTCGTAGGCGCGCACGGTGGCGGGCCGCACCTTGATCGCCTCGAACCAGCGCTTCAGGTTCGGATAATCCTCGAGCTTCTGGCCCTGGCGCTCGTAGGGAACCGTCCAGGGATAAGCCGCCATGTCCGCGATCGAATAGGGACCGGCGAGGAACTCGCGGTCGGCGAGCCGCTTGTCCATCACGGCATAAAGCCGGCTGGTCTCGCGGACGTAACGGTCGATCGCGTAAGGGAGCTTCTCCGGCGCGTACTGCGAGAAATGGTGGTTCTGGCCCGCCATGGGCCCGAGCCCCGCCATCTGCCAGAACAGCCACTGTAGCGTCTCGACCCGTCCGCGCAGGTCTTTGCCGATGAACTTGCCGGTCTTCTCCGCGAGATAGAGCAGGATGGCGCCGGATTCGAAGACGCTGACCGGCGCGCCCTTGTCCGCGGGCTCGTGATCGATGATCGCGGGCATCCGGTTGTTGGGCGCGATCTTGAGAAAGTCGGGCTTGAACTGGTCGCCCTTTCCGATGTTGACCGGAAAGATCTTGTAGGGAAGCCCGGTCTCCTCGAGGAACATGGTGATCTTGTGCCCATTGGGCGTCGGCCAATAGTAGAGATCGATCACGGCGACAGTCTCCTTGGCTAGCTCGGTCCTCGCGCGTTCGCGACCCGCCGGGGCAGCGGTCTAGAAACTATGGCTGGGGAGGTCGGAGGCGGCAAGGCAGCGCCATTCGGGGCACCCGCACGGGTGACCTGCGAATCCGGCATGGGGTCGCGCGCGCCCGAAGCGCACGCGTCCGTTCAGTTGACGAAGATCGAGGGCTTAGTCGCTGCTGGCGATCCGGATCACCCGCGCGTCGCCTTGTCCGGCGTTGCGGATGCTTTGCGCCACGGCTTCCGCGGCCTCTTGAGTCGCGAAATCCTCGGTGCGCACCACGTACCAGTCGCGGCCCTGACGATCGCGGTCGTGGATGACCACGAGGTCCGCGATGCCCTTGGCCTTGAGGTGGCTGGTGAGCTTGTGCGCGTTGGACTCGTCCTGGAACGAGCCGAGCTGGACCACGAGCCGCTTGCCGGCGACAGCGGGCGTCTTGTGAACGACCGCGACCGGCGCGCTGGCGGCAGGCGCAGGCGGCGGCAGAGCCGCTTCAGATTGCGGCTCGGTCGAGGCGGGCTCCACCTTGGCGGTTTCCACCTGGGCGCTCTCTACCTTGGGCTTGGCGGCTTTCGGTGCGGCAGGCGTCATCGCCATCGGAGTGGCCGAGGCGACCTGGTTCGCCGCCGCCTCGTCGTCGTCCGTGGCCGCTTTCGCGCTCTGCGAGGGCGCCGGGGTCGACGGGCCCAGGTTGGCCGAGGGCGTCGGCTCCGCGGGCTCGAGAGAGGTTCCCGGGGTCGGCTCCTGCTCGGGCTGCAGCACCGCGTGCTTCGCCGTTTTGATCGGCACCGGCAGGGCGGCGAGAGTGGGCGCCGGCGGCGGCAATGGAGTCCGGGTCGTGTGGGCGCGCGCCGGCGCAGGCACCGGCGCCGCCGCGACCCCGGGATCGGTGACCGTGGCGGCGGGCTGCGCCGCGGCGCGGGCCGCGCGGACATCGGCGCCGAGGATCGCGGCCGTGCGGCCGACGTCGTCGAGGCTCCGCAGCAAGGTGAAATAGGCGAGGTTGTTGCGCACGGCCGCCTCGTCGAGGTCGCTGCGCGCCACCAGGGCCGCGTGCGTGTTGTCGCCGGCGAGACCGTACACCAGCGCCAGGTTCTGACGGTTGCGCGGAGTGGCGCCCGGGCGCGAGGCCAGATCGCTCAGCGTTGCGATGGCTCCCTTGAAGTCGCCGGACAGTGCCTGAGACAGGCCGAGATTGTTGCGCAGGCTCGGCTGATCCGGCGCCAGGGCGAGACCCCGGCGATAATCCTGCTGCGCCATGTCGTGGCGGCCCGCGAGGTCATGAGCGACGCCCAGCGCGTTGTAGGTCCGCGCGTCGCCGGAATTCTTGGCGACCGCGATCTCCAGATGCGCGAGCGCGAGCTGAGGCTTGCCGAGCGCCAGCAGCACATTGGCAAAGCCGCGGTGGAGCTCGGGATCGTCGGGCGCGAGGGTCAGCGCCGCCTGGTAGGCGTCGGCCGCTTCCGTATAGGACTGCATCTGGGCCAGCGTCTCGCCGGCGCGCGCCATCGGCACGGGGTCGCGCGGCGCCATCTCATGAGCGCGGCGATAGAGGCCGACGGCATTGCCGAGGTCGCCGCCGGCGCGGGTCTCGTCCGCGACCTTGAGCATGGTGTCCTCGGATTGCTCGGGCGCGAGGTTGCCGGGCGTTGCGCCCGACGCCCGCGTGCCCGGGGTATCCTTGCCGGTAAGGAAGCTGCAGGCGCTGAGGGCCAGGAAGACCGTCAGCATGAGCGGTCGGACGATCGGAAGCCGCGCGGGGCGGCGGTCGCGGATGGCTTGGGTCATGGTACGGTTAATCTCCCTCGTCCGCAGTCTCGGCGAACTTCCCTACCGAATAGTTAACCGCCCTCACCCATCCCACTGAAAGCTCGTAGTATTTTCGGGATTTTCCAGCGAGGCCCAAAGTCTTACCAAGATTGGCGACCGCCGCGGCCCGGCTGGCTCCCGGCCCCGATCGAGCCCCGCCTCCCCTCTCCTACTGAAACGCGCCGACCAGGAAATTGATGGTCAAGGCGAGGATCACGGTGTTGAAAAAGAACGAGAGCGCGCCGTGCGCCGACGCCAGGCGCCGCATGTGCTTGCCCGTGATCTGCACGTCCGAGACCTGGCAGGTCATGCCGAGCACCAGCGAGAAGTAGAAGAAGTCCCAGAAGTCGGGCGTGGGATCGCTGCCCGGGAACAGCAACCCGCCGGCGTCGTCCGGTCCGGGCGCCGGGCCGTCGCCGTAGAAGGCATGCGCATAGTGCACGGCGAAGACCGTGTGGATCGCCGTCCACGACAGCACGACCACGGCGCCCGCCAGCACGATGCGGGTCGCCAGCATGGCCACGGTCTCGCCATCCACTTTCTTCAGCAGCGCGATCGCCGCCACGAGGCTCGCCACCGCCGCCAGCACGATCAGCGCCTGGATGACCCAGAGCGACGCATCCTGCGCGCGCGCCCGGGCGCGCAGCCGATCCGGCGAGGCGGGACCGATCGCGAGCGCCGTCAGCACCAGAAACAGAGAGACCGCGACGACCCAGCCGAGCGCCGCGGCCTCGGCCACGCCCCAACCGCCCTGGAGCATATAGAACAGGACCCCGCCCACGAGCGCGCAGATCAGCAGCCGGAAGCCCGGATGGATCTCGCGAACGCTGACGTGAAGGCGGGCGAGCAGCATGGGGCGGTCAGTGCCTCGGTGGTGGCGGCGCGATGTCGTTCGAAATCGTACCGCGCAGTGCGGGACAATTTGCGGACAGGGTGGCCAGGACCGCAGCGAGAGCGACCGCGATCCCTGTCACTCTATTCCAGTTCCGGTCGCGCGGGCGCGCGGCCGAGCTTTTTGTTCTCGCCGGGTGCGGCGCGGCTCGAACTCCGGAATTGGCTTCGATGCCTGGAATTGGGTTTGAATTGGCTTTGCCGCACCTCGTGCCTTTGATTCGTTTGAAAGAATTGGCTTTGATTTGTTGATTTCTTTTTTCGCGGGGATCGACACGAAGTTCCCCCTTCGGGTGAGATTGGGTTCGTTTCGCAATTTTAATGTGCGGCACTGCCGCGCTCCCCGACCTCGCGGACTTGATGCTCAAACTCCGCCCAAGGGCGACGTGGGTTTCGTTGCTCATGCTCGATCACACGATGTTGCGCGAACACACGGTAAACGCTTTTTGCGTCTGTGTCAAGCCAGAGCGTGTCCCCGCTGGATGGTGTCACTGCGTCCTTCGACGCGCTCGCAAAGCTCGCTTGCTCAGGATGAGGGTTTTCCTTTGTGCAACAATAGTTTCTCCTCATCCTGAGCAAGCGACCGAAGGGAGCGCGTCGAAGGACGCACCGCGCTACATGCAATCGCGAAGCGCTCTAACGCCGAACCTGGAACCGATCCGTACGTTCCATGCATTTAGTGCGAGCCTGCGCCGGCATCGCCAAGCCAAGTCTCAATCCGACAACGCTTTCGCGAGCGCGGGCAGGAACCGGTTCATCCGGTAGTCGACGTCGGTGTGATCGTCGTCGAATTCCTCGTAGACGTGCGGCACGCCTTGCGCCTCGAGCTTGCGGTGCAGCCGGCGCATGCCGAAATGGATGCGGAACTGGTCGTGGTCGCCGCAGTCGAGCCACACCGTCTTGAGCGCCTTGAGCGTGCCGCCGCGGCGGTCGGCGACGAGCACCGGATCATAGCGCAGCCAGTTCGCCCATTTATCCGCGATGAGCTCGCCGGTATAGGGATCGGCCGGCAGGCTCGTGTAGCGGAAGCCCTTGGGGTCGGGATCGTAGTGCGCGGACATCGCGAGGAACATGCGGCACGACTGCTCGGCGCGGCTGTGCTTCTCCTTGCCCTCGAAATCCCCGAAGAAGCGCTCGATCGACCAGTCGAAGCGCTGCAGCACGTCGAGGCTGAGGTAGAGCTCGGGAATGTGGAGCGCGTCCCATCCCATGTCGCCGGAATTGCAGGCGACCGCGGCCCAGAAGTCGGCGTGGTTGAGCCCATGCCAGATCGCGCCGAAGCCGCCCGAGGACTTGCCGAAGCAGCCGCGGCGCCCGGTGCCGCCGCAACCGAAGCGCTCCTCAACCGTGGGCACGATCTCGTCGATCAGATAATCCTCGTAGCGGCCCGTGCCGGCGCTGTTGATGTATTGGTTGCCGCCGATCCGCATGGCGCAGTCCGGGAAGGCGGCCACGACCGGCGGCATGCCCTCGGCGATCAGCCGGTCGAGCCGCTCCGGCACGTTCTCGGCGAGCGCCTTCCAGCCGGTGTGGAGCGGCCCGGTGCCGCCGAACCCGGGCATGTCGACGAGCAGCGGCAGGCGCTGGCCCTCGCTCCAGCCGGGCGGCGTGTAGACATGCAGCTCGCGCCGCGTCGGGTCGTCCTGAGCGTTGCCGACCAGCACCTTCGACTCATGGACGAGACGGTGCACGGTGCCTTGCGGCAGGCGGTGATTGCGACGCAAGCGAGCCTCCTCGGAAAATGCGGAGCGCCGGACGGAGGCGCCCGGCGTCGAAGGCGCTATGCTACGCGGCTCCGGCTAGGCCGCAAAGCGGGACGGCTGCAATCGCTATCCCGTCACTGTATTCCGAGGTCGAGAGCGGAAGGGCGTCGTGTATCCCCGTGGGCATCTCCGCCAGCGTAGCGTCGCAAACGGCCGCCGCGCTTTAGGACGTAGATCTTGGCTCGCTTGATCGCGGGTCTGCGTAGTTTCCGAGGCTCCTGCCTTCAACCGGCATCCCCTAGTCTCCAAGGGAACGTGGGCAGGAGACTGCATGAATGCGCTATCAAATTGGCCCGGCAATCGGCTCTTGCTCCACCTGCCAGCCTCCAATCTGAAACGGCTTATGCCGGAGCTCGAGCAGATTCGCTGCCAACGCGGGCAGGTCCTGATGGACGCCGATAGTCCGCTCGACCATGTGTTCTTCCCCGACGGCGGGGTCGTTTCAGTGGTCGCGGTCTATGCGGACGGCAGCATCATCGAGATGGCAACGATCGGCCGGGAGGGCTGCACGGCTATCCAGGCCGTCTTCGGCGCCAAGACATCCTCCGTCCGGCTTCTGGTCCAGATCCCGGGGAGCGCGGCAAGGATGTCGCGCGTGGCATTTGCACAGGCGATGGCGTCGATGCCGCACTTCCGAAGTCTCATGCTCGCTTACGAGCAAGCCTTTCTCGAGCAAGTCCTAGTGTCGGTCGCGTGCAACGGTACGCACAGCCTCAAGGAGCGGCTGGCGCGTTGGCTGCTCATGATGCGCGACCGCGGCGACACTGACGCACTGCAGATCACCCAGACCCTGCTTGGCGAGATGCTGGGAGTCCAGAGGCCGACCATCACGAATGCCGCCCGGGAGTTGGAAGATGCCGGCTTGATCGAGCGCGGCCGACGGCAAGTCACGATCCTGAACCGTCAGGGGCTCGCGGAGTCCGCTTGCGAATGCTATCAGCTGGTGCGGGCGCGCATCGCTCTTCACCTGCCCAAAACATACGCGCAAAAAAGCTAGCCTCCGGGAGCGGTAATGTACATTACCGACAACGCTCGCTCGACGAGCTAACCATCAAGACCCGGTGGGGAGCTGACGCAGGCGCCCCAGCAAGATCGTTTTCTTGTTGGCGAGGACAATTCCCGTCATGGGCGGCCGCGCACATCTTGTTCACTCAGTGCGGTTAAAACGCTCGGTGGCTTTGGTTCGCATGACGCGATGCCCGTGACTGCCAAGGCGCTTCGCGACCGCATCGCGCTGCTTCGCAGACTCCTTTCGGAAGCTGTTGATGTGGACGTGACCCGCAATTACCTCAATGAAATCGTGATGGCCGAGATGGAGCTACGCGAACTCGAGAGCCACGAGAAGAAGAGGCGGAAGAAGAAGAAACCCCGGTCGGACCGCTGACTGAAATGGGCAAGGGTCTCGCGAGCTTGACGCTCTATTCCGATTTTGCGGGTAATGCGGCGACACGATCGGCGTTGCTGCCGTTTTCACGGATCGTCTTCAGAATGGGTATCGTGTCGCCGGTTCCTGCAAGTCCAAGAAGCATTCCGTAGGCGCACCACAGCGAAAGAAAGGCATTTATTCGGGGCCTGTCCCAGTAGTGTCCTGATCGATCCCATGCTCTCGCGCAAGCATGCGGAGCGGATCACTCGCGTCAAGAGGCCGCCGATCTCGGCGATGGCGGAGTTCGAAATCCGGGCCGCATTGACAGGCCCGTCTCATCGCCCGCACGCTGCGGCTATGAGCAAGACCGTGATCAACCTCAAGGAGGCGACAGAGCTGCAGCGCCTCTATGCCCAACTGCCGCAAGCCTGTCGGCGCGCCGCCGCCGCGCTTCGGACCAGCCCCCCTGACCACAAGCTGGATGGCGAAGCCCTCGCCCGCTTCCTGGAAGCGGACAAGAAGGCCGGAGACATCGCCCGGCAGATCAGGAAAATACTCGGGGACGAGTGAGCCGGCGTGGCGCCTGCGGCCTCGCAGCGCTAAATCCACTCTGACCCTGAATCTTCTGAATCTTCGCTCTCTAGAGCGGTTCCCGGCTGGATGGACTGACTGCACCCTTCGACACGCACCCTTCGGGTGCGCGCTCAGGGTGAGGCGAATTTCTTTGTGCCATCCCCCAAATCTCCTCCTCCTGAGCGCGATCGCGCAGCGAGCGTGTCGAAGGACGCACGATATCCATGCAAGCGGGATCGACCTCGATGATCATTCGTGTCTCTTAT
>Ga0209415_10003458_pt1 | contig 29374 bp, 16 predicted proteins | sample PeaSoiSIISIP2007_FD_187696 | JGI IMG/M metagenome (GOLD analysis project Ga0209415, IMG submission 187696) | Peat soil microbial communities from Weissenstadt, Germany - SII-SIP-2007 (SPAdes) (version 2) | ecosystem: Environmental > Terrestrial > Soil > Wetlands > Peat | place: Germany...
GAGCGAGCGTGAAAGGTTGTTCCCTCTTGTGGATGAGGTACATGCGATGATGCTCAAGGACAATATTTCTTCGCCCGCGTTCACGAATTTAATGAAGGAACTCGACCGGAAGGCCTCGAACTTCGACCCCTGGATGTCTTTGAGAGGCTGCTTGCTCCGCGGTTAAATTTACGTTCGCCGCTATGGCATCATGTTCAGAAGCTGTTGAAGAAACATAAATAGCCTAAATGAAGCGTTGAGGTTCATTATCCCACTTCCCAGGAAGGCATCGCTTCGACGTTTGCTGTCCGTCTCTGCAGCCTTCGGGCGCTCATGTCGATAATACCGTTTGATGGGTTACCCGATAGTTTAATATTGTAAAAATTATCCTTTTGGTCATCGGATGACCGTCTGAAATAAAATGCTGGAGAAAGCCGTAAAAAACGACAAAAGGTCGTGTCTTTTTTCTGGCTGCTTCCTTATGCCATGGAAATTTAAAAACACCCTCGGCACCCCTATCAGGTCCTGCATATGCTTTTGCAAGAGGCTCGGTTCTCTCCACGCTTGGTTAAAGACGCAAGACCTGACCCTAAAGATTCGGTCGTAAAGATTCGGATTATGAAAAAAATGCTGGTGTTACTGCTAAGAGCCAGTCTGACACCGATCCGTCTAAGCCAGTCACAAAAAGATGCGGGTGCCGAAGGACTGGCAACCCTCGGCACCCTGAAATTACAATATAAACAAACATCGGACTGTTTCTCTGCCCTGCTGAATTTTTCTCACCCAGATGACGAGTCATCTTGAATATTCCGGACATTTATTCGGACACAACGGTAAAGTCATCTTTTCTGTTCTTCTGCCAGCAGCTTTCGGTACTATCGGTACAACTCGACTTTTCCTTTCCGTAGCTGATTAGCAAAACACGATGTCCGGAAATGCCCATATCGGTAAGATATTTTTTCGCGCTTGCCGCGCGACGCTGGCCGAGAGTCTGGTTATACTCAATAGTCCCTCGTTCATCGCAATTACCCTCGATCCTGACCTTTATTTGCGGGTGAGCCTTGAGCCATTGCACATTCGCCTTCATGATACCGCCAGCTTCAGCGTCGATAAAAGCCTGATCAAAACGGAAATACACAGGCTGAAGGCCGGCACGAGCGGCGGCTGCCCGCTCCCTGGTTTCTTCGTCTTCAGACTTCGTTGCTTCCTCCTTCTGCTTTGGTTGAACCGTCTCTTCTACAGCCAGCGTCTCTTTCCGTTGTGTTTCAGGTACAGATGAAATCTCGGCCTTTTTTGGACACCCCCATAGAGCTAGCATCCCAATACATAGTACAACCATTAAATACCACGCCCTCTTTCTGCTCATCACGTTCATAGCGAATCCTCCCATAGCTTACAATACATGCAATGCATCTTATCACCGCTTTTAATAATGTCGTCCCTCACTACGTCTCATTCCATATCCCCCCTCTCCGGTATCCTCAGTTTTTATCCCACCTGCAGAAGATGATTTCGGAGTAATTTATTCAAGTTTTCGATTTCTCTTATGCGCGTGCGTTAAGTGGACCTCTCTGTCAAGACAATGAAGAGTTGCGTTTAAGTGGGTAACTGATCAACCCACACCGGCCTATACTGGGGGTGATTCTGGCTTTCTATGCCTCCTTCGCTATTCCGGCCAGGAAAACCGCTACCATCTTGAAGTCTGTCTTCAACATCAAGGTCTCCCATCAGATGGCATTAAACTATGCCGCTGCCGCCGCGTTCTACTGCCACGGGTTCAATCTCAAAAACAAAGGTCCTGTCGATCCTCAATAGCGGAAAGGCTTGTTTCTCTTTCCTGGAACCCGACTTCGGTCTCCAGCCTCAGGCGCTAGACTGCGGGCAGGAAATCAATCGGGTACAGAATGGTGATCTTGGAGACCTTCTCCTTCGGTCCAAAGTTGAACCTCTTTACACGCTCCACAATCTGGGCCACCAACTCCGGCGAGGCCAGGTCGTTCGACTGCACAGTGCAAGAGGAAACCTCACCGCCCGGCTCGATGGTGATCCTCAAGATCATCTTGCCCCGAAGCGTCGGGTCCTTCCTGAGTTCCGCGTTGTAGAGCCGGTAGAGCGCTGCCTTGTATCTGTCGAAAACGATCTGGATCTCTTCATCGGTACGGCCCGGCCCGGGCCCGGAAGAAAGCGGTCTCGCATTTCCCGCCTGCCCGGCAACCGTGTTTTCCACCCGGCTGAACCCGATGCCGCCAATGCGGCTGCCGTTTCCGCTGCCTATCGTGCGGCTGATCCCGGAACTACTGATGCCGCCACTATAACCACCCGCCGACTGCATGGCAACGAGAGACTGGCTTGGACGGGCCTGGCCTGCGGCCGCGGCTTCCTGGTTGTTAATACGCGCCTCGGTTCCAAGACGCGCGGCGGGGGCTTCGTTCAATATGCCCTTGAAGGATTCCTTGAAGGCCAGGACCCCCGTGCTCTCCGCTTTACTACGTGCGGTCTCTGTTTCCGAAGCGACTACCTTGGGTTGTTCTTCATGCTGTTTCTCCGGCTCCTTTTGCTGGTTCTTTTCGGGCTTCCTTTCCTCTTTGCGGCGCTCGGGCTCCGGCTCGGGTTTGGGCGGCTCCCTCCGGAGCATGGAGACCAGGCGTTCAGGGACCTCGGCAACAGTGGGGCGTTCCGGCGCCGGCAGTACCCAGAGGCGTATGACGGCTCCGAAAAGGATATAGAACAGCAATGCAAGAAGCAGTGACCTGCGGAACCGTCGTTCACTCTCGGAATTATCGTCCCCCGGCATTGCCATTGAGTAATTGGGAACGGGAGATATCTCGCGGTCTACGTAATATTCCTCCTCACGCCGTTCGTCGCGCTCGTATGCGTCGCGCACTTCCTCCTGGAGGTAGGAGAGTTCATCAAGACACCGGTTTATCTCGCCCTGGAGGGTCGCCTTCTTTTCAAGGATTCCGCTTATATCGCCTTCGAAGAGAGCGACACGATTCCTCGCATGCTTTATGTGTACTTCGGCATTTTGCTCTTCGGCGAGTCCTGCCCAAAAGAGCTCACCAGCCTTGAGCTCTCCAAGCTTGTCTAGGGCATGGAGTACGTTCTTCAGTGCGTCGAACCGCTGTCTGTCTACGGCGAATGTTTGAAGCTCGGCGTCCACGGCCCGAAGCTCCTCTTCCAGGCCGGTGCGCCGTCTAAGGGCGTTCTCGATCTGGACGTCAATCTGGGACAGTTCCTCTTCTAAAATGGCCGTCGTCATTTTTCCGCCTTTTCCGCCACGGCAAGGGATATCCTTCCGTATCCGCAGGCCGTGCAGGTTGACATGATTTTCTTCAGCACCTTGAACGGTATCGTCTTGTCGGCAAGAAGCGTGACTTCCATGGTTTCTGCGGCAGCCTTGGCACCGTTCTCCAGCTGCAAAAGCCGGTCCCGTAGTTCCGTGACCATCACGATTCCGTCATCAAGAAGCTTGGGGGTGCTAACCACGGATTCGCCCTGGACCAGCACCGATTCGGGGCTCACCACGATCGCAACGGTTTCCCGTGGCCTGGTCGGGACAGAGGAATCAGGAAGTGCGATCTGCGCGTCCGGCAGGGTGCTGTTGAACGAGTGAAAAAGAAGAAAGAACACTAGGACGGTGAGGACGTCCATCATCGGAATAAGGTTTATGCCGAGGCCCCTGATCACGCCCCGCTTGTTGTTCCGCTCCATCCGTTTCATGCGTCTGGTTGCCCTCATGGCGCGTCTCCTATGGATATCTTGGGAAAGAGGTCGATTTTTCTGGCTTCTCCGCCACCTTCCGGCGGTACGTTGGTGCTTCGTACTGCGTCCATGATCTCGATAAGGTGGTCGTACTTGATGTCTGGTTCCATAAGGACCGAAGCGTCCTGCTTTCCCGGGTACTGGGCCTTGAGACGAAGGAGCGTCTTCGTAAGCGCCCCGATATCATACTCGTCGTCCTTTTTGGGTATCCTGTCCGACACCACCGAACCATTGGAAATCTCCAGTGCCGCCCTGCGGACGATCACCTCGATGGCAAAATTAGGCATGTCGTGTGCCTCCGCGCCGGCGGCAGTCGGTACGGCGAGCTCCTCGATCGTTATGCTTATAAAGACGGCGGTGATGAGCAGAAAGACCACCAGGACGGTAAGGATGTCCATCATCGGCGTCAGGTTGATTACGTGCATGATGTCCGTATCGAAACCCGATCGTTTTTCTGCGTTCCTCTTATTCCGATATCGTCTGAGCATGGCCGGCTCCTGTCACCTTGGCGCCCGGTAATGACGCGGCACTTTCGAACTGGCGCTTGGTAAAGCTGGAAATGGCGTTCAAGGACTTAACCGATGCCATCTCAAGGCTGTTAACGATCTGGCCCGTGGTCGTCGTGAGCCGCGCATGGAGCAGGAGGAGCGGGATCGCGGACATCAAGCCGAGGGCGGTGCAGTTCATTGCCTCGGAAATGCTGGCGGCAAGCAGTGCCGCCTTTTCGGCCGGGCTTGCGGTGGCCACTGCGGCGAACGCCATGATGAGGCCCATGATCGTGCCCAGGAGCCCGAACAGAGTGGCGATGTTGGACAAGAGCGCGAGATACGGCGTGCGCTTCTCCAGTTGGGGGACTATCTCCATCATGCTCTCCTCCATGGCGATCTCTATGTCCTCGCGGCGTTTGACCGCGCCCTGCCTGGCCAGACCCATACCCAGCATCTGCGCCATGGATGACTTGTCCTTGTTGGCGATTTCCCGGGCCTTGTCGAACTCACCCGTTTCCAGCGCGGGATAGATACTGTCCCACGTTTTTTTGTTCTCCTCCCGGACGCGTTTCAGGTGGATCCAGCGCTCAATCGCGATGACTAGGCCGACCAACAGCACGAATAAAATGGGGAACATAAACAAACCGCCCTTCTGAAAAAACCTTACGATAAACATTGTGTTTCCTCCTTTTTCGCTGTTCTGACAGCGATGTCATTTCTTGGTGCTTTGTTCGTAGAACTCCAGTTGACGCTTGAACACGTCGCGATCCACGGGTGTGTCGGAAGCATCGAGCACCATATCCAAACCGGTTCCTTTGCCCATCTCGGAGCTTTTCCAGGGCACTATATAGAGGGCTTTAGGGGCCTCGTCGTTTCCAACGATGGACATTCCGGAAAGCTCCTTGGCCCCTTCCGGCTTCGCTTCCTTTTTCTCCTGTGCCGACTTTGACGCATCCCTGGCCGCCGGTACGTTGTCTCCGGCAACGGCAAGGCCCGCCGACAGAAGAAGCAAGAAAAACCAAAGAAGTGCGTTCCGATACATGTCTTCTCCTCCCTTTCACCTAACGTTTGAGCCGTATCTTAAGTTCAGCGATCCAGGTCTTGACCTGCGTGTCCGCAGGTGAGCCGACTGCGTAGGTCTCAAGCTCATGAAGGGCGCATTCCGGGTCGTCCATATACAGGTCGCAGAGGATGCCGAGATTTTTATGGACGGGCAGGTATTCCGGGAACCGTGCGATCGCCTTCAGATAGACTTCCCTGGCCTCTTTGAAACGCCCGGCCCTGCGGAGAAGCAGCCCGTATTCATTGCTGGCAACCGGATGGCCGGGGAAAAGGCCCAGCGCGGTTTTCAAGTGCTCTTCGGCCAGCTCCGTCTTGCCAGTCCGCATGTAGGCTACGGCGATGTCGATATGTGGAGCCGTAACCCCCGGCGACCTCTCGATCACCCTGGTGAGGAGGTCGATGGCCTTGTCGTTTTTCCCGTCGTTCAAGAGTGAGACGGCGTGGTCGAATTCTTCGCGGGATTCGGCGTTCATGATCGGGTCGTCATGGATGACGAATCCTTGCTGTCCGTCAGAGAGCCTTTCCACGGATGGCCCCTTGAAAGTAGCGGTTTCAACGGGCTTCGATGTGACCTTTGCTCCGGCTGCGCAACCGGCAAGGACCATGGTCATCACGGCCAGAGACAATGTTCCGGACATATTTTGGAATCTGAACATCTTTAAAAGAAATCCATTTCTGGCATTCATCTTCCTGTTCTCCCTACCGTCAACCTGAATCTCAATCAGGAGACTTATCATCCGGGACATCCTTGACAGCGTTGTCCTGCACGCTTTCCGCCGGATGAACGTCCTTTACGGTTTTCTTGGATTCTGCCTGTTTCGCTTCCTGCTTCGGCTCCACCGCCTTGGCAGATTCCTGGGTCCCTGACGGCGGAGGTTCCAGCTTCGATTCATCGGATTGCGCCGCCTCTTTGGATGCCAGGGGAAGAGGCTCCTCCTGACGTTTGACGGCGAAGAGGTAGGTGTCCGGCGAAGTTATGACTGCGCTCTCTTCTTCCGTCTTGTCGTAGCGGGCGGGAACGAACTTGGCAAGCTTCTGCAAGCTCTTTTCGATCCACTCGTTGTAAACCCCGCGAGAAATAAGGTCGAGATTGCTCTTATGCGTTGCAATGGCCTTCTCCTCGAATGGGTAGGCCTGGTCGTCGATCGCGAGTTCGTATTCTTCCCGCTCAGCGGGGCTCAAGTCCTTGGGGCGTTCGGACTCTTTCAGGTCCCGGCTAAAATCTGCGTAGATTTCGGCCAGATAGAAGGTCGCGGCCGAGGTGACAAGGCCGACCTCGTAATCCAAGAGCTTGTTGAACTCTTGTGTTGCGACCTTCATCAATTCCTTCTTCTTCTCAAGGTTTGCCTTGAACGGCTCTACCAGTTTTATCCCTGCGAACTGGCCGAAGGTTTGCTCGGCCAGCACCAGTGCGGCCGTGCCGGCTAGATAACGAGTACGGGGCGTACGCTCGGCCCCGGCTCCTGCGTCAACGGCCACCATCTCCTTAATCTCGGCGAGATAACCGTTGAAATCGTTCTTCTTCAAAATATCGGCGATCTTGGCGCGCGTTTCCATGTTGGGTTCGGCGGGATGCGGAAAATGGTCCACGTAGCGCCGGAAAGCCTTCAGCTTGCGGTCACGGTCGCCGGCCTTATCGTAGAGTTCCGCCGCGGTTTGGAGAGATGCGCGCCTGACATCATCGTCCTTTGACTCTGTCTCGATGCGTTCATATTCGCCGGCCGCAAGGCTAAACTTTCCGTCCTCGCGGTAGACGTAGGCGATCTTCTTGGTCACCTCGGGCAAAAGGTCGCTCCCGGGGAATTTCTCGCGAAACCCGGTGAGTACGGATGCCGCCGTTTTCCAGTCCTTGAGCAGGATCAGGGCGGTCGCCGCGTCATACTCGGCATTGACTTTGATACTAGAGGCGGGCGCCATACGTCCCACCCGCAGGAAATTGTCCGCCGCTGCCCGGTAATCCTTGACAGCGCTTGCCTGCTCGCCCTGCTTGTAGATTGCCGCGGCTAAGTTGTCGCTGATGCCGTCCCTGCTTTTATCTCCGGCGGGCAAAAGCGAAAGCACCTTCCCATAAGCGGCCTCGGCTTCGGCATAGCGGTGAAACTCGTAGGTTGAGTGGCCAACCACGACATAGGCTTCCCTGACGACATCGGCATCAGCCTTGGGATAGGACATGACGAGTTTACGCGCAGAGGCTAACGCCTGCTCGAAGTCCCGCATTCCGTACAGGTCATCCGCGGCGGCACCGAGAACAACCGCCGCCTTCTCGTGCTGTGGATAGGTTTCCGCGAATTTAAGCGAGCAGGCGACGGTCTTACGCTTTACCTCGTCCTTTTGCTTCGGGGCAGCGTTGGCCAGCTCCTGGCGCCAGGCGTAGACGGCCGCGTAGCCAGCCTGGGCTGATTTTTCATGGTGCGGGTAGTCATAGGATGTCTTTTCGTATTCCACTGCCGCCAGGCCGAATGCGCGGTTCTCCATGAGGAGGTCCGCCAAAAGATAATTGATGGCCGGGGACTCCGTATCCTTCGGGAAGGAGGCGAGGAATTCCCTGTACCAGTGCAGGGCTTCCTCATAGTTCGCGTTCTTGTTCTTTGCCTCCTCTTTGTTCTGGTAAAGCGAGTGGTAATACTTGGCCAGGTCGGTCAGGTTCGTCTTGAGCCAGGACATGACCTCGGGACGGTCATCCGGTTTATAATGTTTCCAGTAGGGGGCGCTAAGCCCGTATGTCCTGGAAAACTCCTTTTTCGCGTCGATGACCAGGCTGGGGAACCCCCCGGCGATATCGATATCTATCACCCGCATCTGGAAATCAGGCGCTTTTCTGTTGAAGGGATTCATGCTGACGAAGGCGTTGTAGGTTGCGGCTGCATCGGCATAACGGCGCTTGTCGAAGTAAAATTCCCCGAGATTACCGTAGATGCCGTCCTCGTAGCTTTTAGATCCATGTTTTACAAAGTATTCTGCGACGGTTTTGGGTCCTCCTAAATTGGAAAAGCAAAGGCTTATGACCTTGAATGTGTCGTCGATGCGTTTTTTCTCCATCTTGTCTGTGGTCTGTGCGAAGTCGTAGCCCGTTTTGACCTTGTAATCGAGGAGCGCAATGTACCTGTCAAGCGCTTCATCGTAAAGCTCCTGCTTATAGAAGGTCCATCCGAGCTTGTACAGGGCAAGCGGGTAAAAGTATGAATTTGCTCCCATAGATACGACGCTTTGGTACGCGTCCTCGGCTTTTAGAAATTGCCTCCGGGTAAAGAAATATTCGGCACGCCGGAACTGCACCTCATCCATGTACTGGCATTTGGGGTACTCCCGTACCATCCGGTCCATGACCTTCATGGCAAGGTCGACCTCGCCCAGTTCCTCGTAGGCACGGGACATCTGGTAGAGCGCCTGGTTATTGTGATCGTACTGGGGATAATCGGTCAAAAGTTTTTGATAGAGTTTAATAGCCTCGCGTACACCGGGACGCTCAAGGCTTCCTGATACGGGTGCATACTCTCCGTCCAGCGATCCGGCCCTGTTCTCGAAATCGTCCTGCGATTCCTGTTGTTTGTTAGTCTCGGCAATGGATTTTGATGATAGGGAGCCGGGATTTGGCCGCCGCAACGTGATATTGCCGGGAAGAAGGCCATATTCCTTTTCTATTTTAAGGTCAGCCAGCCTTCGGAGCGCCTCGGGCTTCAGTTTCGATGATTCCGGCGTGTCTTTAAGGAACTGCTGGTAGCCGTCCATGGCCTTGTCGAGTCCGCCGTCTATCCGTTCTTCTTTGATATCGACATGACGGTTTCGAAGATCCGCCAGCGTGCCCTCTGCGTGGGGAGTCGTCTGGCAGGAGACAATGAGAAGCGTAAGTGCGAACAACAGATATAAAAATCGGCCCTTTTCCATTATTCTCCAGCCTTCTTGTTGTCCTGGGCTTTTCTGGCGCGGTCGTAGCTGTCCGCCATGGCAAAGCGCGCGTCCACCTCGTACTGTTCGAGAAGTTTGCGCCTCCTGGTAAGTTCATTTATGGCCATGGTCTCTAAGATTTTTCCCTGCCGGGTTTTCAGTTCTTCCACTTTCTTTGCCGCAGTATGAGTCTTCTCACTTAAGATGCGGATGACGTCGTCATAGCCCTCGTAGCTTTGCGTGACGGCCTGACGGGTGCGGATAAAGGAAGCATATTCTGTTTTCATACGGTCGATTTCACTGTTTAAGTCTTTGAGGTGCTTAAAGGCTTCGGTCAAACGCTGGTCATACTCTTCATACATGTTCCAGGCAATTACCCCGCGAAGGAGTTTGATCCGGGATAAGGTAACGCCGGATGCGTCCGGGGCGGAGGTAAGACGCTTTTCAAGACGGGAAAGACGCAGCATCGTCAAACTCTCGTCGGCGGTTTCAAGCTGTTCGGGCCTGGGAGAAGTAAGCATGGAATGAAGCCTTTTTTCAATACTGTCCCGCTGCGCGAGTCTCAGCCGCATAAGCGTGTCAAGCCTGCGGAATTCCCGGTCGATTTCGGGGAGAAGCGGCTCGTAGTAATCCCGGCGCTTTTTCGTAAGGTCATGGAGTGCATCAAGGCTTCCTGTCCACGTAGAAAGTTTCACGCGAAGCTCCTCGAGATCCAGGTAATTCTTGAGCGATTCCTGGAAATTCTGGGAAGCAAGAAGGTCAAGGAGATAGTAAGTCTCGGGTGCTTCTGGAAGTTCTCGCAGCTTTACGACCCAGTCGGGGTCCTGTTTCAGCTCCTCCCGCAAAAGAGCCGCAAGAAACTTGCCTTCCTGGATACTTGTTATTGAGGCGGAAAGCTTCTGGGTCTCCTTGCCGAAAGAAGCCAGGGCTTGGCTATAAAGGACTGCCGCCTTGCTGTAAACGCCAAGCTTGATATAGGCATAGGGGACCGCGAGCATGGCCTCTTCCACGGAAGCATTGGTGGCAGACCGTTCGGACAGGATTGTCCAGGGCACCAGGGCGCTTTGATAATTGCCAAGGGAGGCGTCGGCCCATCCGGAACCAAGAAGAGCGCGGTTGGAGAAGGGACCGGTCAGCCGCACCCTGTCCAGGGCATCCTTGGCAGCCGCATATTTTTTTTCCGTAAGGAGCTTTTCGCCCAGGACAAGGTTGGATTTGTCCCGAATTGCGAGTTCTACATCATCGAGACCCTTAATCTGGCCGGCACGATCAAGCGAGCGGAGTCCGTCCGTCTCTTTGCCCTCTCTCATAAAGGCAATTCCGAGATTATAGGTGCTGAAACCTGAAAGACCGCGCGTATCCTTCATGTCTGTAAACATTCGGGCTGAATCGGCATAACGGCCATTAGCCATAAGAATTTCTGCTTTAAGAAAAGCCAGGTCATCTTTTATTTTCTCGGGAACAACGCCCTTGATGCGGTCCACTGCTTCCTGGGCGTCTTTGGATTGCCCTTTCTGGAAATAGATGCGCGCAAGCCGGAAGATTGCCTCGTTTTTAACGGGCTCGGGAACGTTTCCCTCAATGACTTCCTTGATGGCATGCCCGGCTTTCTGGTGCATCCGGTAAAATAACTCGAAGTCTCCCACATCAAACTCCGCCTGGTTGACGTGGTAATGAAGCGTGTCCCGCCCGGGCTCATCGACGCCGTAATGAAGGGAAAGCTCGGTGTCCAACCGGGAAACGGCATCGAACCACTCTCCCTGATAGGCGTGGTAGAGTGCCTCGCCGAAATACAGGTCATGAAGGTCGGAAGTTTTTCTCGTTTCCGCAGGCGCCGACGATGCCGAGAACATCAAGAGTATGAATGATAAAAGCAGCCTCTTCATGGGTTACCTAGTCTTCTCCGTAATGCCCTGGTCGGTAAGCGTCAGTTCGACAATCCGGGGAGCGACATCCTTGGAAACTTTAAAGTGCTGCGAATTTTTAAGGTCGGAACCTCCACCGGTTTTGCCGATGACGGAAACCAGAAGGTCATGGTCGCCGATTTTGATATTGCCAGTGTAGATGCGCTGCACCCCGCCCTTTTTCATGGCTTCCAGTTCCTTGAAGCTGTACACGTGCCGCGCGACAGGGTTTCCGTCCATCTGGATCTCCACCGCGTCCAGGCGGAAAGTTTCGTTTTCTGCCAGGGAAACGAAGAGCGAGACCTCCGTGCCGGACGGATACAAAAGCTTCTCTTCGAGTTTTTCAAGATCCGCGGAGACCTCCAGAACATCGCTTTTAATGTCCTGAACCTGCTCGTCCTGGCCCTTTAACTCTTCCTTGGTAATGTCCTCTGCGTAAGCGGCGGAAAAGATAAAGAGCACTGCAACCGCTACCACGATGCCTGTCAGCCGGTTAAACATTTTTGTTTCCCTCCCCTTCCGGAAATGCTTCGTTATCTTGTGGCAACCCGGGCAGTGCCCAGGGTCTCTAAAACTCGCCAATCATGTTAAAGAAGAAACCCTGGTGCTTGTAGTCCAGCACGGTCAGATCGTCCGAAAAATCGCTGAAGTTGTAGCCTACACCCGCCTTGATGTTGGGTCCCATCTGCCGATAGATGGCCGCAAGGATACCGCTTTTCTTGTCCTGCGCGTCGGGCAGGTCCAAGAGGCGCGCCTCGACCATGGCATCCCATGAATGGACGAAATGCCAGTCGGCACTAGCAATGTAAAGAGAGGCCCGGCTCTCATAGAAAACAGGGTTCTGGAGGGTCTCGCTGACCCATCCAAGGCGGTAGGCGTACTTGGCGCTGATGCTCCACGTATGCGTAAGGTCGTAAGTTGCGTCTAGTGACAGAATATTGCTTTTCTGGATGGAATCCGCGGCGGTATTGGTGACCGAGTTCGCGGAAGTATAGGTGACCGTGTCGGTGACCTGGGCTGCGGTCGGGACGTTGTAGAAATAGGTGTACTTGAACAGGGTGTTTAGCTTGTCGTTCGTAACCGGACGGTAGCCGTAGCCCAAGACCGCCTCGGTGTAATTGCCGCCGAAGAAAGCGGCATCGCTATGACTCTCGGCATGATTGAATTTGCCGATGATTCGGGAAGATTCGTTTATCTGGTACTTGAGGTCGTTCTTCACAAGCCAGCTTTCCTGATTGACGGTGCTCTCGGAAGTTGTCGTATCCGGGTTTATGGTTATGACCTCGGTCTTGTCGATGCGGTACTCGAATGCACTGGCCCAGATGAGTCCGTTGTTGCCGTAGCCCACGCGAAGGGTTGCAGCATTGCGTTCGAGGTTTGCGTAGGTGACAGGGTCTTTGAGATTCCCGTAATCAAGGCCAATGCCCAGGTTCCAGTGGTCAGCGGGCGCAAGGTCGACGCCCGCGGCATGAGTAAGTCCCGTCGGAACATTGCCGTAAGCGTATTTTTCCTCTGCATAGACGCTCACGCTGTCGGAGTAGCGTGTTTTCATGCCGGAAACAATGCTCCCGTTGCCCGCGCGTATCCCGTTGTCTGGGGTCTCGTTATCGTACACGTAGTTCAAGTACATATTGGTGCGGTCGGAGTAGAGATATTCCATGCCGAGCTTGCCGGCACCGCCCATGTCGCCGGACGATACTTCGCCGTTTACTTTCACGTGGTCGGTAATGCGGTACTCGCCGCCCGTCCCGATCCGGTCGTTGCTCTCGCGGTCGCCGGTATTTTCTACCGTGCCCTGCGCGTAACCATACGCGCTCCAGCGTCCCTTGGAATCGTACGTCGCACGAAGTGCTGCGTCCGTGAGGTCACCCTGCGTCTCAGTAGGCGGAACGACCGGCGAGTTGTCCTGGCGCTTGTCCATCCGCACACCGGGGCTAAAGGTCCAATGTTCGGTAGCATGATAATTAAGATCGACCTCGGCTGTGCTGGTGTCCAGCCCCTGATCGCGAGTTGTCACATCGGCCTTCGCGGATATGTCAACTTTATTCGAAAGCGGCGCCTTTAAGGTGCCCCCATACTGCTTGGTGTCCGTGGCCGTCTCCAGTCCGGGCGCTGAATAGCCGGCCCCCAGGCTCTGCGTGTATATCGTCATCTGTCCGGATGCACCGGCAAAGATGTCCCCAAAGCCCAGGCTACCGTCGATTCGGTAGGCATCCGCGGAAACGGGTGCATTGTTTCCGAAGTAAGAGCAGGGCGTGTTTCCCGTGGGAACGCCGTTCGTGGAGAAGCTGTAGCTTGGGCAGGTGGGAGTTTGTGTCATACCGCCGTCGTTCGAGGTAAGAGAGGTTATGCCCGGTCCGCTCGTTTGTGACGTCTCAACCTTTACCCAGGTCATGGCGCTCTTTCGTACGGTAACGTCGGCGGCAGTCAGTTCGTTCGGATTGTCTGTACCACCATCCTTGTTTGCCGTAACGCCCAGTTTCACGTAATCATTCAGCCAGACATGGGCCTGTCCGCCCAGGCTCATGCTGTTCGTGTCACCGGCGCTCGGAACGTATTCGTAGCGGACGACCAGATACTTGAGGTCTCCTGCCGCGTTTGCGGCACTAACCAGCATGGTGCTGGATGCGGTCGGAGACAAGGGTTGCGTAAGGTAGACGCGTCCCTGGAGGTAATCGATAGTGTAGTCAATGGAGACCGTCAGGGTCTTCTCGCCGACTACGATGCCGGAGTCCTTGTCATGGACCTCGATGGTAACGCTTTCGGAGCCGGTCAGGATCCCCTGATGCTGCAGGTAGTAGAGCGTTCCCCCGGTGCCCAGAAGCTGCTCTCGCATCGCGACCGTGCCGGGCTGGGCTGAGAAGCCGTCCACGGCGAAGCGCTTCTCGCCGAAACTCGTGGTATCAGTCGTCTGGTAATGCAGGTTCGCGCCGTAGAGTCCGCGTTCAATACGGGCCAGGTCGTTTTCGTCATAGGCGACTTTGAAGTCTCCCCACATCCCGTAGCTTCCGTCCTTCTCGACCTTCAGGTAGAATTTGCCCAGGGTGGGCGCTCCCTCCTCCACGCTGCCGTCGTCTCCGTAGGTGGGGTAGTAATACTTGGGATCGATGCTCCGGAAGAGCGCGTCGGGTGTCGTTTCGCCGAAATTGCTGAAGAGGCCCCGTATCGGCCCTTCCTCGGTGTCCGCACTCGATGTCAGCTGCCAGCCGTCTCCGAATGTTCCTTTTGTATAGTAGGCGAGCCTGCCGGTATAATTAAGCCCGCTGTTGCCCTGCGTTGAGCTACCGTACAAGAACGAGCCGGGCCCGGATGTAGAATCGTTGGAAACAGTGAAGTCGGCGATACCCGTGGCGAACCAGTCGCTTTTCTTCAGTTCCAGGTCCCGAAGGAACAGGTCGCCGTTGCCGGCATTGTCAAGGATCGCCACCTCGACGGTATGCATGCCGGAAGGCAGTATCTCCTCGGTGACGAACTTCCCTCCGTCCCCGACCGGCACAGAGCTTCCGGCAACGAAAACCTGGTGTTCGTCCGGGACCGAGTTTCCGGTGACCGTGATGGTACCGCCTTTCTTCGGAATGTTGTCAATTGAAAGGTGGTTCTCTCCGTATCCTACCAGAAGCTCCTTTTCAGCGTCGTGTCTCGAGAGGTCCAGTGACTGCCGGTCGACGATCCATAGGGGAAGCGGCTTGGTCTCATCGAAATGCCCTTTCGCGTCATAGACACGAAGCACATACTGAATCTCCCGTTCGGGTGCGTGGTAGTCAGGGAACGTCGGTTGCCAATGAGCACGCCCGTCCTTGCTCATAGGGATGACCGCAAGGGGCGTGCCGGCGACCGACTCGTCCTTGTCAAAGATGCGGACCTCGGATTTTGTGATGAATGCCTGGTAGTTCGTGTACATGCGGAACATGATGAGGTTTTCGGGGTATAAGACGTCCGGGTCCGTCTTGTAACGGATAACATTGGGCCAGGCGGTCACGTTCAAGCGAGGCTTCATGCTGAGGTCGTCGTACTTGAACTGCACGTTTGCCTTGGCGAGCGCCACGTCGGTGCAGCGCTCGATGTCGGCGATGCCCTTGTTCGGGTCGTCTAATGGCTTGCCGTCGACGGTTATGCGCATGAGGTTCAGGGCAAGCGGATCTTTGGGGGTGACGTCGCGAGTGACCTTCGTGATGTTAAGCCCGTCTGTGTTGTCGCCAGACATCATCTCATCATAAACGACCTCAACCTCTACCCTAGCCGTGTCGGACTCGACGAAACCCGTCCTGGCAACATCATCTGACTGCACATACCCGTGTCCTTCAAACTCTGACTGGAGGGGAGTGAGGCCAAGGCGATCCTTTACCATGTCCATGACGCGCCGCGCGCGGGAAGTGGAGAGGCCGATGTCATCGCCGTACACCATCGCGGTACGCCGGTCGAGGCGTTCGTCGTTGGTATAGCCGATGAACCGGAGACGCGCCCTTTGCTTGTCCTTGACCTCATCCAGGCTTTTTTGCATCTGTTCTAAATGCTCCGGGGTGATCATCGGCTCCCCGTGGTCAAACAGGACGGGTTTGATGCCTCCGGAAGGGCCGTCGTAGACCTGGGTCACTGCCACAGCTTCGGACGGTTCCGGACAAATCTGAAGCTCGTCCGGCAGGACCTGCAGTTCGTCGTCATACCAGAATTCGACCTCGATGCGACGGTTTTGTGCTTTGCCCTTTTCGGTATCGTTTGCGACGATGGGACTATCCGCACCCTTGCCGTCAACATCGATTGCTGATAAAGGCAGACTGAGAGCGTTCTTAATTGCCATCGCCGCACGCCGTGCCCTGGCCTTGGACAGGGAAATAGCGTTGCCGTATATTCGTTCGTCCCGCTCCGAAAGCGGTTGATTGTCGGTATACCCGATGAATTTGACGACGACATGCTCTTTCGTTTTCAGGTCGTCGAGAGCCTGCCGCACCTTGGAGATATATCCCCCGGGTATGGCTGCGTTGTCATCCTTGAGGTAGATTGGTGGAACAATGTTTCGTATACGGGCGCGTCTCGACTGTCCCTCCTTATAACGGAGCTTGCATAATGTCTCGACGCGGCAGACCTTCACACGATCCACCCGTTCCGGGGAAAGAGCCCCGCTATCAGCGGGATTTCCGGAAATGTCGTCGTACCAGACCTCGACTTCGACCCTGCGGTTTTGCGCCTTGCCCTGGAAAGTGGCGTTACTGGTCGCGGGCGCTGATTCCCCAACGCCTTCAGAGGTGACAGCATCCGGTGAGATGCCTAAGGCCTTCTGGAGATACAGGGCGGCGTTACGAGCCCGTTCAAGGGAAAGCGCTGTGTTGTCGCCATACTTCTCTTTATCTTCCCCGAACAGTGGCGTATTGTCCGTATGCCCCACCAGATGCAGGCGGACGTTTTGCTTTGCCTGCATGCCGGATAATATCTCTTTCAGGCGCGCGACAGAAGCTTCCGGAATGTCCGCTTCTCCTGATCCGAAGCGAAGCGGCGGCACAAGGTTCTGAAGCTTTACGGTCTTTATCGTCTTTGCCTGGGTGTTTGTTGGCCCGGACTTTACGTTCGATCCTGCAGCAACGGTTGTGGTCCCGCCCTCATTAAGCACGGTACCGGGAAGGTTGGAAGACACCTGTTCCCCTCCAGCCTGAACAAAAGAGAGCGCGCCTGAAACGCTGTTTCCAGAAGACATCTCTGCCGGAATAAAGTTATCCCAACTCCCTTCCCATACAGTTCGCGGCAGGTCGACATCCGCATGCCGCTCGACAGCCTGGCCAAGGGAGGGCGCGTCGGAAATGCCGTTTTCATTAGATGCGGGCTCTGGCGGGAGGATGGCCGTAAATGTTCCCGCGGTTACGATGTCTAACGACCCGCCGAAGGAATTTTTGTCGGGTGGCCCGCCTCGCCTCCAGTAAACCTCCGTCTCGACCGTAAGCCTGTAGGGTCCAGATCCCCACAGAGAAGAAACCATCTTTTTAACCGTTTCTGTCCTCTCCGAAACCTCCGATCGGCCCTCAACGTCAGCAAGGTAGGAAATCCGCAGGATAGACGGTGATTTTTTAAGCTCAGCGATAAGCGTATTCATCTTCGGTTTCCACTGCTCCCGGATCACGGACATGTGCGGTTCGAAGATCCCGTCCGCAATATCCAGACGCACGACACGGTGAAGTGTCGCACCGAAGTTGAATTTCACCATCTTGCCGCGTGTCACGCGAAGGACAAGCGGGTTGTCGCTGGTAATGCGGTAGCCTGTGGGCAACGTCCGGTCATCAAGCTTCATGATGAAGTTGCTGCCCCTGTCGGGGTCCGGGACCACGGCGCAGGTAATGTGGAACCGGCCGAACTTGTCCGTGGTCGCTATGAGGCCGTTCGCCGTGACAACTTTAACTCCGGCAAGACCCGGCTCTCCCTGGTCCGGATACCCGTTCGCATTTGTATCGTCGAACACTTTGCCGATGATGTCGGTACAATCCATCGTGGGGTCGGGCGCGACATGGACCGTGGCGACCGCCACGCCTGAGGCGGCACTACCTGGAGCCATGATGACAGGGACGGCAGCCTTGTTTACGGCCTGAGGAACGCCCTTGGAATTGTATGAGGCCTGGACGGTCCCGGTAACGCTGTTTAGGACCTGGGCATGGTTCACGTAATCGCCGTTTGAAACCCCGGCCCCTACGACTAGGATCAGGTTAATGGTGTGCTGGGAATTTGCAGCAAGCGCCTGGATACTCCAGATTAGCTGGGTTCCGGAGGCTGTTGGTTCGACCTTCTGTCCGTCCACCACACCGGAGCCCGAGACATACTTGAATCCCGGGGGCGGGGTATCGACGACTTCCAGGTTCGTAAGATTTGCCCCCAGGGTATTGGTCAGGCTAATGGTGTACGGAACCATCTGCCCGAGGGATACGTTCACCATCGTTGTGGTTTTCGTGATAGAGATCGCATTACTCTGCACGGGGTCGACGGCGATATGGTTGTTGTATATCTGGCTGTCTCCGGGCCTTGCGTTGTCGAACGTGAGATGCAGGTAATAAGCCGTAGCGGGTCCGGCAGCGACCGAGGTAGCCGGAGGGAGAACCGATGCCTGTGCTTCGCAATAACCCGTGATTGAAGGAACAGCGTCGGCTGCGCTCCCGGGGCACGTCGGGACGGAGAAAGTTGCTGTGACAGCGTCCGATGTCGGCGGGATCAGTTTCGACAGCCCTGCAATGTAGCCTGAAGAGGGCGGCGTGACCTGGATCAGGTAGTCGCCGCCGGACGGGCAGGTCGTGGGGTCGCTGAAGTTCAAATCGAATTTGTAATAACCTCCAGAAAGCGTTACCTGTCCCTGCGCTGCCGGATCATTAAAGCAGCTGGATGAGACGGGAGATTTGCTCGATGCCTGGAGCATAGTCAGTGTGGCTCCCGCTATCGGAGTCCGGGCAACGGAATCGTAGACGATGCCGTTCGGAGTCAGGGGGAGGTTCAGGTTCATCAGGCTTCCTCCCGTGGTAAGGACAATGTTCGATATTTTCTGCATGCTGTTTGTAAACGGTGAATCGGCCCATCCCAGCATGGCCGTACTGGCGCCAGCGCCGGGAGCGCGGAAGTGAATTTCGTACGTGCTTGCGGTCCCGGCATTGGAAGCAAGGCCGCTTATCTGGTACGTGCCGTCGGAGCCCGTGTATGCGGTGCCGATTACCTGGCCGTTCATGTACACATCCGCTGCCCATCCGGAGAACGGAGTTTCTCCGCTGTCGAACGTTTTGTTGAAATTGGTGTCCTGCCATACCCGGCCGGAGAAGCTTCCGGGCTGTGAACCGAAATTAAGGGTGACGCTTGATGTCGTCGTTTGCTGCGGAGTGTTCCATGCCGCCTGGGCAGTGTTGGTGACGACTGTACCGGACGGCGCACTGCTATTTAATTTAATCCTGAAGCGAAGGACGACCGCTGCGCCAGGAGCCAAGGCACCGTAGGTCTGTCCGTAGTTCGCCGTGATCACCGGTGACGTGAAGCTTACGCCATTTGAGGAACCATTCATTGCCGCAGAGCCTGCGACATAGGCAGATTGTGTAAGGACAGGGGTAAGATCATCCGTGATCACGACACTTGTGGCCGGGACCGTGCCTATATTGGTCGCCGTGACGGTATACTCAACAATGCTGCCCGGAAGCGGTATGCCGCCTCCCACCACGGCATACGACTTGTTCAGGGTAAGCTCTTGGGCGCTACCGACCGTGATGCAGGTCGGCTGGTATCCATTAGTGGGATTGCCGTCGGAGTCGGTCAAAAGGGGTACTAGTCCCGCTGCCGTTACCGTACCCTGATTACAGATGATCGTTCCAGAGGCCACACCGGCATTGACTCGAACGTCGAAAGTTATGGTTCCTGTGCTGTTTGCGCCTACCGTGCCGCTTACCGGTGCAGAAGTCTGCGTCGGGCTTGTGGACACAACAGACATGCCGGATGATAATGGGGATACGCCGGCGGCAGTATCGGCTACGGTGTTGCCGTTTAGCGTAGTGCTGCCTGAAACATAGGCTGTGTTGGCCGGAACGATGTCTGAAAGAACTACACCGGAGGCAGGCGCAGCGGCAGAGTTGGTCAGGGTGATGGTATAACGGATAACATCACCCGGATCCACGAGGCCGTTCCCGTTATTGTCCACAGAAAGCTTTACGGTCTTATCCGCATAGAGAAGCGGCAGATTTCCCACGACGACCGAGGTTGGACTATTCGGCACAGGACTATTCGGGTTTCCGGAAGGCTGTTCGGGGACTGGGCCGCTCCCCGCTCCGGAACCGTCCACAAAACCCTGGTTGGAAATGATGGTGCCGTTTACTACGCTTGTGCTTACCTTCACCTCGAACGTGATAGTCGCCGTATTGGCAGCAGAGGCAGTTGCGTCCGCGGGCATTGCGCCCGGGGTCGGGTTTGCCAGGGCATCGATCGGCATGCCGTTCTGGAGGGCGGAAACGCCGGAGCTCACGTCCGCCACCGCCACTCCGTTTAAGGTTGTCGAGTTTGCCACATAGGAAGTATTCTCCGGAACAAGGTCCCGGAGAGTCACGCCCACGGCGTTCTCCGTGCCGATGTTGTTTACCTTGATGGTGTATTTAAGAGTGTCCCCCGCAGTGACGGTTGTGGTGACTGATGTCATATCCTGGACCGTCTTTTGTACGCGAAGTATCGGTGCCGAGACGATGGTCGTCAGGGTCGGGTTGGCGCCGCTGCCCTGGGAAGGGTCGTTGCTTAAAAGTGCTGGCAGCGTAGATGAGGTGACCTGTCCCTGGTTCAAAACTTTGGTGCCGCTGTTAATGACAGGCACGAGCCTGGCCGTAAACACGACTACCAGCGTACTGTTGGCTCCTCCCACGGCGTCGATGTTAAGGTTACTAATGCTTACGAGACCCGTTCCTTTTGCTCCGCCCGTGGCTGATGTTAGAGAAACGTTTGCTCCGGCAGGGACAGTCGTCAAGGTCAGGCTTCCGGGAATGAACATTGCGGTCTGATTTAACTTGTCAAGCTCGTCGGTAAGGGTAATACCGGAGGCGGCGAGTCCTCCGGTGTTCTGAAGTGTAAGAGTATATTGAAGGGCGTCGCCCGGCCGTGCAGTTGCGCCGGACTGCCCGGTGGTCACATCGAATACGGTCTTGGCGAAGCTAAGGGTGAGTGTACCAGATGCGGTGGTAACCGTGAAGGCGTCCTGGAAATCCAATATTCCCGGCGTGCCGTTCGTCAGGGTGTTTGTGGTGGTGTGCACGTTCCCGGATGCGCCGGTGGCCGAAGGATCGGCGCTCTGGTATCCTGTGGCGCCCGCAATGTTGGTGAGAGCAAGGCCTCCTGCCGTGCCCGAATCAAGAGAAGCCTGATACGTGACGATCAGACGGTCTGTAGGAGCAATGGCCGTAGCTGTCGTCGACTTCATGGCAATCGTCAGGGTGCAGGCTGGCGTGCCCGCGAGACCCGTGAAGGATGCGGTATAGTCCGTGTCGTTTACGAGCGAAGATGTGACTGGGGTGACGCCGTCCGGCTGGTAGATGCGCGCCGTGATGTTTGCCGGAGCCTGAGCACACATGCCGCCCTTCGCCGGCGTGGTCACATTGGGGATGACGTCCGTGATAGTCGTATTCCATGCGGCCCCCCCGCCAGCGTTCTGAATATTAAGCGTGAAGGTGCCGGGCGTACCAGCGCTCATGGTTACCGGGCCGGTCTTCGTCAGGGTCAAATTGGGGCCCGCGATTGTGACGGGAGCGCTTGTTCCCGGAGCGCCGGAAGCACCTGTGGTGTTGTCGCCGTTAACCCTGTTGTAGATATAGCTGGCCGTGTTCGAGAACTGCTTGCCGATGGCGTTGTTTACCGTGTCGTTTGTAAGTACCACGGTGACGTCAATGATAAGCTGGTCGCCGGCGGGAACATACAGTCCGCCGCTTACCGTGTCCGCCAGGACCAGATTCGTGGCGGTCCCTGTATTGGCAAGGGTTGCCCAGGACTTGGCGCCCGAGGCAAGGCGGGCGGACGCGCCAACATAGTTTAATGACACGCCGGTCGTCGCAAGGCTGATATCGTCGGTGACAGAAACGTTATACATTGCCGTAGACACCGGCGTGGCGGGGATCGTGATGCGGTAAACGAAGGGCTGTCCGAGCGCGGCGGTAGACACCAGGGCCTGCTTTAAAAGCGCGGGTAGCGCAGATCCGGAAGATGAGATGGTGGCGGTGGCAGGGCCGGAACAATAGTTGTTGGGCTGGGTAATGTTCGGACAGCCGGCGCCGGTGCGCATGCCGGAACCACTGCCTGATAACGATGTCCATACTGTATAGGAAGTGTTAACGATCGACGCTGTGTTGACTGACAGAACTTTCGCCTGGAATGTCACGACCAGCTTCCCGTTTACGGGTATAACGAGGCTACTGTCGCCGTTCTGTGCGCCCCAGTCCAGGACGCCGCCGGCAAGGGAGGCTGGAGTTGCTATAAATCCAGTTACCGGCGTACCGTTTATCTGTGCTATGGCGGAGCCGGAGACAAGTGTTACACTAGGCGGCAGCGTATCGATGACATCCGCGTTATACGCAGTCGAGTTCCCGTTGTTTGTCATGGTGACGGTATACAGGAGTATGTCGCCAGCCACTGCCGTACTGGTGGACGGTTTTCCGGATGGCGAAAAGTAGCTCACGGTTTTCGTAATGGTTAGATGCGGCTCGACAACCGTCATGGGCGTGCTCACTCCCGATCCGCCGGTCGCGGTCGTTGTTCCACCGCAGGCTTTCTTTTTGTTGTAGGTGTACGATGCACTATTTGTAAAGGATACACCGTTCACGTTTATGGCGGTGTTCGTAAGCGCCACGGTCACCTTGATAACGGCCTGGCCGCCCACGGGGATATCGATGCCCGTGCCCGAATCCTGCAGGATGAGGTTCGTTGCGGTGCCGGTATTAACCACATTCCACGTGCCTCCCGATATAACGGAAGCGCTTACGAAACTGACGTTTGGCGGCAGGCTGTCCAGGATACGCACATCGTTTAAGGCAGCGCTTGCCGGGGCGGCCGGCACCGTGATCGTATAGCTGTACTGCTGCCCGACTGCCACGATTGAGGGCACCGGCGAGGTCTTCGACAGGGCGCCTGGCGCGTTTATCGTGACTGAAGTGATGTCGCTTGTTTGGCCTAACGGTGCGGGTCCGTTGCCATTAGGGTTGCTACTTACCCCGGAACATTTTTTGGATGCCGAATCGGTGCCAGTCAGGCTTGCCTGGTTACTGACGATGGTGCCGTTCACGAGGCTTCCCGCAAGGGTCACGTCGAACTGGATCTGGTACTGCGCGTTGGGGCCAACAGTCAGGCCGATTATCGTGACCGTACCTGAGCCGTTCGTGCCGCAGGTGGGGCATATGCTGTAGGTCCCTGCGGGAAGGTTGGTGCTGGCAAGTAAGAGCGAGCCGGAGACGAAAAAGTTAGCTCCATTCAGGGCGCCAAGATCGTCGGTGATCTTGATATTGTTCATGGTGGCTGCGGTGAAGTTCTGGATCTGTAGCGTATAGCGAAGCGTGTCGCCGGGGAAGGCCGAGGTTGCCGGGTATATGCCGGTCGTCAAGTCTTCGACCGTTTTAAGGAGATAATAGTTGGAAGAAGTGGCTGTTACAGTACAGGCGTCCTGGAAATCTAGGACCCCCGGCGTGCCGTTGGTGAGTGTCTTGTCGTATTCACGGCGGAGTGTCTCGGAACTATCGGCGCCAAACCAGAGGGTGGCGCCGGCGACGTTAGTAAACGTGCCGGAAGTTATTCCGCTATCGAGCGTTGCCTGGTAGGTTATGATCAGGTGCTGGGTAGACCCGATCTTGGCTTTTGTTGTCAGCATGGCAAGGCTCAGTTGGCAGGCAGATGACGTGCCTCCGTTCCAGGTAACCGTAAAGTCGGTGCCGGATACGAGCGGTCCCGAGACCGGGGTAACGCCGTCGGCGGCATAGATCGCTGCGGTTATCGTGGGTCTTACGTCAGAAGAGCACATGCCGGCAGGAATATTGTCGGTGATTGTCGCGTTCCATGCGTCCGATGCGCCTATGTTCTGGACGTTTATGGTATAGGGCGCCTTGGACCCTGCGGAGAGGTTCGAGACCGAACTCTTCTTCGTGACAACGAGATTGGGTTCAACGATTGTTATGGGCGAGGTCGTACCGGGCTCGGCCTGGATGTTGTTCGTGACCTTCCCGTTGGTCGTCTTATCGAACCACATGTTGGCGGTGTTCGAAAACTGTATCTGTGCTGTATTCGCCGGGCTGTTATCGAGGACGACCGTAAGGTCTATCTCGATGTTTTCCCCCGCCGGCACGTTCGCCAGAGCAGGATTATTTTCATAGGAGAACACTAAATGCTTGGTGGAATCGGAAAGTATTCCGGAGTGGCTGGAAAGCCAGGTACTACTTGCGCCAAGCGTAAGCGGTGCGCCTCCGTTTATCGGCGTTCGTGCGCCGGTGGACGTATTCACCAGGTAGGCGGTGTTCGTCACGTAGGTAAGGGATGCGCCCGTCATTGTGAGGTCGTCAGTAACAACCATATTCGTTACCGCTACGTTGTCGGCAGACTGGGTAATATTGAAAGATCCCGATGAGTCCACATTTCCGAGGAGCGGCGCCGTGACGGTATAGGTGAAGGGTACGCCGATGGTTGCGGTAGTCTGGGACGGGGGGTTCTTCTTCTGCACCGCCTCCGTGGGCACCGTGGAGGGTGGTCGTGAGCACAGAATCCTCGCCGCCTGCGCGGGGTTGGCTGTGGCCATGAGCAGGGCGACAAGGAGAAGAAGCGGGAAGACAAGCCTAGATCCGCATGCCATCAGGACCATAAGGAAACTTCCCGACTTCCAGGACTTCCGGCTCGAACACATACGGAGCTTTTCCTCCTTCCTCATGGGCTGTGATCCGCAGGCAGGAATGTGGCTATTACTGCGGTTGCGGGATAACATTAGCAGATGTCAACCGCTCCCGTCTCGGCTTTATATGACATGCTCTCGGCTTTTTATGCTTTTTTTGGCGAAAAATTACTTTTGGGGCAGGCTTCTGAAAGCGGAAGGCGTATGGCCGGTGACCTTTTTGAAAATTCTGCCGAAGCCGGTTGGGTCGGCAAAACCGATGGAAGCGGCGATTTCGGTCACGCTCTGGGCGCTGGTGCGGAGAAGGTTCTTGGCCTTCATGATTCTGCGGCCGTTAAGATAGTCCTGATAGGGCAAGCCCATCACCTTCTTAAATATTCTGGAAAAGTGGGCGAGGGACATTCCGGCCTCCCGTGCGGCGGCGGCGAGGCGGATATCGGTTCGGTAGTTGTCGTTGATAAAACGAACGGCCTTCTGGATCTTATGGTACTGGCTGAGGGTGACTGCGGAAGGCTGCGTCCCCGGCAGCTCAGGCGTATCGGACCCGGGAAGGATTTTCTGTCTGCGCGATGGCTCGGATATGCTGAATGGATTCTTAAGGTAATCATGGGCGCCGTTCCTGAATGCCTCGACCGCCACCTCCTCGTCGCCGCATGCCGTGACGATGATAACGAGAACGGAGGGCTCAACGTCCTTGATCTCTTTCATGACATCGATTCCGGACATATCGGGCAGCCGGGCCTTTCGGTTCGAACACATCCGGAGCTTTTCCTCTTTTCTCATGGGCTGTGATCCGCAGGCAGGGCTGCTGCTGCAGATGCGGGATAACCTTAGCAGATATCAGTCGCTCCCGTCTCGGCTTTTTATGACATGCCCTCAGCTTTTTATGCTTTTTTTGGCGAAAATCACTTCTGGGGCAGGCTTCTGAAAGCGGAAGGCGTACGGCCGGTAACCTTTTTGAAAATTCTGCCGAAGCCGGTTGGATCGGCAAAACCGAGGGAGACGGCGATTTCGGCTACATTCCAAGGGCTGGTGCGGAGGAGGTTCTTGGCCTTCGTGATTCTGCGGCTGTTGAGATAGTCCTGATAGGACAAGCCCATCACCTTCTTAAATATTCTGGAAAAGTGGGCGGGGGACATTCTGGCCTCCCAGGCGACGGTGTCGAGGCGGATATCGGTTCGGTAATTATCGTTGATAAAACGAACGGCCTGCTGGATCTTATTGTACTGGCTGAGGGTGACGGCGGAATGTGGCATTCCCGGCTGCGCCAGCTCATCGGACCCGGGAAGGATGTTCTTTCTGCGCCGTTTATCCGCGTGCCTGAGGGCGAGATAGAAGTCGATCTTCGTGGAAAGCTCGGACATGCTGAAGGGCTTCTTGAGGTAATCGCGGGCGCCGTTCCTGAATGCCTCGACCGCCACCTCCTCGTCGCCGTATGCCGTGGCGATGAGAACGAGAACAGAGGGTTCAACGTCCTTGATCTGTTTCATGACGTCGATGCCGGACATGTCGGCCAGCCGATATTCAACGACTACGAGATCGATGTCGCTGCGCCGTTTCACCCGCTCGATCGCAACCCTGCCGGTCTGGACGGTGACGACTCGATAGGCATCGGAAAAACTCTCGACATACCGATCGAGGAGAGTGGTATCGTCGTCAACGATCAATATCTGAGACGATACGGTGTTTCCCACGGCGGGCGGACACTCGTTGGTTCCACCCTTCCGGCGATGCTTCGTGTCATGGTTTCTCAATGGCTTGTCGATCAATGTGGTCATTCAGCTCACTCGTCTGTCCAGACTCCGGTGTGAATGGCCTCGGAGATATGTTTGGAGGAACCCGTTGTTATTCCTTTTTTCTAATCTAAACGCGCCCTCAGCGTTCCTCATCGGCTGAATATATTTCAAATCGAAAAGTGGCATTTGAATTAAATGATATACGGGAATCTTAAAGTTTATTGTGATTTGAAATACAAAACTATTATATGTTTCTGGCTACAATTTATGAACGTTTGAAGATAGATCGACACTCGAATGTCTCAACTACGCTCAATGTCTACAAGCATTTACTGAAGAAGGTGCATCCGGAACAAGCAGATTGATTGACTGATGCCCATCGGCTTTAAGGTGGGTTGCCCGAAGGGTCCTTCGGGTAAATCACCCCACGTAAATCCCCTCTCCCCGCTCCGTCCAGGCAATTCAGGGTCTTGGAGCATACACAAATGCCTTTTCGCATGCGGGACACAAACAGGACAGTACCGGGTCATCTGGAAAATGAAGGAAGCCGGAAAAAGTAGCGGGACACAGCTGGGCAAACACTGTCCTGATCAAAAAAAATGGGGTTACTACGTGCACTGTATCCCTTGACGTTTGGAAGCGGGGGCCGGATTTGAAGCGACAACCTTCTGGTCATGTACCTGAGGGGCTCTTTTAATACTCCGTTGCAAGGAGGTAGAGAGACAGAAGAGCAGCTTCCAGGAACTCTTATTAGTAGTATACTTGAATAAGTAAGCGCCTAAAGGAGACATTTATGAAAACGACGGTGGGTTTATGGATTGACCATAGGAAGGCTATTATCGTGGCTGTTACGGATAAAGGGGAAGATACCAGACTGGTAATATCGAAGGCTGTAAAACAGCTCCGCCGTTCCGGTGATTCCCCTCTTAAGGGTCGCTATGAACCGCTGCAAGTACCGGCAGCTGACAGCCGCCAGAAAACATTTACGGGACATCTCAACATTTATTACGATGCGGTAATCGCGAGTATTCGTGATGCAGAATCTATTCTGCTATTTGGCCCTGGTGAGGCAACGGGCGAACTGATAAAACGTCTAAAAAGAAGCAACCTCGGTGGACGCATCGTAGGCATTGAAACAATTGACAAGATGACTGATCGTCAGATTGCGGCGAAAGTCCGGAAGTACTTTCAGAAATAGCGTCGATAGGATTGAGATGGGACCACCCATAAGAGATATTATTTAGAGGGAGGATGGACCGAAAATGAAAAAAGGTATACATGATGAGATTGCAGGGGTCGCATACGGACTTTATGAAAAAGGAGGCAGAGTTCACGGGAATGAATTAAAGAATTGGTTCGATGCGGAAAAGATAGTGATGGAAAAGCATGAGAGACATACAAGCGAAATGGAGAAGAAAGTTGATGCTATCAGAAAACCCCCAACGGGGCATAGGCGTACTGTTAAAAAAGAAGGGTTTTACAAGAAAGGTTGAGAGGCGTTTAGGCGGTCGCTGCTCATAACAGCATTTTCGTAATGTGTAGTAGTCAGTATTTACGTTTACAAGAATTGCAAACACTTTTCGTGACTATTCTCGCAATCGAGTTCTATCTTCCATTCTACTCGACAACGAATATTAAATTATAGGCTGTAGTCCGCGAGAGTTGCATTTTTTTGAAATTAAAACCTCCTTCCTCTTCTAAGGAAGTTGTCAAGTTTTTAAAGACAACTCATCTGTTAAAGTCGTGTGGTTGTGGCGAGCTTCACCTTCGTGATCCCTTTACCTAACCTCTTTTGTTCTTCGAGCCTTTTGCTCAACTTACTTTATTCAGGTCAAAGGGGTGGTGGAAGCAGACCAAGCTGAATCGCGCAAGCCACTTTGTGCCTACGAAGGACTACGGTCCTCCTTCCACCACAACCATACAATGTTTATCTCATTTTACGCTGCAAGCGCGAAACTCACCGTATCCTGAAACTCCCGTTTGTCTCTCAAAAGAGCAAAGATCACCTTGATGAGTTTTATGGCAACAGCGCACAGAGCTTCCTTCTTCTTGAGCAGTTGTCCGAATCGGTTCTTGGTCTTAAGCCGCCGCTGATAATATTTTCGAAAGAACTTACTGTGATTGACCGCGCTTACGCTCATAAGGTACAGGTATTTTCGTAACAACCAGCGTCCCTTCTTCGAGATGACCTTCCTGCCGATCCGTTTTCCGGAATCCGACTCTTGGGGATCTACTTAATGATCTGTTTAGCATGGTGAAAGTATGCAGGATTACCCAGCTCGCCTAAAAAAATGGCGGCCGATAGATGTCCGACACCAGGGATCGACAAAAGAGACTGGGCAGCGGGAAGATGTTTTAGTAACTCCTTCATTTCTTCCTTGATCTCTTGTAACATCCTTTCGGTCCGTTTAACCTCGTTTAGGCATACCGTCAAGCGATAGCGGTCAGCATCACCAACCCGCTTAAGCCCAATGCTCGTTTCGGCCGCTAAATACAAGGCTGCGGCCTTCCGAGCACCATCCGTCTTGCTCCGCGATGCTTTTGTAATGATATCGGCTATCGCCGTTTTCTCGAATTTCAGTACATCCTCCGGGAAGGGACAGTTTTCTAAAACTGCCCACAATCCTTTCGTGTTCATGGCATAGAAGAGCTTCTTCAGTTCGGGGAAGTAGTCGTCGAGCACTGCGTGAAGGGTATTCTTTGCCCCGGTGTTCTGCCGTAAAATCTTCTCCCGGACCTTCGATAAGGTCCGTAGTTGCCTGGAAACGCCGTCCTCGATGACCGTATCGATGTATTTCCCTTCCCGGGTAAGGTTCGTTAACGTCAAGGCATCTTTGATGTCGCTTTTCGCCGATGAACTCTCGTTCAGTTCCCGTTCGTGCTTTAATGAGGTCGTCCGTATGAACCGAACAGCATATCCTTGGTCCTTCGCAAAATAAGCGATCTTTCTCCAATAGTGGCCGGTTGGCTCTAGCCCGATAAGAACATCCTTGAGCCCATGCTTTGTTTTCAACTCTTCTGTTGTTCGCACGAACTTATCGAACCCTTCCCGGGAGTTATACAACTTGGGAAGCCGGCCCAGGACATTTCCTTCCTTGTTCATGAACCCAACCGCATTAAAATCGGCGCCTATATCTATCCCCGTAACCAACGTCGTCTTCTTTATCCTTTGACGCCTTTCATACTGCTTGTTATAATCATTATTAAGCATGGCAA